>Ga0307479_10000631_pt1 | contig 31606 bp, 29 predicted proteins | sample atmos_gasesECM4C_FD_203743 | JGI IMG/M metagenome (GOLD analysis project Ga0307479, IMG submission 203743) | Hardwood forest soil microbial communities from Morgan-Monroe State Forest, Indiana, United States - atmos_gasesECM4C_515 | ecosystem: Environmental > Terrestrial > Soil > Temperate...
TCTCCGGCCTACTGGGGAGAGTACGTGAACTTCACCACCAACCACTCGTGGTGGCAGAACGACTACACCTTGTGGGACTCGTTGCTGGCGAAGCAACCGGGCGAGGCGATGCTGATTCAGGAAACTGGCCTACAGCGGGAGTTGAATCTGGATGAAGTCGCCCGGCGGGATGAGGACCACGAAGCATCCTTGCTCGAACGCAAGTTGGCTACTTCATTTGTCCAGGGCGGCGGTGCAGTGGAGTGGCTATGGAATACAAATTCCTACATGACCGAGAGCAACGAGACACCCATCGGCTTGGTACGTCCCGACGGAACCGAGAAGCCCGAAGCTATGGTCATGCGCGGCTACGCTGTCGCAATGAGGGCCATGCAAGAACATCTGCGCGTGCCAGAACAGCCGCCCATCGCGATCGTCACGTCACAGGCAGCGCAGTTCTCCGTCGTCGGCGATCTGCAACTGGAAGCTCAGCGCAAGGCGGTGCGGGCCTTGACCTACTATGACCACTTGACTCTATATGCGGTTGCCGAAAATCAATTGGCTAAGCTTGGGTCGCCGAAGCTGGTGATCTTGCCGTCGCCGCAGGCTCTGACGGAAACCGCGTGGCAGTTGCTTCTGAAATACGCAGGCGACGGCGGGAATCTGCTGGTCACAGGTCCGCTCGATCGCGACGAGCACTGGCAGGTGATACCGCGAACTGCAGAGCTAAAGCTCGGCGCCGAAGTCGAGCCTCTCATGTTTCATGAGACGACGCTGACCGCGGGCGGACGGGTGATTCTGCTCAGTTTCGATCAACAGAAGCAAAACCTGGTTGATTCTCTGCGTTTCAATGATGGGTCCGCGTTTAAGGAACTTCCCTACGGCAAAGGACGAATCTTCTGGGCCGCCTACCCCGTGGAACTGGCTCAGGGAGAAGAAGCGGCGGCGGGCCTCTACGGTTACGTCTCCGCGCGTGCCGGCGTCACGCCGATGTATGAGGTGCAGCCAACGCTCTCGTCGGGTGTGCTGATCTTTCCGACGGTCTTGCAGGACTCGGTTCTCTATGTGATCTGTTCAGAGAGTGCGTCCGACGTGAAAATCAACCTGCGCGACAAAGTAACTGGACTTCGCGTAAGCGTGACGTTGGCGGGCCAGCATGCTGCGCTGGTTTTGATTGGGAAGCAACAGAAGAGCGTCATCGCCAAGTACGGCTTCTAGTTCACGGCAAACCCAAATCCTGTTTTGGCTGTTCTTTGGCGACCATTGGGCCCGGTTGGTATGCCTAAGCTCGTGGCTCACCCTATCTTCTTCTCGAAATCAGTCCCAGAATCTTGCTCGCTAACCGATCTGAAAACCCAAAGCGCGTTTTCGCCCTCGAATAAAGATCGACCGCCTGCTTGTCGAGCCAGATCATCGCCGCTTTCCCATACCCGTCGCTGGGGCCAGCGCGGTAGTTCGTGGAGCGGGTCTTCATCATGGCAGACTCGTCGACTGTGTAGTGGTAAAGAGCGAGGCTTTTCCGGGAAAGGCCTTAGGGACACTGCAATGGCTCAGGGAATCCGTGAAAGGAGGCCTCGTCGGTGTTGAAGATCAACGCGTGATTCAATCGCGGGGGATACTTGACGACGCACTGGTGCATGCGACTGTCCCAGAGCTCTATTGAGCCGCCCCACTCCTCCTGCCAAGTCTCGTTCAGATACAGGATGAGGCGCCGCCAGTGCTTCTGATAGTGATGGTGAGAAAAATCGGTGTGGATGTTGAGGAACCCCCCGCGTCTGGACTGGTGCAACCCGCCACCTTCGAGCATTGGGTCGGGCATTAGGTTGGGAATGCCGGTTAGACCTGACAACCAACTCACAAACTCGGGAGAATTCAGTTCGTCCGTCACCGCGTTGAGGCAGTCCACGAGTTCTGTGATTCAGAGATTGGTCGTTGGAAGTTCAAAGCCACGGTCTCATTACCGAACCGAAGGGGTTGCTTCGTGGGCTATGGTGACGCTGATCCGTCCAATGTCTCCTCTCTGGTTCGCGGCGCGGAAACGCGGTTTGCCGAGACCCCCGCGGTCCACCGGGCACTCCGCAAGTGTCCATCTATTTTGCAAATGGACACGACTATTATAGTGGTGAGGATGAAAAGAGAAAGAGTTTATTGGTAGCAGGGGACAGGTCACCGGAAACCAGGGAGCAGCGAGGCACCTTACTACGCGTGGAGAAAGCGTCCGCGGGTCTGGGTGTGAATGAGTGCGATGAGAATGGGGGCGAAGCGACTCGGCGTAAATCTCAGTCTGGACCGGCAGACCCTGCAAGAAATCGCGCCAGAAAATGTCCGAAGCCCGGCCTGTGACTGAGGCTAGGAGAGCGGGAAGGCTTACAAAGTGGGGCGGGTCAAGGCTAGGCGCAGAGTGCAAGCGACAGGTAACTCGGACGAGCCAGTCTCAGGAGCGAGCAAAATTATTCGCTGGTGCCTTCATTCATGGAGAGACTATCACAGTGGCGCTTCCGTTGATGCCCTTGGCGTCGTAGATGGTCGCAGAGATGGTCCGATTGCCGGGAGTCATCAGGATGAAGCCGTTGGTCCATGTATGGGAACCTTACATCCACAGGAGTGAAGCGGTAGTCCGGGGGAAGGACAGCAGCCGGATCGGAACTGGTGAAGTGTATGAAGCTGTTGATAATCGTGTCCCGCTTCCCGCCGACCGTCACCATGACGGAACAGTAAAGGCGGAACCTGCGGTTGCGGTGGAGGGAGCTGCGAAATTAAGAATCGCGGGCGGAGTGCCACAGCTGAACGTCATCGATATTGCGATCGCTGCGGCCAACGCGCACAGCCGGAGAGCCGAGAGCTTCGACCCTGTTTCTAACCGGCGAGACTTGCCAAGAAATCTCACCGCAAAGGGAGGGAAGCGTGAATCTGCATTGTGACACCCCATTCTCACTCTTACCTCCGGCAACAGGCCGCAGGCACCGACATGGTGGCAGTTTCAATTCCAGCCTAAGGTCTGGCGGCTACTCGGAGGGGTGGTGACGAGGCTTGCCCAAGCGCACATCGATTCCGAACATGGGTCCGTAAACATTAATGCCGTAATTCGCAAACTTTGGTTCTGATAAATACAGATTCGATATATGCATCCAGTTCAAACCAGCCGAAATTGAATACCGAGGATTGAAGTTATATCGAATTCCGCTGCCCATGTTCATGGTAAACGTACAATTCTGCCCCTGCGCCCAGATGACCCCCAGGGGCTCCTTAGCGTCAATATTCCCGAGCCCCAAGCGTCCATCAAAGTAGGGTGCGAATCTCCCACGGCGTGGGACAAAATTGCGTCGAATACCCATGATCCACGCGAAGTAGCGGGTTTCAGGCCCCCGAGGAATTAGCGTGACGGCCCCCGCTGGCCGTAAGATCCGAGTTACCGCGAAAAATCCAACGCCCACCAACGTCATCGATTTGCCAACGGAGAGAGGCGATGACGGGCACCAGAGTGTAGTTCAGGGGTGTCTTGGTATACCCATCGCCCAAGAAAACGTCGAAAACAAAGGGTATGTTAATAGGGAGCCATCCGCCATCCAACGAGAATTCGAGTCTGTTTCTGTAATAGATGCTTCGGTTGAGATCGATCGGCTCAGAATTCCGTACTCGTATAACCGACGGTGGTTTTGAACCTTCGTAGGGCATGTCACCGTCCGCAGGATTCTGTCTCGCGGCGACGATCTGTGGGAAGTCTTCTATACCGGAGAACGAGCCCGCACAAGACGCCGTCCAGCCGCACGCCTTAGAAATATTGGAAGAATCTAGGGGCAGTACCCAGCAGGAAGTTGGGCCGGGGAACCGTCCTTTTCCACGACTGTTGCGGTCGATGTAGTCCAGTTGTTGTCAGTTAACCCGACAACAGGAGTGAGAACATCGAAGTCGTCCAAAAGCTCTGCGCTCGCGTTGAGCCTGTCCAAACGAGACTGACAGTCCTTGACGGACTGTGACTTAAGCGGTGTTGCTGGCGCGAGCAGCACGAGCAGAGACATTTCTACGGTCAGTTGGAATCCAGCGCGGAGAGGCCCGGGTACCTGCATGCCCTCACGAAAATGGTTGGAAAGTGTAGTGTCTTTTTTCCAAACGTCTACGGCATGTGGTTTTTGGTCAGTTCGACAGGCGGATGTGGGTTAGATTTGTTGTGAGCGGAGACGCCCGCGCGCAGGTGAGCGTCGAATACTTTTTCCAAATCGCTGATCGACAAGTCCACGAGGTTGGGGAATACGCAGTCGGCGCCAGCTTGAAGCAACGGATGCACGTTTTTCCCGAGCCCGATTCCGAGGCAGTGCAGACCGGCCGACTTTGCGGATCGAACTCCACACGGGGAATCTTCAATAGCGACAAGACATTCGGGAGAGGTCGACAAACGCTGGGCGACTACCTGGTAGATAGCAGGATCGGGCTTGCTTCGGACCACGTCATCCCCTGTGACTACGACTTCAAAACAGTCCGTAATCTTGAGTTGTTCAAGCGTCCACCGGGCCCGTTGTCGACTTGCAGATGTGGCTACTGCCATGCAGAGACCGGTCTTCTCCAGTCTTTCGATAAATTCGACGCTACCAGCCGCTGGTTTCGGTATAGAACAAGCCTGCCAGAAAAAGTCGTCCTTCTTGCTTCCATATTCTTGAATTTCGGAATCTGAAAGTTCGCCAAGAAAGTGAATCAGGATATCCCGCCGTCTGCGGCCTTCGAAGATGAAGGCGAGGTCTGATTCCGAGACCTCCTTGCCCAGGCTCGCTAGGAACCTGCGCCACGCCTGCTTGTGCACGGGGTGGCTATCGACGATCACACCGTCCAAGTCGAAGACAACTCCACGAAACATAGATTCAGTTATTCTCCTCAAATCACCTTACAGGCCGGGCCATGTAGCTTGTGCGTGTTGGTAATTCTCCAAGGTGCCAATATCAATCAGGTAGTCCCGTATCGGAAACGCCTGCATTTGACCTATGAGTTTGGGCAGTACATGGAATCCGATGTCGGTAGGAACGCTCTCGGGAATGGCGTCCAACACTGTCCGCGTCCCGATCATCAGTCCCGAGAACGCCAATTTGCTGGTCGCATACGCCGGTTTTTCGACAAAATCCTCGATCACCCCCTCGGCGTTGGTCGTCACGATACCGCAGCGGGACGGGTCCGGGACCTCATAAACGCCGAGGGTGGCTGCCAACCCGCGTTGGCGATGCATCCGCAACATTGCTGGGAGATCGGCACAGTGCAGAACATCCGCATAAAAAACCCAGAACAGTTCGTCTCCCTCAACCCAACTGCGATTCGCGCGCAAGGTTCCAGCACTCCCCAGCAATTCCTTCTCTTCTACAACGTGCACGCGCACGTCGCCTTCTGCGAACTGGTGCAGGAATGTTCGCACTGCGTCGGCATGGGCGTGCAGATTGATCAGAAGCTCGATGATCCCTAGTTTCTTGCATAGTCTTAACCAAATTGCGAGCATCGGCGTGCCCTGGATCGGCACAAGACATTTGGGGATGTTGTCTGTTATAGGGCGCAGTCTAGTACCGTGGCCCGCAGCCAGGAGGAACGCTTTCATCGAGATCCCAAATGTCGGAAGGAGTGCTAAGCAGTCGACGCCTTCGGTGCGAACGTCCAGGTACATCCGTTGCGCTCGTCCCGATCGATAAAGGGATCATTCACGATCGCCTGCGCACCCTGCATATCAAAGCCGAAGGTCATTTCGTGGATGTCTTCTCGGCGCATCGCCTCTCGCACAGCGGACTGACGGTCGGGTTCGCAATAGAGGAGCAGGAAGCCTCCGCCGCCAGCTCCCGTGATCTTGCCGCCTAAGGCGCCGTGCTGCAGCACAAGAGTGTAGAGCTCGTCGATGCGGGGCGTCGAAATTTTCGTGGAGATGCGTCGCTTTGCTTCCCAACCCTGGTGCATCAATGCCCCTAACTCCCGGAGATCCCCTTTCTGAAGGGCGACACGCATTTGAAGTCCTAATGCTTTAACTTCGTGCAGTGCCTCGATGGCACCGCCCGTTTGGTTACGGGCAGAAGACTCTTGCTCTTTGAGTATGGTCCACGAGTGATGGGCGGAGCCGACAAAGAAAAGCATCAGATTCTGCTGGAGCTCTGTCAGTATCGCAGGGTTCAAATCGATGGGCTCAACGAGGGTGCTACCGTCCGGATGGAACGAGATGAAGTTCAAGCCTCCAAAAGCAGCCGCGTATTCATCTTGTTTTCCGACTTGTTTTCCAAGCAGGTGGCGTGCGATGTAGAAGGAACGTTCCGCAAGATCGTACTTGGAGACCGGCTGATGCAGATATGTACTCAGAGTCTTAAGGATGTTGACACAAACACTAGCGGAAGAGCCAAGACCTGTGCCGGGCGGAATCTCTGAAGCCAAGAAGAGATCGACCGCGATATCACAATTCGTGTCCTTCAACACTGCCAGCGGGATTTCCAGCGAACTTCCACGCAGGTTCGCATTTGCGATGTCATGCCAAGTCTCGAATACCCGCAGGTCCGACGAAATTACTTGAATCTTGCCATCGGACCGCGCGCTGAGCACAGTGTAGAAGTACTTGTTGATAGCGACGCTTAGGACTGACCCACCGAACTGCTCATAATAGGCTGGCAGGTCAGTGCCACCGCCGCCAAAGCTAATCCGCACTGGACTGCGAACTATGAGCATGTGCCAAGTTCTCCTGGAAGCCTATGTCGACCGTCCCCGCAGCAACCCCGTCCCCGGTTGACTCCGGTCCTCGTGCATGAACCAGCCGCACCGTGAGGGTCCACACGGTTTGCAGTAACAGGGAGACGTCCTGGAATGGAGACCGACGAAGGATGTATTGCAGGTCGTACCGGGTCTTATCTTCAGAGGAGTGCTGATCTCGCAGACCGCACACCTGCGCCAGCCCCGTGATACCTGGTCTCACGTTGAGTCGTTGCCGGTGCCAATCGGTATAGTGCCGAGCTCGGTCGAGGCCTTCCGGGCGGGGTCCTACCAGGCTCATCTCACCGCGCAAGACATTGAACACTTGGGGTAACTCGGTGATGCTGAATCGTTGGAGTAAGCGCTCGTAAGCCGGCAGTTCGGTCGCCCGTCGGGGCGAATCCAGACGGTACATCAAGAACTCCTTTCCATATTTCCCGCAACGTCGCTCACCACAGAATGCTCGTCTCTTTTTGAGTTTGAGGATCGCGGCTCCAGCAAGCATCGGGGGAATCCACACGGGGAGCAAGACGAGTGCCATAGCTATGTCAAAGCCGCGCTTCCAAAAGGGTTCGCGGTTAAGCGACGGGACAGCTAACAATTGCAGCAGGGGAATTCCATCGAGGTCGCTCAATTCGGGTTTTGTCAGATACAGTTCGTACGGTTGTGGAACCATGCTGACAGCAATACCTTGGCGGCTACAGCGTGACGTAAGGTCCACGATCTCAGGATGACCCGGTGCCGACACGGTCAAAATGATCTCATCCACTCCCCGTGACTTGAGCACTTCCGCGATATCAGGAGTTCGAAGGTTGATCGTATCCTTCCGCCTTGCGGACGGCACGGTTTGGAAGGCGTCCTCGCCAGGGCTGAGGAAACCAACAACTTTACAAAGCATCTCGGGGTGACATTCGATCTTCGTGGTCATTTCGCGGGCTAGCTGACCGTTGCCTACGATGACGACATTGCGAACCAGTCCTTGGGCGCATCGTGAAGCCAGCATAGATCGCGCAATTACCCGAATAGCCAAGAAACCCACGAAGAGCAGCAAGCCGAAATATCCGAACGCCAGGCGGGAAATTAACTCCCGCGCCAAATAACCGATAGCAAAGAGCAAGGACATAAGCGCCAAAACCGAGAGCAGGAGTTGAGAGACGACAGCACGGAACGTCCAGCCCGCCCGAAAGCCGTCCAGTCGTACCCATGACGACATCAAACTCCAAAACAGGAGTGCCGCCATGAGTGGTGGGATAAAGATTAGCGCGGTTCTATCCGCCGGGCCGTGCCACACCCAACCGTAGCGCATCAGGTATGCGAGAGGCATGGCTAGCATCCCCCATACAAGGTCGGCAGTCAAAATGCTGCTACGCAGATTGCGAGGAGTCATCGAGCCCTTCCAAGTCTGAAGAACTCCGTTACGCCTGTTGACGGATCATGTTATTCGCTGCAGCGCGCATCCGGGATCGCAAGGAACTAAAGACCGAGTGGCTAACGGAAACGTGCAGATCCTCGATGACCTGCATGTTGTCGGAGGGGACGATAACACACAGGTCGCACAGAGCCTTCATTTTGCCGCCTTGAAAGCCTGTTAAACCGATCGTGAAAGCACCAGCTTCCCTAGCGACATGGAGAGCCTTCAGCACGTTCGGCGAGTTGCCACTTCCGCTGATTGCGAGTGCGATGTCATCCTTGTCAACGAGGGTCGCTAACTGCTCAGCAAACACGTCTTCGTAAGAAGCGTCATTCGCCCAAGCCGTCATCAAAGGTACGTTATCTGTGAGGGCAAACACGCGGAAACGCCGATTGCCGTTCACGACGGTGCCCTTACCGAGATCACATGCACAGTGAGAGGCGAGGGCGGCACTGCCACCGTTACCAAATACGTAGACAGTTCGATCTTCCAGGTAAGCGCGCCACAGAGCGTCGGCAACGCGATCGATAATGGCAAACGGCAGTCCTCGGAGAACGGACTCTACGCCCAGAAAATATGTTTCGGAGCGAGTAAGCTCGTGAGGCGGAAGAGGACAAGGGTCGACGTTACTGACTCGCTGTTTAGGCACTGTGCTCATATTGGGGTTTACCTCGGCTGCGACTTGGAATAGGAGAGGAGGGAAATCCGAATTTTCAGTATTCCTATGTGCCGGCGGCTAGCACCACGCCCGCCAGCTTCATGTCAGAGTAGGCGTCTTGGATCTGCTTTGGAACGCCCCCACTTTGTTCGATCCAACCTAGAAAATCATCCAGAATGTCCGACACGCTGTGTGTAGGACTCCAATCCAACGACTTAAGTTTCGATATCGATGACACGCTATGGCGGTTGTCACCGGTTCGATACTCAGCGGGTATGCGAAACTCAATTTCATTTCCGATCTTCTCGCGCATCAGGCGGGCATACTCGATGACCGAGGTCGCCTGCCCACTTCCGACATTGAATGCTTGCGCATTCGCCGCGTCCTGTTGCAGAACAAGCATGTTGGCGCTCACCACGTCCTCAACATGGACGAAATCCCGGGTCTGTCTTCCATCTTCATAAATAACCAAAGGATCGCCGGTCAGTGCGTGACTAACGAAAATCCGACAGATTCCTGAATAGTGGTTGAACAAAGATTGCCGAGGCCCTTGGGTGATTGAATACCGCAGACTAACGGTAGGGATTCCGTGGATCCATCCGAGTCCCAACGCTGTTTTTTCCTGAGCAAGTTTGGATACAGCATACTGGTTGTAGGGATTCGTGTGTTGTTCCAGTAACAAGGAGGGTTTAGCTTGCCGCCCGCAGGGAGGGCAGATTAGCTCCCATTCTTTCCGCTTCAATTGTTCGGCGCTGCGGGGACTGGGAAGAAATGGTCCGTGCTCCTCACAGACGTACTGGCCTTCCCCGTACACCGCCTGAGACGAGGCCACGATCACCTTTTTGATCTTCATTCGACTTTCGACGATCAGTTCATAAAGGAGTGCTGTGCCCACCGCATTCACATTCATGAAACGCGAAAAATCTGGCATGTAGTCCTGGTATGCTGCTTGATGGGAAATCACGTCCACGTTCCGCAGCGCGTAACGAAGTGTTTCGCGGTCAGTCACATCGCCCCGGATAAATTCCACTCCGGACGGGAACTCCGGAGGCTTACCTGTTGGGTGGATCTTTGGGTCTAGACTGTCTAAGACGCGAACCTGGAAACCATCCTGATGGAAGCGATTCACGAGATGTCCGCCGATAAAACCAGCACCGCCGGTCACAAGTACACGCATAATTAATTTGACTCCTGATGACGCCGAATTGGCTCCAGCACTAGTTGCTACTTGCCAGAGCCCGAAAACACCGCGGCCGCGGTGCGCGCCAGAATTGCAAGATCAAGTGAGAGCGACCATTGTGCAATGTATTGGAGGTCCAGCTTTACCCATTCATCGAAATCGCTGATCTGATTGCGACCACTAACTTGCCATAGACATGTTATCCCCGGTTTGACTGCAAGCTTTTGTTTCTGGTAAGACGTAAACCTTTCGTATTCCGTCAATAAGGGTGGCCTGGGACCGACCAAACTCATGTCGCCTTTCAGAACGCTGTAGAGTTGCGGCAATTCATCCAGGCTGTAGCGGCGCATCCATGCGCCCATCTTCGTGATGCGCGGGTCGTTGGTGAGCTTGAAGACCGGTCCGCGCATTTCGTTCTGTGATTGCAGGCCTGCTTTGATGTCGTCGGCATTTGCGCACATGGAACGGAATTTGTAGCCGACGAAGGGAACGCTATGCTCACCTACGACACACCAACGGTAGAAGACAGGACCCCGTGAACTAAGTTTGACTCCTATAGCCAGCAGGAGATAAACGGGCGATAGCAAAACTAAAACTGTGAGTGAAACGAAAATGTCTAACACGCGCTTGCAGGCTAACTGCCGAGCATCGCTCCAAGCAGGAGAAAATGCCACGCCTGGCTGGCGCTCGACGGCCGCAGTGGTCTCGTCTTCGGAAGTCAACCGGTCGAGACTAGACGACATGGTCCAGCCTGTATTCCTTGAAGAGAAAGACAATTCTCATTACCGGGGGGTGGGGCCAGGTCGGTAGCGTTCGCACTGAGACCCTTTTCGTGGACTGACGGTCGCACATAGTGGATGCATCGCGGGCACGGTCACCCTCGGGATTCCTGAGGTCCTCGGCAAGGTGTTACCATTCACCCGAAGATTGCGCGGAAGCCTTCACTCCAACACCGGTCAAGTACTCCAGCACAAGCAGCACGAACCGTGCATTGCTGATGAGGTATCGTTTGAGTAATCGGCGGGGTTCTTGCCAGACCCGGTAGGCCCATTCTAGACAAGCTTTTCGCATCCAACTCGGCGCCAGCTTATGAACCCCTGCAAATATGTCGATGGCCCCGCCAATGCCAATACAGGCAGGTACTCCAAGCCGCTGTGCATTGCTCTCGAGGAATCTCTCCTTCATCGGCGAACTCATTCCGACCATGAGGATGTGGGGGCGCAACTGCTGAATCGCGTCAACGACCCGGTCCTCTTCTTCGGGTCTGAAATATCCATTCTGCCAGCCCACGATCTGCAGTCCTGGACATTGCTGGCGGAGTTTCGCGACTGCTCTCCTGAGGGTTTCTTCTTCCGCGCCCAGCAGAAAAACGCGGTAATCTCTGAGGGCCGCCCGTCGCAGCACCTCATACCAAAGAGAAGGGCCGCCCGTCATTTCCTTGAATGGATAGCCGAGCAATCGACCTAAATAGATGAATGCCATGCCATCGACAGTGACCAAGTCACTCGTGTGATACAGCCGTTGCAACCAGGGGTCTTGATCTTCCATTACGCGAATGGCCGCGTTGCGCGCTAGAATCATACGCGGTCGGCCATCACGGATGAACTCTTCAATCTGATTTGCTGCCTCATGGGTTGTCAGGTTGTGGAATCGTACCCCAAGCAAATGAATTGAATCAGTATCCGAACTCAACACAGAAGTTCGGCTACCGTCCTTCGACCGAGACTCAGCCACAGAGTTTTCCATCTTGCAAAATGTCATAGCTTATCTTCCGGACGCAAACCGTCACATTGTTATCTGCTCCTTGATGCTACGGGCTGCGGCATGTTCTTCTTTTGCTGGATAGTAATCCCAGAATCCCGAGAAATCCCGTCGCGTATACGCACCTGTGCTCGCGTGTTGCAGTCGGTGGTCAGAAATCTCGCCATAAGGACCAATATAAAACTCTCCCAACGGCAACCCGGTTCCGGCACCAATCAAACCGGGTGGCGTCTGATTGAAATTTTCCCGCCACCATCGCTCCGAGAAGAAAAGTGCTACATAGTCCTGCCCGACGCATTCGTCTGTAAAGATGTAGCCCTCACTAGTCAAGTGGGGCCAAATGCACTTGACGCATGTATCCAGGCTCGCTTCCAAGTCCACGTCCAGGAAAGCAAGCAAAACTGGTCGTGATAGGTGGGGCAGAGTGTTAGAGAACCAGCCTGGAATAAACTCGCAACACTCCAGCGCGCCGTAACGCCGGATATTCTGCCTGACTTCGTCCAAAGTGCCGCAGAAGTCACCCTTCTTGTAACCGGATGCCTGACGATCCCGGGGATCGCTTTCTGGAAGCCCTTGGAACGAATCATAAACCCGAAGCTTTCGGTTTGAAATCCGGCATACTAGTGAGAGGTTCGCGGCCGACCCGCCTTTCCAGGTGCCGCACTCGAGGATATCCCCTTCTACCTCCGGCGGCACTTCCAGAATCTTCAATGCCATTGCCAAATGGGCTTTAAAGCTCGTGCCCGAACGAATGCGAAGATTGTTCCACATCATCCGCCAGCCCAACCACACTCGCTTTACAAGAGTCATTCCGTATGCAGGATGAATCTTGGAGGAGCTCAAGATGAAGAGGACGCTGAGGGGCGCCCCGAGGATCGTATACATTTTCATCAGTGTTCGTGACATGCTGAATACCTGGGTATTTCCGGCTCCATTCTGCCGGGGTTTGTTCACCTAAACAACCGCGACACTTATCGCCTAACAGGTTCTTACAGAAGCGGCAGTTTACTCCTGCTCGATGCGTGCCTGGGGGCATCCCGGAATCCGAGCACAATCTTTACGACAGTATCACTAACATGGGATTCAAGATATTCAGCTGGTGGTTTCCACTCCTTGGCGGAAGCCAAGGCCACCTTGACAGCGTGGAGTATCATGACAGGATCGCTGCCGGTGAGAATGCTGCTTCCGCATTCGATGGTTTCCGCCCGTTCAGTTGTATCCCTGACCGTGACATTTGGTATCTCGAAGATCGCGCATTCCTCCTGGACGGTGCCGCTATCCGTCAGAACGCAGCAGGCCCGGCGCTCAAGCTTGGCGAAATCGAAGAAACCAAATGGCTCGGAGAAGCGGACCAGACTTGACTTGAGTTCAGAGTTGGAGGCTGCCATGTTGTTGGCGGTGTGCGGATGAAGGCTCACGATGACCGGCTTATGGTAGGTTTCCGCCACCAACTCCAGCCCTTGTAGAAGCCTCGCCAGACGCTTCAGATCGTCAACGTTTTCCGCCCGATGCAGCGTGACCAGAAAGAATCCTTGAGGTTCCAGCTCAAGCCGTTCTAAAACGCAACTCCCTTCAATCTGCGGGGCGTAGTGGTTCATCACTTCGAAGATAGGGTTACCGATTACAAAGATTCGTTGGCGCTCAATGCCCTCACGCAACAGGTTTTCTTTGCTGCGATTGGTATAGGGCATCAGGGCATCACTACAATGATCTATGATCCTGCGGTTGACCTCCTCGGGCACCCGGTCGTCGTAGCAGCGGTTGCCGGCCTCCATGTGATAGACCGGAATGCCCATGCGTTTAGCACAGATCGCCGCCAGGCTGCTGTTTGTGTCGCCTAATACCAGAAATCGATCTGGCTTCTCCTCTCGCAGTATGCCTTCCACTTTGATCAGGATGCGGCCGATCTGCTCTCCGAATGTTCCGCGGATTCCCAGGTGATGGTCAGGTGCGCGGATGGTCATCTCCCGGAAGAAAATCTCGTTGAGATTGGCGTCGTAATTCTGGCCCGTATGAACAATTACATGCTGGCATAGATTGTCCAGTTTCTCCATAATCCGGCACAACCGAATAAACTCCGGCCTCGTTCCGAGGACGGTCAGAACTTTCATTGAAGACACCCTCCGGTGTTCCGTCCCGCTGTCTTCTACCTTAGGAAGGCGGTCTCCATCCACCTCCAGACTGGAGTTCATGTATTCCTCTCTGATCACCTGGAAAGACGATGGTGAAGTTCCAAAGCTACGAAGCGAGAACTAGCTACTCGCACCGGCGTAGGTATGCAGACTGCATCTATAGTCAAATTCCGCAAGCTCAGAAAGCATCTGAGGAACCGACGGAGGTTCTGGATAGCCAGCCGCCTCCCACATTCGTCGATTGAGGGTTTGGTCGGCTGTTGCCAGAGTTCTGTCCGCCGCTACATTGGCTGCAGCGGAACTAATGTGTATATCTTCACGGTGAAAAGTCTCCGCGAAAAGGCGCATCATTTCTGCTTTGCTCAGAGTGCCTGTGGGAACTATGTGCTGCACGAGCTTGGGCTTCAGCCCCTCTCGGATCACTCCATGGCAAAGGCGGGCAAAATGAAGCGTCGTTATTCCGTTCCACTGGTGGTTAGTGTAGCCCGTGATTGTATTTCCAAGCGGTTGCTTCAAGAACCAGTCCAACAGTGAAAGGTGCTTCACAGGCTCCGGCCCGATGATGGAGACGCGCAGGTGGTGTATATTTGGCGACCTGACTTCTCCGAGACTCTTTGTCTTGCCGTATACATCCAATGCATCGTGACTGTCTCGCTCCAGATATTTGCCCTTGGTGCCAGAATAGACGCAGTCGGTCGCGATCTGGAGAACGTGGACACCGCAATTCTCAGCCGCCCTCGCCAAAGCGTACGGAAATAGCGCATTCACCCGTATGGCGCGCTCTATCTCGGCGGAAATGTTTTCGTTGATGTGGGGCTTGATTACACCAATGCAGTTAATCGCCCACTCTGCTCCGTCAAGAAGGTCGACTAGGTCGGTCGCTGCCAGGTTGTCTATGTCCAGCACCCTCCATTCTGCGGTCGGACAGCAGTCCTGCATCGATTGCCGCAGTTCTGCGGAACGAAGGGTCGCCGTCACGCGTAAAGAGTAGTCGCGGCACAGCCAGTCAACTACTATCGACCCCAGCATTCCCGAAGCTCCCAGCACAACAACTCTCATCGCGGCTGCTCCTTTTTGTAGCAACTTATCGTTCTGTTACTTCCCAAGGGTCCCAGTACCGGGCATCGAAGCGCAGATCGTCCTCCTTGCTCTCTGCGACGGTGGAGGTTGAGAAGAACATCAGCTTGGTGTCGGCGGTAAGGGACATGAATCCGTTTGCGTAGCCTGCGGGAATATATAGGACCGCAGGCTTCCTGGCAGAGAGGACGTAGCGGTGAACGCGTGCGTCCCGGGATGGTCTTTCCCAATCGTCAATTAGCACAGCACCAACAACCGCTGCACCGTGCACGACCGTCACGTGCTTGCTTTCGTGGCGATGAGCGTGCCAGGCTCGGACGAACCCGGGGGCGTGATTGGAAACTGCATAAAACCTCTGGATCCCTTCAAAATTGAACCCGTTGACGAACGCTACCTCGCCTCGGTCGTCGACCGATAGGCCTCCTTCGATGAGTTGCGGCGACAGACACAGCTTCTTTTCGTTGACGACTTTCACGCCTCACTCCAGGCGTTTCCAATCTTTACGTGCGTGTTGAACATCGACAAGTAGGCTTGGTTCGTATAGCGGGGGTTATCCACATCACACAAGCGGCGACTGTCCACCAAACTCTTGACATCCTCGATTCCATCATCGATCGAATGGGCTGGCGAGAAGCCGAACGCCGCCCTGGCCCTGTCGCTACTGACCCGATAGTTGCGCGCGTCTTGGAACTTCATCGGTGTCGTCTCGATGACGAGATCCGGAAAATGATTGCGCACCTGGTACGCGAGATCGATGATCCGGACGTTCTGGCGCTGAAGGTTAAAGACGCCTCGGTGCGAGGTTTCGAGATTGTCGACGGCCGCCGCCGCGGCGTCGCCCACATGTAGCAAAGGGCGGAATTGGTCTCCACCAAAGACGCTGATCTTCCCATAGCGGTGCGCACGAACTGTCAAAGTGTTAACTACCAGGTCGAGCCGGATTCTGGAGAAGAGGTCCCCAACACCAAATAGGGTCCCCAACCGGAAAATGATCGCATTCTTGTTTTCCAGATAACCCTCTGCGGCGAGCTTCGTGGAAGCATAAACGGAGAGCGGATTTACTGGGGAACCTTCATCCAGAACTTTGTCCTGGGCTCCATAGACTGAACAGGTTGACATGAACACAATCCTGCCGTTGAAGTGATCGGCCAGCCAGCGAACTGCTTCCTGATTAATGGCCACGCTGACCTCGGGGTTTAAGGCACAAGCTCCATCACCGACCAACGCAGCCAGCCAGATAACGGAATCAGCCCATTGCAGTTGCGGTCGTAAGTTCTCTGAAGTGCGCACGTCTCCATAAACAAAGTGAATAGGCTTCCGGTAAGCTTCCTCGTACAACAGTGCGTCGAATACCCGCACGTCATGTTTTCGTTGCAGGAGAAGGTCTGTAACCGCTCCGCCTACATAGCCTGCGCCACCAACCACCAGCACTTTCATGGAGAACCCCTTCGAATGCCTTGAAATGGTGTCACTTTGCTTTTTTCGGAATCAATTTCAAAAAGTCATGTTTAGGTTTCGATTGCTTCGCCGTTGCCTCTTACCTGTCTCGGCGAAAACGGACTCAAAGACCTCAATCATGCGTCCGGCAAACTTCTCAGCGGTAAAAAGCTTCTCAAAGCGTCCCAGGCTTTCCTGCGACATCTGCTGACGCAAAGTCGGATTTCCCACCAGATTGATAATCTTCTCGGCTAGGTCTTCTGGGTTTCCCTTCTCACAGATAAGCCCGTTCACACCATCGAGAACGATCTCGGGAATGGCGCCGACGTTGGTGGCGACTATGGGCAAGCCCGCTCGCATGGCTTCCAGCAGGACCAAGGGGGCCGTGTCGACGAGTGTGGGAAGAACGAAAACATCCGCTCCGTCGAGAACACCCAGTTTTTCGGTTCCTTGAACAGGTCCAATAAACGACACCGCGTTTGCAAAGTTCTCCTCGCAAAGGAAACGATCAATCCTCGTCTTGACCTCTGTCGAATCCCAGCCCCAGCCGCCGGCAACGATGAAACGGACATCCTTACGGGCTGTCAGTACCTTGGAGAGCGAATCCAGCAGCACGAGAATCCCTTTCGATCGAACCAGCGTGCTGAGATAGAGCACTGTTAGTCGGTGTTCTTGAATTGGCCTCGCCAATCGCCGCTGGTCCTCGGGAGTCAGCGGGTCGATCCCTAAGTAAACAGATTCAACTCGGTCAGGCGGCACAAAGGGTTCGAAATTAAACCTGAGGCATTCCGCCAGTACCACACATCTTGCCGTTCGTTTCAGGGTGACTCGCATATACCACCGAACGACCCGACTGGATCGTTCGTAGAGGGCCGGAATGTTAGTGCCGTGTTCCAGAACAATAACGGGGATGCGGAAGAAGAAGCCAAGCCAGGCAAACAGTGAGTCTTTTAGAAATGCATTTCGATTAGTCGAAAGCGGAATACAAAGGGCACTGTAGCGTTCCCGCAGAAGTCCAAATGCCACGCTCCACAGGTACTTGATGAGCCGAAGGAACTTCGCCGCGCGCACCTTCTCAAAGTCCGCAATACTCGCCGCAAAACGCACATCCAGGAAACGCACCTGAAAATGATTGACAAACTGGCTTCTTAGTAGCGTCTCGTAGACGCGGGTCGGTCCCGAGTCGAACGGCCCCAGGACTCCGATCAAAAGGACTTTTCTTCCTAAGCCAGCCCTGGCTACATTTGTCGGACCACCTACCTCGCTTGCCCGGCCATTCCTCAGGCGCGAAAGGGTCGCTTTGGGTCCGACCAGAATCGGTCCAAACTCAGAATTTCCCAACCGCTCTGTGGCTTTCATGTCAGGATGAGTGCGATTCGTGCTCCCCGAAAACCGGCCGGCATGCCTGTTTTTTGGCTTGAAAAAGCATTCCTTCGCTGTAATAAGGGAAAAGTGGGACAACGGAGTAGCGCAGCACAGCATCCACTCCCGTAAATAGTGACTTTGCGATCAGTTCTCCGAAGCGGTGCGATTTTTTCCCGTTTCTAAACCAGACACTTGAATAGAGTTCGATATCGGTAACCCGAAACCCATATTTTCTCAGGATCGTCGTCAGTGTCGTCGGCGAATAATAGAAATTATGATCGGGGTGAACTGCTTCCGCTCCAACGAGCGGAAAGAACAGGGTCTTGATCGACAAAGCGTTTGGTGTCGTAACAACAACCATAGTGTCCTCTTTTGTAATTCCCCACATTTCACCTAGAAATAGCCCAGGGTTGGCGACGTGCTCGATGATGTCGGCCGCCAAGATAATGTCGTAATTCAATCGCGGGAAATCTGCCTGACTTAGCCGTTCGACGTCCCCTACGTAGCAGTCGGCATAGCTCAGTCCTTTCGCTCGGTTGACCCCTCGTTCCGAGACGTCTACGCCTACCACTCTTTTCGCAATTCGCGAAAGCTCCGAGTGCAGCCAATTTTGCTGTTGCACCCGATCCTCAAGTAGACCTTCATCGACGAAACCCAGATGCAGAACCGTCTTTCCGCTACAAAGACGAAGCAATGCGTCATTTCTCGAACCGACAAACTTTGCTCTTGGAAGAACTTGACCGAAATTCATTATTGCTCTCTCGAATTACACATGTTGTTGGTCGAGTCTTCTACATATGGCAAAGCGCCATGTGAACTAATCACTGGAAGCAGTAGCAGCCACAATGGAAGCGTGACCCGGCTGACTTCGACCCAGTTATCGAGGAAGGCCATTTGAGCTATAGTAAGACATCCACAGATGGCCGCGATCGATATTGCAAACAGCAGAGGATTCCCTTGACGCTTCGCCTCCCGGGCCGCCGTAATGGCCCTTCTGAAAACCCTATAATAGACTAGGAAATAAAGCGCGAACCCAATCAACCCCACCTCTCCCATGAGACTTACATAGCTGTTGTAAGGGCCATCGATTGTCGAAGAGCCAAACAAGATCTCGCTCTTGAATACAAGAGGCACAACGTATTTCTCTGCGAATACACCCGGTGCAATTGGCTCAATGTAGCCATGCGTTACGTTCGTTGGTGCTTCGGGGTCAGGAGAAACCTCCGTAAATGTCAGAAACGCCCGGCTAGAAAAGGAACCAGGGCCCACACCAACAAATGCAGACAAAGGAGCATCCCTGTACAGTCGCGAAATGTTCAGGAAGGCTTGGATCTTACCCAATTCCCAGATGGCCCCTGATCTTAAAACGTCGTTAGCATATTCCCACCGCATAAATTGCATCGTTTGACTCGAAGTTGCCATACCGACCGGAAAGGCAATGAAAATTGCAACGACAAGTATCAAAACGACTGAAAGCACTTTCTTGCGCTTCACCCTAGGACTGAACAATAGAATGGGAACTGCCATTGTCACCACGAAGGGCAACCACATCGCTTTGAAACCCTGCGCATAGAAGACAATCACCAGAGGTATGATCGGGAGCAGCCATCGCATGCTAGCTTCCATCAAGTAACGTCCCAGCAGATATGCAATCACCAGGATGAGGAAAAAACACATCTGGCTTCCATTGGTGCCAAAAGTCCCCGACGCGAGGTCAGGGTTATCTTCAGAGAATGCAGTTGATAGCTGCAGCAGCGACATCGGAATCTGAAGTAGACCGATCCCTAGCAAGAGTGTTGCGAGTGTCTGGGTATCATGCTCCGCCCAACCTAACCGGAGGAAGAGGAGGGCAAAGACCATAGGTTCCAAATGGAAGATAAGAAACGATATTGCTGGAAGAAGATGGATACCGTAAAAGAGCCCATTAACCATGATAGACAGAACCGCGCACAGTGAAAACCCCTTGAGAGGGCGAGACAGGGATCTCCTAAAGAATTGACAGCCCGGCTCCGACGGGCCGTTCCGAAAAATAAGAACAGCGCACGCGAAAAAGAACAGAGGGATGTCAGCAAGATTGATCGCACGGGGCAGTATGCCCAGCGTCTCTGTGAGAAGTCGCGCAATTGCGACGATGAAGATAACTACGTATAGGAGCCCTCGTCTCAACCTCTCGTCCCGCGTCCCCCGCGGGAACGAGGTAGAGGTGGAGCCCGCGTAATCGGCAGCCACGGTCATTGAATCTGCGAATCTGCAATCCTTCTTACGTCGTCCAGGCCCTAACAGTATTTACTAGACTTCGCAGCGCGATATCTCGCTGTATCCACAGGAGCAAGATAAAGACAATCGCAGCGACGCTACCGCCGAAAACAAATTGCTCCGTTGGTGGACGCAGGGCTCCCGCAGCAAGAAAAGCAGATGTCGCCATGACTGCCGCTGACCCGCCGTAACGAAAATATCTGCCCCACTCGAGTCGCAGCTGTGTCCTAAGCACAAACCAACGGTACAATAACAAGATGCCCGCAATCCAAGCGGCCAGAAGAGCAACCGCCACGCCCGTAGTACCCCAGGTGCGGACAGCGGACAGACTACCCGCCAGCCCGATTGCTGCTACTGTTCCGTGAATCTTCGCCAAAGCCTTTAGTCCGTGCGCTACGAAAAGGACTCCGGAAAGCGCCGTCAGCAGCATTCGCAAAAGGTTCGCCACCAGGAGGATGCGCAACGGCCACACCGCTCCCAGGTAGCTCTCGCCAACGAACGTGCCGATGATCGCCGGGGCTAACACGAATCCTGTAGCCGTAATCGCAAGTCCAAACATCAGTAGGTAGCGAAGAATCGGCAGGATTAGGGCCGAGGAAACATCATCTCCATTGAGCAACCCTTCTTTGGCAATCGGCATGAGAGGTAGTACGACGATCATCCCCAATAAAGCAGGCAGCAGTCCGAAAGTAGTAGCAACTTTGAAGATCCCGGCTTGTGCGTCGCCAATCCGGTAGGCTACCACGAGTATGCCGACTTGATCGGCAAAGCCGCTGAGTAACGTCGCTAAAGTAGCCCAACCACCGAAATGCAAAATCTCGATAGCGATTGGACGAAGGAATGCCACTCGTCCTCGGAGGGTGGGACTCAACAGAAAGCCGGGAACTCCGATCGCAGCAAACGAAATGCACAGTGCAACGGGTGGGCCCGTGATCCGCATTCCCAGCTTGACCAGAATTAGGGCCAAAGGCAACCAGACGAGGTAGAAGCCCATACTGAACAGACTGCCTGTGGCGAAATGACAACGCGCATTGTGAATATAGACGATTGTTCCAAGCGCCGAGGCCACGAGGAGTAATGCGAGTAACTCACCATATCCGTGGAACATGCCCGTTGCTGCGTCCAAGCCCCAGCAAGCCAGTCCTAGGAGAGTTGAAAAGGCCAGGCGCATGAACAGCGCCGTCCACCCTATCTCGCCAGCACGGTCATTGTTTTCCGGAATCAGCTTCTGAAGAGCATAGGCAATGCTCCAGTCGGCAGCAACTAATAAGACGCCATAATAGGCCAAAATAAACGAGATAAGTCCCAGTTCACGCTGCTCCAGCCACCACGCCAGAACTACTGTCAAAATCCCCGGTGCGAATCGGTTTACACCAATGGCCAGCCCATACCACACGCTTCCCCGAAGAATCTGACGTAGAGCCGACGAATTCTTCTGGTTAGGTTCCATAGCCATGCTTATCATCCTGCACGGATGAGGGTTCGAGGGTTGAATTCGGTTTCCCGCTAAGCCGTTGCCCGATACTTCGCGCGCGTCGCAACACCCAGCCCAAGTGGCTTCCGTTCCGAGACACGTCGTCTAGGTGGGATCGCGTGCGCCTATAAACGCCCATGACGACAACCTTGGCGGGGTGGTCAGAGTCCATCTGATGCCAGTGCGCGCTTCCCAGAATGCAGATCACTCCAAAGGCGAAGGAAAAGAGTGTACTCAAAACCAGGATCCTCGTCCGGGGGGGAGACGATTTCTTCTCCGGGATATTTGCCGGGTCGAGCACCTTGACACTCGGCATTTCTCTCACTTCCTGCACTTTGGCGAGTTCGTATTGCTGCGTCAAGACTTCGAAGACCGCTTCCTGCACCTTCGTGCGGCGGTACATGTCCGCGTAGGTGACACCTAGCAAGGGCAGCTTCTTGATAGATGGATAAAGGGAATCCTTGGAAGACGCTGAATCTCCGTATGTGCTCTCTCCCTTGCCGCCGACTCTATCGAGTTGCTGCCTAAGTTCGGAAATCCGAGCCTGCGCGGAGCGCACGCGCACGTGGTTGTCGGTGTAGATCTGGCGCAGCCCTTCCACCTCCGATTCCGCCGCGATCAGTTGCCCTTGCAGGGTGGCGGCCGCTTCCACCATGGCCTTACCCTGCTCCTTAATGTCAATTGCCATGTTTTTGCTGGCGAACTGGCTGAAGTCTTTTTCGGCAGCTTCCAAGTCCTCCTGGACCGACTTGAGACGCTCTTCGAGGAATATTCGTTCGCGATGGGCGCCGGACGTAGATAACTCGGCAACCAATCGGTTCAATTCCGTCACGTAAGCCTCGCCCATAGCGGCGGCGCGGCGCGGGTTTCTGTCGGTCACTGTGATGGTGATGATTCCACTCTTGCGATCATTCGAAATTCCGGTACGCGACGTCAATTCCTTTCGCGCGTCTTGCCACAATCGCTCGTGATAAACGCTTCTTAAGTCAAAGCGCTCGATCAGTCGGTCCTGAACCGTGCGGCTTTGCAAAACTCCAACGAACAGATCGCCAGAACTCTTCAAACCGAGCACGTCGCCTGCTATACCTCCCAGTCCGGTTCCCGCCTTCGCCGACATACTAGCCAACATCGCCATGCTCGCGCTGGACTGACTGTCCGGGGGCATGAGGCGAGTCGTTGACTCAAACTCCGCTGGGATTAGGAAGGCCACAGCGAGAGCGAATACGATGCCGAACCCAGTGACCCGGCAAAGGAATCGCCGTTCTTCCCAAGCCAGTCGTAACATCCCTAGGACTAACTGTGGACTGAAAGTGCCGGTTGGCTTATACGCTGCCGGAATCTCGATCGGCTCTGCGAGTTCCAGGTCCACTTTCTTGGAGGCTTGAGTCATGGGAGCGTAAGGATCAGGCACTAAGAGTCATAAGAATCAATGGCGATGTGCGACCGGCCAGAAGCCGAACTCGAAGGACACAGCCACATTGGATTGACGGTTTGTAGCCAGCATTGGAATCTGCCAGCGCTCATACTGTACGTTACCAGAAAAGCGAAAGCCCGGGCCCGAGAAGATGTCGGCATAAACGGCCACGTCATTCTGACTTCCGCCTTGCGGAAGAAATTGCCGATCCACCTTCCGATGCCGAAGTTCCAGCCCGATCTTACTTTTTGCGGAGAGCCAATAGTTCGTCCGTATGGATTCACCTTGTGCGGCGCGCCCCAACCAGGTACCGATGAATCCGCCGTTGTTCGTGTACCCATTGACGTATTCAGCATTCCAGTAGAAATAGCCGCCCGGCTCAACGTTGTAGCCGACCGCGCTGGTGGACCCGCCCTCGACCCTCAAATCGATCTTTGGAATCCTCGGGATCTTGGCGAAATAAAGTCCCCCCTGAAAAATCGACTGTCTCATGTACGGGATCGGGGAAGGCTGGTCTTCGCTCATCGCCTCCCCATAAAAGGTCAGCCAGTCACGGAGTTTCGGAATGCGATAGGAAAAGTCTGCACCCGATCGGCCATCCCCGAGGGCGTTACCGTTTAGGTGCACTGCGAATATGCTTTTGAAAAGAGTCTTAAGGGTAAGCGGATTTCCAGGTCCTCCATAAATCGTCGTTTTCGATATTCCGAACTCGAAGTTCTGGGTTAGTTTGAAGCTCATCTTTCCCCCGCTGAGAAATGGCTGGGGATGCAAGGCCTGCCCGTAATGTCCGATCGGTGTGCTATTGGTCGAGGCGGTCGAATCCGGGACTCTGAACTCTTGTCCTGAGAGCTGTCCGATAAAAGCCTGCAAGCGCATGTCTCCCAGATAGCCGAAAAGCCAGGGCAATCGAAAAGGGGTGACCCGATCAATGCTGAGCATGTTGTTAAGCGGAGGGACGTTGTTCGTAAAAATCATCGTCCCGCTTTCACTCGGTCCCCACCACAAGCTGCGCCGTCCATACGAGATCTGCCAGTTGGCGAGGTTCATACCCACATAGGCGTCGAGCACTCGGAAGCGGCTGGTGGCCGCGGTGGGAAGCGAAGGTGCATTTGGAGGCAGCCCATCGACCGTGCTGATAAATCCGAGGACCGCAGGGGAAGGAGCCGGCGCGGATGGCGCCGACTGGTACTCTCCGCGAGCGTAGATCACGAACGGACCGGCGGTCGTCCAACCCGAAGCGCCAGCCACGGCGTTGAAGCCCTGTTGGTATGGCCTGCCGTAGTCGTTCAAGAGCGACTGGCCAAAGTGGTAATTGTCCGTAAGCGGCTTGCCGGAAATTCCTAGAGAGCGCTGGTAAACGGATTCCACCTGGGCGCCGACGTTCCGCTCGCCGCTCATCAGCTCGAACTCACGCGCGAACTCCTCCGAAAGCGTGCCGTAAAGTCGTTGTACTTCCGGTGGGCTGTCGGTATCGGCCTGGCGCTCGGCGGCTTCACTCACGAGGCGCGCACATTCAAGTCGTGTCCAGGGACGGAGACCAAGGGACGCTGTGCCGACGTAGCCCAGAGCCGCGAGCCGTTCCAAGGCCGGGTAGATCCAACTTTCTAGAGGCACATAAGGCGAACCCATATTCGCGGGCGAATGTCTACCCTCCTCGCTCACCAATTCACTCGGTGGATCCCAGGCGCGACCGCCCAATGCCGGCTCATGACGCCGGCGATACACGCTCTGGGCCACCAGATATCCGAGAACACTACCGACTAATACATCCGAGGGAAAATGCTGGCGTGCATGCACACGGGAATAATCCACCGCTGCCGCTGCGCCATACGCGATGAGTTTGGGAAGTATCCCCGGATATTCATGAGCGATTACGCCGGCAACGGACCAGGCCGCAGCTGCGTGCTCAGAGGGAAACGACGTCCCACCTTGAAAGAACGAGCCAGCTCCGGTGCCTTGGTACGGCCTTTGCCGCCCCAGTGAATATTTGAACGTTTCGGTCACAACCAAACTGTTCAAAGCAGCTTCGCCCGCTAACCAACCGGTTTCACGCCAATGATCATTGTGTTTCGGAAAGCTGAGCAGATACATGCCGGCACCCGCGCCAATCAGTGAGCCTAAGGCCGCGTTTGAAATATTGGTGTAGTGGCTCATCGTGGATGACTGTCGCGAGAGGGAATTGCTGTAATCCTTGTCAGTAACCAACAGTCCACCCGTAATTCCACCAAGCGGCACGAGCCAAACTGCATCTCTCATGCGTATGCGAGAAGGGCTGGTCCAAATTTGCTTTTGATCCTCTGCAAAGTCGATCAACAACTTTGGAACACGACTGGCTGCATTCGGCCGTGATTCTTTTGTGGACAGTGGATCCTTGACAGCATCGGTTCGATTGCCAGGAGCAGCCACGCCGTTTCCCGATTCGCTGTTCTGAGGCCAGACTGGCATTGTCAAACTCGCTATTACAGTCAAAAGTGCGCCGGCAAAAACAGCTATCTTTCTCACTCCAGATCCCTAACCCCTACGGATGGATATAGGCGACTGTTAGGGCAACCGACGAGGCCACCTGTGCCGCCTGCAGTATCGGAGCCCAATTGCGAGCGCCGATCTTAGGTGCTTTCTCGGGCACGACAATGGAATCACCCGGCTTCAGAACTGCGCTTAGAGGGTTGCCCGACCAGAAGGTAGAATTGTTTTTGGCCGAAAGCACGGAACCGTCCGCCCGAACCACAAATACCGCATTCTTGTCTGCAATCTGAGTTGTTCCGCCCGCCTGGCTCAGATACCACTTGGCGCTCTTACCCGGCAGGTAACTGACGGCTGTGGGATTGAAAACCTGTCCCCCAACCGTGACATAGTTGGCCTGTTTTGGAATGATAAGTTCATCGCCATCCTGCAGCGCTACGTCGGCTCGGCTCCTTGCAAAGTCATCCAGATTTTTCATGTCCGCAGGAATATGAATGACGATGCGTCCTATTGGTGAGGTTGACTCTAACTGCTGCAATGCCGTTTCCGTTTGCGCGATGGCAGAAAGTTTAGCGTTCTTCTGATCTGTGTCGGCCTCTGGCAGCGATTTCAAGTAGGTCTCTTGCGCCTTCACCCGCTGTACGAGTTCAAGATGCGATTTCAATTGCAGCTCTCGCACCTCGCGACGCACCAGCACTGCTCCATACGGATACGCTTGCCCGGTGAAGCCACCAGACCTGCGTAACACGGAACTCAGCTTCTCGCCCGGCTCGATTCCGTAGCCTGCGGGATGCTGTACTTCTCCCCGAACCACGACCGAAGCTCCCAGATAGTTCCACTGCGGCACCTGCCGGATCGTGAGCACATCGCCGTCACGGAGCGTGACATCATGGTTGGAGTCTCCACTCAAAGCCGCCGCCAGCTTTACTTCCATGCGTTGGTTTGTTCCGCCGGGACCATCACTTGCCGCGAAGCGCGTCAGATCGGCAAGCTCCGGGTCGGCGCTGCGCTTCAGTCCTCCGCCCACCCGCACCAGGTCTTCCACCCGCATGTTCGTAGCGAGCGGGTAGCGACCTGGCTTGGCAACTTCTCCCTTGATGTACACAGTCGGCGGTTCCACTCGCGCTACGTTGCGGTGCACGAGAATGCGGTCACGCGACTGCAGCGGGATATTGTCGATTGGATCGCCCACGAGTGCCTTTTGCAGGTCGATACTCATGATCCTCAACGTCCCATCTGCCTGGGTGCGGAACAATTGCGCCGAGTCCACCGCTGCGTCCTGCGTGATTCCACCGGCCAGGTGAATCGCATCCACCAGGTGCGCCTGTCCTGCGGTGCGGTACTTGCCAGGGGCGTGTACCTCTCCTCCCACCCACACATCTGGCGGAGGTTCGAAATCGTAGCGGCTGAACACCCGCACGGTATCGAGCGGCTTTAGCGTCGGCGCGGCCGCGGGGTTGGCAAGGTCAGCTGCGAGATCGAAGCTCTCCACGCTTGGCCGGAAATCGGGCGGGTTCAAGCGCACGATCTCTCCATAGTGCGGCGCCGGTTCCGGCAACAGGTCACTATAGGAACCAATCAGGTCGCTGAGTTTCATGCCCTGCTTGTATGAATAGCGCCCCGGCCGCAGCACATGCCCTTGCAGGTAAATGGAGGACTCGTTGTAAGAGGCGATCGGAAAGATATGGATTTCATCGCCGCCCTGGATATTCAACGCCTCCAATTGCCGATTGATGCCCGGGTTACCGTCAGCTGCCGAGATATTCAGCGACAACATGGTCCGCTTCTCGTGCGCTACCAAGCGTTGTACTTCGATGTGGCGCAAAGCGGCGGTGGGCAAAATCCCGCCGGCAAGTTGAAGTGCTTCGGCCAATGATGTCTCGTGCAGCAACTCATAGATCGCGGGTCTCCGGACCATTCCTTCGATCGTTACCTGCGGACCGACCGGAGAGACCAGCAGAGAGTCCCCGCTCTGCAGTTGCTGAACGTCGGAACGAACTCCGTGCAAAAACAGATCGTACGCATCCACTTCCTGCACGAGTTGCTTGCCCCGATAATGTTTCAGCGAGCGCAGCGAACCGCGCGCCGTGATCCCGCCTGCGGCAAGCAATGCGTTCAATGGCGTAGATAAAGAACTGATGTCGTACGCGCCGGGCGCAGCCACCTCACCGACCACATAAACGCGTACTGTGCGAAGCCGCGCGATCGAAACGTCCACAGACACATCGCGAAACTGCGTGCGCATCACTCGCTGAACCGCGAATTGCACCTCACCCAGGCTCTTCCCACTTACCAGGACCGGACCTGCTTCGGGCAGCGAGACCCGTCCTTCCCGGTCGACCACGCGCACCATGCGCTGCGAGACTCCGCCCCACAGGTCAATCGAGAGGCTGTCTCCCGGCCCCACCACGTAATCCGGACCAACCGGCAGGTCCATTGGAATAATGTCGGGTTGATTGATCGTATTGCGAAAGATGTCGAGGCCGAATTGCTGCGCAGGACCTTGCCAAGCCGCAGCCTGCACGTACATGTCGTAAAGCGATGGAATGTCGGCGTACGGGTTGGCGGGGCGCACCATCTTCACGGGATTCACATCGACGTCAATGTCGGGTCGCTCGTAGCCATACCGGTCGTATCGGCGCTGCGGCTTTGGCGTCCCCGTCTGCGACGAAGAGCCCTCGCCTTTACCTGACGGCCCCTGTGAATTGCGGTCATTCCAGGATTCCGGCGTGCGACTGGCGAGTCGATCCTGAGGCAAAGGAAGGCTAGAATCGGGAATATTTGGAGGCGAGTCTGCACCGAACTTCAATGCACTTGGTATCAATTCCAGCTCGCCCCCGGGTGCTGGATTTATCCCAGGGTCTCGACTTGTCGAGTCCGCACGCAGCGTTCGCGAGGGAGATGGCGAAAGATTTTCCATCGGAAGGTTGGGGGGCACATCCTGCGATGGGGCAGCATTGGGTGAGGTCCGCTCCATCCGTGGGCGTCTCCCCTCCAGGTTGTCACAGTACTCTTGCCGCGGATCACAACCGGCTCGATCGCTTTCTGGTCTTTCCTCCCTTTCAGCACGGGGAAACGTCGTGTCCTCCTGGCTTTCGAGCGCCACCAGGCGCCGGGCACGTTCCTTTAAAATGAATTCTTCCTCTTTTCCAAAGCTTGAATCGGGGTTCGTTGCTGGAATGAGATATCCGTAGCGCTGCAACAAATAGGTTGCGACCGATCGAAAAACGATGTCGCGGTCCAATCGATCGAAGATTGCCTGGTCGCTGAGGTCCGAGTCTTCTACGATTTGTCCGTTATCAGTTGCTTCCTTAGCGACCCAGCGCTTAAGTTCCACCATCAGCCCGGCAGCACGCACCAAGACCACTCGAATTTGTGGGGCTGAAGCCGCCACACGGCTAAAGTTATCCTTCGCAAGTTCCGACGCACCAGGAGTGCCGGTGGTTCTGGTGTACGCCCGCTGCACCGCTGTGCGATCTCCCCTCTGCTCATTCGTCTGTCCCGCCAAGGCCTGACAAAACAGGACAGAAACCACGCAACAAAAGCCCGCCCATCGCGAAGATGTGATCATTTTTCTCACTGGACTACTCCGTAGAGGTGGCCCACTTGCGCAAATCAGTCAACAGACTCAACATCGGCTTCATCGATGTCGATTGACACCGAGCGTTGCAACATCGAAATTGTGAGAACCACACGCGACCGGTCTCGCCTCCGGACCAGAACACCCTCGACACCGGCCATCGCCCCGCTCCGAACTCGCACCCGCCGTCCCTCCTTTAGATAAGGGTGCGGATGCACCACCCGGCGCCCCGAAAGCCCCTGGCGGAGATTCTGAATCTCTGCTGACGCCACCACCGCAGGCTTCCCCTGGAAAGTTACGAGACCTAATACTCCGGGCAGCCGCAACAGCTCGAGCCTATTATGAGCGTCAATCTGTACAAATATGTAACTCGGGAACAGTGGCAGTTCGAGAACCTTTTTGCGATCCTTCCAGCGGCGGATGGATTCGTAAGTGGGCAAAAATGATTCAATGCGACGCTCTTCCAGTTGCTGTGCTACTCGCTTCTCGTGTTTCGCACAGGTGTAAGCTGCATACCACGCTGCTTGCGGAGCCGTCGTAATTGTGTCCCTACTTTCGGTTCCGACATGCTCCCATCCATCGTTTGCCATCAGCGTGCTCATAGCTTCGCCCCCTCACTTACAGGTTCATGTGAGATAACCTTGCTCAACGAACATTGATATCGGCCGGGATATCCAGCGACAGCCTCTCCCCGCCGGTCTTGCTTTATAACTTGCCAAAACTCAGCATGCCCGCGATTGAATCTCCGCGACTTCCGGATTCCGCAGAGAATTGAGGAGTCCCTGCTCCGAGTTCTCTACCCGCTTGGCACGAATATCCACGAAGGCTGAATACAAAATACTGTTGTTCTCCTGGGGAGCCACGGCCAAGACTCTCATCCCCGGATACCGTCCCAGCAGAAAGCCGCACAATTCGGGGCGGACCTCCGTTTGGTCCAGCGCGATAATCAGGAAGTCGGGCCGCGTCGTATCCACCAGTTCGGCAATTTCCGATTCATTTTGGGTCTCGCCGACGACTTCAATATCTGGCTGGTCCGCAATCGTCGCCAGGACCAGTTCTCGCATCAGGCGCGGGCGGTTAGCTACAAGCACTCTGATTTTTCGCACGACCCTCTCCCAGCGCACAGGGTAGAGCGCAGGGTACCTTTCCTCTCTGCACAAGAAAAGGTTCAATTGCGGACTAAGAAAACTGTCGCGAGTACCTACGAACGACACGATAGAAACTAGCGAAGTCGGTACTTATTTGGTAGATGTAGGGTACTAGGGAAGTACTAATTGTATTCGGTGTCGGTGGCCCGGCTCAGGCAACAATTCCTTCAGCGCGGCACACGTCCACAGCGCTCAGGCGATCATTTGCCCCCAGCTTGCGCAACATGCGGTGGATGTGGTTTTTCACCGTCTGCTCGGAAAGATTCAGCTGATTCGCGATTTCCTTGTTGCTTGCCCCTAGGCTGACCATCTGCACCAGTTGCTGTTCCCTGCGAGTTAAACCAAATTGTGATTTTCCCCGATGTAGCCTCAATTCTGAACGCGGGTTTGAAATCTGTTCGAATAAGGCTGCACAAAACTTAGGAGGGCAGACCGCTCCATCATAGGCTACGCTTCGCACAGCGGCGGCCACTTCATTGGCTGAGGCCTCTTTCAGAACATAGCCAGAAACACCCGCGCGGACACAGCGCAAGAACATTTCCCTATCATTGTCCATACCGACCAGGAGTATCCTGAGATCCAGAACAGCTTTGCGAACGGCGGTGACAATGTCCAAGCCAATACGCTCGAAGACGCTGGAGTCTAGGGCAAGTATCTGGGGACACAATTCGCCGACTCGCTGGGTGACTTTGTCATCGTAGGCAACTGCGGCAACGACTCGAATATCATTCTTGTTGTCGAGTACTCTCGCCAACGCTTCACGCAACAGCCGATTCTCAGCCAACAGGAAGACATTAATACAATCTAACTTCTCAGCACACACAACGCCCCCATGACGCAACTCAGGGAATGTGGTCGCGTCACACCCTATCTTTTGGTCTGTTGCGGCACTATCTCATCCATGTTGCTTGTGGAACAACAAAAAAATTTCGATTTCCGCAATATAAAATGCCATAACGAGTGAGTTCTCCGCGGCACACGAGTTTTCCACCGTAGTAAGCGAGGGAAACTCAACAGGCAGGATCCAGTACACGAGGCCTTGGGGTGTCCTTAGCAGGCCTAGCGATGGCACACCGTCGTTTCCGCGTGTCCATCATTTGGATCCAAGGCCAGACGAAGGCGCCCGCGGCAGACACCACAGCGGGCTCAGTGCTTCCGCTACGAGTGACGAGTGTAAAAACAGAACTAGAACGGACCGGAAAGGACGAGGTAGTGCCTGCGCGAACAGAGCCATTGGCTCCTCCAAACGAGCGCCAGGTTCCCCCTCACGTTGCAGCCCCGACACTCTATTCTGCAACGCTGGAAATGTCAACAGCCGACAAGTCGGATGTTGTATGCAATCGCCTCCCACACCAGCTGTCAGATCGGACAGGTCGTCATCCTGAGACAGCAACTCGGGAATCGCGGCCTCCCTCACGAACTCGCACAGCGCGGGGTCGGAGTATAGTGTGCGCTGTCCGCTCGCGTGAGACCAGCCCGCCATATCGCGCTAGAAAGCCCAGCACTACCATACGTCTGTTCATTGAGCATTTCCTCCCGTGGCATCGGGCCGACAGCGCCATATAGCTTCATTCT
>Ga0307479_10000632_pt1 | contig 31558 bp, 28 predicted proteins | sample atmos_gasesECM4C_FD_203743 | JGI IMG/M metagenome (GOLD analysis project Ga0307479, IMG submission 203743) | Hardwood forest soil microbial communities from Morgan-Monroe State Forest, Indiana, United States - atmos_gasesECM4C_515 | ecosystem: Environmental > Terrestrial > Soil > Temperate...
CGATGAGCCGGATGTCGACGGCGGTTGCGCCGGCGTGGCGCGCGACGTTGGTGAGCGCTTCCTGCAGGATGCGGAACAGGGCGGTGGCCTGGTCCGAGCCGAGATCCGCGCCTGCCATCGTCGCGACCAGGCGGCAGCGGATGCCGGTCCGCTTCTCGAACTCTCCCACGTACCATTCGACGGCGGCCTCGAGACCCAGCTCGTCGAGGATGCCCGGCCGCAGCTCGCTGATGATGCGATGCACCGCGTCCGAGGCGAGGTTGAGCAGCTGCACCATGTCGTGGAGCTTGCCGGCGAGCCCCTCGCGCGCCGGCGGCGACGACGACGCGAGCTGCCGCTCCAGCCAGGCCACGTCCAGGCGCAAGGCGGTCAGCATCTGTCCCACCTCGTCATGGACCTCCCGCGCGATGCGCGTGCTCTCTTCCTCGCGGGCGGTGCGCAGCCGTGCGGTGAGCGCCCGCAGCTCCTCGTAGGACCGCTGCAGGCGCTCCTCGGTCAGATGGTGCTCGGTGACGTCCTGGCCGAAGCCGACGGAGGTGCCGTCGGAGAGCGTGGACCGCATCCACAGGGTGTCGATGACCCTGCCGCCGCGCGTGCGGGTCTTGAAGGGGGTCCACTTGCGCGCTCCGTCGCGCAGCACCTGCATCGCCCGCTGCTGGTCGGCGGGGTCCGGGTACAGCTCGGCCAGGATGTCCAGGCGTTGCGCTTCCTCGACGGTCCAGCCGGTGACGCGCTCCCATTCCCGGTTGGCGAAGAGCTGACGCCGCGACACCGGATCGAACAGCGAGACCATCACCGGGATGTTGTCGAAGATGGTCTGCAGCAGCTCCGACCGCTGCCTTAGCGCCTCCCGCTCCTGCTGGCGGCGCGACAGCTCGACGCCGATCGCCTCGAGCCGCTCCGGCCCGCGGTCGAGCGGCACGAAGTAGAGGTTGGCGAGCACGCCGCTCGGGGCGAGCAGCTCCGGATGCGTCTCGAGGACGCCATGGAGCACGGTCAGGCCGCCCATCGATCCCACCTCGTGCAGGCAGAGGATCACGCAGGGCCACCTAGCGGCCAGGTCCGTGAGCATGGCCTCGTAGGCGAAGAGCTCCGCGTCGGGCGCCTGGTTCTCGCGGTCCCAACCGACGATCCCGGCGAGCCGGAGGACGCGGGCACCGGCTGCGATGGCCGCCTCGAAGGCGGCCGTCGCCTCGTCGAGCATCGCGCGGCTCGTGGACGGGCGACCGACGAGCCTGAGGCGGCCGGCGGCCTGGCAGGCGGCGAGGTCGATCCCCTGGCGTTCGAGGCTGTGGAGGAGGCGCTGGTTGTCGGTGGCGTCGCCGGCGATCACGCAATGATCGGTGCCGCGCAGCCCGGCGGCCACGAAGCCCAGGGCCTGGTCCAGCTGCGTCTCGGTGGCGCAGAAACATGCGATGTGGGAATGCAGCGGAACGCGCCAGCCGGCGATGCCCAGGTCGACCGCGGGAGACGATTCTCCTTGCCCGGCAGGCACTTCTATTGCTTCATTTGGCATTGACGAATGCCCGAAAGGGCTTGTTTTCGTCCCCATGGGTACGGTCAAAGACCGTTGAGCACATCATAAACCATTTGGAGCTTCACCGGGTAGGGGGTGTCGGCGCGGTTATACTTCGCCGTCATGGCGACGCACGATGCCGCTCCGCGAGCCCTCGAGAGCGATCTCGACCGCGACCTGGGCTTCGGCTCGGTGGTGGCGCGGGAGAGCCGGCAGCGGCTGCTCAACCGCGACGGCAGCTTCAACGTGCGGCGGGACGGCATGCCGCCGCTGGCCTCGCTCAGCCTGTACCACCACCTGCTCACCATCTCGTGGCCCAGGTTCCTGGGGCTGGTGGGCGTCACCTTCCTGGCGCTCAACGCCGTCTTCGGCCTCGCCTACCTGGCTTGCGGGCCGGAGGCGCTGCACGGCGCCCAGGCGTCGGAGATGGGCGGCAGCGAGTTCCTGCGCGCCTTCTTCTTCAGCGTCCAGACCTTCGCCACCATCGGCTACGGACACATCAGCCCGGCGGGACTTGCCGCCAACCTGCTGGTGACGGTCGAGGCGCTGGCCGGACTGCTCATCTTCGCGCTCGCCACCGGCCTGCTGTTCGCGCGTTTCTCGCGCCCCACCGCCAGGATCGTGTTCAGCGACCGCGCGCTGATCGCCCCCTACCAGGGCGGCGCCGCATTCGAGTTCCGCATCGTCAACTCGCGCAGCAACCAGTTGCTCGAGGTGGAATGCCAGGTGCTGTTCACCCAGCTCGGCGGCCAGGGCAAGATCGGCATGCGCCAGTTCGTGCCGCTGGCGCTCGAGCGGCGGAAGGTGACCTTCTTCCCGCTCTCGTGGACCATCGTGCACGCGATCGACGCCGCGAGCCCGCTGCACGGGCTCGGCTACGACGACCTCGTGGCCACCAACGCCGAGTTCCTGGTGGTGCTCACCGGCTTCGACGAGACCTTCTCGCAGACCGTGCACACGCGGTCGTCCTACAAGCCGGCGGAGATCGTCTGGGGCGCCTCCTTCAAGAACATGTACAAGCCCCTGGACGCCTCGGGGACCCTGAGCATCGACGTCGGGCTGCTCAGCGACTACGAGCCGGCGCCGCTGCCGGCACTGCCGCCTGGTACTTAGTACTGACTTCCGGAAATACGGTGACATTCGGCCGCCGATCCATCCGCCCCAGCTGGCGTTGCGACCTGCCGGGAGTGCCGCGGTGGCTGGTGGCCGCGGCCGCTCCCTGCGGCATAGGCTTTGGCTATGCCTCAGTCGCGCGCCTTGCTGGGGCGGCGGCTCGGCAGCCTCGGTGTGACACCGTATTTCCGGAAGGCAGTACTTAGTTACCGTGGCCTGCGGCCAACCGTTTCGTCTTAGCCGGCGACGAAGGCGGCGACCATCGCGGCCGCCTCTTCCAGGTTCTGCGCCTCGGTGCGGCCTGAGGACTTGCGCGGCTTCAGGGAATGATCCCCGTCCTCGATCCAGTGGACGCGGATGCCCGGGGCGAGCGTGTAGCCGGCGACCTCGGCAGGGCCCCCGAAAGGATCGCGCGTGCCCTGGACGATGAGCGCCGGCGTGCGCAGGCCGCGCAGGTGGGCGGTGCGCTTTTCCACCACCGCCGGGGCGGCGCCGGGCGGGCGGAAGGGATAACCGAGGCACACCAGGCCGCGCACGCCGGCCTCGTCGGCGATCAGGCTGGCGATGCGTCCACCCATGGACTTGCCCCCGATCCAGACACCGGCGGCGCCGCCTGGGGCGCCGACCGCCGCGGGCGCCACGGTCGATTCAATCGCTTGGATCGCTTGGATTGCTTCGAGCCAGGCGCGGCGCAGCTCCGGCTCGCGGTCGGGCGCCTTGCGGCCGCCGCCCTCGCGCCGCGCCGCCATGTAGGGAAACTCGAACCGCGCCACGCGCAGGCCACGCTCGGCAAGCCCGGCGGCCATGGCGGCAAGGAACGGGGAGTCCATGGGCGCGCCGGCACCATGGGCGAGAACCAGGGTCGGACCGCCTGGCGGACCGTCGAACAGGAACATGCCGGCACTCTATCGCAGCATTTCCCGAGCAAGCGGCGCCTCAACTGCTAACATCGTGGAGAGATGTTCGCTGCGCCAGGAGCCGAATGGCCAAGACCACCCTCCCCCCGGAAGCGGCGCTGGAACGCTCGCTGACGCGGCTCGTCCAGCGGCTGCGCGAAGCGGCCGGGGACAACCTGCTCGGCGTCGCCCTGTATGGCACGCCGAAGGTCCGCCATGGCGCGGGAACCGGCGTGAGCGAGGTCAACATCCTGGTGGTGGTGGCCAACGCCACCCTGCAGGCGCTGCTGCCGCTGGCGCCCGTCCTGACCTCGGCCCAGCGCCAGTCCCAGGTGTCGTCGTTCGTCGCCACGCCGGCCGAGCTGCGGGTCCACACCCATCTCTTCCCCGCCCGCCTGCTCGAGATCCGCCTCACCCACCGCGTGCTCTACGGCGACGTCCACCTCGACCGGCTGGAGATCGCGCCGCGCGGGCTTCGCTTCGCCGCGCTGCAGGAGCTCGAGAACCTGGAGATCCGCCTGCGCCACCGCATCCTCGACCGCGGCACCGATCCCGATCTGCTGTGGGTGGGAATCGTCCAGAGCCTGCCGCGGCTGATCGCGATTCTCGAGACGGTGTTGCACGCTCGCGGCGGCGAACGGCCTGCCTCCCGCGCCGACATGCTCCGCCTGGCCGGAGAGGCATTGGGGATCGAGCCGTTGCGCCTCGAGCCGATCAACGCCCTGCGCCAGCTGACCAGCCGGCCGACCGACGAGGTGGTGAGGGAAGAGCTCGGCGCCTACCTGGCGTTGCTCGCCGACCTGGTGCGGCACCTCGGCCGCATCGCCGCGCAGGACGGCATGCCGCCCGAGGTCTCCGCGGCCGTATGGGAATGAGCTTGCCGCGGAGCTACTCGCGACGCAGCGCCAGGGCGGGGGCGACACGAGCGGCGCGGCGGGCCGGGAAGGCGCTCGCGAGGAGCGCCACGCCGCCCAGCAGCAGCGCCGCGCCGGCGTAGGTCCCGAGCTGGTCCGCCGGCGTCTCGAACAGCAGTCCCGCGAGCAGCCCGCTGAAGAGCCACGAACCGCCGAGCCCGAGCATCAGGCCGAGCAGGGTGAGCGCCGCGCCGCGGCCCAAGACCAGCCGCCGCACGTCGCCGCGGGCCGCGCCCAGGGCCTGGCGCAGCGCGATCTCGGGCGTGCGCTGGGCCACCGCCGCCGCGGCGGTCGCGTAGACGCCGCTGACCGCCAGGCCCAGGGCGGCAGCCGCGAAGAGCGCCACCAGCCACGAGCCCAGCCGCGGACCTGCCGCTTCCTGGCGGCGGGCGACCTCCAGCCAGCGGGGCGAGGAGACCGGCAGACCGGGGTCGAAGGCCGCGATCTGCCGCCGCACCGCGCCGGCGAGCGCCGCCCTGCCGGCGGCAGTCGCGCCGCCCGCTCCACGGCCGGACGCTGCCGGCCCCGCACCCGGCGCCGGCGACCCAGCGGCGGGACGCACCACCAGCGCCATCGCCCGCCAGGGCAGCTCCTCGTACGGGACGAACAGCACCGGACGGGCGCCGGCCTCGAGATCGACGTCGCGCACCTGGGCAACCACCCCCACCACCGTCAGCTCGCGGCCGCCGGCCGGCCGCCTCAGGCGCCGCCCCAGGGGATTCGCGCCCGGCCAGGCGCGCGCGGAAAACGTCGAATCGACCACCGCCACCGGGCGCTCGGCGTCGCGGTCGTCCGGCCCGAGCAGGCGGCCGGCGAGGCGCCGCAGCCCCAGGGTGCGGAAACAGCCCGGCGTCACCACCCGCCACTCGGCGGCCAGGTCGCGGCTCCGCCTGTCGCCTGTCGCGACACTCGTTGCTTCTCGGAGCTCGCGCTCGCCGGCCGCCCGCGGTTCGAGGGTGAAGGGCTCCGCGGGCCGCTCGGCGGCCAGCGGCGCCGTGCTCACGAAGCCGGCGGCCGCCACCCCGGGCAACCGGTTCAGGTCCGCTTCGAGGCGGCGCAACAGCGCCCGCCGCTCGGCCGGAGGATAGCGGTCGCCATTGAGCGCCAGGCGCATGCTCAGCACGTGGTCGGCGTCGAAACCCGGGTCGGCGCGGTCGAGGCGCAGGTAGCTCTCGATCAGCAGCCCGGCCGCCACCAGCAGGGTGGTCGCGCAGGCCAGCTCCGCCACGACCAGCGCGTCGCGGACGCGGCTCTCGCGCCGGGTGGTGAGACGCGCGCTCTGCCTCGCCGCCGTGTGCCCCGGCCGGAAGGCTTGCAGCGCCGGGCCCAGGCCGCACACCAGGCTGCTCAGCAGCGCCAGGCCGAGCACCAGGCCGGCCGTGCCGAGGTCCAGTCGCGGCAGGCCGGGAATCGCTGCCGCCGGCGCGGCGGCGGCGAGGGCCGCGAGCTGAGGCACTCCCAGCGCGGCCTGGCGCAGCACGGCGGCGGCGGAGCCGGTCAGCAACAGTCCGCCTGCCGCGCCGATCGACGCCAGCAGCAGGCCCTCGGCGAACAGCTGGCGGACGATGCGGCCGCGCCCACCGCCCAGCGCGGCGCGGAGGTCGATCTCGCGCTGCCGCGCGATGGCCCGCGCCCACAGCAGGTTGGCCGCGGTGGCGCTGGCGAGCAGCCAGAGCAGCGCCGCCGCCGCCAGGAACAGACGCGCGCGCCGCGTCCAGCGCGTCCCGATCCAGGCTGCCGGCAGCGCCTCGACGCGGGTGCTCCAGCCCTGGTTGGTCTGCGGATGGAAGCGGGAGGCGGTGGCGGCGACCGCGGCCAGCTCGGCAGCCGCCTGGCGGGCCGACACGCCGGGCCGCAGCCGCGCCACGACCTCGAGCCGGTGGTGCTCGCGCACGCCGCCGGAAAAGATCAGGCGCGGGACGAGCGGTACCCAGAGTCCGACTCCCGGCGGCGCCTCGAACCCGGGCGGCATGACGCCGGCGATGCGCAGCGGCATGCCGTCGAGCCAGAGGATGCGTCCGACAACCTGCGGATCGGCGCCGAAGCGCCGCCGCCAGAGGGCATGGGAGAGCACCGCCACGCGGCGATCGCCGCCGCCGGCCGCCGCGGCCGTGGGGAATCCCCGGCCCAGGAGCGGCTGGGCGCCGAGCAGCGGCAGCAGCGAAGTGGTGGCGCGGGCCGCGAGCACGCGCTCGGGCGGTTCCACCGCGCCCTCGCCGCCGGTCAGGTTGGCTTCCGTGGCCTCGAAGGCGGCGACGCCGGCGAAGGCGCGGCAAAAGCGGCGCCAGTCGACGAAGTCCGGCACCGAGGCGGCGAACTCGACGCCCGGCGGGCTGACCTGGCGGAGGCGCACCAGGCTCGACGGTTCGGCGAACGGCAGCGGGCGCAGGACGGCGCGCGCGATCTGCCAGGCGGTCGCGGCGCCGGCGAGGCCGACGGCGAGCGCCAGTGCCGCCAGCAGGGTCGGCGCGGGCCGCTCCTCCAGGCGGCGGCCGGCGAGGCGCAGGTCACGGCCGAGCTCGGCCAGCCAGCGGGCGCGGCGCTGCGCCCGGTCGCGGCCGCCGCCGATGGCGCTGCACGCGGCCTGCACGCGGCTGACGTCGCCGAAGCGCCGGCGGGCGGCCGCCCTCGCCGCGGCGGGCGCCATGCCGCGGGCCGCATACTCGCGGGCCCGCATCTCCAGGTGGAAGGCCAGCTCGTCGGCAATCTCCTCGTCGAGCCCCGGCTTCCACAGGAGCGAGCGGAAACGGCGCACCGGTCCGGCGGCTGGGCTCATGGTGCCTAGGTGGCGGGGAGCAGGACCTTCGAGACGGCGGCGGTGAAGCTCTCCCACTGTGCCGTCTCGGCATCGAGCTGGGAGCGGCCAGCCGGCGTCAGGCGATAGAACTTCGCCTTGCGGTTGAGCTCGGAGATGCCCCATTCGGCCTCGATCCATCCGCGCCGCTCCATGCGGTACAGGGCCGGGTAGAGGGACCCCTCTTCGATCTGCAGCGCGTCCTCCGTCGCTTCCTCGAGCCAGCGGGCGATGGCGTAGCCGTGCCGCGGCCCACGGCTGAGCGTCTTCAGGATCAAGACGTCGAGAGTGCCCTGAAGAAGTGGCAAGGGCTGCTTGGACATGTCTTGGCTGTCGCCTCCTCGGGTTCGGGGCGCAGCATAGCAACGTCGTGCCTAGATTGTCAAGGCAAATGGAACGCGACTCTTTACAGAGGGCTATTGCGGGCGGCGAGGCCCATGGACCTCATCTTCGGAGCACCGGCCGCTGCAGCCAGCGGGCCTGGAAGGCCGCGCCGACCGCCGCCAGCACGACCAGCGCCAGCAACCGCGCGTTGCCGCCCAGATGCAGGTGGACGTTCTCGAGGATCAGCCCCGCGCCGGCGATCGCCGAATAGAGGATCAGCGCGAGGTCGAACAGGGCCAGGGCGAGGACGGCGGCCACCACGCCGGCCGCCAGGAGGACCAGCTGCTGCCCCGGCCGCAGCGGCGGCAGCTGCCAGCCCAGCAGGCCGGCCAGCAGGTAGGCGCCGACGAAGAACCCGGCCAGCGCCACCGCCACCTTCTGCACCACCAGCGCCAGCACCAGGCCGATCAAGCCCGCGACCAGCGCAACCAGCAGCCCGCCGCCGGTCGCGCCATGGCGCCCGCCACCCATCGCCAGGTACCAACCCGCCATGAAGCCGATGACGGCGACGAAGAGCCAGAACAGGCGCCGGCCGAAGAGCAGCAGCGCGATGCCGACCAGCAGCGCCGCGATCGGCGTCGCCGTGGCCCAGGGGAAGACCTCGTGCGGCAGTCTGGACATGCTCTCCTCCCTTGCGGACGGACCGCCGCGAGCGCGCCCGCCGGCCGCGTGGCCGCCTGGCCGCCTGGCGCCGGCCGTGTGGCCGCCTGGCCGCCGGCCGTGGCCGTGGCCGCTCGCCTTTAGAGTGTACGTCCTCCGGAGGCTGGGGGTTGCTGGGGGTTGCGGCGATTGCGGCCCGCGTGACCGCGGCGGGCGCGAGGCGTAAGATGGTTTCGGCATGGACGCAGGACGCGGTTTCTCCACCCTCGCTTGCTCCTTCCGCGCACGCCGGCTCGGCGCCCTGCTGGCGGCGCTGGCCATCGGCAGCGCACCGCTTGCCGCGGCACCGGCGCGTCCTCAGGCGGCGCCGGCGGCCGGAGCCGCGCTCGCGCCGGCCCCACCGGCGGCGGCCCCGGAGCGGGTGCTCGACGTCACTTTCTTTCAGGCCGGCAAGGGCGGCGCCGCCGCGAACCAGGCGCCAGCCGAGCGGCCGCAGCCGGCGAGCCGGCGAGCCCTGGCTCCGCCGCAGGCGCCGGGGCCGGCGGCCGCGCGCATCGCCGGGGCCGCACCCGGCGGCCGCGCCGACGGCGCCAGGACAGGCGGCTCGGCAGGCGGCGGACTGCTGGCCGGGACCGCCGCGGCGGTGCTGGTGCTTGCCGGCGGGCGGCTGGCCTGGCACCGGCGCCCGCGGCGCTGCGCCGGCTGCGGCTCGGCGATGCGGCGCCTTGGACCCGAGGCGGCCTTCGCCGAGCTCGACATGGCGGAGCGCACCGAGCACCTGGTCGGCGACGTGCGCTACGAGGTCTGGCGTTGTGCCGGGTGCGGCGAGGTGGCCAAGCTCGGCGCCGCCCGCGATCTCTCGCGCTTGAAAACCGGCACTGGCGGCATCGCCGCGCCGGTGGGGTCGGCTGCCTTCCTGCGGCGGCGCGCCCAGTCCGGCCTGTCGATCTGGTCGCCGCCCGCGTCTGCCGGCACACCCTGGCCGAAGCCCCTGGTCGTTCCCCCGGTGGCGCAGCGGTCGACGGCCATGCCCGCGGCCGAGCCGCGGCCCGCGCCACCGCCGGGCTGCGGCGAAGCGTCGTAGTCAGCTCCAGGTCACCGTCACGCCTTCGACGTCTTCGACCAGGCGGTCGACGAGGTCCGGACCGTACGCGGTGACCGGAGTCTGGAAACCCACGCGCAGGCGGCCGGCAAGGACGCGCTGGGCCACCCAAAGGGCGGTCTGGGCGGCGAACAGGTAGGCGGCCGGCCCCTGAAGGCGTGCCGTGACGCAATGGCCGGCCGGGTCCTCGGCTTGGGCCCAGATCCGCGTCAGGCCGCTCGTCAGCTGCCGCTCGCTCGGGCCGGCAGGCAGGCGCTCGATCGCCTGGCGCAACAGCGCCTGTCCAGGCTGGCTGGCGAGCAGGGCGCGCGCCGGCGCGGCGAGCGGCGAGCGCAGCAGCCAGCGCACCGGGGTGGGATGGACCGTATAGACGTCGATGTCTGGGAAGACCGAGCTCCACCAGGCGGCGGCCAGCTCGCCGCGCCAGGGATCGGTGACCGCGACACGCCGCCCGCCGCCGAGGTCGAGCGCCAGCTGCTCTTCCCCGGCGCGGGCGGCCGCGAACTCGCCGCCGCGGCGCCGGACCCCGCCGCCGCGGCGCAAATCGCCGCACAGCGTCCGCAGCGTGCCGCGCGACACTCCGCCCGCCGCCTCGAAGGCCAGCCGCAACCGGACGGCCCCGGGCAGCCGGCGTTTGAGGCGCGCCGCCACGGCATCGGCCGGCAGAACGGCGAACCCGACGCCCGGCATCAACATCACGCCGGCCTCGCGGGCGCGGGCGTCGAGCTGACGGATCGCCTCGATCTCCGCCACGGCCCCCGCCAGGTCCAGGTAATGAACGCCGCAGCGCAGGCAGGCCTCGGCAAGCGGCGGGCCGGTTTCGACGAAGGGCCCGGCGGCGTTGAGCACCACGGCGACGCCGTCCAGGCCGCGGACGACCTTGCCCGGATCGGACAGCGAGAAGGTGCGGGCGGGCAGGAGCAGCGGATCGGCGTGCGCCATGACCTTCTCGAGGTCGCGCCCGGCAGCCAGGTGCGGCAGCCCTCGGGCCGCGGCCAGGCGCGAGATCAGCCCGCCGGCATAGCCGGTGACGCCGTAGATGAGCAGGTTCGATCGCATGGAGCTGATACGCAGGCGTCCCGCCGTCGTTCTTCACGCCCTATTTCATTGCTCGTTCTTCAAACGCGATGACGAACAGGCGACTGCCGTGGTATTCTTCGTTCCCTGAAGAGGTCTCCATGCCACAGCCAGCGCGGATGTTGATGGCAGCAGCGATCCTCGTGCCGGCGATGGCCGCATTCACGGGGGCGCGCGCGGCGAACCCGCCTTCCTTTGCGGAACGCATCGACGTCCACCTCGTCAACCTCGAGGTGTTCGCCACCGACCGGGAGGGCCGGCCGGTCGGCGATCTCTCCGCCTCGGACTTCCGGGTCTTCGAGGACGAACGCCCGGTCACTCTCCAGAGCTTCGCCTGGATCGATGGGAGCAGGTCCCGGACCACCCATCCGGTCAGCCCCGGACAGCCGGAGGCCGCGGCCGCGACACCTCCGGCCCGCGTCGTCGTGGTGCTCGACGACGAGCATACCCGAGCGGCCAACCGCGACGCGCTCTTCTCCCGGCTCGGCGACGTCCTCGGCAGCCGTTTGCCGGGCGGCAGCCAGGTGATGATCTGGCGCTACGACCGGGGAATGCACGTGCTGCTGCCTTTCACCGGCGAGCGCCGGCAGCTGGCCGCGGCGCTCCAGCAGGTGGCGGCGACGATCTCGAGCCGCGGCATCAACAGCGACGAGGAGTGGCATTCGACCCTCGCCATCCTGAACCAGGACGCCACCGGCCAGCTGGGAGACGGCCCCTGTCTCTCCAGTGCGGCGATCGCCCGCTCCTATGCCGAGGAGAAACGCACCGAGGTGCACCGCTTCCTCGGCGCGCTCAACCAGCTGGTCGGTTCGCTCGGCGGCTTGCCGGGGCGGAAGCTGGTGCTCTACGTCGGCGACGGCATCCCGTTGCGGCCCGGCGCGGAGGCATGGGACGTCTTCATCGAGCTGTGCGCGGGCAGCGGCGCGGCCCAGGGTGTCCCCGGCGCGAAAGAAGTCGCGAGCATGGGGTCCGAACGCGAGCGGCTCGAGCGCCCCGATCCCGAGAAATTGCGGCTCGAGGCGTTGACCTACGACACGTCCAGGGAATGGGCGGCGCTGGCGGCGCGCGCCAACAGCCTGGGAGTGAGCCTGTCCAGCCTGGTGACCACCGCGCCCGGGCAGCTCGCGGCGCCGCTCGAGGTCGATGGGTCCAGGCCCTCGGCGCAGGTCCTGGGCGCCGCCGAGGCCAACCAGGTCGACGCCGTGTTCTTCATGGCCAGGGAGACCGGCGGCAGGCTCGTCTACAACGGCGCCGCGGTCGGCAGGGATCTCGCCGGCATCGCCGACGACCTCAGCGCCTATTACCTGCTTGGATATCCGGCCTCCGACCCTGGCGACGGGCGGGTCCGCCACTTGCGCGTCGAAGTGTCTCGGCCTGGCGTCCAGCTGCGGTACCGCCGCTCCTATGCGCTGGAATCGGAGGACCACCAGGCCAGCGACAGGCTGCTGAGCCGTCTCTACTACGACGTGGGCGACAACCCGTTCGGCCTCAAGCTGGCCGCGAAGCCGCCGGCGCCAAAGGACCCGCCCAAGACGGTGCGGGTGCAGGTGACGGTGCCGCTGCAGGGGCTGACGCTGCTTCCCGGCGGCGGTGCCGAACCGCAGCTTCAGGGACTGATCACCGTCTACCTCGTATCGCGCGACGCCCAGGGCAGCGCCACGCCGGTGCGCCGCCGGTCTCTGCCGCTGCGCTTCCCGGCCGCCGCGGCGGACGCCGTCCGGCAACGCTTCTACCTCTACGAGGTGGCGATGCAGCTCCCGCAAGGCCACAACGACGTCGCCGTCGCGGTGCGCGACGAGCTGAGCGGCGAGATCTCCGTCGCCGGCCAGGCCGTCAGCATCTCGCGCTAGCAGCGTGCTGACCGAGCGGGACACCGAGCCATCGGTTAGACTTCCGGCGCCGGAGCGCCAGCTGCCCGCTGGTCGAGGAGAGAGAAGACGGCCGGCCGGGAGACCGCTCGATGAAACGCTTGCTGCTGGCGCCTTGCGCCCTGCTGCTGCTGGCTGCCGGGGCGCCGGAGCCGCGCGGCGCCGCCGCCGATGCCACGCAGCCGCTGCCCGCGGCGCCGGTCAACCTCGATTTCGAGCAGGGAGAGCTGGGGCAGATGCCCGTCGGCTGGACCATGACCGCGGCCGCGGAGCGGGCGGGGTTCGGGGCCGACCTGACGGACGAGCAGCCTTACCAGGGCCGCACCTGTGCGGTGGTGCGCGGCGTCGGCTTCAGCCGGACCCCCGGCACCGGCACGATGATGCAGAGCTTCGACGCCGCGGCCTACCGCGGTCAATGGGTGCGCTTCCGAGCGGCGGTACGTGCCGAGAACAGCCGCGCCCACCTGTGGCTGGCGGTGGAGCGGCCGAACCAGCTGCCCGGCTTCTTCGACAACATGGCCGACCGGCCGATCACCGCCAGCGGCTGGCAGGTCTATGCGATCGCCGGCGAGGTGGCTGCCGATGCCACCAGGATCGGCATCGGCGTCACGCTCAACGGCGACGGCAGGGTGTGGATCGACGACGCGGCCTTCGAGACCCTGGGGCCGGCCGCGGACGCGCCGCCGCGGGCGCTCGGCGGACAGGGCCTGATCAACCTCGTCGCCTTCACCCGCTTGCTCGGCTACGTCCGCTACTTCCACCCCAGCGACCAGGCCGCGGCGGCGAACTGGGGCGCCTTCGCCGCCGCCGCCGTCGCCGAGCTCGACCCGGCCGACCCGGCGGCAACCGCGCCGACCGACGGCGAGACTCTCGCCGCGGCATTGCAACGCCTGTTCGCACCGCTCGCCCCGACCCTGCGGGTCTTTGCGGTCGGCCGCAAGCCGCCGCCACTCGACCTCGGCCCGCCGGCCGGAGTGCCGGCCGGCGAGCTGCGGATCGTGAGCTGGCTGCACCACGGCCTCGGCGCCACGGGGGACCTGCCGCCGTTCTCCTCCCTGCGCGTCCGCGGCGGGCCTGCCGACGCGCAACCCGGCGACCCCGATCCACGAGCGCCGTTCGCCGCCGATCTGGGCGGCGGCGCCGCCTGTCTGCTGCCGCTGGCGGTGTGGGCCGACGGCAAGGGAACCCTGCCGGCGGCCGCACCGGAGGCTGGTGGCGGAGCGGCCAAGCCAACCGGCGGCACCGCGGCCAGGCCCGCCGCCGGCGCCGCGCCAAAGACTGCCGGCGGCCACTCGGGAAAACCCGCCGGCGGCTCCTCGGCGACGGCTGCCACCGCAACCGGAGCCAAGGCCGCCACCGGCTCGGCGACACCTGCCACCGGGACCGAGGCGGCGCCGGTCACGCCGACCGACCGCAGCTCCCGGCTGGCGATCGTCATGCTCACCTGGAACGTCCTTCAGCACTTCCACCCCGGTCTCGCCGCCGGGGGCGTCACCCGCGCCGTCGCCTGGCAGAAGGCGCTGCCGGAGGCCTTGCTCGACGCGGCGGAGGGCACCGGCACCGAGTCGCTGCTCGCGGCCTTGCGGCGCATGGTGGCTGCGACCGACGACGGGCAGGCCACGATCGCCGCGGCCGGCGACCGCCGGATCTACCGGCTGCCGCTGCACTGGGACTGGATCGAGGGACAGCTGGTGGTCACCGAGGTCGGCGCCGGCGTCGCGGACGTGCGCCCGGGGGACGCCGTGACGCGCCTCGAGGGCCGCGAGGTGCGCACCGAGCTGAAGGCGGCGGAGGCGCTCGTCGCGGCTGCGACGCCACAGTGGCGGCGCTGGCGGGCGCTGGCGCGCCTCGCCCTGGGAGAGCGCGGCGAGCCGCTGCGCCTCGACGTCGAGCCGGCCCCGCACGCGGTGACGGTGACGCACAGCGTTCCACCCGGCGAGCTGGCGCCCGCCGGGGCGGCGCCCAAGGACGCGGTCCGCGAGGCCAGCCCGGGCGTGCTGGTGGTGGACCTCGGCCGGCTGGCCGATAGCGATCTCGATGCCGCGCTGCCGCGGCTGGCAGACGCATCCGGGATCGTCTTCGACCTGAGGGGGAACGTGCGCGCGACGGACCCTCTACTTGCGCACTTGATCACGGCACCGGTGGAAACCCGCCGCGAGATGCTGCCGGCGTGGAGCCGGCCGGACCGCGAGGCGGTGCGTTACCAGCCGGTCGCGACGCCGGTGATGCCGGCGGCGCCGCACCTCGCGGGGCGGTTGGCGTTTCTCGCCGGCGCCCGCGACGTCGGCGCCGCCGAGAGCTTCCTGGCCACCGTGGCCGAGCTCCACCTGGGCGCCGTCGTCGGCTCTCCCACCGGCGGCGCCCGCGGCAGCGTCGACAGCGCGCCGCTGCCTGCCGGCTTCACTGTCATCTGGACCGCCACCCGCCCCGCCGCGGGTGCACAGGCGGCGGGCTCGCCGGTCGAGCCGACGGTGGCCATCACCCCCACCCGAAAGGGTATCGCCGCGGGCCGCGACGAGGTGCTCGAGAAGGCCCTGGCGCTGGTGACGCCTGATGCCGGCCCCTGAAGCAGTGAGCACCCTCCGTAAGCTCAAGCTCTTGGTGCGTGTTCTTCCCGTGGACGAACACGTCCTCGACCTGGCGCTCGCTTCGTCCTTCACCGACTTCGAGGATGCCATCCAGTACTACACCGCCCTCGCCCATAAGGCCGCCGCGGTCGTCACCCGCAACAAGCGGGACTACCGAGAAGCGAAAATACCTATTCTGGATGCGCGGGAGTGCGTCGAGCTGTACGCAGCCGCGTCATAGCAGTCGGCAAAGCCCATCCGAGCGGGCTTGATCGGCGGGTCACCCGCCGCGCTGGTAAGGGACGATGTTCTCCCACTCGCTGGCGTCCGAGCGGGCGACGACCGCTACGACCGGGTCGGTGTCGCTCAGGTTGAAGACCTCGTGCGGGACGCCGGGCTCGATGAAGATGAAGTCTCCGGCCTGGTTCTCGATCGATCTGCCCAGGCCGGGACCGTACTCGTGGCGCACCCGGCCGGCCAGGATGTAGAGCATGACCTCGAAGTCGACGTGGATGTGAGCATAGGCGACCCCGCCGGGCGGGATGGTCGCCACGTTCATCGACAGCCGGCGCGAGTTGACGTTCCTGGCCGACAGGCCCGTCTTGTAACGGATGCCGTTCCAGTCGCGGTGGGTGGCGCTGCCGCGCACCACCAGGATACCGTCACCGCCCTCGACGCGCCGCGTCAGGTCCTCGTCATGTTCAGGGTTGGACATGGCCTCACAGGTACGGCTCGAGCTCGGTCCAGGTGTCGGTTTCCAAGGTCTTCTTGAGGTCGTTCATGAAGCGGTCCGCGTCGGCGCCGTCCACCAGCCGGTGGTCGTAGGTGATGCCGAAGTAACAGCGCACCCGGATGGCCAGGGTGTCGCTGCCGTCCGCGTCCTCGACCACCACCGGCCGCTTCTCGATGGCGCCGACCCCCAGGATCGCCACCTGCGGCTGGTTGATGATCGGGGTGCCGAAAAGGCTGCCGAAGACGCCGGGGTTGGTGATGGTGAAGGTGCCGCCCTGCACCTCCTCGGGCTTGAGCTTCTTCGACCGCGCGCGCTCGGCCAGGTCGTTGGCGGCCTTGGCGAGGCCGATCAGGTTCAGGGTGTCGGCGTGCTTGATGACCGGCACGATGAGGCCGTGGCCGAGATCGACCGCCATGCCGAGGTTGATGTCTCTCTTGTAGACGATGTTGGTGCCGTCGATCGACGCGTTGACCTTGCGGTGCGCCTTGAGGGCGTTGACCACCGCCTTGAAGATGAACGGCATGAAGGTGAGCTTGGTGCCCTCCTGGCGCAGGAACCCGTCCTTGGCCTTGGCGCGAACGCGGGCGACGCGCGTCATGTCCAGGTCGAAGACCGTGGTCACGTGCGCCGAGGTGGCCTTGGAGTAGACCATGTGCGCCGCGGTGATCTGCCGGATCTTCGACATCGGCTCGATCTCGACGTTGTCGCCCTCCACGTAGGCTGGCACGTGGAAACCGCCGGTCGGACGCTGCCCGGAGCCGGGCGCGCCGGCCGGGCCGGCCGGCGCGGGGGCGGGACCCGCGGATGCCGCCGCTGCCGGCGCCGCGGGTGGCGGAGCGGCGGGCCGCGGCGCGGCCGCGGCAGGCGCCGGCGCCGCGCGGCGCTGCTCGAGGAAGCTCAGGATGTCGCCCTTGGTCACCCGGCCCTGGGCGCCGGTGCCCGCGACCTCTTGCAGGTTGACCCCTTCCTTGGCGGCAATGCTGCGCACCAACGGGCTCGAGAACCTGCGCACCCGCTCGCCTTCGCCAAGCTCCTCGCGGTCCGATTCGCGGGCGAGATCCGACTCGCCTTCGTCGCGCTGCACGTCCTCGCGCTCTTGAGAATCCGACGCGCCGGCGCCGGCCGGGCCCGCTGGACCGGCTGGACCGGCTGGAGACGGCACGCGCCGGGGGCCGCTGGCCGAGGCCGCGGCGACGCCTTCACGCGCCGTCTCCTCGCGGGCCGCGGTCTCGGCCGCGGCCGATGTCGGCGCCGCGGGCGCCGCGGGCGCGGCTGCCGCCGGCTGCGCGGCGGGGGCTGGCGCCGTTTGGGGAGGCGCCGGTTGCTGGGCGGCTGCCGCCGGCGCCGCTCCCTGGGCGGCCGCGGGGGCGGGGGCCGCTGCCTGGGCGGTCCCGGCGGCGGGGGCTGCCGGCTCGGCGCCAGCGCCGGCGGCTTCACCAGCCTCGCCAATGGTGGCCACCACCTGGTTGACGGGCACCGTCTCGCCTTCCTTGTTGCGGATCTCGAGCAGGACGCCGGCCGCCGGGCTGGGGATCTCGGCGTCGACCTTGTCGGTCGAGATCTCGAACAGCGGCTGGTCGCGCTCCACCTTGTCGCCGACCTTGACCAGCCACTTGGTGATGGTTCCCTCGGCGATCGACTCCCCCATCTGGGGCATCACGACTTCCGTAGCCATGGCAATCCGTCTCCGCTTGCGAATCCTTGCGATCAGTAGCTGGCCAGCTCGCGCACGCGGGCGCAGAGCTTGTCCACGTTGGGTAGATAGGCCTCTTCCAGGGTCGGGCTGTAGGGCACCGGCGTGTCGGGACAGCAGAGCCGGTGCACGGGGCCGTCGAGCCAGGCGAAGCCGCGCTCGGCGATCCGCGCCGCCACCTCCCCGGCCACCGAGCCGCTCAGCTGCTCTTCCGTCAACACCAGCACCCGGTTGGTTTTGCGCACCGTCGCGAGAACCGCGTCCTCGTCGATCGGCTTGACGGTGCGCAGGTCGAGGACCTCGAGATCGATGCCTTCCGCCGCCAGGCGCTCGGCACCCTCCAAGGCCACGTGCAGCATAGCACCGTAGGTGACGACCGACAGGTCGCGGCCGGGCCGCGCCAGGCGTGCCCGCCCGATCGCCGGCAGCTCGCCTTCGCCCGCCGGCGCCGCCGCATCCCGGGTGGCCGCCGCCGGCCGCTGGGGCAGCTCGTCCTTGAGCCGGCGGTAGAGGTACTTGTGCTCGAAGTAGAGCACCGGGTTGGGATCGCGGATCGCCGCCTTGAGCAGGCCGTAAGCGTCGGCGACCGTCCCCGGCGTGACGATCTTCAGGCCCGGCGTGTGCTGGAAATACGATTCCGGATTCTGGCTGTGGAACGCCGAACCGTGCACGTTGCCTCCCGCCGGCCCGCGGATGACCAGCGGCACGGGCTGCCCCCAGCGGTAGTGGTTGGGGCCGGCGAAGTTGGCGATCTGGTTGAAGGCGCAGGAGATGAAATCGATGAACTGCATCTCCACCACCGGCCGCATGCCGAGGATGGCGGCGCCGATCGCGGCCCCGACCATCGCCGACTCGCTGATCGGCGTGTCGATGACCCGCTCGGGCCCGAAACGCTCGAGCATGCCGGCGGTCACCCGGAACGGGCCGCCGTAGGTGCCGACGTCCTGGCCGAGCAGGAAGACCCGGGGATCGCTCTCCATCTCCTCCCACATCGCCTGCCGGATCGCCTCGAGGTAGGTCACCGCGGTCATGTCGCGTAGACCCCTTGGAAGGCCCGTTCGGGCGGCGGCATGGGCGACGCCAGCGCAAAGTCCATCTCCGCCACCAGCTCGGCGTCGATGGCCGCCGCGATCCGCGCCAGCTCGTCGGCGGTGGCGATGCCGCCGCCCAGCAGGTGGCGCTCGAAGCGGTCGATCGGGTCGCGCTGCCGCCACAGCTCGAACAGCTCGGGCGGCACGTAGCCGGCATCGTCGTGCTCGGCGTGGCCCTTCATGCGGAAGGTCTTCGCCTCGATCAACGTCGGACCCTGGCCGGCGCGCGCGCGGTCGACCGCCCGCCGGGTGACGGCGTGGACGGCCAGCACGTCGTTGCCGTCGACGATCTCCCCCGGGATCCCGTAGGCCGCGGCCCGCACCGCGATGTCCTTGATGCGCATCTGGCGCGCGGTGGGCGTCGAGTAGGCATAGCCGTTGTGCTCGGCGATGACCACCAGCGGCACCTGAAGCACCGCCGCCAGGTTGAGCCCCTCGTGGAAGTCGCCCGTCGAGGTGCCGCCGTCGCCGATGTAGGTCAGGGCGACCAGGTCGCGGCCCTGCATCTTGCCGGCCAGCGCCACCCCGGCCATGACCGGGATGAGCGCCCCCAGCATCGAGATCGGCGCCACCAGGCCGCGACTGACGTCCCCGAAATGGGTGTTGCCGTCCTTGCCGCCGGTCGGGCTGCCGCCCTTGGCCATGTACTGCATCATCACCTCGCGCGGCTTCACCCCGCGCACCAGCATCGACCCCAGGTTGCGGATGAGCGGTCCCATGAAGTCCTGGGGCGCCAGGGCGTAGGCGCTGCCGACCGACGTCGCCTCCTGGCCGCGGCTCGAGTACAGCCCGCCCACTACCTTGCCCTGCCGGTAGAGGTTGCCCAGGCGCTCCTCGACCATGCGGTTGAGCTTCATGAAGCGGTACAGCTCGAGCTGCTGGGCAGCTCCCAGCTCGGTGGCTGCCAGGCTGCCGGCAGCCGCCTCCTGCTTCGGCGCCCGTGCCGGCCGGGGCGCCCGGGGGCGCCGGACGCTGCCGGTGCCGGGGCCGGTGGTTCTTGCCATGGACAGCGTCTCGCCTGTTGGCCGAAGCGAAGGGGAGGGGGCGTCCCCTTCCCCCCGGAGGGTGGGCCGCGGCTCCGCCTGTCGCCTGTCGCGGCACTCCCCGCTCGTCGGAAGGGGATCGAGGGGTTGCGGGGGAGATCCGATAGACGCTTTGAGTAGTCCTCGATCGCCCACTATCGGCACCTGTTTCATGGCTCGGGGTCCCCGCTGGCAATGACAGCTCAGAATCAAAAATGAATCGCGTGGCCGAAGGCGGCGTGGGCCGCCTCGCCCACCGCTTCCGACAGCGTCGGATGGGCGTGAATGGTGTGGATCAGCTCCTCGTCGGTGGCCTCCATCTGCAGCGCCGCGCAAGCCTCGGCGATGAGGTCGGTGGCGCTCGCGCCGATGATGTGGACGCCCAGCAGCTCGTCGTACTTCGTCTCCCGCACCACCTTGACGAAACCGGTGGTGTGGCCGACGATCGCCGCCTTGCCGAGCGCGGTGAAGGGGAACTTCCCCACCGCCACGTCGTAGCCGCGCTCGCGCGCCCGGGCCTCGCTCAAACCGACGCTGCCCACCTCCGGATCGCAGTAGGTGCAGGACGGCACGCGGTCGTAGTTGATGGGCCGCACCGTCTTGCCGGCCATGTGCTCGACCGCCAGGATGCCTTCCGCCGAGGCGACGTGGGCGAGCCAGGGGGTGTTGACGACGTCGCCGATGGCGTAGACGTGGGGCAGGTTGGTCTGCATCAGCGGGTTGACCTTGACGTAGCCCCGCTCGAGCTCGATGCCCAGCGCCTCGAGGCCGATGCCCTCGGTCACCGGGCGCCGGCCCACCGCGGAGAGCAGCAGCTCGGCCTCGATGGTCTCCGGCGCCGCCGCGGCCCCACCCTTCCCCTGGCGCTCGACGGAAAGGCGGACACCCGTCTCGGTGCGCTCGGCGCCGGTCAGGCGGGCGCCGGTCAGCACCTTGAGCTTGCGCTTGCGCAGCGCGCGCTCGAGCTCCGCCGAGACCTCCTCGTCCTCGATCGGCAGGACGCGCGGGAGCATCTCGATCAGCGTCACCTCGCTGCCGAACGAGGCGTAGAGGGATGCGAACTCGGTGCCGACCGCCCCGGCGCCCAGGACCGCGATCGATTTCGGCACCCGTTCGAGCAGCAGGACGTGATCGGAGTTGAGCACCCGCTCGCCGTCGGCGGGAGCGATCGGCACGTCGCGCGGCACCGAGCCGGTGGCGATCATCACGAACCGCGTGGAGAGGACGCGCTTGCCGTCCTTGCCCTCGACCTCCACCTGGTTGGGGCCGACCAGGCTGCCGGTGCCCTGCAGCATGCCGGTCACCTTGTATTTCTTGAACAGCGACTCGATGCCGCGGGCGTTCTTGTCCACCACCTTGCGCTTGCGGTCGTGGGCGCGGGCGATGTCGAGGGTCGGCGCCGACACCTGGATGCCGTGCTCCGCGACGCCGCGGATCTCGTCGAGCAGCGCGGCGGTGTGCAGCAGCGCCTTGGTCGGTATGCAGCCGCGGTGCAGGCAGGTGCCGCCGAGCTTGGGGTCCTTCTCCACCACCGCCACCTTCAGGCCCAGCTGTCCGGCGCGGATGCCGGCGACGTAACCGCCGGGGCCGCTGCCGATGATGATCAGGTCGAAGTCTTCTTGCGCCATCAGGTCTCCCGGGTCATAAGGACGCGTCGTCCATTAGAACTGCGCTCTGGGCTGCGATATGCCAGGCCGGGCACCGCTCGAACGCCTCCTGCTAGGCGGGAACGCGGCCGGCAGCGGCGGAAAAATCAGCGCCTCGAAGGGACGGCCGTGGGCGCGCCGATCCTCGGTGCCGCCGGGTCTGCCGGGGCCGCCGGGGCCGCCGCCAGCGACCCGTAGGAAGTGTCGGCGCCCTGCGACAATACACCTGGAGACCCCGTTTGCGGGGCGCCGACGGGCTCGGCGCGAAACCGCCCCGGCTTCTCCTCCACCACCCTGCCAAGAGGCGCCTCGGCCTCGTGCTGGAAGACCGCCAGCCAGCCCTCGGCGGCCGCCCGCGGCACCCAGGTCTTCTTGTTCTCGAGCGTGGTCATCGGGTACAGGTCGTAGCTCATGATCCAGGGGAAGGCGACGTGGGCCACCGTGGGCACCAGGTCGGCGAAGAACACCGCCTTGCCCCCGAAGTCACCCGCCTCGCGGGATTCCCGCCGGTCGCCGCCGTCGCCGGGGCCGCCGGCCCAGCCGTCGAGCAGCACGATGCACATGTCCGCGTTGTGCCCGGACGCGCGCACGGCGCGCACGCCCGGGATCGGCTCGCATCCCTGGCCGCCGTCGAACAGGCGCACGACGCCGGCCGCGAACAGCGGCTCCCAGTTGCGCGGGTCGTAGCTCGCCCGGTCCCGCTCGTTGGGGTGGCGGGCATGCTCGACCTCGCCCCGCTCGAGCCAGTAGGCGGCGTTGGGGAAGGTCGGGACGAGCTCCTCGCCGGCGCCCGCAGGGCCCGCCGGGGCCGTCGCGGCCCGCCGCGTGTTCCAGCCGCAGTGGTCGAAGTGCAGATGGGTCAGCAGGACGTGCGTCACCTGCTCGGGCTCGTAGCCGGCGCGGCGGATCGCGTCCGGCAGCCGCACCGCCGCCTCGTCCATGCCGAACATGTCGCGGAAGCGCGCATCGTGCTTGTCGCCGATGCCGCTGTCGATCAGCAGCAGCTCGCCGCCGCGGGCCACCAGCAGGCAATTGGTGGCCATGCGGATGCGGTTGCGGTCGTCGGGAGGCTTGACCTTCCCCCACAGGGCGCGCGGCACCACGCCGAACATGGCGCCGCCGTCGAGGCGGAACTCGCCGTCCGAGACCAGCGTCAGCTCGAGGTTCCCCAGCCGCATGGCCGCCAGAGTGTATCCCTCCTGGGTAACGCGTTCCAAGGGCGCGGGCAGGCGTGCTCGCCGGGCGCACGGCGAGCACGGACGGCGAGCTTGGCCGGCGCGCCAAGCAGGTCAGGGAGTAGCAAGTCTACTTGAGCAGTTTATAATGACCCGCGTGTCCCAGGGAAAAGGACGACCGAGCTCCGGCGACGACCGCCGGCTGCGCCTCGACCGGTTGGACAGCCTGGCCGCGCTGGCCGGCGGGGTCACCCACGAGCTGAGCAACCTCGCTGCCTCGGTGATGATGTCGGTGCAGCTGCTCGAGCCGTGCTGCAGCGCGGCGGCCGATCGCCTGGTGCTGACCTCGCTCGAGGAGCTGGCGCGGCGGCTGCAACACGCCGGACGCCAGCTGCACTGGCTGGCCCGCGGCGTGGCGGGCGAGCCGACCGTGTTCCAGCCGCAGTACCTGCTCGCCGACCTGCAGAAGCTCGCCCGCGTCGCCTTCCCTGATTCGATCACGGTGATCACCCGCTACCCTCCCGACCTCTGGCCGCTGGCCGGCGATCCGCTCGTCGTCTTCCAGCTCCTCCTCGCCCTCTGTCTCGAGGCACGCACCCACCTGCGCGACGGCGGCACGCTGGTGCTGGCAGCCCACAACGAGGCGCGGGAGAACGGCCGCCGCGTGACCCTCGAAGCCTTCGCCGAGCCGCTCGCCGGCGCGCCGTCCGCGGCGCCGCCGGCGGTGGCCGCGGAGCGCCGTCGATTGGCGGCCGCGGCCAGGCGGGCGGCCACCGCCAGCGGCGGATTCACCGCCCCGCTCCCCCGCGACGCCGCCGGGTACGGACGGCGGGCCGACCTGCCGGCGGCGGCCATCTCGGACGACGCAAAGCCGGGGCCTCCTGCCTCCGGCTAGCGCCCTGGCGCCACCGCCTGCGGGCGGCCTCAGCTCTCGAGCCCGGCGCGGAAGGCGTAATGCATGATGTCGGCGTTGGTCTTGAGGTTCATCTTCTGCAGCACGCGGCTGCGGTAGGTGCTCACCGTCTTGACGCTCAGGTGGAGCTCGGCGGCGATCTCACCGGTGGTGCGGCCGGCGGCGATCTTGCGCATCACCTCGAACTCCCGGCTCGACAGCAGCTCATGCGGCGGCCGGTCGCCCGGGCTCGAGAGGTCGGTCGCGAGCCGCTCCGCCAGGTTCGTGCTGACGTACTTGCGGCCCGCCGCCACCTTGCGCACCGCCTCGAGCAGCACGTCGGGCGGCACGTCCTTGGTGATGTAGCCGTCGGCGCCCAGCTTGAGGCAGAGCACGGCATACTGGTCCTCGGGGTGCACGGTCAGCATCAGCACCCGCATCCGCGGGTTGCTCCGCTTCAACTCCTGTGCGGTCTCCACGCCTCCCCGGCCCGGCATCGAGACGTCGAGCAGCACCACGTCCGGCTTGGACTGCCGCGCCTTGACCAGCGTCTCCTCGCCGGTCGCGGCCTCGGCCGCCACCTGCATGTCGGGCGCACCTTCGAGCGTCCGCTTCAACCCGATGCGGAAGATCGAGTGATCGTCGGCGATCAGCACCCTGATCATGCGACTTCCTCGGGCGGCCACGGCTGCCGCGACGCCGCGTCCTCCTCGATCAGTCGCCCGCGCACCTCGAGGACTTCGTCCCAGCGGTCCAGGAACAGGTCGAACAGCCGGGGATCGAAGTGCGCGCCGCGGCCCCGCCGCATCGAGTCGCGCGCCGCCTCCGGCGAGAACGCCGGGCGGTAGGGCCGGTCCGTCGTCAACGCATCGAAGACGTCCACGACGCTGCAGATGCGGCCGGGGAGCGGGATCTGCTCGCCGGCCAGCCGCCGCGGGTAGCCCGTGCCGTCCCAGCGCTCGTGATGGGTGAGCGCCACGATCTCTCCCAGCTGCATCAGCTCGGACGGGGAGTCGGCCAGGATGCGGCTGCCGATCAGGGTGTGCGACTCCATGATCTTCTTCTCCTCCTCGTCGAGCGCACCGGGCTTGAACAGGATGGCGTCGGGGATGCCGATCTTGCCGACGTCGTGCATGGTGACCGCATGGCCCAGAACCTCGATCTCGCCCGGGGACATGCGCAGCGCATTCGCAAGCACAGTACTATAGCGGCTGATCCGCAGGATGTGGCGAGCGGTGTCCGGATCCTTGAGCTCCGCCGCGAGCACCAGCCGCCTGATCGTGTCGATGTGCGCCGCGTAGGTGCGGCGATTGGCGTCGGCGGTCTCCTCGACGGTGCGGCGCAGCTCCTTGGTGCGGCGCGCCACCCTCTCCTCGAGCTCGGCCTGGCTGCGCTTGAGCGCGTCCTGGGCTTGCTTCAGCCGCAGCTGCGACGAGATCCTCACCAGCAGCTCGGTCTTGTCCACCGGCTTGGCGATGAAGTCGCTGGCGCCCGCCTGGATCGCCTTGACGCGGTCTTCGCGGCTGTCGAGCACCGTCACCAGGATGATCGGCAGGTCCTGGGTTCGCGGGTCCGCGCGCACCCGCCGCGCCACCTCGTAGCCGTCCAGGCCGGGCATCATCACGTCGAGCAGCACGAGGTCGAAGCCGAGCACCAGCTTGGCCAGCGCCTCGAGGCCGTCGCGCGCGGTCTCCACCTCGTAGCCGAGGGTCCGCACCAGGCCCCCGAGCAGCGCCAGGTTCTGCTCGACGTCGTCGACCACCAGGATCCGCTGCGCCTCGCTCACCCGCCGCCCTCCTCCGGCTCCCGGTCGGGGCCGCGCTCCGGCCCGCGCGGGTCCTCGCCGTTGCCTGCGCCCGGCGGGCCCTCGCCGTTGCCTGCGCCCGGCGGGCCCTCGCGCAAGCCGGGGATCTCGGCGAAAAAGGTGCTGCCATGGCCCTCGCCGCGGCTTTCCACCCAGGCCCGGCCGCCGTGCAGCGCGAGCAGCCGCCGCACCAGGGCCAGCCCGAGGCCGGTGCCGGAGTAGCGGCGGGTGAGCGAGGGGTCCACCTGCTCGAACATGTGGAAGATGCGCTCGTGGTCCTCCGCCCTGATGCCGATTCCAGAGTCCGAAACCGCCAGCCGCACCTGCGGTTCGCCGGCCGGCGACCGGCCGGGCCACACCCGCAGCTTCACCCACCCTCCGGAGGCGGTGTATTTCACCGCGTTGTCGAGCAGGTTCAGGACGACCTGCTTGAGCCGCACCGGGTCGCCCTCGACCTGCGGCAGGTCGGCGGCCACCTCGACCTCGAGGTTCAGCCCCCTGCGGCGCGCCGCTTCGACCACCGGGCCGGCAAGGTCGCCGAGCAGCGCGCCGAGGTCGAACCTGGACCGCTCGAGGTGCAGGCGCCCGGAGTCGAGCCGGGCGAGATCGAGCAGGTCGTGAAGCAGCCGGCGGAGCTGCTCGCCGGCGCCCAGGATGTGGCCGACCGCCTGCCGCTGCGCCTCGTTGAGCGGTCCGAACTGCCCGTCGAGCAGCAGCTCCGGAAAGCCGATGAGGGAGTTCAGCGGCGTCAGCAGCTCGTGGCTGATGCGCGAGAGCAGGAGGCTCTGAGCCAGGTGAGGCGGCTCGGCCGCCTCCTGATCCTGTTGCCGGGAGGCGAGATCGGCAGCGCCGGCACCGCCTGTGCCGCCTGTAGCAGGGGCGCCGGCGGCGGTTCCGCCGGCCTGGGCGGCGCCGGAGCGCGGATCGTGCTGGTTCGACATCGTTGTCGCCTGGCGTCAGGCGCCGGTGCCGCGAGGCTTCACCGCCCCGCCGGCAAGCAACGCCCGGAAGAGAGTCGTGGCCGCCCGCACACCGCCGGATCACCGGCCCTGGAAAGCCCCGCGTCCGCCGCTCTACCGGATGTGACAAGGATATGCCGAGTGGTCCGCTTGCGCAACTTCTCCTTGCCGGGGCGCGAGCTCGGCGCTCGGACGGGGGCTCAAACCTGCGGCTGGCGCCCGGTTAGAGCCGGTACCTGCGGTGCCGGCGAGGTGGCCATCGAACGGCTACGAGCGAACGGCGGCGACGCTCAGCAGCCCGGCATGGCGATCTCGAACTGCTGTACCTCCAGGCGCGAGAAGTGCTCCGCCTTGGCGTGGATCACCTTGACGATCCGCTTGTGCGGCACGTCGACGATCAGCGCCGGGTCCAGGAAGTCACCGACCAGGGGCGGACGGCCCGAGGTCAGCAGGCCCGGGACAGGCCAGCGCTCGCCGTCGGCGGCGCTCAACTCGGCGGTGCGCAGGAGCACGCAGGGAATCTCCGTCACGCCGGCCGCGAGCAGGCCCGTCGCCGCCCGCCCCGCCCACGACGACGCCGAGTGCCGCGGTGGCGGTCACCGGCACTTCAGCCTGCAGGTGAGCGCCATGACCGCCGCTCGTGCCGCCGGCGGCTCCGCCGGAGGCGCCGTCCGCCACGACAAAGATGGCAGCGGCGCGGGCGGGGACGGGATAGGTCTGGAGCGAACCGGTCGGCGAGAACTGCTACAGCGTGCCCGGGACGCAAGTCGGCGGAGCCTGCGCCGAGAGCGCGCCGCCGCCGAGGACCGCCAGCAAGGACAGCGGGAAACGCGCCGCTACGAGGCAGGAATGCATGCCAGCCAGCTCTTCAGCCAGTCTCCGGATGCTGCGCCACCAGCAGCTCGAGGCGCCGCAAGGCGTCGTCGAGACGATTCACCACTGCCGCCGGCGGCGCCGGCGCTTGCTTCGCCGGGGGCGCAGGCAGCCGCCGCGGGCGCGGCGCTGCCGGCTTGCCCAGGTGTGGCAGCCCCACCTGCCGCCAGAGGTCGCGCTCCTCGGCCAGCACGTCCCGCCGCAGGATCACGCCGTGACGGGCGAGCATTGCCGAGATCACGTCGTAATTCTCGAGCAGGTGGCGGCGGGTGGACTGGTAGGCGTGCTCGCAGACGGCGCGCCGCTCCGAGAAGCCGAAGATGTTGGTGAAGGCCATCAGGTAGTCGTCGCGCTCGGGCTCGAGCAGCAGCACGTCGGCGTTGCCGTACTTCGTCGCATAGGCGGCCATGCCGACCTCGAGTCGGGAATGGACGATGGTGCGCAGGGTCTGCGACAGCACGGTCGGCAGGCCGCGCTCGATCAGGTTGCCGCCCTGCATGTAGCCCTGCTCGACGGCGTGCACGGTATCGACCGAGACGATCGGGTTGATGCAGATCACGAGGCCGGCGCCGGCGTCGAGCGCCACCGAGGCGTGCAGGGTCTTGAGCAGGATGCCGTCAACGATGTGGCGGCCCGCGATCTCGACCGGCGGATAGAGCCCGGGCAGCGCCGTGGTGGCCTGCACCGCGAGCGAGATCGGGACGTGGTCCATGCCCGGCTCGCCGAAGCGCACCGCCTGGCCCGAGTCGAGGTCCGCCGCGACGATCACCAGCCGCTTGCCGAGCTTCCGGAAGTCGTCGGTGCGGGACTTCAGCTTGAAGATCTTCTCGACGTAGGCGCGGATCGGCTCGTTGTCGAAGACCGCGACGGGCAATGCCTGCCCCAGGCGCGTCAGGGATTCGACCAGGGTGAGGTCCGCGCGGTGGCGGGAGTAGTCCAGAAGGGCCTCGCCCAGCAGCCGGGGCACCGCGCGCAGGCCGCGGCGCAGCTGGCGCACCGACGGCGTGAGGAAGGTCTCGGGGTGGAAGGGATGCTCGCCGGGCTCGTGGGCGACGATGGCGCGGCACATCTGCGCCGTGGTGAGGTCGTTGGCGAGGCAGGCGGTGATGAAGCCGCCGGCGCTCACCCCGACATAGATGAAGAGGTGATTGAGGTCCAGGCCGTCGCAGGCCTCGTCGAGGGCCCGGAGGGCGCCGATCTCGTAGATGGCACCCTCCGGAGCGCCTCCCGCCAGGGCCAGCGCGACCCGCGGCCCTGGCGTACCGACCTCGGACGAGCTCTCGAGACCCGCGCCGGGCTCGGTCACTAGACCACCTTCGACGCGCTCTTGGCTGCCGGCTTGTGGGTGGCGGCCTTCTCGGCGGCCGCCGGGGCCGCGTGGGTGACGCGCGGCCGCAGCAACTCCACCTTGGCGTTGAGCTCCTCGACGCGCTGCGTCAGGTTGCGGATCTCCTCGCGGGTGGGCACGCCGAGCCGGTGCAGGGCCGAGGTGATCGTCTCGTCGACCTTGCTGCCGATGTCCTCCCAGGAGCTGCTGGCTTTCGCCTTGGCCTTGTCGACCACCTCGTTGGCCTTGTCGACGACCTTGTCGACCTCGACCTTGCCGCGCGACTCGACGTCGCGGCCGCGATCGACCAGCCGGCTGAACAGCTTGGTGCCCTCCTCCTCGGCGGCGGACAGGGCGCCCAGCCCGGCGAGCCAGATGCGGTGCGCGGTTTCCTTGACGTCATCCTGGATCTTGCTCTCGCTGCTCTTGCTCTTGGTAGTCATGGTGCTCCTCGTTTTTCATGGCGGCCGGCACCCTGGGGGGACGGCGGCTGCCGCGTTTCATGCATCAACGGGTGTTTCCGTGGCGGACTCGCGGTCGGCCCGGAGCATCGGCAAACGAAAATTCAATCGGCCGTCCGAGCCGTCTCCGCCAGCCGGCGGCCGTAATCGTCGAGCTTCTTGTCGAGGGTTTCGAGGTGAACGGCGAGCAGGCGCAGGTCCGCGACCGTCGCCAGGTCCAGCCGCTCGAGCAGCCGCCGGGTCTCGTACTCCGCCATCTCGCGCAGCAGGGTACGGGCGCCCTGGATGGTGCGCTCCGCGTGGTCCGACAGGGATTCGAGGCGGGCCTGGATGCGGGCGGACCGCCGCTCGGCCAGGGGCTGCCCCCTCTCGACCAGGCGGTCCACCAGCCGCCGGCCGCGCGCGGCGATCGCGGCGATCGCGGCGATCGCAGCCATGCGGGGCACGCTGCCGGCGGCGGCAGCGGCGGCGCCGAGCCCGGCCAGCCACAGCTGGCGGCCGGCGAAACGCGCCCGGCTGACCGCACGCTCGACGCGGTCGGCGACATGGGCGGCTTCGGCGACATGGCCGGCAGGATCGGCATGAGCGGTGTGGGCGCCCTGAGCGGCACGAGCGGTGGAGGCGGTCATCGACCCGCCTCGTGTTCGGCCTGCTGGCCACTGCCGGCACCCTTGCCGGCGGCCGGCGCCGCGGCGCCGGCCTGATCCGCCGGCGTCGCGGTCCCGGCCGGCGAGGCAGCCGCTTGGGGAGCGGTAGAGCCGGCAGAGCCGTTGCCCGGCGCGTTTGCGCTCCCTGCCGCCTCTGCCTCCGGCGGCTCGGCCAGCCCCACGATCACCTCCGAATCGAGAGCGGCGAGCGAGGCCTCCAGCTGCTCGAGGCGGGTGCGCAGCCCCGACATCTCCTCGCGGGCTCGCCGCACCGGCGCCAGGCGGTCGATCGATGCCTGCACCAGCTTGTCGACGCCGTGCTGGACCTGCTCGACGCCGCTGTGCACCGCCCGTTCGCCCAGCCGCACCAGCTCGTGCAGCAGCTCGCTGGGCAGCGACGAGGTGCCGCGGCGGCCCTCGTCCAGGATGATCTGGGTCAAGGTCTGCGAGGTGACGTCGCCGGAGGTGGCGTTGTCGAGCACCCGCACCTCCTGTCCATGGCGGATCCACCCCGCGATCTCCTCGAGCGAAACGTAGCGGCTCTCCTCGGTGTCGTAGAGCTTGCGGCTTTCGTAGCGTTTGATGAGCCGGATCATGGCTCCTCCTTGCCTCGGTGACGTCCCAAACCCGGGCCGCCGCGTTACGGCAGGAGATTACCGCAGTGCGGCAAAGATGTCAACCTCTCTTTGACGCGATGCGGCAAAGGGGTCGATGTGGCCGTTGACCCACGACGGAAGCGAAGACTAAAGTGGCAAGCATGTCCATCCCCACCGAACCCATCGGCAGCGTCCCGCGGCCGCGGCAGCTGATCGACGCCATGCAGGCCGCGTCCGCCGGGCGGCTCGAGCCGGCGGCGGCCGCTGCCGTCGCCGAGGAGGCGTTGCGCGACACCCTCGCCCGCTTCGAGGCCACCGGCTCGCCGGTGATCACCGACGGCGAGCAGACCAAGCCGAGCTTCGCCACCTATCCCATCCACGGCCTCGAGAACCTGGCGCCGGACGGGGTGACCATTCCCTTCGCCGACGGCCACACTCGCCGGCTGCCGCGGCTCACCGCCGGTCCCTTCCGCTACCGGACCCAGGCGGCGACCTACGTGGCGGCGGCGCGACGCCACACCGCGCTGCCAGTCAAGCAGGCGGTCATCTCGGCGTCGGCGCTCAGCCTGCTCTATCCGGCGGACGCGATCGATGGCTATCCGCGGGAGCAGTTCCTGGGCGACCTGGTGAACGAGGCGGAGTCCGACATCCGGGGCTGCCTCGCCGCCGGCGCCTGCGCGGTGCAGATCGATTTCACCGAGGGGCGCCTGTCGGTCAAGCTCGATCCCACCCGCGGCCTCCTGCGCCAGTTCGTGGACCTCAACAACCGGGTGCTCGATCGCTTCACCGCCGAGGAGCGACGCCTGATCGGGGTGCACACCTGTCCCGGCGGCGACCAGGACTCGACCCACAGCGCCGACGTCGATTACGCCGAGCTGCTGCCCGACCTGTTCGCCCTGCACGCGGGCCGCTTCTATCTGCAGCTCGCCAGCGAGCCCGATCGCCCAAGGGTGCTCGCCATCATCCGCCGCCATGCGCGTCCGGATCAGCTGGTCTTCGTCGGCGTCACCGATCCCATCGACCCGCGGGTGGAGACTCCCGAGGAGGTGCGCGATCGGGTGCTCGAGGCGGCCGAGGTCATTGCCCTCGAGCAGCTGGGAACGACCGACGATTGCGGCTTCTCCCCTTTCGGCGACGATCTCTCGACCAGCCGCGACACCGCGTTCGCCAAGATCCGCGCCCGCGTCGCCGGCACCGAGCTCGCGGCGCGGGCGCTCGGCCTCTGACGTCTCCGGTCCCGGCCCGGAACCTTGCCACCACCACTTGGAGAATGGAATGCCACCCACTCTTGGCAACGGCAAGGTCTGCTATATCGAGATTCCCGCCCTCGATGTCGATCTCTCCGCCGCTTTCTACCGGAAGGTCTTCGGCTGGCAGACCAGGAAACGCGGCGACGGCCAACTCGCCTTCGACGACACGGTGGGCGAGGTGAGCGGCTCGTGGGTCCTCGGCCGGCAGGCGGCGGCGCCCGGCCTGCTCGTCTACATCATGGTCGATAGCGTCGCCGCGGCGCTTGCAGCGGTGGTGGCGCAAGGCGGCGAGGTCGCCCAACCGATGGGCATGGACGCGCCGGAGGTCACCGCGAGGTTCCGCGACCCAGCCGGCAACGTCTTCGGCCTCTATCAGCATCCGACGAAGGACGGTCGGTAGTGTTCCGCTCGGTTGATTCGCTAACGGGACACTAGCGAAGCTCCGCCTCAAACCGACGAGGGGGGCGTAGAGCTGTAAAACGACGGTAGGGCAAGATGGTGCTCTGAACTTCTGCCAGGAAGAGGAGAGCGACCATGCGCCCTACCGTCGGAGAGATT
>Ga0307479_10000633_pt1 | contig 31555 bp, 23 predicted proteins | sample atmos_gasesECM4C_FD_203743 | JGI IMG/M metagenome (GOLD analysis project Ga0307479, IMG submission 203743) | Hardwood forest soil microbial communities from Morgan-Monroe State Forest, Indiana, United States - atmos_gasesECM4C_515 | ecosystem: Environmental > Terrestrial > Soil > Temperate...
CAGCGGTTGTTGTCGTTCCCCTGATGAAACCGAGCATCACATCGAGACTACGAAGAGGCTGGCCTGCCCAGTTCAGGCTAATGTGGCTGAAAAGCCGATATTCGATGGGGTTCCACTTCGAGCAAGCCGGCGGATAATGACACAGGGTCACGCTCAATCCAAAGGCGTCACATAGCTTCTCTTGTAAATCCATTTTCCAGGTCCGAAGATTATATCCATTGCTTCCGCCTCCATCGGCAAGAATTAGCAACCGGTCCGCAGATGTATAGGCAGAAAGGCCGTGCTGCTTCCACCAGTTCACCAGACAGTTCACGGCGAATTCGGCTGTATTTCCAGATATTCCAACGGTTACGTACCCAACGTTCTTAGCAACATCGTAAATCCCAAACGGAACCGCTATACATTTTGCATAACTCGCGAAAAACGAGTCTTCGACCTCGATGGGCTGCCTGCACCAAGTTTTTCCGTCTGGTCGATAGTTTCCAATCAGCTCTTTCTTTTTTGTGTCGATGCTTATGACCGGAAGTTCTTGGCCAAGAAACTGGGCCTTCAGTGCCGCGATGTGTTTAAACTGCTTGTCACGGTCGGGGTGCTCTGATCCTGCTTGCTTTCTCTTAGCAGCCTGCAAAGAATATCCCATTTTGCGAAGTAGCCGTGCGACGGTACGATAGCCAACTTGATGTCCTTGCTCTGCAAGGCGCCTGCCGAGATTTCGGGTGCTGCTACGCACCCATCTTTGGCGGCTCATTGGGTCACCGGCGGTTTCTTCTGTAAGCATTTGCTGAAGAGCGGGCTCTATCTCAGGATACCTCACTTCGGTTAGCTTTCGGCCGGCACCATTGGCTCTCATCCGTATCAGACTTCCAGCCCGCGCGGATTTGGTCAGTCTCATTTTGCCCCTCCGGGCCGATATCGTCGAGGCCGCGATACCGGTTACAGCGGCCAACAAGTCACAACCGCCGGGACCGATCACCAAGGTTTCGGCCGCCGCCCAGCAAATCTGCTGTCGTCGGTCTAAGTAGGGACTAAGTAGCTGCCACCTTTTGAGGATATCGGAGTCGTTTGCCATCACTCCTCCTTCTCCCAATGGATGGGCGTTGACCTGCGTCTTTGCACGTCCGTCCCTGGCACCTTTGAGGCATGCCGACTGGATCGAGCGATGTCCGCATCGAGGGTAACCCGGAAGACATTTGCTCAGACGGAGTTCTTCTGAGTTTGCCGAGTAGGCCCAGGGAATTTCATCCTGAGCTTATCCATAGCGGCCCATCAGTTGCCAAAGAGGTGCCGCTTGAGTCCAGGCCGGCTCAGCTAAATCGAGAGAGTTGTGAAATCGTGCAGCCACTGAATCGCGATGCATTCCTCGGCAAGGGTCACGCCTCGGCCATCATAGCGAGCACGCGCTGCACCAGCGCGGGATCGCGATAGGCGCTGCGTGGCCTTAATAGGTTTTGGACTTCGGCGGTCAGCTTGTGGACGGCCGGATCTTCGGCGGCGAGCCGCGTCAGGGCGATGCCGAATTTGAGCGTGGTCTCAAAATCCGCCGGACGTTGCCCCCGCGTATCGGGAAATACGAAGTCGAGCATGGCCACCGACCACGGCGTCTCGATGAACGTCTGCATCTCGGCGAAGAAAGTGGGCGCCAGCCCGGCGATTGGATTGCTGTCTCCCCCTAGTCCCTCGAGAAGTCTCCGGAGTAGGCACGCCTCCAGGGCGGCCACGCTCATGCCTTGACCGTAGACGGGATTGAAGCGGCAGATTGCGTCGCCGATGGGCAGAAGCCCGCGGGGGAAGACGTCGAGTCGCTCGAAATGGCGCCGCACGCTCTCGGGGAAGCCATAGCGCGCGACCCCGTTCAGGCGCTTGGCGTGGCTGATCGCGTTGTAGATCGTCGGCGTCCGCAGTGCCCGGGCGTAAGTCAGGAAGCCCTCCGCATCGCCGGACGGCACGTCTCCGTGGCGCCCGCCAATGGTCGCCATCCAGCGGTTGCCCTCGAGCGGCGACATCAGGCCGCCACGGCTGTTCTGGGGCGCCTGGCCGAAGGTCATGACGCCTTTCCAGTCGGTCGCGGCGTCGTCCGGGATGGCAAAAACGCATGTGGCATAGCCGAGATCGATGCCAATTGTGGTCTCCTCGGGCAGTGGTCGGCCGATCGATTGCAGCAGAGAGAGAGTGAGGGCGCCGCGGCCGGAGGCATCGACGACGAGATCCGCCGCAATCGTCTCGCTCGCGCCGTTTTCGTTCTCGTAGCGCACGCCAGTAACCGCCTCTCCATTTGGCGATGCCAGCACTTCTTGGACCCGGCAGCGCTGGCGCAGCGTGGTGTTGGCGCGGCTTTCCACCCGCCGTCGGACGACGCGCTCGATTGTTGGCCGTGACACGGCGTAACTCAACCAGCCGAGATCGCGTTGCGGAAAGGGATCGTAGCCCGGGCGCTCCATGCGAACATCGAGACCGACCCTGAGCGGCACGGCTCCGGCCCCCGCGAGATCCTGCTCGAATCCTGGGAACAGCTCGCTAAGGGCGCGCTGGCCGCTGAGCAGCAGCCCATGGACATGCCGCGCCTGCGGTGTCCCCGCACGATATTCGGGCTCCGAGGGTAGTGTGTCTCGCTCCAGAACAACCACCTGATCGAAGCAGTCGGCGAGCGCCCCCGCGGCCGTGAGCCCGCCCATTCCCGCGCCGATCACGACGGCCTGCTTGCCGATCAGAGTTGACGCCATGTCCGCCTCCCCGGTGCGTGCTCCTCCCGCAGGAAGTGCGGACGCCAGTCGAGTATATCGCCACGCGTCGACGCAAGGAAGGCGGCGGAATCTTCAAGAGCCAGCGCAAATGGACGCGGTGTCTCCGGATCGGCTACTCTACTCCTTCGATTTCATCCAGGACGGCCTGGTGATCTCATAGTGGGTCAATGTCGCTTGTTGGCACATCGCGATATTTTTCTGCAACGCAAAATTCGGTCGCTATCGGAGCACGGCGGACATCGACCAAGCCGCACCAATCCAGCATTCCATAGTGCAAGCAAAGCATGCAATCCGTCATCCTCCGGAACGTCGCTTTGAATCAATCCAGACCTTGGTGCATCGGCGGAATAGTTCCGATTTTCCGAAATTGTTCTTGACCCCACCCCCAAATCACCAATACATTCCCTCCCCGTCCCGCCCCACAGAGGGGCGTGTCCGGATCGTCAGAGACGCGGGGCGGGATGCGGTGGACGCGGCAGCGTCAGGCGTGAAACGTGGTGGCAGGGCGGGTTTTGCGACCCGTGAGCGATCAGACGGCGCGCTGACGAACGGTGCTGTTGCGTACGGTGAAGTCGTGTGGTCCTGACGCCTCAGTGGTTGGCGTCAAGTCTTTGGAGGCCTGTCGGCCCGACCGGGCGCGGATTGGCCATATCCGAAGGCGACGGAGGCAAACAAGCCCGATTCTCCGGGGAGAGCACGCTATAAGCCGTAAAGCCATTGCGCAGGGAATGTCGGAGTGCCTCCGCTGAACCTGTATGCTCGTGTGCGTTCTCCTTCTGCTTTTTGCACACGGGACCGCGGGTGCAGCGCGCATCCGGCATTCCCTGCGCCCTCTGATCTCAAGGCGCGAAACTTCTGGGCATACCTCGGGCGGATCGAGCCGCGGGATCGCGGACTCCTGTCCATCAACGTCATTGCGAGGAGCACTTGCGACGAAGCAATCCATCTTTTCACTGCGTGGCACGATGGATTGCTTCGGTTTGCTCGCAATGACGGTCGTTTACCAACGCAGATGGCGTCGACCAGTTTATTCACGCCGTCTTCGCCGCCTTCAACCCGAGCTTCGCCTCGACGGCCTCGCGCATCAGGAATTTCTGGATCTTGCCGGTCACGGTCATCGGAAACTCGTCGACGAACTCGACGTAGCGGGGGATCTTGTTGTGGGCGATCTGGCCCTGGCAGAACGCGCGGATCTCCTCGGCCGTCAGCGTCTCGCCGGGCCGGGTCCTGACCCAGGCGCACAATTCCTCGCCGTAGCGATCGTCGGCGACGCCGAAAATCTGCACATCCTGGATCTTCGGGTGGCGATAGAGGAACTCCTCGATCTCGCGCGGGTAGAGGTTCTCGCCACCGCGGATCACCATGTCCTTGATGCGGCCGACGATGTTGCAGTACCCCTCCTCGTCGATGACGGCGAGGTCGCCGGTATGCATCCAGCCGTTGCGGTCGAGCACGTCGGCGGTCTTCTCCAACTCATCCCAATAACCCAGCGTAACGCTGTAGCCACGGGTGCAAAGCTCGCCGCGTTCGCCGCGCGGCACGACCTTGCCGTCGAGATCGACGACCTTGACCTCGACATGCGGATGGACTCGCCCGACCGTCGACACCCGCCGTTCCACGGGGTCGTCGACCGCGCTCTGAAAGCTCACCGGGCTGGTCTCGGTCATGCCATAGGCGATCGTCACCTCGCCCATGTTCATCTCGCTGTTGACGCGCTTCATCACCTCGATCGGGCAGGGTGCGCCGGCCATGATGCCGGTGCGCAGCGACTTCAAATCGAAGCGCGAGAATTCGGGATGATCGAGCTCGGCGATGAACATGGTCGGCACGCCGTAAAGCGAGGTGCATTTTTCCTGCTCGATGGTCTTCAGCGTCGTCAAGGGATCGAAGCCCTCGCCCGGATAGACCATGGTCGCGCCCAGCGTCAGCGAGGCGAGGTTACCCATCACCATGCCGAAGCAATGATAGAGCGGCACCGGAATGCAGATGCGGTCCGCTTCGGTCAGGCGCATGGCGCGGCCGACGAAATAGCCGTTGTTGAGGATATTGTGATGGGTCAGCGTGACGCCCTTGGGCGAGCCGGTGGTGCCGCTGGTAAATTGAATGTTCACCGGATCGTCGAATTGCAGGTTTTCGCCGAGCGTGATGAGCTGGTCGCGATGCCGGTCGCCGCCCATGCGCGCGACCTCGTCGAAGGCGATCGTGCCCGGACAGAGCGGCCCGCCGACCTGGATCACCGCGCGCAATTGCGGCAGCCGCGCCGCGCGCAAGCGGCCGGGCTCGGCGCCCGCAAGCTCAGGCATCAAGGTGTTCAGCATCTCCAGATAGTTCGAGGTCTTGAACGCGGTTGCCGAGACGATCGCGGCGCAGCCGACCTTGTGAAGGGCGAATTCCAGTTCGCTCAGCCGGTAGGCGGGGTTGATCGTGACCAGGATCAGTCCGGCTTTGGCGGCGGCGAATTGCGTCAGCGTCCATTCGGGGCGGTTGAGCGACCAGATGCCGATCCGTTCGCCGCGCTCGAGCCCGAGCGCCAGAAAGCCCGCGGCCAGCGCATCGACGCGTTCGGCAAATTCCTTCCAGGTCCAGCGCACGCTGTGGCTCGGCGAAACCAGCGCCTCGCGATTTCCCCAGCGCCGCGCCGCATTGTCGAGGCTCGTGCCGATGGTGTCGCCGAGCAACGGTGCGTCGGCGATACCGCAGACATAACTACCCGCTTTGGTTTCCAAGACCCGGTTTGCCAAGACGATCCCTCCCTGTCTCAGAGCAAGCAGCCGAAACGCGCCGCGATCTCCGATTATTCTCCGGGGTACCCCCCGGTTAGCGCATCTTAGCGCGTGGGCGCGGATCGGGAAGGCCCGACTTGTGGGGCGAGCTTGGGACAGGTGCCGCGAATGGTCGCGTTTGCGGCTCGTCCCCACCCTAACACCCATCAAGTCAGGGTAGGCCTCTCCCCGCGGACAGCTCTGCGCGGGGAGAGGAAGCGCGGGTTACGCCGCCTTCTGGCCGCTACCGGCGTCAAGCCCGGCATAGACGCCGCGCTCGAAGCCGGCAAAGGCTTCCAGGCATTTGTTGTCGGCGAACGGCAACAGCTGCATCAGGATGACGCCAGCGACGTCGCGCGCCGGATCGATCCAGAAATAGGTGTTGGCAAGCCCGGCCCAGGCGAGGCTGCCCGGGCTGCGGCCTTCCGGCGTTTTCGCGGTGTTGATCAGGAAGCTCAAGCCCCATTTTTTCACCATGTCCGGATAGAGGTCGACATGGTTGGAGTACATTGGCGCCACCGACGTCATCTTGGTCACGACGAGATCGCCGATGTGATTCTGGCCCATGGTCGCGACCGTCTCGGGCTTCAGGACCTGGTTGCCGTTGCCCTTGCCCTTGTTCAGGATCATCTGGGTGAACTTGATGTAGTCGCCCGCGGTGCCGTAAAGCCCGCCGCCACCCATGTGGAATTCCGGATCCTGCTCCAGTTCGAACGGGATCGCCGCGAGCGAACCATCCTCGCCGCGCGCATGCATGCCGACCAGGCGCTTGCGCATCGCGTCGGTCAATTTGAAGCCGGTGTCGCTCATGCCGAGCGGGGCGAACAGATGGTCGCGGAGATAGGCGTCAAGCCGCTTGCCGCTGACGGCTTCCACCGCCTTGCCGACGAAATCGATATTGGTGCCATATTCCCAGCGCGTGCCGGGGTCGGTCGCGATCGGGGTCTTCAGCGCGTCGTTCTTGCAGGTGGTGATCGCCGGGAGGCCTGTTTTCTCCAGATACGTCGCGATGTCGCCGTTCCACATGTTGTAGCAGAAGCCGGCGGTGTGGGTCATGAGATGGCGGAGCGTGATCGGATTCTTGGCCGGCCGCAGTTTCGGCTCGCCCTTCGTATCAAAACCTTCGAGCACCTGGGGCAAGGCCAGATCGGGCAGCACCTTGCCGACCGGCTCGTCAAGCGAGAGCTTGCCCTGCTCGACCAGTTGCATGGCGCCGGCGGTCGTGATCGCCTTGGTCATCGAGGCGATCCAGAACACGCTGTCGGCCGTCATGGCGTCGTCCTTGGACAGGTCGCGTTTGCCGAACGCGCCCTGGTAGATCACCTCTCGACTATTCGCGGCGATGGCAACCACGCCGGGAATTTCCTCGGCGTCGCTCGTCTGACGCAAAAGCTGATCGATCTGGGCTTTGCTTTGCATGGGTCTCCTCCGGGATTTTTTAAGCGCCGCGATCTTCCTCCCGGCTGTTCTGTCCCGCAAGCAGGCTCATCCCGCGCCTCCGGACCGGTCGCGATCTCGTGATGATGGCCGGCCGGACACGGAAAACGCCGTCCAAGGATACCGAATTGCAACAGTTGGCCACAATTTACGGTGAATACGCAGCCCATACCCGTGACCCTGCGAAGCTCAGACACTATGTTGATGGAGCCATTGCGAGTGAAACGATTTTGGCAGTAAGGCGTTCAGAACACGGTCAAATCGGCCCTGAACGGCCGACAATTTGAAGCAAGTTTTAGCGGCCAGCGAGCCGCAAGGGGACTGGCGAATGATCTCGACTTGGAGCGAATGGAAAAGGTACCCGAGGCCGGGGCGTGGCGACAATATCGAGGCCCCGATCTCGCCGGGCATTTACGAAGTCCGTTTTGCCGGGACGGGTGCTCTGCACTCCTTCGGCGCGGTCGATAATGTTGCCCAAGCCCTGGCGTTGCTGCCGGTCGGTTCCAAGTCCTGGTTCGGCCGCCGTGAGACCGCGGCCAGCCCCGATCTCGAATATCGCACCTGCGCCACCTCCTCCAAGGCCGACGCCAAGGCGGCGGCGGAACGCATGATCGGCCGCCGCGAAATCTATATGAGCGGCGCTGCCTGATTTGCGACTGTCATTCCGGGGCGATGCGCAGCATCGAGCCCGGAATCTTGAGATTCCGGGTCTGGTCCATCCAAGTCGGCTGTTGCCGACTTGGACAACGACATTGCTGAACTCGGGTAAACCCGAGTTCAGTGGACCATCCCGGAATGACGAGTTGGGTTGCAATCCTCAAAATTGGTTGAGGCCTCGGCTCGCCCGCGGGCGATGCATTGCGGTCGATTTGGCCCTATACTCGGGTTCAAGGGCAAGAAAATCCGAGGAGTAACGCCATGACCCCGACCGCTGCTGCACGTGCTTCGCACCCCTCCACGCCAGCGCTGCGTGACCGTCTGAAAGACGCTTCGCTCTTGCGCGAGCACGGCTACATCGACGGTGCCTGGGTCGGTACGCCAACGCGTCCCGTCGCCAATCCGGTCAACGGCGTCGAGCTTGCGAAAATACCGGTCATGAGCACCGCGGAAACGACCCAAGCCGTCGAAGCGGCTGAGCGCGCGTTTCCGGCCTGGGCGAAACTCACCGCCAAGCAACGCTCCAACATCTTGCGCAAATGGTTCGAGCTGATCGCAGCCAATCGCGAGGACCTGGCCCTGATCCTCACTTCAGAGCAGGGCAAACCGCTCGCCGAGGCGCTCGGCGAAGTCGATATCGGCGGCGCCTATGTCGAGTTCTTCGCGGAAGAAGCCCGCCGCGTCTATGGCGAAACTATTCCGACCCAGCGCGCGGATGCGCGGCTGCTCGCGATCAAGCAGCCGATCGGCGTCTGCGGCGCGATCACGCCGTGGAATTTTCCCTGCTCGATGATCACCCGAAAGGTGTCGCCCGCGCTGGCCGCCGGCTGCACCGTGGTGCTCAAGCCGGCCAACGAGACGCCGCTGACGGCGCTGGCGCTGGTCGCGCTGGCCGAGAAGGCGGGCGTGCCGAAGGGGGTGTTCAACATCCTGACCGGCAATTCGTCGGCGATCGGCAAGGTCTTGTGCGAGCACCCCGCCGTCCGTTTCGTCGGCTTCACGGGCTCGACCGAGGTCGGCAAGATTCTCTATCAGCAGGCGTCCGTCGGCGTGAAGAAGCTTGGGCTCGAGCTCGGCGGCAATGCGCCGTTCGTGGTGTTCGATGACGCCGATATCGACGCCGCGGTCGAGGGCGCAATGGTCTCGAAATATCGCAACATGGGCCAGACCTGCGTCTGCGCCAACCGCATCTACGCGCAGGACAAGATCTACGACCAGTTCGTGGAAAAGCTTTCGAAGAAGGTCGCGGCGATGAAGATCGGCGACGGCACGGAAGCCGGCGTCACGCAGGGGCCGTTGATCAACATGGAGGCCGTCGACAAGGTCGAAAAGCATATCGCGGACGCGGTCAAGGGCGGCGCCAAGATCGTCACCGGCGGCAAGCGCCATGCGCTTGGCGGCAGCTTCTTCGAACCGACGGTACTTGCCAACGTCAGGCCCGATGCGCTGGTCGCGCACGAAGAAACGTTCGGTCCGCTGGCGCCGGTGTTCCGCTTCAAGGACGAGGCCGAGGTGATCGCGATGTGCAACAACTCGCCGTTCGGGCTCGCCTCATATTTCTATTCGCGCGATCTCGGCCGCGTGTGGCGGGTCGCGGAGGCGCTGGAGTCCGGCATGGTCGGCGTCAACACCGGCCTGATCACCACCGAGGTCGCCCCGTTCGGCGGAGTGAAGGAATCAGGCCTCGGCCGCGAGGGCTCGCATCACGGCATGGAAGAATATGTCGAGATCAAATACGTGATGATGGCGGGGGTGTAGTTTCTCCAACATTGTGCCGGCACATTAGGAGCGAGTCGGTTGGCCTATAAGCCGGCTCGCAACCGTTAGTTGGATGACGAGCAGAAGAATGTTCTTCGCGCGACCGGCTCGGCGAAGTCCGAGAGGGGGCAGACGCTGGGTTTTTCGGGCGTTTGAGCCGAGAATTAGGCGGTGCCGCAAATCAATCGGCCCGCCCGAGCGGAGCGCCCGGGCGATAGCCGCTTCGTCAGTCCCGCCCCGCGGCGGGCTCAATAAAGTTCGATGGCCTTGATGCGATCCGGATATTTCGTGACCTCGACACTGAAATCGTCGATCGTCTTTTCCAGGTCAAACTGGGCCCCTCTCCACTCCCAATTCTTCCTCGCCGCGGTGTCGTCGAGAATGCCGAAAGTCTTCACGGTAGTCGTCAGAATTGGATTGGGATTGTAGGTGATGATCCCTTGCTTGTTGACCTTTTTCATCACGGCGGCGGCAATATCCGAGGCCTGGGGCGCCTGACCGTTCATCCGGATCCCGGCGATGTTGTAGACTCGGCGCGGGGTATTTCCATCGAACAGTTTTTCGGGCCTCGCCGAGTACAGTCCAAGCAACGCCTCAACCGCATCGCGGACGTAGATAATGTCGAGACGCGTATCAGCCGGAACATAGGATTCGTACGGCCTACCCTGCAACGGCGTTTGAATCATCAGCGTGGAATAGACAGTGGTCCCGCCTGGTCCGCGCGATGCTCCGACTACGGAGGGAAAGCGAACCGCACGAAAGTCGATCCAACCTTTGCCCGTGTAGTATTCGCCTAGCCGCTCAGTTGCGACTTTGGCCACTCCGTACATCGTGGTGGGCATTTGCACAGCCTCGTTCGGCACGAGCGTCCCGCCCTGGATGAATCGTCCAAAGGAGGCGATCGTACTCGGGAATAGCACGCGGACCGGCGGCACGTTGCGGTGCTGACAGAAAATGCGCGCGGCATCGAACACGTTCCGGCTCCCCACTAGATCCACCTCGAACCCCATGGTCGGATTGCTTTCCGCTCCGGCCGACAACAGGGCCCCTAGATGGAAGACGCTCTTCGGTTCGTGCTTCTCGAACAACGCAAGCACGTGAGCCAGGATGCTGAGATCGCCCTGAACAAAGGTGACCTGGTCTTTGTACTTGTTGAATTCCTCGTTGTAGCCGGTGAGACGGCGCAGGTCAGGATCGCGATCGAACAGAACGATCTGCTCGCCCGACTTCAACAACACCATCGCCAAATAGGATGCGATGAATCCGCTTCCGCCCGTGATGAGGATCGGCCTGTCGGTACTGTCCATGACTTCCTCCTCTGTTAACTGCGTACTCTGCGTTCCCGCGCTGGCTCTCCTTCCATATCGAAGCCACTTGATTTCGACGCTTCATCCGTGAACCGCCGGTGGGCTTCTGCGCCTCCCTTGAGCCGCAGCGCGACCTCGGCATCGACATCGAAACTGGAGGTTACGCCGACCTTGGGAAGGTTGAGACGAACCCACTCGTCGGCCTTCCTTCGGCCGCGCTCGAACAGCTCATGCACGAAATCGGCTGACGGATTGAGCTTCGAGGCGGCACCGATCGCTTCCATGAAGGCATCGTCGCGGATGATGTGAAATCGTTTCGGCTTGTAACCACCGCCCTGCAGCAGCTTCTGCTCGAGAAGCTTGTTGATCAGCAGGATCTGCCGCATCTCCATCACCCAGGCGGCATTGAAGCTGATTTCGTTGATGCGGTTCAGGATTTGCCGCGACGTATTGGGAGGGCCGCCGACGCGGTCGATCGGGTTGATGGTGACCGTCAACAGATCGTCACTGCAATCGACCAGCGGGTTGAGCGCCGGATTGCCGAGATAGCCGCCGTCCCAATAGAAAACCCGATCGATCTCGATCGATTGGAACAGCGTCGGATAGCAGGCCGCCGCAAGCAGGGTTTCGACACTGATTTCCCGCTGCTCGAAGATCCGCCGCGCCGTGCTGTTGATATCGGTGGCGCAAACGAAAAGACGCGGGGCTCCATTGCCGCCACGCCTCAAGGCCTCGAAATCGGGAATGACCTTGCGAATGATCGCGTCGAGCGGATTCTTGAACAGGAAATCATAGTAAGGCGAAAAGATCTGCTCGACGATCCCCAGACCGATCGCGGTCGGCGTCCAATCCACGTTCCAGTGCTGCGGCGATCGCTCAGGCCACAGCAGGCCGAATGGGTCTGGCGGCCATAGCGACTGGGCCGAGACGAGGTTCCAATACTCTCTGAGCAAGCGCTTTGCCCGGTCAGGTCCATCAATCAGGCCATAGGTGCACACGGCAGCATTGATCGCGCCACCGCTCGTGCCACTGATGGCGTCGATGCGAAGATTGCTGTCTGCCGCTTCGTCCAGCAGCCGGTCGAGCACTCCCCATGAGAATGCGGTGTGAGCACCGCCGCCCTGCAGTCCAAGCCCTAAACTCTTGATGCCTTTTTCCACCGTGCCAGATCCATCTTGGAATAGAATCGCTCTACGGAATATCGTCCGGCCTCACAAACCAGTCGGCGGATTTCGCCTTCCTGTGGAGCGGGAACGGATTGAACTGGTTGGCAAGAAAGATCTCGGCGAAGCCCTGATCGCAGGCACCGAAGCCGACATTCGAGCACGGCGGCATATAGACCCGCAACCGGTTCGCGTTCATATGGGCTTGCCAGTTGGCCGTGATCGACTGGATGTCGCTCACGCTCACGTCGGGGCCTGACACGATTGCACTCTTCGCGCCGGCCGTATCTGTCGCCTGCGCCTTCGTTGTATAGGTCGCTGGCGGCAGGCCGCATTCCTGATACTTGAAGGTATTTTCGGCGAGCGTCGCATTCTTGCGTCCGCGCGTGCCGAGCTCAACTTCGACGCTCGCGAGCTGTCCTTCCGGATCGGAGGCGTTGCCTGCGACCGTGACGCAATCGCCGCTGGCGGATGCGCTGCTGATCGTGACGCTTGGCGGAGCGTTCGCCGGCGGCGAACCGACGGCGACCGGAGTTCCGGTTACGCTCGTCGTTGCACCATCATTGTCTTTTGCCATCGCGACCGGCACGTAGAAGGCGTCCGACGTCAGATTATCGAAAGTGACGGTCCAAGTGCTGGTCCCGGACGCATTCTTTGCTGGTTGCGGAAAGCGGCCATCCAGCCGCACCGTGACGGTCGCGATCGCGCCGGTAGCAACCGACGCGGTGCCATTCACAGTGACTGAATTTCCGGCGGCTGTTGCCGACGCAATCGAGACTGACGGCGGCGGACTGTCACGGAACGGGTGCGACTTGAAGAAGGCCCATTGCAGCTCGCTGGCGCTTGGTCCGATCGGATCGGCGAATTCCCCGCTGTTGTCGCCGACCCAGTAGTGAGAATTGGTCGCGATCAAGTCGCCACGCTTGCCGTCGTAGAACACCGTCTCGACGGCAGAGCGCTCGGCGGTACCATACTTCGTCTGGGTGCAGGCTACCCCTTTGGCCGTGCAGTCCGACGTCGCAACTGCGCCAGCATTCAGTCCGTAACGGCGAATCCAGGAATCGCGGATGTTCTGCGAGCCCAATATGTTGACCACGCAGTCGTTCCTGGAGTGAATGGCCATGATCGGGACGACACGCTGGTCCTCCGGCTGCTTCTGCTCCACTTGCATCGCAACAGCGTCGGCGGATACCGGCTTGAATGTTCCGGGATTAAGACAGACGAATCCGACTGAAGACGCGGTCTCGGAATAGGGCAACCCCTCGACCGAACCGGCAGCCGCAAAATAGGCGCTCTGCGCGACGGCAAGCGCTACCGACATGCCGGCGCCGGACGACAGACCGGTCACATAGCGCCGATTTGGGTCGATCTTCAGCTCGCCTTCGACCTCGAGCGCGATCTGATGAAGATCTTCGACCTCTCCGGCGCCCTTGTGAATGTGTTGATCGAGGAAGAAGCCCCAGCAATTGGTGTCGCGTAGGCCGTCATAGGAGGTGATGAACGGGTAAACCACGATGAAGTTGTCGCGCTCCGCGAGGTCCTTGAATCGGGTCTCGTTGATCATGTTGGCTTCGGTCTGACGGCAGCCATGCAACACCATAACCATGGGTACGGCGTCGTTCCCGGTATAGGAGGAGGGCACCAAGATTTCGTACTTTCGGTCGCGCGAGCCGGAATAGGATTTCGCGGCAAATGATTTCTGCCGCAATTCGCCGGCGAAACCGGCTCCATTGATCAGCAAGCAGAGAGTGATCGTCAGCAATGACCGCAGGATTGGAGACATTTGATCCTCCAATGCTCGTAAGTGCGCCGATGCAATACGTTCTTGCGCTCGGCCGGCGTGCTGGTCGCGGTCGGGTCCTGTCGGAACAGGACAACCTTCATGTCCTTATCGCGCTCCAGGAGCCGCATCTGGGCACGACCATCCTCGCACAGCAACGACGGTCGGGGTGTAATCTAAACCACAAATTGAGACCACTTTTTTGAGACAACTGCTACGTTCTCATCCTGGTGCATGCCACTTGCTTGCATTTATCAGCGTCGAAACACGTTCGAGCCGATGGAACTCACCGTCATGATCGCTCCGGACGGGCATCGGTGGTTATGGGTCCCCGCCTTCCCGGGACGACGAACCGATGATGTTCGCTCATCCAGGCTACATTGGCTTACAAACTCTCCATGAACTCACGCAGCCGCGGCGACCATTTGTGCGCGTCGCGACCGGAGCCGGAGTGGCCGTAGTCGCTGTCGAGCAGAAAATAGTCGGCGTCGACGCCGGCGGCCTTCAGCCCGTCCATCACGGCGGGCGCAAGGTCCGGCGGAAACAACCTGTCGGTCCGTGACAGGACATACAGCACCTTCGCCCTGATCCTGCCGAGCTGCGCGGTGACGTCAAAACTCCGCAGCGCCTTGGCTAGAACGAGCAGCGAATTGGCGTCGAATCCACTGGCCCATCGCGCCGCTTCTGCGCGGATCGCTGCTTCGATGGCTTGCGGGTCCGATATCGTGTCGCGCAGCCGCGTCTCGATGCCGTAGGTCTTCAAGGTGGCGGAGCGGATCTGGATCATGCTCTCCTCGACCCCGCCGACATCGTAGTAGTCGCCGCCGTTCCAGTTCGGATCCTGCGACAGAGTCGCGAGCAGGCGCGCTACATTTCCTTCCGATCGCTCGCGCGGCACCTTGGGCGCGGTGACGACGGCCGCAATTCCCCTCATCGTGTCGGGATAGTCGATCGCCCATTGAAACGCCTGGAAGCCGCCATAGGACGGGCCGACGATCGCAACCAGCTTCGCGATGCCGAGATGATCGAGCAGCGCCCGCTCGGTGGCGACGATGTCGCCGACCGTGATATCGGGAAAACGCGGGCCGTAACGGTTGCCCGTCACCGGATCGATGCTCGCCGCGCAGGTCGAGCCGTAGGACGAGCCCAGCATGTTCGGGCAGATCGCAAAGTAGCGATCGGTGTCGACCGCCTTGCCCGGGCCGACGATCTCGTTCCAGCTTCCCTCGCCGGTCGAGCCGCCGGGATCGATCATCTGCGGGCCGCTGGTGTTGCCGTGCGTGACCAGCACGACATTGTCGTGATTGGGCGCCAGCGTGCCCAGCGTCCGATAGGCGATGATCACTTCCGGCGGCACGGCGCCGCCTCGCAGGCGGAAATCGGTGGTGGAAAAAGTCTTCACGTCGGCTCCGGTCATTCTGCTACCTCCGCAACACCGCGATCGTCCGGTTGGCAAACGTCAGGCGCTCGGCCATCACCGAGACGAAATAGGTGAGCAGCTTCTGGCCGAGCGCCGGGTTCTCGTCCTTGATGGTCTCGAATTGCAGCGTGCTCAGGACATAGAGAATGCTTGCAACCTCGGCCTGAATGGTCGCGCTGCGCGGGGTGTGCGCGACCAGGCCCATTTCGCCGATGGTGGTGTAACGGCCGAGGCTGCGCACCCGAGTGGTGCCGCCATGCTCGGCCGGGATCATCACCCCGACCCGGCCGTCCAGAATGAAATGCATGGACTCGGCGGCCTCGCCGGCGCGCACGATCGTCTGCCCGGCCTCGACCTCGAGCCGCTCGCAGCGTCCAATCAATTCATTGGCGTCGTCGTCGGTGCCGAGAATCTGGCCGAACCAACCGCGCAAATTGGCCTCTTCCTGCGCGCGGCCCTGATGCTGCGCGATGATCTCGTTCTCGCACCATTCGAGCGCGTGATCGAGTTCCGGAACGATCAAGACTTCCGGCGAGATGAACTCGCTCGATCGCAGCGACTTCTCGGCTGCGCGCGGCAGATGCACCAGCACCAGCTTGATACCCCGATCCTGTGCCGTACGCTTGATCTGGGCGAAACTGTAGGCGGCCGAAGAATCGATGCCGGTGACGAGCTTGAAGTCGAACAGCAGGTACCGGCATTCGCCATGGCGCGCGAGCAGCGCCTTGACGTATTGGTAGAGCCGGTTCGCCGAGCCGAAGAACAGGTAGCTCTGCAGGTTGAGGCCCTGGATTTTGCCGCCATGCGCCGACAGTACCGCCTGGTCGTCTCGCGAGCGGTCTAGCGAGCTGCGGTATTCGGAGCCGTCGAAGCCGAATTTGATGGAATCGATGCGCGAGGCGCTCAGCGCAAAGGTCGTGCAACCGATCACCACGCCAATCAGGATGCCGGCGATAAAACCCCATTGCAGGATGATGGCGATGATCGCCAGCAGCGATAGATATTCGGTAAGGGAAAGCCGGCGCCGCGACTGCACGATCCATCTGTGCAGCGTGTCCGCACCGAGATAGATCAGGAGACCGCCGAGCACGAATTTCGGTATGTAGCCGAGCAGGGCCGGGGCAAAGGCCAGCATCGATGCAGAAATCGCCGCCGCGGTCAGGCCGGAAAGCCGGCCGGTGCCGCCGGCGTTGAAATTGAGCACGGAGCGGCTGACCGAGATGCAGCCGGTATAGCCGCCGAAGGCTCCCGACACGATGTTGGCAAGACCGGTTGCGTTCAGTTCGCGCTCGAGATTGGCTTCGCGGTTTACGGCGACTTCGATTCCCGTGGTGTTGAAGAGCGTAGTTGACGCCGTCACGAATATGACCGCGATCAGGTTGCCGGCGACATCCGGCAGCGCATACCAGGGATAATGGCCGATCTCCTGCGAGCCCCACGGCAGCATGAAGGACACCGCCGGCGGGGGCTGAAAGGTCCAGCCCGACGCTTGCGCCACAGCCGGGGAAACGCCGATTAGCCAGAACGCGGCGTGTGCGGCAACAATGCCTCCGATCAGGATGAGCGGCAGTCCGAACGGCGTGCGCGAGCGGTGCCAGGTCAGATAGAGCACGAGCGCCATCACACCGGCTGCCGCCAGCTCGGACAGCGTCATGATGTTTGCGAACCGGTCGAGGGTCGCAAATTGGAGGCGCTCGCCGGTGATAACCCTGATCGCGCCGAGCAGGATCAGGCATCCGGTCGCGCCAAGGAACCCGCCGACCACGGGATAAGGCACATAACGGATCGCACGGCCCATCCGCGTCACCCCGAAACCGCAGAGCACGATGCCGGTAGCAATGGTGGCAAGTCCGAAGGTGGTGAGAACCGGCCCCAGCACTGGAGCGGACGGATCTGTTGCCACTATTCGTTCGACCAGCGCCGATGCCAATATTCCCATTGTCGCGGCGGTCGAACTGTCCACACCCGCGATCGCGAACGGTAACGAGCTTCCGAGGGCGACAATCGTAGCGAGAACGGCCGATGCAATGAAGGTCGCGGCGACGCCGTAGGAAAGGTAGGGCGCGAGCGGACCGGCGAAGATCAACAGCGAATAGGAAAGGCCGAAGGTGACGGTCAGCACGCTGGCGGCGGCGCCGCCGAGAACGTCATTGAGCGCGCGCCGTATCCATGGACTTAAACCCGATCCACCTGCCACGCGAAGCCTGCCCCGAATTCCTGCCGTCAGTGGTAGACGACGTGGGCACGCCAGAACAGCAACATTTTCACGACAACAACATCTTTATGACGGCGATGGAACCGCTATCCCACGCGACTCCCTCTGATATTCTTGCTCAAACCTTCTCGCCGAATGCGCCGTGTCGGCCGACGCCGGAGGCAAAGCGCGTCGCGCCCGACAACGTCTCGCCGGAAGCGATGACCTCGAGGCCGCCGCGCATCTCGTTCTCGATCGCCTCTTCCTCGGACAGGTCCCACTGCCGCAATGCCGACAGCCGGTCGGCGCGCAGGCAAACTTGCGGGAAGCGCGCGATGTCCTTGGCAAGCGCGATCGCATGCGCGCGGGCTTCGCCCTTCGGCACCAGGCGATTGGCAAGCCCCATCCGCAGCGCCTCCGGCCCGCCGACCGGGCGCCCGGTCAGGATCAGGTCGATCGCCTGTGAATGCCCGATCAGCCGCGGCAGCCGGATGGTGCCGAGATCGATCAGCGGCACGCCGAAACGGCGGCAGAAAATGCCGAAGGTCGCGTCCTCGGCGACCACGCGCATGTCGGCCCATAGCGCCAGCTCCATGCCGCCGGCGACCGCAAAGCCTTCGACCGCGGCGATCACGGGTTTTGACAGCCGCAAGCGGCTCGGTCCCATCGGCGCGATCGTATGGTGTCCGCCGACCTCGCGCTTCTTGTTCGGGTCGCCCGATGCGACCGCCTTCAGATCAGCGCCCGCGCAGAAAAAGCCGCCGGTGCCGGTGAACACCGCAACGGAAGCGTCCTTGTCGGCGTCGAAGGCGAGAAACGCATCGTAGAGCTTGCGTGCGGTCAAGCCATCGACGGCGTTGCGGCAATGCGGACGGTTGATGGAGACGATGGTGATGGGTCCATCGCGCTCGACCAGTACGGCATCGGCTTCGGACATGGCTTCCCTCCCGTGAACTCTTGACGCTACCCGGTTGTTACCGCTCGATCACCCAGCGCGTGACGGCTTGACGATAGTTGATCCGGCTGGGCACAGTCATGTGAGTCTTCAGATATTTGAATCCAGCCTTCTGCAGCGCGCGATTGGGCGCGACATTGAAGGCGTTTGGCTCGCAGAACAGCCGCTTCAATCTCAGCCGCTCGAAATAGATATCGGCACTGCGCCGCACGCATTCGGCTCCGATCCCCTGATTACGGCGCTCCGGATCAGTCACGTGCAGGTGCATGTTGGCCTGTTCGCCATAAATGATCATGTCGGAGGTCGAAAAGCCGACGGGCCGGTCGTCCAACAACCAGATAAGAACAATCCACGAGCGCTGCTCGATCGGCCGCACGCACTCGCGCTGGAAGCGCTCGCGCCAAGTTTCCGGTGGGGGCAGCCGGGAGGGATCGATGCCGAGAATTTCCAGGTATTCCGGGGTCGCCTTCATATAGTAGTCGATGATGACATCGATTTCCGAACCGATCATCTCCCTGACCGCCAGCATCATCAACTGTCTCCTCAAATCTTCAGATCAACCCCCGTGATCCGTCGATAGGCCTCCAGATATCGTTTGCTGGTGGCATCCACCACGCTTTCCGGCAGCCGCGGCGGCGGCGCGTCGCCGTTCCAGCGGCCGGCGCGGCGTTCGGCGTCGAGATAATCGCGCAGCGGTTGCTTATCGAAGCTCGGCTGCGGCTGGCCCGGCGCGTAGCCGTCGGCTGCCCAGAACCGCGAACTGTCGGGGGTCATCACCTCGTCGATCAGGATGATCCGCCCGTCCCGGTCGCGGCCAAATTCGAATTTGGTATCGGCGATGATGATGCCCTGGTCGCGGCTGAGTTTTCCGCCCAGCGTATAGATGGCGCGCGTCATGCTCTCCAGCTCATGGGTCGCCTCGTCGCCGACCACCTCGCGCATGTGAGCGATGGTGATATTCTCGTCATGCCCGGTCTCGGCCTTGGTCGCCGGACTGAAGATCGCGGGCTCGAGCTTGGCGCTTTCAACCAGGCCTGGGGCGAGTTTTTCACCCGCCAGCGTGCCGCTTGCCGCATATTCCTTCCACGCCGAGCCCGAGAGATAACCACGGATCACGCATTCGATCGGAAACACCTTTGTGCGCCGGCACAGCATGGTGCGGCCGAGGATGTCGCCGCGATGACTTTTCAGCTCAGGCACCTCGGCAATGATCTCGTCTGCATCAGCGGAGATCATGTGATGCGGGACCACGCCCTCCAGTTCGTTGAACCAGAACGCGCTCACTTGCGTCAGCACCGCACCCTTCATCGGGATGGTCTCCGCCATCACCACATCGAAGGCTGAGATACGGTCGGTCGTGACCAGGAGCACGCGGTCGGCGCCGATGGCGTAGACATCGCGGACCTTGCCGCGAGCGATCCGAGGGAGGGGCAGGTCGCTGGCGCGCATGGCGGTCATCGGCTTGGACTTTCGAGCAGGAAACCGCCTCTTGAGATGCGGGCGGCGATGGCTGGAACAGGCAATAGCTCACTCCGGCAGCGGAATGAATTCGTGTTCCTGCGGTACCGGGGCAAAGCGGCCGGTTTTCCAATCCTGTTTGGCCTGCTCGATGCGTTCCTGGCTGGAAGAGACGAAATTCCACCAGATATGCCGCGGGCCCTCCAGCGCGTCACCGCCCAGAAACATCATCCGCGTCGGCCTCAGCGTCTTGACGGTGATGCGGTCGCCGGGCCGGAAGATCAGGAGCCGCGGGCCCTCGTAGCGCTCATTCGCAATCTCGACCTCGCCGTCGACGAGGTAGATCGCGCGCTCCTCGTGGTCGGGATCGAGCGGTACGCGGATATCGGCTTCCGCCGTCACCTCGGTATAGAACCACGGCGAGACCATCGCGACCGGCGAGGCGACGCCGAACGAGCTGCCCGCGATCACGCGTGCGGTAAATCCGCGCTCGGCGATCATCGGCAGGTCGCCGGCGGCATAATGCTGGAACGACGGTGCTATTTCCTCTTTCCCGGCCGGCAGCGCGATCCAGCTCTGCAGCCCGAGCATCTTCTGGCCGTTCTGGCGCTGCAGGTCCGGCGTCCGTTCGGAATGGGCGATGCCGCGGCCCGCGGTCATCAGGTTCATCGCGCCCGGCTGTATTTCCTGAACATTGCCCTCGCTGTCGCGGTGCATGATGCTGCCGTCAAACAGATAGGAGACGGTGGCAAGCCCGATGTGCGGATGCGGCCGCACATCCATGCCCTTGCCGGACATGAACTGCACCGGCCCGAAATGATCGAAGAAGATGAAGGGTCCGACCATCTGCCGTTTGCCGTGCGGCAGCGCGCGGCGGACCTCAAATCCGTCGCCGAGGTCGCGGGTGCGCGGTACGATCACCAACTCCAGCGCATCGCAGGAGGTGGGATCGCCAAGCACGGGATCGTTGCAGGGGAGCCAGCTCATGAGAGCCTCCATAATTTGGTTTGCGTCGAGCATAGCATGAACCAGGACGACGCAAACGATCATCAGGTCGAGTAGGGGGTCTGTATTGTTTCGTCATTTGCGCCCCGTGCAAGGATGGCTGTAAGCAATCAAAAATAGCAGGGCAGGCAATATGATCCCTTCCATCAAACCGGGCGCCACGCTGGCCCAGCTGAGCGGCCCCGTCATCGAAACCGAACGCCTGATCCTGCGGCCATGGCGCGGGACGGACATTGCGCCGAACACCGCGATGCTTTCCGATCCCGAAACCGCCCGCTTCATCACCCCTGACCGCAAGCCCGTCACCGATGCGCTGAACGGCTGGCGCAATGCGGCGATCATGGCGGGACATTGGGTGCTGTATGGCGCGGGAATGTTCGTGGTGGAGGAGAAATCGTCGGGACAGTTTACCGGACGCGTCGGCCCGTGGTTTCCGCCGACCTGGCCGGGTTTTGAGGTCGGATGGGGCATCGCAAAAGAGTTTCGCGGCAAGGGTTATGCGGTCGAGGCGGCGCGGGCGGCGATCGACTGGGCATTCGCGACCTTCGAGATCGACCAGGTCATCCACAGCATCGCCCCCGACAATACCGCCTCGCAAGCCGTGGCGCGGCGGTTAGGCGCCGAAATACGCGGCCAGACCGAGCTATTCGGCCATGCCGCGGATGTCTGGGTGACCACGCGCAGCGAATGGCAGGCGCCTTCCCCAAATTGAACCGGCGCATGATCTCGATTAGAATCATAGTTGCTCTCGCACCTTGATCGAGCCGACCTGATGACGCTTGCCACCTTTGATTTTGCCTTGCGGGCCGCGACCGTGGCGTTGCTCCTGGTTTTGGCGGCATCGCTCTACCGCGACTTCGGGAAGCTCGTAGCCGGGCGGCTCGCGGTCGCCTTTGCGCTCGGCTCGGCCGTGCACGCTGCGATCTCCGGCATTGGATCGATATCGGGGGTCTCGCCCTCGCATGCGCCGCTGATCGCGCTGGCGACCGGCAATGTCGTGGTGTTCTGGCTGTTTTGTCGCGCGCTGTTCGACGACGATTTTTCTTTGCGATGGTGGCATGCGCTGATCTGGCTTGCGGTTGCCGCGTTCAGCTTCGTCAATTGCCTGTGGATCGCGCCGGCAGGTTTCGCGCGGCTTTCCATTGTCGCGATCAATTTCGTCGCGCTCGGCTTCATCGCTCTCGCGGTCGGGCAGACCATTGCGTCGTGGTCCGCCGATCTGGTCGAAGGCCGCCGCCGCCTGAGAATCTTCATCGTGGCCGCGGCCGCGCTCTATGGCGGCGTCAATGCGATCCTGCAGATACTGGCTTCGGGAGGGGATACCGCGGCCATCGCCAATACCGCGAATGCGGCGGTCCTTGCCGGCATCGTCGCGGCGATTTCGTCGGCGATGATGCGCGTCGACGGTGCCGGTCTGTTTTCGGCCGCAGCCGTCGCGCCGGCGGTTCTCGAGCAGCCCGCTGTCGCGCGAGAATCCGATGCCGCGGACCAGAAGCAGGTCGACGCGCTGATGCGCCTGATGGCGGATGAGCGGATCTACCGCCATGACAACGTCACCATCGGCACCCTCGCAACCCGGCTCAAGATTCCCGAATACAGGTTGCGGCGGCTGATCAACCAGCGGCTCGGCTACCGCAACTTCAATGTCTTCCTCAACAACCACCGGATCGAGGAAGCCAAGGCCGCGCTCGCCGACCCCACGCAGGCCGAGGTGCCGGTGATCACGATAGCGATGGATGCCGGCTTCCAGTCGCTTGGTCCGTTCAACCGCGCCTTCAAGGCGACCACCGGGGTGACGCCGACCGAATATCGCAGGCTCAACGAGGCCCGCGCCTAATAGGCTGAAATAGCAGTCATATTCCAGAATCGGCCAGCCGCCTTCGGCTTTCGACCAGCGCTTTTTCGAATCCGGCGAGCCTTCCGGGACTACCTGCGCTTGATGGCCGGCACGCGCACATGCGCCATGCCGGAGCAAGCCATGACCAAACGCCGCCTGATTCTGATCCTCGCCGCCACCACCGCGCTCGGCGCGCTGGCGCTGTCCGCCGCGCGGGCGCGCGACGTACCCAACGTCGCCACCGGTTTTGTCGCGAGCGTTCTTTGCTCGGCGACGTTCATTTCCGGCCTCGATCCGGCGAACGTGTTTTCCGACACGACATCGGCGATGCCGGGTGTGGGGCTGATCACCTGGGCGATGGATTACAACGTCGATCGCGGAGTCAAGGATGTCACGGTGACCCTGCTCGGCATCGGCCGCAGCCATGCCGTCTACCGCGAAGGGCTTGGTTGCCATCTCGACCATGGCGATGCCGATCTTGCGCCGGTGGCTGCCGAGCGCAACGCGCTGCCGGCGCTGTTGCCGGATATCGCCGGCCCTGCCGTCGTGGCGCCCGAAAGCCCGCAGCTTGCCGCTGCGCTCGACCGCGCGCTCGCCGAGCCCGACGTGCCGCCGTTCCGCCGCACCAAGGCAATCGTCGTGGTCAAGGACGGACGCATCGTCGCCGAACGGTATGCCGAGGGCTACGGCATCGATACGCCGATCCTCGGCTTCTCCGCGACCAAGTCGGTGATCTCGGCCCTGACCGGGATTCTCGTGCGGCAGGGCAAGCTCGCGCTCAACCAACCCGCCCCGGTCGCGATGTGGCAGAGGGCGGACGATCCGCGCCGCGCCATCACCGTCGACGAGCTCTTGCGCCACACCGCAGGGCTCGCGCTCGGCAGCTCGCTGCAGGCCTCGCTCGGCGCCGCGTTCGAGCCGGTCAACCGCATGAAGTTCATGACCTCCGATATGGCCGACTATGCCGAGAGCTTTGGGCTCGAAACGCCGCCCGGCAGGGTCTGGAACTACCATGACGGCAATTACCTGATCCTGTCGCAATTGATCCGCAACGCGACCGGCGGTGATCCCGCCGACGTGCTGCGCTTTGCCCGAAGCGAACTGTTCGCGCCGCTCGGCATGCGCCATGTGACGCTCGAGTTCGACGCCAGCGGCACGCCGGAAGGATCGACTCAGATGCTGGCGAGCCCGCGCGACTGGGCGCGCTTCGGCCTGCTCTATCTCAATGACGGCGTGGTCGGCGGGAAACGTATCCTGCCCGAAGGTTGGGTGAATTATTCCGCCGCGCCGACGCCGGACGCTTTCGTCGGCTACGGCGCCGGCTTCTGGACCAATCTCGGCGACAGCTTTGGCGCCAAATACCGCATCGGGCAGGGCTGGCCGCGCGATGCCTTCTTCGCCAAGGGCACGATCGGGCAATATGTGATCGTGATCCCGTCGCAGCACCTGGTGATCGCCCGCTTCGGTGCGACGCCGAACTGGCCGCTCGCCGCTGACGGCGTCTCCCGCCTCGTCAGCGACGTCGTCGCCGCGATCGGGAAGGCGAAAATGGCTGGAAGCGATTAGCAAAATTTCCGCTTTGGTGGCTTCATCCTTCGAGACGCATCGCTTCGCGATGCTCCTCAGGATGAGGTCCTCATATGTGGCACGAAGCATATCCGGCACGAATTCAGACCCTCATGGTGAGGAGCGCGTCTTCGCGCGTCTCGAACCATGAGGCCACGGGCAGAGCGGCAACGATTCGAGCGAACCGAAAATGCTCTACTCACTGCCTCCCCAACTGCGTGGCCTTTTCCACCCGATCGAACCGTTCCAGCGACAGGATCGCGTCGGCGAGCTGATCGGCGCGGCCGTTCAGCACCGGGCGGGCGAGGGTCAAAAACTTCTGCTGCATCGCCTGCGCGTCGGGGAACGAGTTGGGCTCGCCGGAGGGATCGGCATAGAGCCGCTCGTGCACGCCATCATCCGTGGTGATGCTGACGCGCGCGCCAAACGGATGCTTGCGGCCGGCCTCGAGCCGGTCGTCCTGCACCACGTCGAACTTGTCGGCGAGCGCGTCGATCGAAGCGTCTCCCAGCCGGTTGTAATCGTCCCAGCCGAAGCGGCCCTGATCGAGCGCCACCGCGCCGGTGAAGAACATCGAGAACTGCCCGCCGACGATCGATGTCGGATGCCGCTTGGTCGCGGCATCTCCGGTCAGCGTGATGCCGTTACGGTGCAGCCCGATCTCGACACGCTTGATCTGGTCCGGCGTCAGATTGTGCTCCCTGCGCATCGCGATGATCGCGTCGAGCGCTGCGTGGGTATAGCGGCAGCTCGGATAGGGTTTGACGCCGATCTTCATCGTCTCATACGTCGAGCCGAGACTTGCCACCGCCTTTTCCGGATGGGCATTGTCGCTGTAGCCGACCAGAAGCCCGTGCTTGCCCTCGATCGATTCCGTCGCGCCGACAAAATCATTGCGCGCGAGTGTAGCGGCGATGACGCCGTTCATCGCGGCGGCACCTACCTGATAGCGCTTGTTCCAGGCGCCGTTGACCAGAAACTGCAGCGAACCGGCGGCCTGGCTGCCGGAGACGCCGAACGCCGCAATGATCTGCGGTTGCGAAAGCCCGAACAACTTTGCGGCCGCAGCGGCCGCGCCGTAGGTTCCGGCCGTCGCAGTGGGGTGGAAGCCGCGGGCATAGTGCGAGGTCGGATCGAGCGCATTGCCGAGCCGGCAGCAGACTTCGTAGCCCGCGACGATCGCGGTCAGCACCTCGCGACCGGACGCGCCCACCAATTCGCCAACCGCGAACGCGGCCGGCACCACTGGCGCGCTCGCATGCAGCGAGGAATCCGCATGGGTGTCGTCGAAATCAAGCGAATGGCCGAGCGCGCCGTTGAGCAATGCCGCGACCGCCGGTGTCCAGGTCTTGTTGTCGCCGAACACGGTCGAGTTGCCCCTGCCGTCGAGCGCAAGCGCTTCGAGCATCTTGAGCAGCGACGGCGTGGATTCCGCGTCGCGCCGCGCCCGGATCGCGCTGCCCAGGAAGTCCAGGGTCAGCGTCTTGGCGCGCTCCAGCACTTCGGGCGGGATATCCTCGAATTTCAGCTCGGCGACATAACCTGCCAGCGTTTCGGTTTCATGGGCCATCGTGTTTCCTCGTTTTATGGCACAGGGTAGGCGCGCTGATTTCGTCTTTCAAGCCGGCTCGCAAAGGACGGGCAGCAGCTATGCGCCAATTCGTTTGCGTCTATAACTGGCATCGCCTGTAACGTTGGGAAATAGGACTCATGATTGCTCTCGCAAAGCGCCTGTTCGGCGGGCCGAGATTCCGTACGGCGCAATTGGCGCTCGCCGTCAGGGTCACGGTGTCGGCCGTGGTCACGTTTTCGGTCGCCACCGCGTTGCATCTGTTGCTGCCGCTCTGGGCGGTGCTGACCTCCCTGATCGTGACCCAGATGAGCGTCGGCCGGTCGCTGAAGGTGACCCGCGACTACATGTTCGCAACCATTGGCGGCGCGATCTATGGCGGCGCCATCGCGGTCTTGATTCCATATTCCGGTGAAGCCGGACTGCTGGCATTGCTGGTGCTGACGGTCGCGCCGATGGCCCTGATCGCATCCGTCAATCCCAGCCTGAACACGGCCACCGTCACCGCGGTGATCGTGCTCCTGGTGCCGACGATGCATCACACCGATGCGCTCGGTTCCGCGATCGACCGCGTGATGGAGGTCGCCGTCGGCGCGTGCACCGGGCTTCTGGTATCGTTCCTGGTGCTGCCGTCGCGGGCGCATAGTCAACTGCGCCTCAACGCCGCGCGCGCGCTCGAACTCATCGCGGCGGCGCTTTCCGAATTGCTGGCGGGGCTGTCGCGCGGGCGCGACAATGACGCCCTGCATCGGCTGCAGGATGGCATCGGCGCGGTGCTGGTCGATCTGAATGCCACCGGCGCGGAAGCCGAGCGCGAGCGCGCGGCCCATCTGTCTTTCTGTCCGGACACTGGGCCGTTGCTGCGAACCATCCTGCGGTTGCGCCATGACGTCGTGATCATCGGGCGGGCGAGCGTGATGCCGCTGCCGCCCGACCTGCAGGCACGGCTGGCCACGCCGCTGGCCAATGTCAGCGATGCGATCGCAGGCTATCTGCGCGGCGCAGCCGAGGCATTGCGGGCCGCCGCGGGGCCGCCCGCTTTCGCGCCGGTCGAGACGGCGGTGAAGGCCTATGCGGACGAAGTCGAAGCTGTCCGCGGCGAGGGTTTGACGCGCGGCCTGCCCGGCGACGCCGCGGAGCGGTTTTTCGCGTTGGGATTTTCGCTGGAACAGATGCGTCAGAATCTGAACGACCTCGAGCGGGTCGTCGCGGAGTGGTCTGAAACGCCACCGGCGGCAAAGGCCAGCACAAAGGATTAGACACACCGGGCTCTAGTCCAGATAGACGCTGAGGAAGCTCAGGATCGCGCTATCGCGCTGCTCGATGCCCTCGGTGAGAGTCTTCAGCGCCGCGTCGAAGTCCGGCACGGGGTGTTCCAGCTCCCATGCCCCATCGTGGTCCCAGTGAAAGCAACAGCCGAAGCGGTCGCCCTCTTCAAGGTGAATCACCACGCAGCGGCTCTCATGCGCGGGTTCGGCGATCGGAACGAGGTCGCGGACCGAAACACCATATTGATCGCGAAAATGGGCGGATATTTTTTCCGGATCCTTCTCCCTGAGCGCGATGAAGTTGAACAGGTTGCCGCGCTGGGTGGCGAGCTCCGAGGGCCGATAGAAGCGCAGTTCGCCGGAATGCTCAGGCAAACGGATCAATAGCTCGGCCGGACCGACCGTGGCGAGAAATTTGCGATAGTCCTCGGGCAAGCGCGCGCCAAGCTCGGCTTCAGCCTGACGCAGGTCCGATTCGCTTGCAGGCTTTTTTGCCTTCCAGCGCCAGCCCTTGTCGGACTTTCCCTTGCCCTTGCGCCGCTCCGAATACGCCGCATAGGCGGGCAGCGCCATGATCTCCTCATACCCGCCGAACAGCGCGTAGCTGAAAGCAGCGTCGAACGCCTCTTCCTGCCGCTCGGGAAAGTGACGGCACAGGATGGTCGCGCGATGCACGCCGCGATCCTGGCTCGGCGAGATGCGGTAAGCCTCCTCGGCCGCCTCGAGTGCCGCGGAGGGATCGCCGACGGCGAGATGGCCGTTGCGGAGCACATCGAAAATTCGCCCTTCCAGGTCGCTTTCCGCGATCGACCAGGCGTAATGCGGCAGCTTGCCGGCCCTGCGCGAGGCCAGCGTATCGAGGGCCTGGTTCGCGACCCGGATCGCCTCATCGTTTTGATCCGCGGCGCGGCTCTTGTGCGCGGCGAGCCAAAGATAAAGCGGCTCGCGCGCCGCTTCGGTGTTTTCGACGGCGCCGAGATATCGCGCCTGTTCTTCAAGCGGGGCGCTAAGCGCCGCCAGCATCAGATCGTCGAGGCTCTTCTGCCACTCCGGCTTGGCTTTCGGATCCGGCAGCAGATTGCGCAGCGTGTATTTGGTGTGGGTGGTTTCGAAATAGCCGGCGTCGACGAGCTCTCGCGCGTGACGCCGGAACGCTGCGACCGCCTCGATCACATCGGAAAATTCCTCGCTCAAGAAATACTCGCCTTCGGCATCGCCTTGCATGTGGATGCCGATAATCATCGGATCGGCGCCGGGGATCAAGAGCAGCTCGCGGTCGTCGTCGCCCGGCGGCCGATGGAAGAACTTGGCAAGATACATCGGAACTCTCCGCGCACGCGGCCGGGGGATGGCCGCTGTCCCCAAGAGCGCGATGGGATTCCATTGCGCCCTTGGTTTTTGATTGAGCATGATCTTTTCGGAAAACGGGCACCCACCCATCGGGTCGTTGCCCGAGGGCATGCTTTTCCGGATCATGCTCGTGGCTGCGGTCGCAAGTTGCGGACCGGAGGGCTTCGGCTCTTGGTCGCGGATTCGTTCATGCAGGTTCACGTTGCGCGGCGCGTCAGGCCCTTGCTCTGCATGCGCCAGATCAGCAGGTCGATGCGGTCCTGGCCGAAGAACGGCTCGTTCTCGAACACGAACGTCGGCACGCCCCAATGGCCGGAGGCCGCGTGGTCCCTTTCGTTCGCAGCAATGATCGCTTCGTAACGGTCGGGATCGGCCGCGACAGCCGCATCCATCGCGGCAAGATCAAAGCCGGCTTGCGCCGCGGCGCGCGCGAGATGATCGCCCTGGTTCCAATTCTTGACCGTGCCGTCCCACAGCACCCGCGCGATCGCATCGACAAAGGCGAGCGCACGGCCCTCGAGCTGCGCCATGGCCCCGAGCCGCGTCAGGCGGTGGATATAGGGCTGCTCCGTGGCGACCTCGAGTGTCGTCATGTCCTGCACGATCGGATCGGGGCGGGGAAAGCGGAACGGGATGTTCTCGTGCAGGGCGACGCGGCTACTGTCGAGCGCCACGTAGCGCGCGAACTGCGGGTTGGTCTTCTTGAAAAAATCGGGCACGCGCACGGCGAGCGGATAGACCGGACGCAGGTTGACCGTGGCGTCATACTCGGCGACAAGCTTTAACGTCTTCGGCAGCGCCAGATAGCTGTAGGGACTGCGGAACGAAAAAAACAGATCGACGGATAATGTCATGTTTTCACCCCGCCACTTGCCGGAGCAGGCTGCGCGCGACCAGCCGGTGAAACGGCATGATCACCGCGAGATAGGTCCTGCCAAACCAGTTATGCGTCAGCACCAACGTGGTCGTCGTGACCTGCTGGCCGCTTCCCGCTGAAGCGACATCCACCACCACGCGAAAATCGAGATGGGAATCGTTGAAGCCCGCGACCAGCCGCTCCGGACTCTCGCTCAGGACCGGAAACAGTCCGATCAGACCGCCGGTTGCGGGTTCGCCGGCGCCGGAGGTTTTCAAGCCCAGGGGTGCTACGACCAGATTGCGCAGGTTCAACAGCGCCTCGATCCAGCGCGGCGGGCGCGCAAACATTTTTATCGCGGCCGTGCGGGCATCGAGCGCGCTGCCATCGACCGCGACAGAATAGGCGTCGACGAATTGCGCGCCGGGGAGCATTTGCTCCGGATCAACGCTGGGGGTGACTTCCTGGACGCTCATGCGCGCACCAATCTGCTCGCCAGCCGCCGAAAGCGCAAGACGAGAAGCGTGGCGTAGACGACGGTGCCGATCGATAGCCCTACCCAGACGCCGATGGCGCCGAGCGAGGTCCAGAAGCCGAGCAGGTAGCTTGAGGAAAATCCGATCAGCCAATAGCTGATCGCGGCGAACAACAGGGGCACGCGCGTGTCCTTCATGCCGCGAAGCGCGCCGACCGTGACGCCCTGGATGCCGTCGGTGATGAAGAAGGTCGCGCCGACCAATAGCAGTTTTGCAGCGAGCTCGATCGTGGCACCCGCATCGGCCGAGGCTTCGCCGAGGAAGAATATTGCGATCGCAAATCGCGCCAGGATCACCGCAAGCGTCAGGATCGCGACCAGGAAGATTCCAAGCAGAATGGCGACGCGGCCGGCGCGCCTGATCGCGGCCAGATCGCCGCGGCCGACCGCGTGTCCGACCCGCACGGTGGCTGCCATGCCGATGCCGAACGGCACCATGAACAGGATGGCGGTGACCTGGAGCGCGATCTGATGGGCAGCCAGCGCGGTCGTGCCGATCCGTCCCATCAGAAGTGAAGCGGCGGAGAACAGGCCATACTCCAGCAGGAACGCAATCGAGATCGGCGCGCCGATCGCGAGCAGCTGCCGCATCAGCTTCCAGTCGATGCGCCAGACGTGAGCCAGTACGCGATAGTCGCTGAACGGCGGGCGCCTTGTGGCGAACCACAGGGCGGCCAGGAACGTGCCGAAATTGACGATCGTGGTGGCCAGTCCAACACCGAACAACCCGAGCCGCGGCAGCCCCCATTCGCCGTTCATCAGCAGATAGACCAGCAGCGCATTGGCCGGGATCGCGGCCAGCGTGATCCAGAGGATCGGCTGCGGCCGGTTGACCGCGCCCATAAAGCTGCGGATCGCCAGAAACCACAGCGCCGGCGCGACGCCCCAGGCAAGTCCGAACAGATATTGTTGTGCGAGATGCGCGGGGAGGCGCGCCTGACCGAGGAACAGAAGGATCTGCTCGCCGCGCAGCGGAAACGCCATGATCGGCAGCGCGATCAGGAGCGCGGCCCACAGGCCGGAGCGCAGCGATCGCCGCACCAGATGCGTCTGGTCGGCGCCGAAGGCCTGGGCTGCGAGCGGCGCCACCGCGGACGTCGGTCCCATCCCGAAGGTGAAGCTGACGAAATAGACCGTGCCGGCCAGCGCCGCGGCCGCGACGGCGTCGCCGCCGAGCCGTCCGATGAAGGCGAGATCGGTCGTCATCATCGCGATCTGCCCGAGCTGCGTCAGCGCCATCGGCGCGGCGAGTTTCAGCGTCTCGATGAGCTCATCGACGAAAGGAAGCCTGGACCTTGAGACGGCCGCGCTTACTCGCTCGATCTGGTTGGAAAGGGTCATGGGGCCGCTCGGCATCACGCTTGGACGAAACGTGTAAGTTGAACGCAACTCGATTTCAATGGCTTCACTTTCGAGACGCATTGCGGAGCCTGTCATCGGGCGTGCATTCGCGCGACCCGTTGGCGGGCGACGACGGCTGTGGACGCGGTCGTCCGCCTTCCAAGCGGCGCTCCCTATCTTCTAATTCGATTATCAAACAGCATGGCAAGTCATTGCGAGCTGACGGCTCGCGCGAATGCGCGCCCCACTTCTCAACTCGTCGTCGCCCGGCTTGACCGGGCGATCCAGTACGCCGCGGCCTCTCTATTTCACTTCGCTTTCTCTGGAATACTGGATCGCCCGCCTTCGCGGGCGACGACGGCCGAGGGGTTGCCGCGAGTTTTTCAACCATCCAATTCGAGACACGCGTCCGCGTTCCCGCGGCGCGAATAGCGCCCGAGGTGTTGTGCGAACCACCCTCGAGAAGTAGAGGGCGCAGGGAAGACCGGGTGCCAGCTCGCACCCGCGGCCCGTGTGCATTGGTAGAAAGCACACGGTAGTCACCACAGGTGGTGCCGGATCATCCGGCCTTCCCTGCGCAATGGTTTTAACGGCT
>Ga0307479_10000634_pt1 | contig 31536 bp, 30 predicted proteins | sample atmos_gasesECM4C_FD_203743 | JGI IMG/M metagenome (GOLD analysis project Ga0307479, IMG submission 203743) | Hardwood forest soil microbial communities from Morgan-Monroe State Forest, Indiana, United States - atmos_gasesECM4C_515 | ecosystem: Environmental > Terrestrial > Soil > Temperate...
TGCCGAACGCCCGTCGGTGAAAAGCTCAAAGCGCCGAATCTCGTTGACAATGCTCTCGTTTGCGCATGCTCCGGCTCTTTGCCGAAACTCATGGGTGACGATCAGCGTGCGGCTGGGCGGTTCCAAAACCGGCTTGGCTTCCAGTACGCGGACGCTGCGTCCTCCGCGCGCCACAGTACCGGCGGTGTACAGCCCCGCCGCGGAGCCGCCGACAATCACAATCTCTCCCTGCCTGGGGTTTCTCTGCGATTGGCTTATCTCTGTTGGCACGATGCTCTCTTGTTTCCATCGCGCTGCGCCAGCGCGAACCTCTGCGCGCTGGACTCGTGCGATCGACGAGCTCAATCTCCATCCACGCAACTTGCGGAAGTTCGCTTGCGAAGTGGGTGAGCGAAAGGCTGCTCAAGTATAGCGAATTCGATTTTGGGGGCAACACGGAACAACAGCGCGGATGGAGCGTCAGCTTCCTTCAAACCCGCGACGGTTGCTTGGCCGACTGGCGTTCGTAGGGCGCCTTCTCCAGGCCTAGAACGCCAAGGGCGAGCGCGGCGAATGCAATCAGGCCGGTCACCAAGGCGCCTTGCGGCTGCAAGTAGGCCACTAGCACAGCTGCGCTGCCGCTCAGCGCGCCAAAAAAGTACAGCGTCACAACGGCACCGCGCTGTCCCAACCCGAGATTCGCCAGGCGGTGGGCCGCGTGATCTTTTCCGGGCGTAGCGAAAGGAAGCAGACCTCGACGACTCCGCGAAATTGTGACTAGGGTGGTGTCAAAAATTGGCACTGCCAAAATCAGGACCGGCGCGAGCCAGCCCGATAAAATGTTGGCCTGCCCCAAACGAAGCTTTAGCCCCAGAGCCGCCATCAGAAATCCCAGAAACATTGCGCCGCTGTCGCCCATGAAGATTTTGGCAGGTTTGAAATTCCAACGCAGGAAACCCGTTGCTGCTCCAAACACAGCGGCGGCCAACACGGTCACCAAGGTCTGCCCATTTAGATAAGCAAGCACTGCGAAAAAGAAAGACGCCATGGCCGCGATGCCCGCGCATAAACCGTCCATGTGGTCAAAAATGCTGAAGGAAGCGGTGATTCCCACAACCCAAAAGATCGTCAGAGCAGCATCGAGAACGTCAGCCCAACTTCCGGGACGAATGACGCTGAAAACTTGCGCATGAACCCCGGTCAGCAAGAGTATGCAGGCCGCCAGGGGCATCCCCAAAAAGAGCTTCACCTGATGGTGAAGCCACCCGCGATCATCGAGAAAGCCCACCGCAACCACTAGCGTAGCGCCCGTGACAATACCCGCGCTCTGCGCGCGCGCCGCACCGTCCAACGCAAACACAATTGCCAACATTACGCCGCCATACATCGCCAGCCCGCCCAGCATTGGAATCGGCTGCAGATGCACCTTGCGAGGACCTGGCAGGTCCACCATACCCATGCGCATGGCCAGCGCGCGCACCGGTACCGTAAGTATTAGAGATGCGAAAAGCGCGACAAAGAAGGCCAGCAAGCCTGCAGACATCGAACACCACAACTCCTGGGAGAATTTACTCTAACATAGTTACACTCATATATACACTTTATGGTAAAAGCAAAGGGGCCTGCGCTCCCACTCGAGTCAAACCCAAATCAGAGAAAAGGTTTCGGGTGACGCACTTGAACTATCGCTCGGTAAGCATACGCCCGAAGATGCGCTGCACTTCATTGCGGTCTTTGGTTGCGAAATACCAGTCGATGGTGCGCTTGAGTCCTTCGCGGAAAGGAACCTTGGGCTCCCAGCCGAGCAAGCGCTTCGCCAACGCGTTATCGGCCACGCGATTCAACGGGCCCGTGGGCATCTCCGGTCGCGTTTTGATCTCCGCCTTATGCCCCGTAAATTCGCAAACCATCTTGGCACAACCCATCACTGTGATGCGCTCCATTGTGCCGAGATTGACCGCCGTGCCGTCGTTGATTTTTTCGCCGGCCAAAATCGTACCCTCGACAATATCGTCGATATACGTCCAGTTGCGAATCTGCGTGCCGTCGCCCCACACCTCAAACGGATTCTGCTTCAAGAACGCCCGCGCGATCATGGCGATCACCGCGTGATTCTCCACCCCCCGAGGGCCATAGACGGTGAAGTATCTGCAGGACGCCGCCCCTATTCCGTGCTCCTTTGCATAGGCCTTCAGCGTGAACTCGCCCATCAGCTTGGCCCAGCCGTACGTGTTGTCAGCGTCGTTGGGCCCGTTCGTCAGGTTTTCGGTCAGATAAACCTCTTTGTGAATGTCCGACTGAAGAAAATTGGGATATACGCAACCTGAAGACGCAAACACAACTTTCTTGACCTTCGCGCGCAGCGCCTCCGCAAAAATCAAGCCATCCAAAAAGAAATTGGACGCCGGCCCCGCTTGGTGCAAATCCACGTAACCACGCCCGCCGTGATCCGCCGCCAGGTGAAACACCGTGTCCACGCCGCACATGGCTGCGCGTGCCACTCCAGGTTCTCGCAAATCGGCATGAAGAAAGTCGACTGTGCGCGTGCCCAGGTGTTGCCGCAAATTGTCCAGATGGCCGCTGGTCAGGTCATCGACAATGCGCACCCTCGCTCCCCGGGCCACAAGCTGATCCGTCAACGTCGAACCGATAAACGACGCCCCGCCGGTCACCAAAGCAAGTTTGCCGCTCCAAAACGTTTCGCGAGATGTCACGCTTTCGCCGCCTCCTCCAGAATTTGGATAAATTTGTGCGCCTCTACGTTCTTATCATACTTAGGCGCCGCTGCCTTCGCCGCTTCACTCATGGTCTTGAGGCGAACAGGATCCGACGCAAGCTCGCGAACCGCCCTCACTAATTCTTCCGGGCGGTCCGGATCGCAACAAACACCGCAGCCAATTTGCTGGCACAGCGAAGCCACATCAGTCCCTTGGGAAGCCACGCTGACGATCGGTTTGCCGGCCGCGAGTATCCCATACATTTTGCTGGGCACAACGATTCCTTCCAAGCCGCGCTTGATCGTGACCACGTGAGCGTCGGCAGCCGCCAGCACCGATTGCACTTTGCTTGCAGGAAAGAAGGGCAGAAAGCGCACGTTTCTTAGACTACCCGCAAGCACTTGAAGTTGCGCCCGCTGCGCGCCATCCCCCACGAAAACCAGGCCTATACCATCTCCGGACAATTGCCCTGCTGCAGTCAGCAGCGTTTCCCACGCGCCGTAGAATCCCAGGTTCCCCGCGTGCAAGAGAACGAATCGGAAGCCCTCGCGAATCGCGCGTGTTACTTCACCGTCTATCGTCCGTCCCGGAGCGCCAGCCATTGGAATCTCCGCCCCGTCGCGAACGACCACGACGCGCTCCGGCGCCACACCCTTGCTGATGATGCGCGCGCGCATGTCGTCGCCGAGCACGATCACCCGCGTGACATGTCGTAGCGCCCAGTGGTGCAACGTTCCCCATAGCCTCGTCAGCACTCCCGGCTCGATCACCGATCCCGCAACGGCCATGTCCGGGTACAAATCGCGAATATTGTAAACGTATGGCTTCCTTTTCAGCAGCGCCACGAAAGCCCCAACGATCCCCTCAAACGGCGGATCGGTCATTGCCAGCACCACATCGCATCGCAGGAACACCGCCAGCGGCACCGAAAGCGCGACGTAGGTCAAATAATTCAGCACCCGGCGTTTCATCTGAAAACGCGGGAAGTCTGTCGATCCCACGCGGATGATTCTCAAGCGCCCCGACGTCTCGATCCGCCCCAATTTCCATGAGCGCCTTTCCGTTGGATCGTATGAAGGGCGCCCGCATAGAATCGTCACTTCGTGTTTCGTGGCCAGCGCCTCCGCAACGATGCGCGCCATTTTCGCGGTAGCCGACGCATCCGGCGGGTAGTAAAGGTTCAGCAGCAAAATGCGCACGGCCCAATTGTACAGGCAGCCGTCGCAATGGTAATGTCCGCCCAAGGTGACAACAGTTGCGAGCTAATTTTGGAGCGCGGCGGTCTTGCCGCCGCTTTCACGCTGTTAACAGGAGCAACCAGTTCTTCCAAGAAGATATTTGGAGAATTGCCGGGGCTCGCGTCGCGGGGATATTTCTGGTGATCCTGCTCTCATTGCAACCAATGCGAGCGCAGAGCTCTTCCGTGCAGTCGCCGCCTGCTGCGCCTTCCGCCTCACCCACCGCAAAAACAAAAATTATCATCGACACGGATATCGGTGACGACGTCGACGATGCCTTCGCGCTAGCTCTGGCGGTCACCAGTCCCGAAGTAGAAATTCTAGGCGTCACGACTGCGTGGGGTGACACGCGCTTGCGCGCGCGCATGACCGATCGCCTGCTCGCCGAAACCGGGCACGCCGATATTCCCGTCGCCGAAGGTATACCCACACAGAGCAAAACGCGCTTCTCGCAAGCCCGCTGGGCGGAAGGCGGCCCAGCGCCAAAGAATCATCCGCAAGCCGTGGATTTTCTGCTCCGCCAAATCGCCCAGCACCCCGGCGAAATCACCCTGGTCGCCATCGGTCCAGAAACGAACATTGGCGCAGCCATTGATCGCGATGCCGCCACGTTCAAAAAGCTCCAGAGAGTTGTCCTGATGGGAGGTTCCATCCGCCGGGGCTACGGTGATCTCGGTTACACGCCCGACCGCGGCCCGCAACCCGAGTACAACATCTACTGCGATGTGTCGGCGGCGCAAAAGCTTTTCGCCAGCGGCGTACCCATCTTCATGATGCCGCTCGATTCCACCCAACTGAAGCTCGACGAAGTGAAGCGCGCCATCCTCTTCGCCGCCGGCACCCCTCTTACCGATTCCTTGACCCTGCTCTATCACGAATGGGGGCAGCAGACCCCAACGCTATTCGACGTTATGGCCGTTGCATATGTCATCGAACCGCAGCTCTGCCCGGTGCAGGCCTTGCGCATCGAGGTGGATAAAGACGGGTCCACACGCCCCACCGACGGCCCGCCCAACGCCTCGGCCTGCCTCAACTCTGATTCAGAGCGGTTCTTCCATTTCTTGCTGCCCCGCCTCACGAAGCCAATCAGCGTCGCAGCCGTCCACTAAGGCCCATCACCGGTCTCAGGATTGAACCCTTTCAAATCCCTAAAAAAGAGCTTCCATTGCTTTCGGGGAACTCAGTCGCGGCTGGGGAGGAATATCTAAGCCGAGGAACAAACACGTAGGGCGCTATGATCGGCGCCCTACTGAGCATTGGACCACCCACGGGAGCGAGGCACTAATCACTTGAGAACGAAAAAGGGGGCTGGTGCAAGCCCCCTCTTTCTTAGAACTGACCCCCCTAAACCGGAATCCCAGTCGAGGTTGGGTTCCGGCCACCCCGGGAAGCCAATCTTGTAAGCAACGTTGCCAAACTAAATGAGCAAATGTTGTGCCAGCGTCTCTGACGGATTTGGCGTTTCACCAGGTGATTGAAACCAAAGGGGCTTAGTGTAAGTACCCGAGCCCCAGCTGCAGAAAAGCACCTATGCCAGCCTACAAAATCCCACAGGACTTTGCCTTCGCCATCCATTCTTTGGGAGGTAACCTCGCCGTTACAAGTCTGTGACATACACCGAAGCACTTTGTAACTGACAAACTTGCTGTCTACAACAGCCCGGAGGTAGCCAGCCTGTAGCTGCGGCGCCAGCGTCGCCAAAAAAACCAAACCACGGGCAGGAGCACCACGAGCCAAATCACCAGGGATGGCCCTACCTCCACGAAGAACAGAGCGACACCCACTAGCATGTCGAGCGCGTCGCCAAGGCCGCTCACCCCGGCGTTGTGGAAACGAGTGGAAATCGAGGCCGCCGGCGCTCCAAGTTGCGCCTTATATTCCTCGGCCAGGATCAAGTCTACGGTAGCGTAGTTCACGCGGTGCTCGAGATTGGTTTGCTCCGCCTCCATTTGCTCGATTTCGCCGCGAACCCGCGCGATTTCCTGCTCTACTGCCAGCACATCGCTTATTTTTCCGGTGCGGTTGCGGAGAATGTCCTGGAGGCGAATCTCTGTCTCACGAGAATTCTTCAAGTGCGCCACAAGGTCGGCATGCTGCTGGGCAACTTCTTCTCCGTTTTGCTGCTCGTTTCGTACCCGCCCGAGCGATTTAAGTTCAGCCAGCACCGCGTCCAACTCTGCCGCAGGCACCCGCAGGGAGGCTTGTAGCGACTGCGCCGCATCTTGCTCCGTGTTAACCGCCAGAGTCGCCGCATAGCCATGATGGCGCGAGAGGATGCCATTTAGGGCCGCACGGGAACCGGTGAAGTCTTTCGCGATGATCGAGAGCGAAACCGTCCGCGCAACCATTGGACCGCTTTCAACCGAGCCGCGGTGGTCGCGTCCTGATTGCCCTAACTTTGCGCCTAACGTGCCTTCGGCGGAGAACGAGTCCGGTGGAGAAGCCACCAGCCTCTGAAGTAAGCCGTTTGAATCCCTTGAAACTTGGGGACGTGTTGACGGCAATCGGTCAGTGAATATCTTGCTCTGCTGGTTGGTCGCGGACTGGCCTTCCACTGGGCCCATACCGAAGCCGCTGCCCTGTCCCACTTCCGTTATGGCCTTGTCATACGAGAGGTTCGACTGCGAGTGGTGGCTGCCTGGCGAAAGCGTTAGCACAAAACCTGCCGCCACAGCGGAAGAGGCCGCCGTAAGAAGCCAATGGCGGCGGAAGAACGGCGCGAATTTGCGAACACCTTTAGCTTGCTCCTGGGAACGGATATGGCGCGCGATGTCGAATAGGCGGTTCTCAAACTGAGGATTCTCACCTTGTGCGGGCACCACCCAAGCGGCCAACGCATGAGAAGTGGAATGGATGGGCTGCTGAATTTCCTTGCAAGTGGCGCACTCCTCCACGTGGCGGGCCACGGCCGATGCGCGCTCCACGGGCAGTTCGCCGTCCAAAAGAGCCATGATTTCTTCGGACGTAGCTTCGTGCCTGGCGGCGTTCATGCGCGGCCTCCTTTCGCGGGACTGTTTTGGAGCGCAAGCTGCTGCGCGCTACCTAATGGCGAGCCGTTTAAGCTGTTCGAGGCTGGTGACGCCGCGTTTGCGGCAGATGGTTCAAGCAATTCGCGTAACGCCATCCGTGCGCGAAATAGCCGTGAGCGGACTGTATTTACCGGAACGGCCAGGAGGTCGGCGATTTCCGCATAACTTAGCTGTTCATATTCGCGGAGCATCACGATTTCGCGGTCGATTGCATCGAGTTTCGCGATTGCCTCGCGAACCCACAGCGCCGATGTGGCGTCCTGCTTTGCGGGATCGGCGATTGGTTTTCGCTCACCGACGAAGAACGCGCGAAATGCAGCGTTGCGCCGATAATTCCGCAGAATCTTGAACCCGATAGCGTAGAGGTAGGTGCGGAACACGGCCCGAGGCTCATAGCGCGGGGCTGACCGAACCAGTGCCAGAAATGTTTCTTGCGTGAGCTCCTCCGCATGGGCCGAATCCGTAATGCGGCGGCGGAAGAATCCATAGATAGGCTGCTTGTAGCGGCGGAACAATTCCCCAAAGGCGTCCACAGCCCCTTGGCAAAAGCCCAGCATCAGCCTTTCGTCGCTGGCCGCATTCCCCGAAGTGGAAGGAGTTTCGCTCATCGCGTTTCGATCACACCTCTATGCGCTTAGAACGATGAATCCCGGGCGGCTTGCGCGTCCTTCGGCCCTGCGATTCGTCACCTAGTGTAATTGCGCGAGAAGGGAAAAAGTTCCCAGGATTGAGCATTGATGAAAACGCCGGCGCTCCCACTGGGGTTTTGTAAAACGCGATGGGCGGTCTCCGTCCCTGGCGGGACTGGGACGCGCTTAAGCGCGCACCTACAACATCGTTCAGGACACCAGAACTAGAGGCAGATCCGCGACAAGTTTTACGCGCCAATTGAGGAGCGCACGGCGTTGGCGAGGGATTGGCTGAAGCGCTGCACGTCGGCGTCGTGTTCGGCCTCGACCATGACGCGCGCCAGCGGCTCCGTGCCGGAATAGCGCAGCACGATACGACCGTTGTCGCCCAGCGCAGACTTCGCATCCGCCAGCGCGCGTGAGACCTCCGGGATCGACTCCAGCGGAGGCTTGGAACGCACCCTCACGTTGACGATCACCTGGGGATAGTCCTTCAGTCCGGCGACTAGCGACTCGATACGCCCATGCAAGGAAACCAGGGAAGCAACCTTCACGGCGGTCAGCAGCCCATCACCTGCTGGAGAATCGTCCAGGAAAATCACGTGACCCGATTGCTCCCCGCCCAAAACGTTGCCGCTCCTCAGCATTTCTTCCAGCACGTAGCGGTCGCCCACCGCCGCCCGTGCCAGGCTTATGCCTTCGCGAGCCAGCGCGCGCTCCAGCCCTAGGTTGGACATGGAGGTGGCTACCACGCGATCTCCCTTGAGCTTCCCCTGGGACTTGAGGAATCGCGCGACCGCGAAGAGCACTCCGTCCCCGTTGATCACTTTTCCCGATTCACAGACGAAGAGCGCGCGGTCGGCATCCCCGTCAAACGCCACGCCGAGCATGGCCTTTTCAGCCATCACACGTTTCTGCAGACCATCCAGGTGCAACGAGCCGCAACCCGCATTGATGTTGCGGCCGTCCGGTTTGTCGGCTATAGCGACCACCTTCGCGCCCAGGGAACGAAATAGTTCAGGGCCCAACTTGTACGCAGCTCCATTCGCGCAGTCCAGCACCATGCGGAACTCGGAGAGTTTGGCGCCCGCCAGCATCCGGCTACGCAAAAAATCCAGATATTCCGCATCCAGGCTTTCATCCGCGACCAGTGCTGGCGGATTGCTGGGCGGGCGCTCCGAGCGATGCTTCAGAATCTGCCCTTCGAGCACCTCTTCCACCGCATCCGGAAATTTCATTCCCGCGCTGGAAAACAACTTTACGCCGTTATCCTCAAAGGGATTATGGGACGCCGAAACGACGGCTCCAGCTTGAAAACCCTTCTGGCGAACCAGGCAGGCTACCCCGGGTGTAGTGATCACTCCGGCAAACGCAACGCCTACGCCGGACGCGTTCAGACCCGCCGCAAGCATAGAAGCGATGTGCGGGCCCGATTCACGCGTGTCCGTGCCGATGAGGACGCGCGCGCCGGAGTGCGTTTGTTTCAAGTATGCGCCCAGCGAGCGCCCGGTGGCGTAAAGTGTGGCGTCATCCAACGGGGGGACGCCCGGAACGCCGCGAATACCATCTGTGCCGAAGAGTTCTTTGGGCATGAGCGAAGGCGGCCTAGGCATATACGGCCGCAGAGTTGGCAGTAGCACTCCCGAGTCCACCGTTGGGCAGGTGACTTCGTTGCAGTTTAGCACATTGTTTTTCGGCGCCCGGCGTTACTCTGCTGAGATGTCTTAGGCAGGTTAATGGTTCTTATTCCACCCAACGAAACATCTCCTCGCAACATCACAACCAGGCGTGCCGAGGTGTGTTAACGTGTTTGTGGGTCGGAGTCGTTCGTCGTGTCCACGCTAGAAGCACCGCCACAATTTGTTCGGATTAGCGGATCAACTTTCAGCCTCCGGGTGATCGCCGCCGCGATCATTCTGTTGTTTGCCTATTATGCCGCGGGCGTAGTCATCACTCTGTTGCTCTCCATTTTATTGGCGTACTTGCTGGATCCCGCCGTGGAATTTCTGGAACGCATGCGCGTACCGAGAACGTTGGGCGCCATGGTCGCCGTGTTGATCCTCATCGCCTTGCTGGTTGCCATCGGTTACGGCTTGACCGAGCGCACCGCCGATTTTGCCGCGAACTGGCCGAAGTATGGAAGCACGCTGCGCCAGATGGCCACTACCGTCGAGGGAAGAATCAGCGGCCTGGAAAATCGCGTGACGGATATCGACGGCGACTCTGCGGCACTGCAGCCGGCACAGCCCCGCCCGCCCGATCAGGGCATCTTGCGCACGCTGATTTTGCGGGGAATCGGTTCGCTGTACGCCTTGGTCCTGGAAGCCACCTTCGTTCCGTTTCTTGTCTTTTTCATGCTCGCCGGGAAACGCGAGGTTTGGCACGGCACCCTGCAACTGTTTCCCGTCGCAAAACGCACTCAGGTGAAGGAAACGCTGGAGGATTTGCGGGCCGTTTTGCGTGGCTACTTGGCGGGGATGAGTTTGGTCACCCTGATGGTCATCGGGGTCAGCAGCATCTTTTTCTGGCTGATGGGGATGGATTACCCGGTGTTGACGGGAATCGTCTCGGGGCTGCTGAACATGGTGCCCTACATCGGAGTGGTGATGGCCTGGCTGCCGGCGTTCGTGATTGCGCTTGCCAAGTGGAAAACGATCGGCTCGTTCGCGCTGATCGCCGGAGTCTTGACCGGCATTCACGTCCTGGCACTCAATCTAGTGGCGCCGGAGCTGGTCGGCCGCCGCGTGCAACTCAACGCCGTGGCCATCACCATTTCGTTGCTCTTTTGGGGTTGGGTGTGGGGCGGCATGGGACTCCTCTTAGCTATTCCCATTACTGCAACTCTGCGCGTCATTTGTGACCATACCGAGTCATGGCGCCCCATAGGCCGCTGGCTCAGCGCATAACTAGTACGTGACCTAGTGCGGAGCCCGGGTCGGTGGGGCTTGCTGGGTTGTCGGAAAAGCCGCAAGACTTCGCCTGCGCTACAGGTGGTCGAGCTAGCAACGGGCGCGACTAAGTGACATCACACTCAATTCAGGAGAGTCCATTGAATCGGAATCTGACATTCGTGTGTGCGGGGCTGCTCTTCGTATGCGCGGCAGGCGCTCCCGATACTAGGGCGTGGGGCTGCCGGGGGCATGAAACGATTGCGGTCTTGGCCGAGAGGCATCTCACTCCCGAAGCAAAGCAAACCTTGTTGGCGGTATTAACCGCGAATCCCATCGAACGCCGAATTTGGCGCTTCGTTTTCGGCCTGGGAAAAAGGCGGCATGCAACTGGAAGCGTGGGCCTGGGAAGGGCATCAGCAAGCTACAGCTACGGTGTATGGCGCTTTGGGCATTCCCATCCCCAAAGAGCCGGAAGTCCCTGTGAATAGCTGTGCGGACGACAACAACATCGGCCAGCGCATGTTGGATAAGCATATCCAGGTTGGCGCGGGATACCAGGAGCAAGCTGCGGTTGTGGTGGAAGAGCGCCTGGCTCAAGCCGCCATCCGGCTAGCAATGATTCTGAACGATGCTGCTAAGAGCGGACTGTAGCTAACACCTATCCTCTGATTCACTCTGCAAGTGCGGTGCAGCCAGGCACCCATGGTCCCCCGCTAGGTTTTGGGCAACAATATCAAAACAGAGGGCTCACTGATTGGGTCTGCAATAATCTGAAAAGAAGAGAGTTGCTGCTGGAGGTACGGATGGAAAAACAGCCGCGGTAATCTACCCGGACACTGTACGTCTCAGTTAACGCAAAGTCAACCAAAAAATGGGCACGTTGCGTCACTTTTCGCTTGCTGCAGGATAAGGCTTACCGCTGGCGGGTTTCGATCCTAAAGACTTAATGTACGCAATGAGTTGCCAGCGCTGCGGCTCGGGCAGCCGGGACCAGACCGGCATGCCGCGGCGTACGACACCATTTGTCAGAATCCAAAAAATCGCCCCAGGCGTGGCATTCTGAACCTCTTCCGCACGGAGGCTGGGACCTTTTTTTCCGTCCGCCGTTTCGCCGTGACATTCGGAGCAGTGCCTTTGAAATAGCAATTGCCCTGCAGCAACGGCGCCAGGGTCTTGCGCCAATGGGTTGACCCTAAGCCTCGCCTTTTCCGGTGCTTTGGCGAGTTCCCAGTAGATGGAGGGGTCTTTTTTCTGCGGCTGTTGTGAAGGCGGACTTCCCGGCAGGCCCAAGGCGAGGGATGTCACAAGAAGAAGGGCGCTCACACCCAGAACGGGCAACCAAGCTTTCACGGCTGTCTCCGGAAAGTGCGGGAGACCAGTTCTCCAAACCCAGAAAATTCACGGGAGACACCCCAGCGCGTCAGAAACTTGTGGCTGTTATCGTTCAGCCCGAAGCCTTGCGAGACGCGCACGGTCCAGCCCGAGGACAGGTTCCAGGACAATACCGGAGCGAGGTAGTGAGATGTGTCCTTCAACCCGAAATGATAGCGATCGCCAAGGCCGCCGTACATTTCCACGCCAGCGAAGAGGTTTTCGCGGCAAAAATTGCAACGCGTCCCCGAAGCTTTGAGGGCCAGAGGGCGACTCGCGCCCAGCGCATAACCAAACTCCCAGGGATTGTTGGAGAGATTTTTCGCCGCGATGGTGTTCTGCGTAAAATTCCAGCCTTTCAGGGTGCTGGAAAGAATGAGCTTCAACTCGACCTCGTGAATGTGTTCCTGTCGGGCCAAGGCGTTAGGAGTGAGAAAGTCGGATTCAACGTCGTGACCCTCCACTTCTTTCAGGATTTTGTCGGCACCACTTTTTTTCTCATACTCAAAATAGAGGATTGGGTTGATGAAGTGTTCGTGTTTCAGCGGGCGAACGCGATTTTCCCAACGCAGGCCGGTGAAGATGGTGCTTTGATCAAAAGTCGTCTGCCCATCGAGGTAAAACTCGGTGGTCCACCATGCGGTGACTCCGTATTCGAGTTCCGTCCAAAAGGCGTGGAAGTCGTTTCCGGCGCGTTGCGTGGCGAAGGTCGAAAAATATTCGACATCGAGGCTGCCAGGCTCTTCCAGATAGTGATCGTAAGCGACGATATAGGGGCTTTCCTGGCCCCGGGCGAGTTGAATTGGCCAAAGGAGCGTGGCGCAAAAACACAGTGCTGCAAGGGCGCAACGCAAAATGAGCAAGACCTCCCTCGGTCCAAACAATCGATACGGAGGGATATAAGACTAAACCGATATAGTATTATCTGCAAGTGATTTGCAAATTGAACTTCTGGGTTTCTCTACTTGCTGATCTGCCAAACAGGTAATGGATTGAGCCCGGTGTCACGATTCGTGCCATTGCCATTCGCACGGTTCTCTGGCAGGATGTAATCGAGCCAGCGTTGGTTGACGCACTCGCTTTGGCCCGTTCCTCTCGCCAGCGGGAAACCACAACCCCTCTCCAATTGAACGCTTTAACCCCGTTCAGAAAGCTGCACGGTCTTATGTCACCCAGCCTGCGGCCGGAGCACTTACTCGCCGCTATTCTGTCCTCAGCAAAGGACGGATTGCTAAGTTTTGGGCTCGACGGCAACGTTTATGCGTGGAGCAAGGGAGCAGAGTGCCTCTACGGGTACACCGAAGCGGAAATCACGGGCCACCCTCTGGCGCAGCTGATCCCAGTTCATGAAGTTCCCTATTATGAACAACTTCTGGTTGGTCTGCAGAACGGAACACCAGTCCCCTGCCAGGCGCGCGATCGTTTACATAAAAGCGGCTCCAGCATTCGCGTGGAGCTAACCCACGCAGTGGTTCAGAACGAAACCGGCGGAATCGCGGCTGTCGTGGAGAGCGGACGCCAAGTGCTTACCCGCCCCACAGTATCCCTATCAAATTCCGTTTCCGTAGGCCGCGCGAGACTTCTCCGGAGTCGGTATCAAAGACGGAAGGATGTGGTCCTTCGTTATTTGCTCGAGCAGATGCCCGCTTTTGTCTGGACCACCGACAGCAACCTGCGGATCACCTCCAATTGGGGTTCCGGGATGGAATCAGCCAACATCAAACCGGGCGAGCTGGTTGGACGCACGGCCTACGAAGTACTCAAGTGCCAGGACGCACACGCGACGACGCTTTCTCAGTATGCCATTGCGCTACAGGGGACCCCTTGTCGCTTCGAGTTCAAGCTACAAAATCGCGATTTCGAGATTCGCCTGGAACCGTTGCGCGACGCAAACGGAGACATTCTGGGATGCATCGGCGCTGGCATTGACATCACCGAACGAAAGCGTGGTGAAGAGGAGTTCCGCTATCAGGCCACCCATGACGCGCTGACGGGCTTGGCGAACTACCGCAAATTTCTACATGCCCTGGAGTGGGAAGTGCGCCGCGCCGAGCGGGCCAAGCACTCCTTTGCCGTACTGTTGCTGGATCTGGATGACTTGAAGCGCGTCAACGACCGCTGGGGACACCTGGCCGGCAATCGAGCGTTGCGGCGCTTAGCGGAGGTCTTGAAGGAGCATTGCCGCTCGACCGACTTGGCCGCGCGGTACGGGGGCGACGAGTTTGCGGTGCTGCTGATCGATGCCGACCTCAGCATGGCGCGTCAAATCGCGCGGCGCGTGGAAAACGCCTTGGACAAAGACCGTGAGGAACCGACTTTGAGCGTCTGCATCGGAATCAGCGTGTATCCCGATAGTGGACGAACCGCCCGGGCGCTTTTGCAAGCGGCGGATCGACAACTCTACAAACGCAAAAAGGGATTGCGCAGCGTTTCCGCGCGGTGAATTGCCGGCGAACCACGGGTTTTCACGGTACGGCTTCTAAGGCCTATGAATCGCCTAAATGAAGGTTCGCACAGCGGTGGTTGGATCGGCAGCGTCTTGAAACAATCGGATGGCGGCAACACCTGCCGCGCCGACGCTGATGCAGGATTGCGCGTTTTCCAGTGTGATTCCGCCGATGGCGAGGACGGGAATGGCGACTGCGGCGCAAGCCTCCGCCAAGCGGTCGAGACCCTGGGGCGCGCCAAAGGCAGCCTTTGAGGGTGTTGCGAAGACTGGTCCAAAGAAAATGTAATCGGCACCTGAAGCCGCCGCCGTTCGCGCAGACTCGCGTGAGTGGCAGGAAACGCCAATCAGAAAATCCTTGGCTTGTCGACTCAGCGCCACATCGCAGCGGAGCTCATGTGCGTCTCTGACGGACAAACTGTTCTCGCCCAAGTGGACGCCACCTGCGCCCTCGGCCAGCGCCACGTCGAGGCGATCGTTGACGAGAATGCGCGTGGCATCCGAAGCGGGAGGACGCTTGTTCGTGGCGTGAAGGGTGTCACGGACTACTCGCGACAGATCCTTCGCGGATAGATCCTTTTCGCGGATCTGCACCCAATCGACTCCGGCAGCAATGACCTCTTCGATCTTGCGACGTAACACATCAAGGGACGCGGAGTGTTTGGCGCCGGCCAGGCCCTTTCTGTCGGTCACATAACAGAGCAGCGGCCGCGTCGAAGGAATCTCCGGATTAGTGGGGGCGCGCACTGGTTTCGGCCGGCGAGCGGATTTCTGGGCCGATCAAGGTGACTGCAAGGAAAATGTCCAGAATGCCCAGGCCGCTGACCAATCCGCGAACCGAAGGGTGCAACAGAACCCGCATCAGCGAAGGGAAGTGGGCCAGAAAGTAGTTCTGCTCCCAGATTCCCGTCCAGGGAAGATAGAAGAGGATCGCGCCCATAATGCAGAGAGAGACGATCAACAGAGCGCTGAGAATTCTATTCATCAATCGAACTCGCCCGCTGAGGTCGGCCTCTGGGAAGACACGGTGAGAGCGGCGGCCCCCCGAAGTTCGGGGTAAACAAGACCGCCGCTCGGCGAAACTCGCGGCAAGCCGCACTCCAAAGTGAAAATCGTGTTCATCAATGAGAGGAGGCTAGGAACATCGCGCCGGCGGCGAAGCTCAACGTGTCGGCTTCTGAAGAGCGGCGATGCGCTCACCCACGTCGCGATAGTCAATGTTCATGGCGTAGACCTGGGAAAAACTCTTCAGGGCCGCACTAGGCTCGCCGGCCGATTCCTGAGCCACTCCCAAATCATACCGCAACGCGAGGGCGCTTTCCGGGTCGAGATCGGGAGTGCGCAGGGCGCGTTCGTACCAGATGGCCGCGACGCCTGGCTGGCCCTTGTCCATGAAACAAACGCCCAAAAACGTGCAGCATTGCATGGTGTAGCGAAATGCGCGGCCTCGCTCGGTGGCTTTGGCGACTTTCTGGAATTCGCTGATGGCTTCTTCCAACAGACCCATTTCTCGGAAGGCGGTCCCGAGATTGTAGTGGGTCTCCAGGTCCTCATCCTCCGCGCCCATCTCCCCAAGCTCTGCGCGAAACTCCTCGAACACTTCCTTTAGCGGTCCGTCGTCGATATGAGCCGGGGCCGGCACCGGCGGCTTCGGCTTGCCCGGTGGAGCCGGCTTGCTCGAATTTTTCCCCGCGCTAGGAGCGGCTGTGCGAGAAGAAGTTTTTGGCGCTCCCGGCGGAGCCGAAAGCTCGCCTAAACCGAGATCATCGATTTCTTTAGCCAAGTCGGCTAGGAATTGATCGCCAAAGCCGGTATCGGCAGCCGGTTTAGCAACATTTTGAGTTACCGGTTCAGGCTCGCGGGGTGCCGCAGGCTTGTGGGGGCGTTTGGGCTCGGGCGGCGGAGCGTCCTCTGCCGCGTCCAGCACCAACTCGTATTCCTTTTCAGCCGGCGGTTCAGGTTCCGGCTTTTTCGGTTTTTCTTTCGGGGGTTTGGCCGCAGTGGCCTCTTTCACTTTCTGGGGCGGCTTTGGAGGCTCGGGCGCGGGCTCGGGTTCCGCGAAGGGATCGGAGGCCTCTGCTGCCGGAGCCTCAACGGGAACATCGAACTCCGCCACATCGGACGCACTCGAGGCTCGCGCCGGAGCCTTCGTGGAAGGTGGGGCCTTAACAGGCGGCTCCGGGGGATGGCCTTCTTGAAGCATGGAGGCCCACTCATCGGAGAGATCGACCTCGTGGACCGCTTCCGCAGCGGCAACCTGCGGCACTTCCGCTTCTTCTTCCACGGGCTGAGGTTCGGCAATGACCGGAGCTGGAGCTGCCGGAGGCGCCGGAGTTCCGGCCGCCGCCGACACCGAGGCGGAAACCTCTTCGTCGCTTAAACCCGCGGCCCTTTGGAAACGGCGCCGAAGTTCGCTAAAGCGTTCCGCACTGTTCAGATCGCCGCTCTCGGTATGGAGCTGCTCGAGTTGCGCAGCCAATTCAGCAGTGCGTCGATCGTCGCCCGCGCCCAAAACGAAATCGAGGAGTTTCTCGAGAGTAGGCGCGTGACGCGGCGCGCGCTTCAGGATGGCCTCGAGCAAGCCCATGGCCTTTTGCGTCAGGCCGTAACTCGCAAACAAATCGACGTCCGTAAGCGACTGGCTGATGAATTCTTTGGTGTCTTCATCCAGATTGGCATCGCCAGAACCGTTGGCAGGTTTCGCTCGGACTTCATGGGCTATTGCTTCGACATCGGCGGTGGGCAGTTTTGCAGCCGGCGCCTTTACCAAATTAACCGCAAGGGATTCCTCTTGCTCCTCGGGTGTTGCGGGTGCCGGTTCTCGAGGAACGTCGTGACCTAATTTGCGAAGGATCTGATTGAGCTGGCGTTTGGCGGATTCGCTCTCCGGCTGACGCTCGACCAGCTTTTGAAAGGCATCCTTGGCACGCTCGTAATCCTTGGCCTTGGCAAAGGCTTCGCCGAGATGGGCGAGCGCATCGGGAAGGCGGAAGGAATCGTTGGTGCTCTCGTAAAATTCCACGAGCCATTCCAGAATCTCAACCCGGCCGGGAAGTTCCGCGGACAAATCGGCCATGATGCGGGCGAGCGCTTCTTGCTGGCCCGCTTCGGTCATGGCGGGTTGGATTCGCTGCAGAAGGGTAAAGGCCTGTTGGCCCTCTTCGGCGGCAAGCATGGCCTCGACAACCTTCTGCGCCGCGGCAAAGTTCTTTTCATCGGCGTCAAAAACTTTTAGGGCCAACTCCGTGGCCTGTTCCCAATCCGACTCTTTAAGATAAAGGTCGAGGAGAAGTTCCGCTTGTTCGCCGCCCTTATGCAGATCCGTCATGGTTTCGAGCGTTTTGGCGGCCTCGGCGTGCTTCCCCTGTGAAGAGTGGATGCGCGCTTTGACAGTGATTGCGGCGGAATTCTTGGGGTCGAGTTTCAGGGCGCGGTCGGCCAGTTTCTCGCATTCCGCCTGGTCGCCGCGAGCGAGGGCGCGCTGTGCCGCGGCAACGTAGCCCTCGACGGCGTCGGCGGTCTGCCCCATTGCGGCGTACAAGTCGGCGAGGCGAATCTGGATGCGAAGATTGTCGGGTTCGGCGAGCAGCAGTTTCTTGAGGAGGGCAATCGCCTCGCCTTGCTTATTGTTCTTGAGGTGGAGTTCCGCGAGCTGCACGAACAGAGGCCGCGCCTCGCTCATCACCCCTTGCTGAACGTAGAGGTCAGCGAGTTTCTCCAGCGGGCGAATTTCGTCCGGGGCCAGCTTGGCGATGCGCTTGTATACGGCAATGGCCTTGGTGAGAAAGCCGTCGCCCACGAAAATCTGAGCGAGACGTTCAAAGTAGTCGATGGCCTGGTAGGTTTCGCCCTGGCGGATATACAGCTCCCCGATGGTCATCAGGGTGACCTGGTCCTTGGGCTCGTATTTCAAGATGTGCTGATACTCGGCGATGGCCTGAGGGACCTTGCCCTGATTGAGGAGCTTTTGTGCGGCTTCGACGTATTTGCTTTTGCTATAGGCCATTGGGAATAGACAGTGCGCCTGCCTGCGCCTACCGGACACAGCCTTCCCTTTCACCCCCTCGCCGGCGAAAAGGCACACGGAAGCCGTGCTTGCTTAAGCTAGCAGGGGCAGAAAAGCAGAGTCAATGAAGCCAAAGTTCTTTGTGAGCAGGGAGTTATCCCCGAGGGAGGCGCTTTCGGCGAATAGGAGGCGAAGCAAAACTCCGAAATGAGACGTCGAGGACGTCAAGGTAGATCCGAGGCCGTGAAGTCGGTTTCGGCGAAAACGACGAGGCAAGGCGCGTCGGTCGATTGACCTAATACACGATCGTCTTGGGAAGCAGAGCGATTTGCGTGGCGCCCGCCGCCCAGCAGCGCGAATCTCGGACTGGCGCGAAGGAAAAACGGTGCAGCGGTGTGGGGCCGTGCGCGCGTAGCGCTTCCAGATGCTCCGGCGTGGCGTAACCCTTGTGCTGAGCCAAGCCGTATTGGGGATAGAGGGAGTCCCAGTGTTGCATGCGGGCATCGCGATGCGTTTTGGCCAATATCGAGGCGGCGGCGATGGAGACGCTGCGGCAGTCGCCCTTGATTAGCGCCTTCTGCTCGATCAAAACGTCCAGTTCGACGGCATCGATCAAGAGATAGTCGGGCGTGATGGAAAGTTGCTGAAGCGCCGCGGTCATAGCCTGGCGGCTGGCCTGATAAATGTTCCAGGCATCGATGCGTTCCGCGTCGATTTCTGAGACGGCCCAGGCAATGGCGTGGTGGCGAATGCGCTCGGCGAGCACGTTGCGGCGCCCGGCAGCGAGTTGCTTGGAATCATCCAAGCCGACGATACGCCTTTTGGGGTTGAGGATGACCGCGGCGGCGACCACAGGGCCAAACAGGGCACCGCGTCCTGCCTCGTCCAGGCCAGCGATGCGCGTCCACCCCAGTTTGCGCGCCGCACGCTCGAAACGGGAAGAGCAGAGGCGGCTCATTTCGAGCGAATCTTAACATGGCGCGATGCCCGCGGAGTCCAGCAAAAAACGGTAAGAGTCTGCGGCCCTACAATAAACGGCCCGCTCCCCTTCGGCGTGCTCCAGACAGGCAAAAAGCGGGCGCTACAGAGAACGAACCTCACTCATAGCGAAGAGCGACGGCGGCGCAGATTTTCTTGCTCTAATAATTCGAGATGTGTACGCAACTCCCAATGGAGATCACCTTCGTCTCGGGCGTTGCGGCAGAGGCTGCTTAAACGCGAAAAGAACACACGCACATTCATACCCGGAGATCCTTCATTCGTAGCGCAAGGCGATGAGCGGGTCGACTTCCGTGGCCCTGCGCGCAGGCAGCCAGCCGGATATCACCGCGACCATCACTAGCAGCACGGAAACTCCAACGAATGAAAATGCATCCACCGGGTCCAGTCCAAAAAGGATGGCGCGGAGGACTTGGGAAACGCCCAGGGACGCAGCAACACCGACGGCAAGGCCGATGGCAACGGGCCGCAGTCCATTTCTCAGCACTAAGGCCTGCACTTCCCTGGACTGGGCGCCGAGCGCCATGCGGATTCCGATTTCTTTTGTTCGTTGAATCACGCTGTAGCTGACCATGCCGTAGATTCCCATGCACCCCAAAAGCAAACCGAGGCTACCAACGATAGTGGAGAGAACGCCGCCGATTCGCGAAATAACGAAGTATGGATCGAAAGAAACCATGGAGCTCAGAGCGCCGGCGAGAGTAGGAGTTTCGATGTGAAGATTTCGCGCTGTATCAGCCAATGGCGAGAGCAGCGTTGTGGGTTCGCCTGCCGTGCGAATCAGAAACAACCCGTTCCATGGCGCCGCGCTCGAGGACGGCAAATAGAGGTAGCCATCATCGGGCTTCCGCAGGTCCATGCTGCGCACGTCCCGGACTACACCGACAATTTCGCGTTCTACCGGTGCAGTTTGACCTTCCCCGATGAAATGAGAGGCCGGTTGCGATTTGCCCACCATGATGCGCTTCCCGACGGCGTCTTCGCCGGGCCAAAGCTGATGAGCGGTTGCTTCGCTGACGATTGCGACAGGGGCGGACGCCTCGACTTCAGCAGGCGTAAACGTTCGGCCACGTAGAAGCGGAATCTGGAGCACATCGAAGTAGTTTCCCGAAACGTAGCTATATCCAATTTCGGGCGGTGCGGGACGCTTCTCAGATTCTGGGGATCTGTCGTCTGACGCGCGGGAAACGGTGGTCCAGCGCTGCCCGCCAGCGATCGGCGGCCGAGAGGCTCTGGCAACTCCTTGCACGCCGGGCAAACCGCCAATGTGTCGCTCCAGTGTTCGGACGACTTCTGGAAATCGCGCACTCAACTCCGTGGCATCTTCCGGATGTGCTACATGCAGGAACAGAATGCCCTTAATGTCGAAGCCTGGGTCGGTCTTGAGCGCTCGCTGCGAGCCTCGCAGCAAAAGCGCCGAACTGATCAGTAGAACCACGCAAGCTGCGATTTGTCCGGCCACGAGCACGTCGCGCAGATGCGACCCTCGCAGCCGCGGACCAAACAAGCTGCCGCCGTCTTTCAACGCAAGATTAAGGTCTGGCTTCAAGGACTGCAGCGCGGGAGTGAGACCAAACGCCACTCCTGCGATGAGCGCGATGCCAAACGTGTAGGAAAAGATTCGGATGTCAGGCGAAATTTGCAAAACGATCGTTCCCCAATAAGAGGGGAGCGACGATGAAATTTCATAGATGACCAGCCGAAGCATCCATCCAGCCAATACCAATCCGAGCGCTCCGGCCAATACAGCAATCGTGATGCTCTCGGTGAGTAACTGCTGCAAGAGCCTCGCGCTACTTGCGCCAAGGGAAACGCGGACGGCAATTTCCCGGAGCCGCGCTGCGGATCGCGCCAGCAGAAGCCCGGCAACATTCGCGCAGGCGATCAAGAGCAGAAGGGCGACAGCGGCCATGACGATAACCACGATGGTCCACGCCTCACCATCCAGCGGGGGCGCGTAGGTTCGGCCGGAAACTACCGTTGCACCGGCGTGTGCCTCGGTATCCGGATAATCCGCCGCGAGATGCGAGGCCAGTACATGGAACTCTGCGGCTGCGTCTTGCAATGAAACGCCCGGTTTGAGGCGGCCGCCCACCCAGCCTGCAAGCGCGGCGCGGTCCTCAAGCTGCTGGGCAGGCAGACCCAGCGCGATTTTCGCGGAGATGGGCAACCAGACGTCGCCGACCGTATCAGCCGTGCCTGCATAGTCGACGTGGGTCACCCCGACGATGACGAAGGCGATGCCGTTCAAATGCAAAACGGAGCCGACCACGTTGCTATTTGCGTGGAATTGCCTCCGCCAGAAATTGCCGCTGAGAACCACAACCGGGATCGCGCCGGCTCGGTCATCGTCGGGGCGAAGCAATCTCCCGAGGAGCGGCTGCGTCCCCAGCATTTCAAAATAGTTGCCAGAAATGAAAGCGTTGCCGAGGGGCTGCGCGCTTCCTTGTAAAAACTGCGGCATGTGAAAACCCAAGGCGCCCGCGATTCGGGGAAGTGTTGCCTGACCCGACGCGGGGACTTCGGAGGAAGTAAGGTCCATGCCGAAAGCCATCATGGTCAGATCCGAGAAGTCTTTGCTGTGGTCGCGGTAATAAAGGTAATCGGGATACGAGAAGGCGCCATAGCGGTCTCCTGGCGTGGCGCGGAAAATGCGCGCGAGTTGCTCGGGTTCTTTCACAGGAAGGGAACGCAAGGCCAAGGCGTCGAATGCCGTAAACACCACGGTATTGACGGCGATTCCGATGGCGAGCGTGAGCACCGCAACAATCGCGAAGCCCGGCGACTTGCGCATCAGCCGCGCGCCATAGCGCACATCTCTAACCAAATTGTCCAGGAAAGGTATTCCGCGTTGTTCACGGAAAGCTTCTTTGGCCTGCTCCAGGCCGCCGAAGTCGCGGCGGGCAGCATAGCGCGCCTCTTCCGGGCTCCTCCCGCGGCGCAAGTATTCGCCTTCGAGCATTTCAAGATGAGAACGCATTTCGGCGTCGAGATTCTCTTCGAGTCCGCCGCGGCGGAATAGCGTCTTCAGGCGCGAAAGCAGTATGCGCAGCCAGTCCATCTCAGGTTCCCTCGGCGCCGAGCAGGCGGGCGATGACCGCGGCCATTCGCTCCCAGCTGGCGGCCTCCGCGGCGAGTTGGTTTCGCCCGCGTTTTGTTAGCGAATAAAACTTGGCTTTGCGATTGTTCTCGGAAACGCCCCACTTCGAGGTGATCCAGCCATGCTGCTCCAGCCGCAGCAGAGCCGGGTACAGCGTGCCCTGGTTGAGCTTGAGGAGATCTTCTGAAACTTGCTGGATGCGCACGGCTATGCCGTAACCATGCTGGGGACCCATCGTCTCCAACGTTTTCAAGACGATCAGGTCGAGAGTGCCCTGAAGCACTTCGCTGCGTTCCGGCTCCATTGACTGGCTCTCCTTTAGAACAACTACAGGAGGCTAATACAGCTCCTGTTGACTGTCAACAGGTCGCTTGTAGATAGACGTCGGAACCCGCAAAAAGTTTCCTGCTTTTAGACTAAAGCGTGATCGTCGATAAAAGAGCACAGCCAAGAGTGGCTGTGCTACGGGTGGCCGGAGTTGACCGGCAACCCCGGGCAGCCTAACATCCGAAGCTCAGGAGAATGGGCATGGCTCCTTCGCGGCGAAATATTCTCATGCGCAGCGCTGTTGCAGTGGCCTTTATGTGCGGGCTCTCGTCTTCGTTTCCCGTCGTGAAGGCCCAGGGCTTGGTGAGTGCTGATCTGGCGCGCTTGCGGTCCGTTGGTGGACTGGCAATTTCTCCCGACGGCCGCCACATCGCCTACTCCGTGGTGCTGCGGGACCGTCCGGGGCGGCCCTACGGCCAACTCTGGATCATGGACGTAGCCTCACAAAAATCGTCGCGAATCGGCAGCGAGAACGATCGCGGTGGCGGCCCATTGTGGTCACCCGATGGGAAATCGCTGGCATTTCAGGGCAGCCAGGCCGAACAACACGGCTTGTTTCTTGCGCACGCGGATGGATCCAACGTTACTTTCCTCGCGCCGATGAAAGGCACAAACAGTCCGTTGCCGGGCGCCGGAGAAGACGTGACCTGGTCGCCAGACGGTAAGCAGCTGGCGTTCATCTCCTCGACGCCGAGCGAAATGGTGGCCGAAGCCAGTGGCGATCCCATGGTGATCAGCCGCTATCTGTACAAGCCGGACGCCGGCGAGGGCATGACGCGCTTCAATGACAACCAGCGCCTGCATATTTTTGTCGTTGATGTAGCGAGCAAGCAGGTGAAGCAGCTCACGCAAGGCGAGACCGACGAGCACTCCATCAACTGGTCGCCGGATGGCAAGGAGATTCTTTTCGTCTCCAACCGCGAGCCGAATTAGGACGAATTCTTTAATTATGATGTTTTCGCGCTGCGCGCCGCGGACAACAGCATTCGGCGGCTTACCGCTACGGAGAACAACGAATACGAGCCGTTGTGGTCCCCGGACGGCAAGCACATCGCGTACCGCGGAACGCGGCGCGGTTTGACCGACCGCGAAACCACAATGGAGGATACACACGTCTGGATCATGAATGCCGACGGCAGCGAACGCCGCGAAATCGGCGCGGTCCTGGACAACCGCCAAAGCGCGCCGCAATGGTCCGCGGATGGCACGGCGGTGTACTTCACCATTCAAGAGCGCGGCAGCGTTCATTTGGTGCGTCTGCCAATTTCGGGAGAAAAGCCAGAATACATCGTGAACGATGTAGGCGCCGTCGGAGCCTGGTCTGTTGCTAAAGATGGCGCACTGGCCTACAGCTTCACGTCGCCAAGCGATATGCCCGAGCTGTATCTCAAAGCCGGGAAATCCGCCCCGCGCAAACTCACTGATCTGAACGCGGATGTGCTGCGCGGCAAGCAAATCGCCGACGTTGAAGATTTCACCTTCATCAGCAACGACAACAAGTTTGAGGTGGAAGCCTTTCTTACCAAGCCTCTGAGCATGACTGCTACGTCCAAGCACCCGCTGATCGTGAATATTCACGGCGGTCCGCACGGACAGAATGGTCCGTCCTTCAATTTCAAGAACCAGGTTTACGCCGCCCATGGCTGGGCCACGCTGAACGTGAATTTTCGCGGCTCAACGGGCTACGGACAGGAATTCGCCGATGCCGTTTTTGGCGATCAAGACGGCAATGAAGGACAAGATGTTTTATATGGAGTCAGCGCCGCGGTGCGCCGCTACCTCTGGCTCGACCGCGAGCGCATGGGCATCGAGGGCGTCAGCTACGGCGGCCAGCTCACCGATTGGTTGATCACGCAGACCAACGAATTCAAGGCCGCGATCCCCATTGCGGGAATCTCCAATCTGGTCAGCTACAACTACATGACCTACTACAACCAATACGAAGAAATGGAGTTTGGCCAGTTCCTGCATCAAGGGAACTTGATGGATTTTGCCTGGGAGCGCTCCGCGCTGAAGCACGTTGCCGCGGTGCACACTCCCACGATGCTGATGCACGGCGAAAACGATAATGACGTCCCCATCGCAGAAGCGGAGCAATTTTTCGTCGCGCTGAAAGATATTGGAGTGGAAACGGTCTTTGTCCGCTATCCGCGCGAGGGCCACGGCATCGCCGAAACCAAACACTTCATCGATTCCACCGACCGCTGCATCGCCTGGTACGAGAAGCATTTCCCCAAGCCCGGCGCCGAAGGCATCACCAACGTGCAACCCTGAGCGCTCGCCACTTGCGAAAAAAAAGCCTCGCGGAAGCGAGGCTTTCGTGAACCGTTTTGGGTGTCGCTTACGACTTCGCGTCGTTGCCAGCAGTGGCCGTTGCGGCCGCCGCAGCAGCAGGGGCAGCAGCTTCCTCTCTGCCGGCGCGCTTGATGCGTGCGGCCTTGCCGCGCAGTTCGCGGAGATAGTACAAACGCGCCCGGCGCACTTTGCCTTTGTTGACCACATCAATCGAACTGATTGTCGGCGAATGCAGCGGGAAAATGCGCTCAATTCCTACGCCGAAGCTGACGCGCCGCACCGTGAAGGTGGCGCTGGACCCGCGTCCCTTCTTGGAAATCACTACACCCTCAAAGGCTTGCAGGCGCTCTTTTTCCTTCTCGCCCTCGCCTTCCTTCAGGCGGACGTTGACACGAACCGTGTCGCCGGGACGGAACTCGGGGAGGTCTTTGCGCAGTTGCGCCTCATGTAATTTTGCGATTACCGGATTCATTTTCGTATTCCCTGCAGACCCACTCGGGCGGGGCCAGCACACCTAAGGCAATCTTTAATTATAGGGAAATCACCCCAATTTGCCTAGCGGAATCGCTGCTTTGGCTTTTGCTGCGGTGGGCTAGGCGATTGCAGACGCCGTGCTCTGCCGCCGAATCACCGTCTCGGCGAAGCGTTCCATTTCTTCGAGCTGAGGGCTGAATTGCAGTAGTAAGAGGTCGACGCCCGCGGCTTCAAATTGGGCGACACGCTCGGCGACCTGCTCCGGCGTGCCGACCAGGCCAGAGCGCAAGCCGCGGTTTGAGACAGAGTAGTCTTCCAGGGAAACACGTTGCTCTAGTTGCGTTCCTGAAAGCCACTGCTGATAGTTGGCATAGCCCGCCGCGGATTGTTTCACATCGGTGATACGGCGAACCTCATCCTGGGCCTCCTGCTCCGTTTCGCGGACAATGGCATAACCCGCCACGCCAAACTTCATCGTAGGCAGATTGTGTTTAGCGCGGCGCTCCCGCAAATCCGCCACTTTTTCGCGGACGCGCTCCGGCGGATCGCCGTGCATGAGGTAGGCGTCGCATTTCGCTGCGATCAGATCCTTGGCGGCGGGAGACTCGCCCCCGGCGTAGAGCAGAGGTCGCGGCCGCGACACGGGCTTCGGCTCCAAAACGTTGTCTTCGACACGATAATATTTGCCAGAAAAAGAAAAATGATCCTGGGACCAAACGCCATTCAGCACATCAAGCCACTCGCTGGTACGCGCATAGCGATCGTCGTGCTGCTCGAAGGCCACTCCGTACTTGCGCGCTTCGTCGGCCCACCAGGACGAGACCACGTTCAGCGACAAGCGCCCGCCGCTGATGTGATCGATGTTGGCCGCTTGCTTGGCCAGCAGCGCCGGCAGATGGAACGTGGGTCGCACCGCAACCATCAACTCAATACGCTCGGTGACCGCCGCGAGTGCCGCTGCCGTCGACCACGCATCCAGGGAAGGCGCCTCCACTCCCTTGATGTCATTCAGGTTCAACTCAGCGATCAATGTAACGCCAAAGCCCAGCTCTTCGCTGCGCTGCGCCAGCCGCTTTACATACGGCCAGGTCGCTTCCATGCTTTCGTTGGTGACATTGCGCAGCCAGCCGCCAAATACGGGAAGCCAGTAGCCGAATCTCATGCTTTCCCCCGAACAGCTTGTACCGGCGAGCTTGCCTGCCCTGAGCTAGTGGAACGGGCCTCGCCATCCGGCGTCAGCCGCGCCGAACCTTTTGCTTCCTGTGCTCGCGCTTCGGCAATCAGATAATCCGCCAATCGACCATACGGATTGAAGCCCAGCATGCGTTCGGGATCGGCGACAAAATTCGAGAGCGCGTTGATGTCGTAATAGAGCAGCCGGCCGGTGCGCTCGTCAATCACATATTCCACGCCGCCCACTTCGATGCCGGCGTTTTGCATGATGCGTTCCACCTCTTCGATGTTGCGGCGCGGAGCTTCATAGGCTTCCACGGTCATGCCCGTTTTCGGCGCGTCCACCGGACAAGCGATGCGTGTCAACTCTTCACCTTTGGTGTTCTTACAAATGTCGGCGGGGCAAAGATCGAACGTTTCGCCAGTGACATGGATCTGAATCGCGTACAAATACTTTCCGCCGAGCACCTCGACGCGGGTGATAATCCCGTCGCGCGGTGTAAAGCACTCCTGGATCAGCGCGGTGTTGTCGATGCCAAAGGACAAGCTACCCTCATCAACCGCCGCCCGCAATTCGTCGCGCGAGCCAAATCGTTTGATTCCCGCGCCGCTGCCGCCGATATTCGGCTTGACGATGAGCGGATAACCGATGGCATCACCCGCGGCAACCGCTTGCGAGGGATGATTGATCACCCGCGCCTTTGGATAGGGCAGACCCAATCGCTCCAGCAGCGCCGCTTGCAGCGCCTTGGAGGTTTCGTGCGTGAAGGCGCGTGACCCGTTCACTACGCGCACGCCTTTGTCTTCCAGGTGCTTCAAGTAATTGATGGTATAGAAGATGCCGTGCCCGACACCGCGCTGCCAGGCCGAGGGGCTCATGCGATTGAACAGCAGCGAATATTCCTGTTCGCTGGAGGCCGCATCGTACTGATGGTAGCGGGCGTCTAGCTTCAGCCAAGCAACGCCGCGCGCGTCCATTTGCTGAAACAGCGGCACGAACCAATTGGGCTGCTCATAATAAATGGCAATCGGCGTGGTCGGGCCGTTTCCGTTCCGGTTGGTTTCGCTCATCATTTGAGTGGCTCCCAACACGTCCCGTGCTGACTCACTCTTTGTCGGTACTCAAAATCAAAGGGCCGCTTGTTTCAGCGGCCCCGAAATCCCTTCAACGTTTTACTTCGCGTTACATGGAAGGATAGCCGCTCGGAACATCACATTGAGACCAACAGCGGTCTCGACATGCATAGGAAGCGATCAACTTCGCAGATCCTTTGCGGCATTCATGGAAGGTTCAGTATAACCCGCTGAGGATTAGGGCAACAACAGGTCCGGGCGATTGCGGCGGGTCTTCTCGAGCGCCGCAGTTCGCCGCCACTTCGCCACGTCTGCGTGGTTCCCGCTGATGAGCACTTCCGGCACGCTCCATCCCCGAAATGTAGCCGGACGCGTGTAATGCGGGAAATCCAACAGCAGCCCGTTCGCGTCGGCGACATCGCGTGCGCGTCCCTTCAGGGGCGGAACCCTGTCCCGAGCGGAGTCAAGGGAATGTTGCGCCCCAGTGGCCAATGTGCTGCCCGCAGTAAAGGACTCGTTTTGCGATGAGGCTTCATTCCCCAAGGCGCCGGGGAGAAGCCGGGTCACCGCGTCCACGATGAGCGCCGCCGGCAACTCACCGCCGCTCAGCACAAAATCCCCGATGGAAATTTCGTCGGTGGCCAGATGTTCTGCCACACGTTCGTCCACACCTTCGTACCGGCCACAAATGAAAACAATGCGGTCGAGCTTCGCGTACTGCCGCGCCGTCTCTTGCTTGAACAGCTTGCCGGCCGCGGACAGCAACACAATGGCTACACGGGAATCGCGTGCCACGGAATGCTCCGCGTCACCTACACCACGGCCTAACAATGATTCCACGGCCTCGAACAGCGGTTCCGGCTTCAGCACCATGCCTTCGCCGCCGCCAAAGGGCCGATCATCCACCGTGCGGTGCCGGTCCCTCGTGAACGCTCGCAAATCTTGAACGTGCACGTCGATCAAACCCGCTTCTCGGGCGCGCCGTACGATTCCGTGCTCCAGCGGCCCGGCGAAGAACTCCGGAAATATGGTGATGAGGTCAAAACGCATGAGAAAGGTTATCCGCCAACGCCAACGTCGGCACGAGCAATTGTAGCGGCCGCCGACTTTGGCGAGCAGCTTTTCTGTGCGCTAGTGTCTGTCCACTTTGAAGCGCGGAAGCCATCGCGGCACGCAACGGCAATAATCTTCGTACTCCGCGCCGAATTTGCGCTGCAGGGCCGGTTCTTCGTACAGCAAGACAAAAAGCATCGTGGCCGCGAAAAAGCCGGCAGCCAATTCGGCTAAAGACAGCGAGCGAAAAATCAGCGATTCGCCGAGGATTACAAACGCCACGCTCCAGTACATCGGGTTGCGCACTACCCGGTAAGGTCCATCCACAACGAGCTTTTTGGGAGCGTCGATCGGCGCGGGTGTGCCTCGTCCGCGAATCGCGAAGCCCCAGAACGCGGTGGCGATGTACAAGGCGAGTCCCGCAACGATCATCAGAACGCCCAGCACGCCAATTCCACTTGGCTGGGGGCTCGCGCCACGTGGCAGCAGCCAATGCGGCATGGCTACCGTCCAAAACCCCGGCACGATAATTGTGAAAATAAGCGTCCGAACGAGCGGCGACATTGCCAACGAGCCTACACCCGTTTCGTTACCCGCGGTTTAGCTCGCGGAGGCCTTCGGGAAGAACCACCTCAATGCGCCGAGCGGCGGGATCGATGCGCTTGCAGATATCTTCGGCGAGGGGAATCTGCAGTTCGCCATTCGCAGTATCGACGCTTAGCAACGGCGTCCCCGCAATGTCTTCGCCGGGCAACTGCACATCCGTAACACTGCCAAGGAGTACTGGCGCAGTCGCCAGCGAGCAGGGCGAAGAAGAAACCTGGCTGTCCTCTTGGGGAAGCTCGAAGACCGAGCAGCCTATTAAATCGGAAACGAAGTATTGCCCTGCGGGAAGAGTGACGCGCTGTTCGAGCGGGATCAGCACGTCCAAGCCGCGAAACTTCTCGGCATCCGAAATGGAGGAGCTATCCTGAAAATGAAACACGATCTGCCCAGGATGGTTCTGGCTCAGCCAGCAGGAGTGGAGTGCCAGGGGACGTGGCGCGGCGGCTCCGCCGGCAGTACCGACGTAAACTTCGCGAAGTTTGGTGAGGCGTTCCGGAAAATCCGTAAGCAATTCGGCGGCGACTTCACCTTTGTTTCCGCGCGGGCGCAGAATGTGAGCGACCACCACCCAACGCTGCGGCTCGCCCTTCAATCTTCCAGAATCTCGAGTGTGAATCGCTTTCGCAGCTTCATCCCGGCGGCACCTAACAGCGTACGCACTGCTTTGGCAGTGCGCCCTTGGCGTCCAATCACTTTGCCTAAATCTTCCGGATGTACGCGCAATTCCAAAATCGTGGCCTGCGAACCTTCCACCGATTTGACCTGCACTTCCTCGGGATGATCCACAAGCGCCCTGGCGATAGACTCCACCAGTTCCTTCATAGGGCACCTCGAACGTGACTTTCACCAAATGTACATGAACCTGGGAAGGCGCCCCGGCCAGGATAGGGTGCGGCTGGGAAACTACGCGATCTTTTGCTGACGAAGGAAGCTGCGCACCGTATCGCTTGGCTGCGCGCCTACTCCGAGCCAATACTTAATACGCTCGGCGTCCAGCTTGATTTCTGCGGGTTTCTTGAGCGGATCGTACGTGCCCACCAACTCGCGAACGCGGCCATCGCGCGGCCGGGTCCTCTCAATCACAACCACCCGGTAAAATGGCTTCTTCTTTTTACCAATCCTAGACAATCGAATCGTCAGCACTAAGCGATTCCTCCTCGAACATATTCTAGCCTGTCAAGCCACCTGGCAGCAAACAAGTTGTCAGGCTCCGCAGGAGGGCCAGCGGCTTGCGAATCCAGGCGGTGCTTCCAAGTTATTTTCTCGGATTGTGCTATGATTTCCCTAGGTAAATCCTATGGCGACACTCTACGTCGAAGACGTCCCCGATGAACTCTACGAGGCGCTGCGCGCGCGCGCGCGCCGTCATCGCCGTTCGATGGCCGCGGAAGTGGTGTCGCTGCTCGAAGAGAATATTCCCACGGAGAAGGACCTGAAGGCGCGGCGCAGGCTGCTCAGCAGGCTGGAGAAGATTCGCCGCGGTCACGGATCAAGCGTTGCGGCGCTTCCGTCAACAGAAGAGATGCAGCGTGGGGACCGCGCCCGGTGAATGCCATCGTGGCCGACGCGAGCGTGGCCGCCAAGTGGGTTCTTCCTGGCCAAGGCGAGCCATTACGTGCCGAGGCGCAAGCCTGGCTACGGCGTTTCGTCGAGGGTGAAATTCAGCTTATCGTACCCGACCTGTTCTGGGCCGAGTTCGCGAACCTGTTATGGAAATCCGTTCGCCTGGCGCGCTGCTCAAAATCCTCGGCGCGGATGGCCCTGGAAGCTCTCGAGGGCATGCGCGTCCCAACAGTCTCCTCCTTGGTGCTATTGGACTTAGCTTTTGGTATCGCGACCGCATACGACCGCACGGTATACGACAGCTTATACGTGGCGCTAGCGGTGCATTCAAACGCACAACTTGTGACCGCGGACGAAAGACTCGCGAATGCGCTGGCGGCTCACTTTCCTGTGAAATGGCTCGGCGCCGCTTGATCGGATAAGCCCAAATCAGAAATTCTCCGAGGACACTCTGCCGTCGATGTCATGCGATGGGGTATGCGCACGAGATGGTATGCTGCACGCGGAGGCACCGTGTTCCGGGCATCGCTTTGCTTAATTGCAGTATTTTTGGCATTTTTTGTTCC
>Ga0307479_10000635_pt1 | contig 31522 bp, 28 predicted proteins | sample atmos_gasesECM4C_FD_203743 | JGI IMG/M metagenome (GOLD analysis project Ga0307479, IMG submission 203743) | Hardwood forest soil microbial communities from Morgan-Monroe State Forest, Indiana, United States - atmos_gasesECM4C_515 | ecosystem: Environmental > Terrestrial > Soil > Temperate...
CTGTGGGACAAAGTGCGCCGCGGACTTTCTGCCGGCCGAGTGCAGACCGTTGCCCTGCGATTGATCGTGGAGCGCGAACGCGAAATCAAAGCGTTCGAGAAAAAAGAATATTGGACGATCGACGCGCACTTGGCGGCCAGCAAGCCGCCGGCATTCGACGCGCGGTTTGTGGGCAAGGGCGAAGAGAAGATTGAGGTCACAAACGGCGAAGATGCGGAGAAGATCCGTGCCGCCCTGGAGCAGGCGGATTGGCTGGTGCGGTCGGTCGACAAGAAAGAGCGCCGTCGCAACGCCGCTCCTCCATTCACGACCAGTAAGTTGCAGCAGGACTCTTCCCGCAAACTGCGCTTCAGCGTGAAGCGCACGATGATGATCGCGCAGCGACTGTATGAGGGCGTGGAACTGGGCGAAGAAGGCTTGGTCGGCCTGATTACCTACATGCGTACCGACTCGACGCGGGTTGCGCCCGAGGCGATTCAGGAAGTCCGCGAATATGTGGGCAAGGAATATGGCGCTGCCTACCTGCCTGAAACTCCGAATACGTACAAAGAGAAGAAGGAAGCACAGGCGGCACATGAAGCCATTCGCCCAACCTCGGCTACGCGCCATCCCGATCAGGTGAAGCAGTATCTGAAAGAAGATGAGTTCAAAGTCTACAAGCTGATTTGGCAGCGCTTTGTGGCGTCGCAGATCATGCCAGCGGTTTTTGACCAGACGACCGTGGACATCGACGCAAAAAGTAAGATCGAAACATTTTGGTTCCGCGTGACCGGATCGGTGCTGAAGTTCGACGGCTTCCTGCGCGTCTACGAGGAATCGAAGGAAGGCAAAGACGAGGAGGACGAGGAGCTGAAGCACAAGCTGCCGGCGCTAGAAGCTGGGCAGAAACTTACGCTGAAAGAGCTAAAGCCGGAACAGCATTTCACCGAACCGCCGCCGCGCTACAACGAAGCGTCACTGGTGAAAGAACTGGAAGAACGCGGCATTGGCCGTCCTTCCACGTACTCGGCGATTCTCTCGACGATTCAAGAGCGGCAGTATGTGCAGAAGTTGGGCGGCAAGTTTACTCCGACCGAGATCGGGCTGGTGGTCACAGATCTGCTGGTAGAAAACTTCCGCGACATTTTCGACGTGGCCTACACTGCGCACCTGGAAGAAGAACTCGACGACATTGAAGAGGGCAAGGAAAAGTGGACGGACACGCTTGCCGAGTTCTACAAAAAATTCCAGAAGGATCTCAAGTATGCCGAAAAGCATATGGAGAACATCAAGCGGATGGAGAAGCCCACAGACGAGAAGTGCGAAAAGTGTGGCGCGCCGCTGGTCATCAAGTGGGGCAGGCACGGATCTTTCTACGCGTGCAGCACCTACGACAAAGAAGATCCGAACACTTGCACGTTCACCAAGGAAAACCCCATCAACCTGCCCGACCTCGATTCGGCTGACCTGCAGGAGACCACGCAGGAAGAATACTGCGAAAATTGCGGGCGGGTGATGGTGCTCAAGCGCGGCCGGTTCGGGCAGTTTATGGCCTGCACGGGTTATCCCGATTGCAAGACTACCCGGCGCCTGGATCAGGGCAAGAAGGTTCCGGATATTCCTCTGGATGAACTCTGCCCGAAGTGCGGCCGTAACATGATGATCCGCCACGGACGCTTCGGCGAGTTCACGGCGTGCAGCGGATATCCCGAATGCAAGTACGTTAAACAGAACTTTATCGGCGTAAAGTGTCCCGAGTGCAAAGACGGCGAGTTGGTCGAGAAGCGGGCGCGGAAGGGGAACACGTTCTACGGATGCGGAAATTATCCGAAGTGCAAGTTCACCTCGGCGCACAAGCCGATTCCAGAAAAATGTTCGTCGTGCGGAAGCGAGTATCTGGTGGAGAAATTCTTGAAGGCCGGACCGGTGATCGCCTGTCCCAACAAAGAGTGCGACTACGAGCGGCCTGCGCCGGAGCTGGCAGCGGGAACTAGCGCGTAGTCCCTCCAAGGGAAAATCTTGCCATGATTGTCAAATGTTCCGTTGCCTCGGTCCTGCTCAGTTACTTGTTGATCTCGTCCGCGGCATTCGCTCTAGATCAGGAAGCAGACTGGACCCGTTTGATCGCCGACGGCGACGCCGACATGGCCAACCAGCGGTATGTCCAAGCGGAAGGGGCATACCGGCACGCGCTAGAGTTTGCCGAGAACCACTGGAAGAAGGATGCGCGAATCTCCTCGACGCTCATCAAGTTGGCGGAGTCTTGCAACGCCCAAGGCAAGAAGGAGGATGCGGAAGCACTCGCTAATCGAGCCCTCATTGCCTTGCAGGATGCTGTGAAAGCTCACAAACCAAAGAACGCGTCAGAGGAATACGAACAGACAGCGGCTTCAGGTGCGATCGACGATAAGGCAGGAGATATTTTCGCTGCGAACGAAAAGTATCCGGAAGCGGAGAAACTGTATTCGAAGGAAGTCGCCCTCTGGGAGCGCTACGCCGCGCAAAAACCTCCTTCAAGGCCTGGCAACGAAGATTTCTTTCGATTCATGTTACAGAGCGTCGGGGGTGCTCAAGGTAAGATTGCGGACACGGACGATAAGCTGGGAGCGCTGTATGCGCGTGAAGGAAACTTTGAAAATGCCGAGCGAGAATATCGGAAGTCCCAAGTCATCTGGGAAAAGGAAGATGGTCGCAATCAACCGTCGGTAGCAAAGAGTCTTGTCAACCGGGCTGCATGTTTTGGCCTGCAAGCTAAATACGATCAAGCGGAGCCGCTCTATAAGCGAGCGATCGAAATCCTTGAAAACTCCAGCTACAGGGATAAGTCAGAAATGGCTGCCGCGCTGGAGAATTACTCGCTGCTCCTTAAGAAAGAGGGCCGGGATGCCGAGGCGATGGCTTTGTCTGAGAGGGCAAAGGAGATACGAACCAAGTTTTCAGCAACTTCACATTGAATCAGGAGACATATGATGTCCAAGAAAGCGACGGCTGCCGATGCTCAACTGATCATGAAACTCTACGACCTGCGCCGCGAGGCGGAAATGCGCAAAGCGCGCAGTTGGTGGGTCGGCGACTTTTGGCCGCAGAGCGCCGACGATTTCCTGAAGGTTAGCTCGGCGATGGGAACGCAGGAAAATAATTGGCTGCGGCAAGTCGGCGGATACTGGAGCATGGCCGCGTCGTTTGTGCTGCAAGGCGCGCTGAATGAGGACCTTTTTCTTCAACCAGCGGTGAGCGGAGAAATGTATTTTGTGTTCGCAAAAGTGCATCCCTTTCTCAAGGACCTGCGGGAGAAGATCGGCGACCCGCATATGTTCGGGAACATCGAGAAAGTGATCACCGGCTCCAAGTTCGGGCGGGAACGGCTGAAGTTCACCCTGAAGCGACTTGAGATAATGCGGGAGAAGCGGGCCATGGCGAAGGCAAGCTAGATCGCGATCGAAAATGGTCGAGCTTCGCTCGACAGGACAGCCCCTTCGGCTCCGCTCAGGGCATGCGGGGCGGCTGTCCCCACATGAGTTTTTCCAGCCGCGGGCCGCACCGTTGCACCGGACTGGTCCCTTCCACCGTCGGATCATCTGTTATCCTGTTTGGTTGTGCGGATGATCTGGTGGTTCCTGATCCTGGGTGTAAGTACTCTGACCGTAGTGTGCGTTGCGATTGCTTTGTACATGCGTTTGCGCCGCCACTTGCAGGCCGCGCATGCAGCCCAGGAAGCGAGTTCCAGCGAAGCGGACCGCGAGCGTCAGTCCGGCAAGATTGAACTCTGAGACTCGGCATTGATAGTTCGGAGATTTTCCATGGAAAAACCGGCAATTCAAATTCCAAACGGACTGCGCGAAAACGCTCTTTTTTTCGACGCAGCGCGCCAAGTCGCCCTGGTGGTTGGCGGTAGTCTGATCGTTGCGTTGTGCGCGCGCATCACGATTCCTTTGCCGGGCACACCGGTGCCGCTGACGGTGCAGAATTTCGGAGTGCTGCTGGTGGGTCTCCTGCTGGGCAGTCGGCGTGGATTTGCGGCGCTGATGCTCTATCTCGCTGAAGGCGCAATCGGACTGCCGGTGTTCAGCCCCACCGGGGCCGGAGGGATCGCGCAATTGTTTCACGGTGCAACAGCGGGATTTTTACTGACTTATCCGCTGGTGGCGTGGATCGCGGGATACGTCGTGGAGCACGGACCCAGAAACTTTGCGCGCGCCGCGATAGGCGGTCTTCTGGGCGAGATTGTGCTGTTTACCGGAGGCCTGGCCTGGCTCGCGGTTCTCACGCATTCCATCGCGCAAGCCTTCCGCTGGGGCCTTTACTGGTTTCTGTTTGCGGAAATAATCAAGGTGATGATGGCCGCCGGAATAGCGGCCCGATGGCAACGCAGTTCTGCGAATGGCTCGGAGACAGAGAAGTAAGTTGTTGGAGTTCAAAAGATGACGGTCACTTCGGAACAGGAAATAAAACAATCCCGTGCCAGCGATTCGCAGGTGCGTGAGATTTCTATTGCTCACAGCCCCGATTCTGACGACGCATTCATGTTCTACGGCCTAGCCACGAACAAGGTGCGCGTCCCCGGACTGCGCTTCACGCATACCCTTTGCGATATCGAGACTCTCAACCAGAAGGCACGAGAGGGCGTTTACGATGTGACCGCGATTTCTTTTCACGCTTATCCTTATATACAAGATCTTTACGCGCTGATGTCGTGCGGCGGCAGCGTGGGCGAAGGCTATGGGCCCATGATCGTTTCACCGCGGGCGTTCACAGAAACTGAAATTAAGAGTAAACGTATCGCCGTTCCCGGCATGCTTACTACCGCCTATCTCGCGCTGCAGCTTTTCGCTCCGGGCGTGGAGACGGAAGTGGTGCCCTTCGACCAGATTATTCCGCAGGTGCTCGAGGGCAAGTACGAAGCCGGACTCATTATCCACGAAGGACAGCTGACCTACGACAAAGCGGGTCTGCACCGCATCGTCGACCTCGGCCGCTGGTGGCAGAAGATGACCGGGCTTCCCCTGCCGCTGGGAGGCAACGCCATCCGGCGAGCGCTCGGGCCAGAGCTTAGTTTGGCCGTCACCGGAGCTTTGCGCGATAGCATTCAGTACGCACTTGAACATCGGGAGGAAGCTTTGTCCTACGCCATGCAGTTTGCCCGCGATCTTGACGCGTCTACCGCCGACCGATTTGTCGGGATGTATGTGAATGAGCGCACGCTGGATTACGGCCCTGAAGGCCGCGAGGGCGTTGCGCGTCTGCTCGATATGGGCCACAAAGCGGGGATCATCCGGCATGAGGCAAAAGTGGATTGGGTGTAAAAGAGCTTTTAGCTCTTAGCCGCTAGCTCTTAGCTTGCCTCCCCATGACGCAACTGATCGTGCAGACCGCTAACCCGAAAGTCTCCTATCGTCTGCGGCAACTTTCGACTGCTAATTTTTGGCTAACAGCTAAAGGCTAAGAGCTAAAAGCTTGCTTCCCCAGACTCTCCTCATCGACGCGGACGATACGCTTTGGGAGAACAACATTTATTTTGAGCGGGCCATCGCACGCTTCATTTCGTTCCTGAATCACCACGAATTTTCCCCGGAGCAAATTCGCGAGGTGCTGAACGATGTGGAGCGCGAATGCATCGTGACGCACGGTTATGGACTGCACAGCTTTGCCCACGCTCTTGTCTATACATTTGAGCGGCTCAGCGTACAGCCGGTCACTCCGGAGTTGCACGCCCAAATCCAAAGCTTTGCCCACACCGTCGCCGACCACCCCGTCGAACTTCTCCCCGAGGTTCCGGAGACGCTGCGATATCTCGGCACGAAACATCAGCTGATCATGGTGACCAAGGGTGCGATTGTGGAGCAGGCCGGGAAGATCGAGCGCTCGGGATTGAAAGAATATTTTGCTGCGATGGAGATCGTCGCCGAGAAAGACGTTGCCGCTTATCAGCGGTTGATCGACAAATACGAACTCGCGCACGACTCGACGTGGATGATCGGGAACAGTCCAAAGTCGGACGTCAATCCAGCGCTGGCGGCCGGATTGCACGCGGTGTTCGTCCCTCACGGCAACACCTGGGTGTTGGAACACGATGAGGTGAACGCCGCTCCGCCGCCGCAGCGTCTGCTCATTGTGGGCCGCTTCGCCGAACTCCGCGAACATTTCTAACGCGGGGTTTCGGCGAGGCCGGAATCAGACTCGTTACCTAACTTTCGACTTCTGCCGCAAGCACCAAACTAACCAACAAGCACCGCTCCCGGCGCGTGTTTATGCGTGTTACGCTCATTTTGGCTCAAGCTGTCCGCCACTCATCTTGACCGTGGAGACAAATAATTTCCGACGGCTGTTGCGCACTGTTGAAGCTCTTTCCGACCTTGGACCGGAGCTGACAGCCGAGCGCGAGTTCACCGAGACATCGCGCCGTATGTTGTCCGCGGTCATGGAAGCGGCAGGCGCCCGCGAAGGCGCTCTGTTCGTTTTCAACGAGAAGCCCACCATGCTCACGTCCGTGGCGTCCGAGGGCTTCGCCATGCTACCCGAGCCGGCCTTCATCCCGCTTCTGCCCAAACATGCGCACGCTCTCACAGCGGCGCGGCGGCCGATCGTGCTCAACGCCTCCACCTATTCGGTGTTTCTCAGCTCCAATGGCAACGTCGCTCCAGAATTGTTCAAGTGCATTGCGCCGCTTAAATCTGTTGGCAAGCTCGCGGGAGTCGTCGCACTGGGGCGGCGTCCCGGCGATGTTCCCTATCTGGACGCCGAACTCGATGCCATGGAACTGCTGTGCAGCTACATCGGGCTGGCGGTGCATAACCATGCGCTGACGCAGACGCTCGCGCAGCGGGTCACCGAAAACCTGCGCCTGATGGCCTCTCTGCATGGCTTTTACGACAGCGCTCTGGAAGCTTTCGCCACAGCCATTGACGTGAAGCACGTAAACATTCATGGGCACTCGCTTCGCGTAGGGCGGTACGCCGCGGCGATCGGCGAAGCGATGGGCGTGGATCCCGGCGAAGTCGCCGCGCTGCGGAGCGCCGGATATCTGCACGATATTGGTAAAGTGGCCGTCGACCGCCGCCTGTTCAGCAAGGCAAGCGCACTGAATCCCGAAGAGTTTCGCGAGATGGCGGACCACACCGTCGTGGGCCATCAGATTGTCAGCAGCGTTGAGTTTCCCTGGCCCAAGATTCATGAGTCGGTGCGGTGGCATCACGAACGCTGCGACGGATCCGGATATCCCGATGGTTTGGCGAATGAGGAGTTGCCCATCCCCGTGCGGATCATGGCGCTCGCTGATACCTTCGACGCCATGACCAGCATGCGTCCCTATCGCGAGCCACTTTCCCTGGGCGGCGCGCTGAGCGATCTGGTGCGCATGACTCCACAAAAATACGATCCCAGCGCCATGCAGGCCCTACTCATCCAGGTGCGGCGCGACGCCGTGGGCAGCAATCGGATTCCGCTCCTGGCCGACCATATGTCCGTCAACATCGCTCCCACTGATGTGGATCAATTGGCCGCGACCCTCCAACACAAGATTTCACGCGGCAAGATGTACTTGACTTAACTACGGCTTTTTAGCTGCTGGTTTCCAGGTTGTGGCTCTAACAGGCCGCCCAGAACCTCTCCGCAACCCGCCAGCCAGCAACTTTTTCCCGCGTCCGGGTTCATAATAGGAGGGCTGTCGTTCGTCTCTGATCCGGAGTCCTCATGCCTGTGGGCCGCGCCAAGTTCGCCATTTTCCTGCTAGTGGTGGGCCTTGCCTGCTCCGTTCCGTCCGTGCTGGCGAAAAAGAAGGACAAAGACAAGGCTCCCTCGAGCGCGGGCGATCAACGGCGCGCCCTGCATGCGCTCAATCGCCTGACTTTCGGCCCGCGGCCCGGTGACGTTCAGCGAGTGATGGCTATCGGTGTGGACCAGTGGATCGATCAGCAATTGCATCCCGACAAAATCGATGACAGCGCTCTCGATGTACGACTGCAGCCCTTCCGCACTCTTCACATGAGCACTCGTGAACTGGCGGAAAATTTTCCCGACGGCCAGGAAATCAATCAAGTGATGAACGGCAAGAAGTCCATGCCGTCTGACCCTGCTCTGAAGATGATTTATCAGGTGCAAATCGCGCGCCAGCAGGAGCGCAAAGACAAAGACCGTCAGCAGGAATCCGTCAAGAGTACGAATCCCACGGTTGCGGACCGCACGAATAATACAGCAGCTGCAAACACCACGATGGCGCCCGCCAGCACCTCCGCTGACAATTCAGAAACGAACTCTCAGATGAGCTCCAAGTCTGCTGCCGGCGATAGCTCTGCTGAGAGCGCAGATCCGAAAGCTGCCGGAGAGAACACCGATGCCGCCGCTGCCGTGCCGCCGAAGTTGACGCCCGCCGAGGAAGAGGAGGCACGCCGGCGCGAAGAGCGGCTTTATGCAGACCTTGATGTGCAGCAACTGGCGAACGTGCCCGCCGACCAGCGTTTCAAGAAAGTTCTGAGCATGTCGCCCACGGCCCAACTTGCGTTTGCCGATGCTCTGCGCGGAGGCAAAGGTCAGGAGTTTCTTGAGGGCCTGCCGCCGAAGCAGAAAGAAATTTTGCTCGCCATGAATAATCCCGCGGGCGTGGTTACCGGCGAACTGGCGCAGGCAAAACTTGTACGCGCCATCTACAGCGACCGCCAGCTTGAAGAGGTGATGGCCGACTTTTGGTTTAACCACTTCAATGTTTTCGCCGATAAGGGAGTGGATCGGCTGCTGATCACCAGTTACGAGCGCGATGTGATCCGCCCGCGCGCGCTGGGCAAGTTTGAAGACTTGCTGGTGGCTACGGCGAAGAGTCCGGCGATGTTGTTTTACCTCGACAACTGGCTCAGCGTGGGGCCGGATTCTCCGCAGGCCGTAGGGCTTCCGCCGCGTCCTTACGGGCCTTACGGTCGCCGTTATCCTCCGCGGCCGCGCCCCAATCAGGGCCGGCGTTCCAGCGGCCTCAATGAGAATTACGGCCGCGAGTTGCTCGAACTGCACACGCTGAGCGTGAGTGGTGGCTACTCGCAACGCGACGTCACCGAAGTCGCCAAAGTTTTTACCGGATGGACAATCGAGCAGCCCTACCTTGGTGGCGGCTTCAAGTTCGAACCGCGCATGCACGAGCCCGGACCGAAGTTTGTCCTCGGCCACCGCATCAAGCCCAAAGGTGAAGGTGAAGGATTGGAAGTGCTGCACCGGCTAGCCACCAGTCCGCAGACCGCGCACTTCATCTCGCTCAAACTCGCGGAGCGTTTCGTCGCGGACGATCCGCCCGCCGCTTTGGTCGACCGCATGGCCAAGACGTTCCTGAAAAAGAAAGGCGACATCCGCGAAGTGTTGCTTGTGCTCTTCCACTCGCCCGAATTTTGGCAGGATACAACCTATCGCGCGAAGGTAAAGACTCCGCTGGAATTTGTGGCCTCCGCGGTGCGTGCCACCGGCGCTGACGTAGACGACCCATTGCCGCTCACCCGCCAGCTTAACAATATGGGCATGCCGCTCTACGGGGCGCAGCCGCCCACGGGATATTCGATGAAAGCGGAAACCTGGGTAAGTTCGTCCGCGCTGCTCAACCGCATGAATTTTGCTTTAGCTTTGACCAGCGGGAAAATTAGAGGCGTGAAGGTGGACGCGGCGCATCTGGCGGGGAGCAGTCCGCCGAATCCATCGCCGGACTCCACCCTCGCTCTGTCGAACCTGGAGAGCGGACTTCTCGCTGGAGAAGTATCCAAACAGACCCACGATTCGATTACCGCGCAGATCGAAGAGGCCAGGAAGAACAGCGGTGCGCAGGCAAAGCCAAACGACAAAGCAAGCCCGCGTAAGCCTGAGAATGCAGCGCGCCCGCCGGATGTAAGCACGATCGCCGGTTTGCTGTTGGGTTCGCCGGAGTTTCAGAGAAGATAGCTCTTAGCTCTCAGCTCTTGGCTCTTAGCTTGAATCTCATGGCTTTCGGTTGATGGGGCGGACTTCATGGGGTCGGTCCGGGGATTGAGCTAAGAGCTAGAGGCTAAGAGCTAGGAGCTGTTCTCATGTCCATCACTCGTCGCGTTTTTCTTCGTAACAGCGCTCTCGCCGTGGTTGGCACTGCGGCAGTGCCCAGCTTTCTGGCGCGCGCCGCCTGGGGCGCAGCCACACCTGGTATTCGTACCAAGCGCCTGGTGGTAATTTTTCAGCGCGGTGCCGCCGATGGATTGAACATCGTCGTTCCCCACGGCGAATCGCAGTATTACGCGATGCGACCCAGCATCAATATTCCGCGCAAGGCTGTGCTCGATCTCGATGGATTCTTCGGCCTGCATCCATCGCTTGCTTCGTTCCAGCCGTTGTGGCAGCAGCGTCACTTGGCGATTGTGCATGCCGCCGGATCGCCCGACCCCAGCCGCTCTCACTTCGACGCCCAGGACTTCATGGAGGCCGGAACTCCCGGAATGAAAGCCACCGAAGACGGATGGCTGAATCGCTCATTACGTCACCTGCCGCACCCGCCGCAGAAGTCGGCTTTCGAGGCGATTTCCATGGGCCCGTCCATTCCGCGAATCTTGAGCGGCCTTGAGCCGGCGATCGCCGTCAACAACATCAGCGATTTCTCGGTAGGTGGCCGCAATCCAAAACCATCGCCGGTCGCCAATACCTTTGAGGCCATGTACGATCATTCGCTCGACACGGTGCTTCACGGCACCGGTGAAGAGACTTTTGACGCGGTCAAAATGCTGAAAGCCGCCGACCCGTCGCAGTACAAACCCGCGCCCGGCGCGGATTATCCCAAGGGACGCTTCGGCGACAGCCTGCGTCAGCTCGCTCAACTCATCAAAGCGAACCTCGGCGTACAGGTTGCGTTCGCCGATATCGGTGGATGGGATCATCACGTTAACGAAGGGTCAACCGAAGGACAGATCGCAAACGTGCTCCGCGACTTCTCGCAGTCGCTCGCCGCTTTCTGGACCGATCTCGGCGACCTCGGCGAAGATACGGTAGTCGTGACCATGTCAGAATTCGGCCGTACGGCGCGCGAGAACGGAAACCGCGGTACCGATCACGGCCACGCCAATGTGATGTTCGTTCTGGGCGGGCCGGTAAAAGGCGGCAAGGTTTACGGACGCTGGCCCGGCTTGGATCAGTCACAACTCTACGAGGGGCGCGATCTGGCGTTAACTACGGACTTCCGGCAAGTTCTCGGCGAAGTTATGGCGCGGCACATGGGGAATAAGAACCTGAATGAAGTGTTTCCGGGGTATGAGAATCAGCCGGGGAAGTTTCTGAGACTGCTGGGATAGCTTAAGACACAGCGCCTGAAGGCGAATTTGAAACAGGCGAGTGCGGCACGCATAAATGCGTGCCCTGATACGAATCCCTTATCCGACTCCTTATACGTTTCTCATTGCCCACAGGCCGCTAGATTTCAACCAGCACATCGCCGTTTTCAATTTTCAGCGGGTACACGGTAACTTTCATACTCGGATTTTGCTCCGCCTCGCCCGTCTTTGGATCCCAGGCCCAGCCGTGCCACGGGCACACAACCTTGCCCCCTTCGATCATTCCCTGGCCCAGCGGACCGCCGCGGTGCAGGCAGACGTTGTCCATGGCTGTGTAGGCACCGTTCACGTTGGCGATGCAGATGGTTTTATCGCCGCAGGGAAATTCTTTGGCTTCGTCGGCGGGCGGGAGGTCGGATTCGGTGGTGAGTTTGGTGAGGTTCGGCATTTGAGTCTTGAATTCTTTGAGGAGAACTGCCTCGTTGCGCTCGGAGGACGGGCGAAAGCGCCCGTCCCCACATGGTTCTTGCCGCTATTTCGGCTGCAACGTCTGCGCGATCATGACCTGACGTTTGAAGTTTTCCAGCATATTTGGATCGAGGCGGACTTCGGTGGGCTTCTTGGCCAGCGTCATGGTATCGATCTTGTCCTGTAGCTTTAGCAAGGCGTAGAAAAGGTTTTCGGGGCGCGGCGGACAGCCAGTCACGTAAACATCCGTGGGGACGATTTTGTCGACGCCCTGCAACACCGCATAGGTATTGAACGGGCCGCCCACGGACGAGCATGCGCCCATCGAGATCACCCACTTCGGATCGGGCATCTGATCGTAGATGCGCTTTACTACTGGGGCCATCTTCAAAGTGACGGTGCCGGCTACGATCATCAGATCGCTCTGGCGGGGGCTGGGGCGGAATACTTCCGAACCGAAGCGCGCGATGTCGAAGCGCGCGGTCGAGGACGCGATCATCTCGATCGCACAGCAGGCGAGACCGAACGTCATCGGCCACACGGCGGATTTGCGCGCCCAGTTGAAGACGTAGTCCACCGTGCTGATCATGAAATTCTTTTCGAACTTGTTTTGCAGCCAACCCATCGGGTGACCTCGATTATCGAAACAATTATACGTGCAAGCGCCCGGCGAATGGAGCGAGGCACCTCAGTCTAGGTATCCCACCGGTAGGTGTCAATCAATTCCGGGAAATAGGGGTTGAGTTGCTGCCGCGACGCGACTCAGCTACAAATAGAATCATCCATGGATTCGAAACCCGCCGTGGCTGCTCGCCGCGCACGCATTCCAATTCTGCTGGTGGATGCGTGGGCCAATATTCGCACGTCGCAATTCTGGATGGTGGCCATCGCCCTGCTGTTGCGCGTCGGATGGATCGCCGTTGGCCACACTTACAAGTTCAAGAGCACGGAAGATAATTTCGGCTTCGGTTGGGAGATGGGACGCATCGGCGCTGCTATCGCCTCCGGGCGCGGCTTCAGCGACGCTTTCGGTGCGCCCACCGGCCCCACCGCATGGGAACCGCCGCTTTATCCTTACCTGACCGCGGGCGTCTTTCACATCTTTGGCATCTATTCGCAAGCGTCGGCATTCGTTCTGCTCAGCATTAACAGCGTGTTTTCAGGGCTGACTTGCATTCCGATTTTTCTGATCGCTCGCCGGATTTTCTCGGAGAAAGTCGCTGTCGGCTCCGCCTGGACATGGGCTCTTCTTCCTTACGTTATGTACTGGTGCACGCGTTGGGTTTGGGAGACAAGTTTATCGGCACTGCTGTTGGCCGTGGTCTTCTGGCTTGCGTTGACCATGGAGGATCGCGACGGACTAAAACCATGGCTCCAGTTCGGGCTGCTCTGGGGAATTGCTGCACTGAACAGCACGGTGCTGATCGCGTTCCTGCCAGCCTCGGGACTCTGGGCCTGGTATCGGCGCGCGAAGCGGCACAAGCCATCGTTGGCCGGCGTCGCACTGGCTTCTGCAATCTTTGTTGCCTGCGTCACGCCGTGGACCGTACGCAACTATCAAACCTTCGGAAAGTTTATTTTTATCCGCGATAACCTCGGCGCGGAATTGCGCCTCGGTAACGGCAACGGCGCCGACGGCACATGGATGCAGTATTTGCATCCGACGCAGGATACTTACGCCATGCGCCAGTACGCTTCCATGGGCGAACTGGCGTACATCGAAAACCGCAAGCGCCAGGCGGTTGATTACATCAAAGCCGACTACGGGCGCTTTGCCGTGCTCTGCCTCAAGCGCTTCATTTACTTTTGGGCGGGGCCGCCGCGGCTCTCGCAAATCTGGTGGCTCGCCGAAGTCAAGAACTCTCTCTTCCTCGCTTCGTCCGTGTTGATGTTCTGGGGACTGGGACGTGCTCTACGTCAGGGCAAGCCCGGCGCATGGCTGCTGTTCTGGCTGATCTTGTTGTATCCGGCAATTTACTATGTGGTCTATCCCGGCCAGCGCTACCGCCATCCCATTGAGCCCGAGATGACGATTCTTGGAGTTTACTTACTGACTGAGGCGGGAAGAAGGAGCAGTAAGACGAACGCGCGTGTGCAGTCTCGATGACCAAGTCCATCTCGATCCGACACGCTCTTGGACTCAGCTGTACTCTTAGTCCTTAGTTATTGCGCAGTTTCACCTTGGGTGCGCATTCGCGGCCCAGTCGGCTTATCATGAAGTGGCAGAGCTCTTGCGGGTCATGGCCGTCCAATCGCAACAATCAAAACTCGCCTTGTGGGTTACGGGAATCTGGGCTTTTGCTACCGCCTTAGTCGCCCTCGTGGTCTTGATTGTGATCAGGTATTTCGGGATGCTTGGTCGAATGCCCAACCCCGGAACCCTATTGTCTCTCGCAGCGGCGACGGTCCTCACCTTTATCCTCCTTTGGAAACTGCCCCAATGGCAAGTGGCGCACGTTCCAGACCTATCGCCTAAGGAACGCTTTGATCTCGAAAATAAGTCCCGAACCACACTCGCACAAATTGCCGGCGGACTCATTCTGCTTGGCGGATTTTGGATGACCCTTCAGAACTTCGAGGTGACGAGAGAGACGGAGGTTACGGATCGCTTCACCAAGGCCATCGAGCAACTGGGAGAAAAGGGAGAGGAAAAGATGTCGGTGAGACTGGGAGGAATCTATGCCCTTGAGCGTATCGCCATGGAGGACAGGGACGAGCACTGGCACATAATGAGGACATTGACGGCCTATGTTCGCGAAAATGCCCCGTTGACCGAGTCGAAAAGGCGTTGCCACGAGTCCAATCCCCGGCCATGCCCGGACATCGAGGCCGCCCTGAGCGTTCTTGCCCATCGAAGGCGAGCCTACGATCCAACTGATGACTTGCGTCTTGACCTTAGCAGCGCGGACCTCCAAGGGGCGTACTTGACGGGGCTCGATTTGGGAAATATCGTATTTTGGCGAACCAATCTAAATGGTGCGCAACTCCAGAAGGCGAAATTGGTCGCCGGGTTTTTCTCAGGTGTCGAGCTTAGCGGCGCTGATCTCGAAGAAGCCCACCTAGAATGGGCGCACATCCAGAACGCACCGCCCTACAGGGCGAACCTGAAGGACGCGCAATTCGCCAATGCGCATCTGGATGGCACCTGCCTTGATGGCTTGGATCTGACACAAACAAAAGGTCTGACACAGGAACAGATTGATAGAGCCAGGGGAGATTCCTCCACGCAGTTGCCAAGGAACCTGCGCATGCCAACCAGTTGGTTGAATAGCAAACCCTGCATGATCGAGAACTAAGCGCAAGCCGAGGTTTATTCAGCCGTCTCCAACTCAATCTTCAAAACGTGGATTTGTTTGATCTTAGGATCCAGAACGCCACGGATTTTCACTTTCTGGCCCTCGAATCCGTGGACCAGATCGGGGCGATCGAGGCGGAAGACGTCGTTGCCTGAAGCCAGCACCAGGTAGCCGCCCAAATATGTTATGCAGTAGACCGAGCAGGTATTCGAAGTCCCGCCCATGGATTTCGACTTGAGCATCTCCTGATGAGAGCGCGTGAGCGAGTGGACGTTCATGGCGCACTGACTGTCGGAGACGGTACCGCGGAAGAGGCGCACATCCTGGCCGAGAGCCGCGCTAGACATCACCAGAACGATCACCAGGATTCCTGCCAAGGTGCCTGCTGCAATCCAAATCGTTGTTCGATTCATAGCCACTCCTTGCCTCGTTCTCAAGGCAGCACCGTGAATTTCATGTGCATGCCCTCGTGGTCTTCACTGCAAATCACGGTGCAGACCACTATGTACTCCCCCGGCTCGGTTGGAGCGGTAAGGAGGAATTCCTGCTTGCCCGGCTTGAACAGCAGGTCCCATCCTTCCACTCGGGTTCGGTCCTTGGCTCGCAGCAGGGAGAAGCCATGAATCGATCCATCGCGGTTCCACGATTTGCCCCGCCGCGCCGTCACCCGCAAGACAAATTGTTCTCCAGCCTTGACGGTGATCTGCGGAGTGCGTTCTCCGGCAATCTTGTAACGGCTGTCGCTATCGGCCAGCACCTCAATCACACGCCCTTGTGCCGGATTCTCTTGCGCGGCGCTTGCTTGGGCAGACACGCGCGGCAGCCCGGCAAAAAGAACGCTTACCGCTGCAATCTTCACGAGACTACGACAAAATCTGGGCGATAGTGTCATGGGTTGTGTTCGGACTGTTGATTTTCCAGGTTACTGTGACCCAGTTACTGCGACATGTAGAAGAGCACCAGACGCATGTCTTCGTCAGTGATGGTGGCACGCACTCGCATGTGCCGCAAAACTGTCGCCATCATGCGCGGGGGGAATTTTCTTGGGGCGGCATGACAGCGGCCGCAGTTAGCGCGATAACGCTGCTCGCCCTGGAGACGCTTGGCGTCCACATCATAGCTGTGCGCAACCGGGACGCTGGCAACATCCTTCTTGCCCGAGGGTCCTTCGCCATAGGCCCATGAAGCGAAGGCAAGCGAAACCAAAGCGAGCGTGGAGATGAGAATTGAAATTCGCATCTTCATAGAGCCCCCACCCGGCCGAGAGGAATCAGGAACCGGTAGGCAATGCCCGCACTCCAGAGGTTGAGATTCCCTGCCGAACTGAATTGTCGGCCGTAACTGCCCACAACCTTCAGGCCGTCTTGCAGGTAGTAATTGAGTCCGAATTCACCTTCACGCGTGTTCGCGGGGGACAAACCGAGGGCCAGGGCCTCGTCCGGGGTGATCGAGCCGCTGAAGAATTGCTCTGCCCTCCCCGCGATCTCTGTCCGACGCATTGCTTTTTGCCAGAAATGCAACTGGCTCAACCGATAGGCGCCATCGATCCAGTATCCGCTGCCCTGGTTGGAGCGGGCGTACTCGGAATGAACATTAAGCGGAAGCTGAGTGGACCACCATGCAAAATGAAATCCAAAAGCATTCGTGCGCGTATCCTGCAACAGTTTTTGCCAGGAAGCTCCGATTTCAACTCGCGGACCGGGCAGGAAAAAGCTCATACGTCCACCGACGTTGCGCTCCGATACCAGGTTGTTGTGGCTGGTGCTGATTGCCGAAACATAGGCCGCATAGGTGAAGTTGGCCTTCGTGTTAGCGGGAAACCCGCCGCGCAGCATCATGCCGTCACTCGATTCGGCAGAGAGCGGCAGGATCAAAGGATCCTGTTGCAGGCTGCGGATCCAGATGGGATAAAGGCGCTCGTTGAAGATTCCGAACGGTGTGAGAAAACGTCCCATGGTGACCGTGACGTGTGGATTGGCGATGTAGTCCGCTTCCAGATAGTCGAGGTTCTTGTCCACCGGGCCGCCGTAAGGACCGCCGCCAGGGGAGCGCTGAAAAGCTCCCTGGATTTCGGCTCTCGATTCCACCAGCCAGCGGTCGCCAAGCGGCAGCAGTAGAACGGGATTGATCTGGGCATCGAGCTGCTGTTGACCGGCCGTGACAAATGAGAAGGTGCCTGCGGTGCCGGAAAGAATGGGGACGGGCTTCGCAGTCTCTGGCGACTGGGCCGACGCCAGACTCGGCGTGAAACACAGGAGCAAAAGAACTAAACCTCCGTTCAGAACGGTATTCAGGCCGCGCTGCAACCCTGCTTTTTTCAATAAAGACAACACGTCAAAAACTCCACTTAAGCCTTTGAGGGGATTGTCTTTCAGCATGCTAACCAAGGGAACATCACTGAGGTAACTCTCGTATCTAAGAGCGCGGGGTTGAGCCTTTCCTAGCTTTGTCCCTCACCAAACGCAACCGACCGCGTCTAATGTCTTGAAACGGAGGAAGCATATGAACCGGCGACGCCAATTCCCAACCTGGTGCGGTGCTATTTTAGGAACCATCTGCGCGATTTTCGTTCTCGCCCTCGGGGCCCATGCCTCCGATCACCGCGGCGCGGTCACCGAAGAATTCCATCAGACCTATGCCATCACTGCAGACGGCCGCGTGGAACTCGACAACATTAACGGTGACGTTCACATCTCCACCTGGGACCAGAACGAGATCAAAGTGGATGCGGTCAAGTACGCCAACTCCAAAGAGCGCCTCGACGACGCGCGCATCGAAGTGGAATCCGGCAAAGAGTACCTTTCGATTCGCACCAAGTATCGGGATCACGACCTCAACTTCAACTGGGGCTCACACAACAATCCCCCGAGCGTGGAGTACACCCTAACGGTGCCGCGCACGATCCGACTGGATGAAATCAAGTTAATCAACGGCTCTCTCGATCTGGCCGGCGTCACCGGTGAAGTGCGCGCCTCATGCATCAACGGAAGGCTGGAGGCGCACAATCTTTCCGGCCGCACCGATCTCTCCACCATCAACGGCCACCTGGACGCCAGGTTCGATCAGCTTTCCGGTTCATCCATGGAACTGCATTCGGTCAACGGCTCGGTTGAGCTGACGATCCCTTCGGATTCCAAGGCCGAGATCGAAGCCAGCACAGTCTCAGGCGGAATCGAGAACGACTTTGGCCTGCACGTGAATCATCACCGCTACGTTGGCCACGACTTGCGCGGCGAATTGGGCAGCGGCGGCCCACGCATCAAGCTCGCAAACGTGAATGGGCGGATTGAGATTCGACATGCGTCGGATGGGCGCGCGCTGAGCCCCGTGAAGGACTTGAACCATCGTGATCGGGATAATGATGATGAGGACGACAGCGAAATCTAGGGAGTCGTTACAGGAGGCGTTCGATTTTGACTTGGAGATTCAGGCAAAATGTAGCGACCGCTCTCCAAGGCGTCCGGGAGTAAGTGGCGAAAGAGATAAACAAGCTTGGACCATCCACTGGTTTCGATCAGCAGTAATGCGCCCCAAAGGTCGCTGTGACTTCCCTTATAGCGGTCCTTCCAGTGCCATATAGTGAGGATGTAGAGGTAGACAAACCCGGGCAGGAACAGGAGTGCGCCGGTGACTCCGCAAAAGATAGCAAGCGGCCCTTCCTCACGGAGGACTGCAACCAGAAGAAACGGCAGACCGGCGCCTGAGACGATCGCCAACCATCCCAGCCACCTGAACCGACGACGCCAGATAACGGCTGAATGATCTCGCATAATCCTACATTTCAATAAATCGTGTAACCCGGCGCCGGCGTTCGCAGATCAGGCTTCGAAGCCATCAGCAACAGCGCCCCCTCGCGCTTGAACGCCCGCAGATCATCCAGGCTGTTGAACGATTTTGTCTTGTAATCATCGGGCGTGGGCGTGTCATCGGGAACCCGGTATGCTTCTACATTTTCGAATGCATGTTTCTTCAGGAGCGCTACATACTCCGCTTCCGACCGAACATGCACCGGCACTTTCAACTTGTCCACCCATTGCAACGAATACTGATTGTCCTTATACAAATTGATGAGAATGAATAATCTTCCCCGCGGCGCCATCACGCGAAACAATTCCATCAGCGCGCGATCCTGATCGGCATAGTAGTAAAACGACTCGACCGAGAGCACTTTATCAAAGAAATTTTCTTCCCAAGGAATCTGCTGGGCCGATCCCCAGACGTAAAGCACGTTGTCGAAATCTTTCGAGGCCGCGCGAGCCTCGCGAATCATCTCATCGGAAACGTCGAGGCCCACCACCTGCCCAAATCCATCCGGCCCCTCGCCTACCAGCCGCGCCAGCAGCCGCGTTGCCCAGCCCGAACCGCAACCAAGATCGAGCACACGCTCGCCCGGACGCAGTTCCATCTTGCGAATCGTCTTCGCCGTGATATCGAGATGATGGTTCTCCATCTTCGGGCCTTCGCCAGCCGCGGCCCAGCGGTTGAATTCCTGTTGCAGCTTCTCGTCGGGAGTAAGGGATTTTTCTGGCATGGAATAATTCTAGTGTATAGTGCCCAAAGTCCTAAACCACGCAGGAGCCAATCGATGAAGCGCATCCTGGCTGTGCTCAGCCTTCTCTTTCTCTACGCCGGATTCTCGACGCAAACGCGAGCCGTTGCTCAGGACGAAACCATTGCCTCGCGCACACAGGGCCCCGACGGTTCCAAGCTGCATTACCTCACCGCTGGCAAGGGTACGCCGCTGATCCTTCTACATGGCTATGCGGAGACGTCGCTGATGTGGAAGCCGATCATCCCCGCCTTGGCCAAGCGGTTCACCGTAATCGCGCCCGACCTGCCCGGCATCGGAGACTCCGACATTCCCGCCAGCGGCCTCGACATGAAGAGTGCCGCGATTCGCATCCATGACCTCGCCAAGTCGCTTGGCATACAGAAAGCCGAAGTCGTGGGCCACGACATTGGCCTCATGGTCGCCTACGCTTATGCCGCGCAATTCCCGACAGAAGTCACGAAACTTGTTCTGATGGATGCTTTTCTTCCCGGCGTAGCAGGTTGGGAGCCTATCTATAACAACCCGAACATATGGCATTTCCGCTTCAATGGGCCGACTCCCGAAGCCCTGGTCCAAGGCCGCGAGCGCATTTACTTCGATTATTTCTGGAATGACTTTGCAGCCGACAAGAGTCACTCCATTCCGGAAGAAGCCCGCCAAGCCTACGCGGCTGCTTACGCCCGACCGGGACGCATGCACGCAGGATGGGCCTACTTCGTTTCGTTCCTGCAAGCCGCCAAGGATTTCGGTCAACTCTCCCGGACCAAGCTCACCATGCCGGTGCTGACTATCGGCGGCGACAAGTCTCTGGGAGAAGCTCTGGGCCAGCAAGCCAAGCTGGTTGCCACAGACGCGAACGTAGTGGTGCTGAAAAACACGGGTCACTGGGTGCTTGAGGAAAATCCGAAGGAGACTACCGAGGCACTGCTAAAGTTTCTGTGACGTTGTTGCAGGCAGTGTCCTAATTTGAAATTCTCAGATATTGGCAGCGGCTCTTAGCCTGCCCGTCGAGCTGCGCCTTAACTTTCCCGCTCATCTGGTTCGCAGTCTCGCGATTTGGATTTGAAGGCGTGCTGAGCACGCCTCGAAAACACAAAACAATTGATCGTGTGGAACTCATTCCCGAATCGGGGAAACTGCCCGCCCTAATTTCAAACTGTGTGCAATTGTGATCACTTCCAAGGTATGCCTCGATCGTAATTTGATCCTTATGGGTTGGAAGTTAGGGAAACTCACGCGAACCTCCCCGTTGTCGGCTGTTTTCCCTCTGATGGCGCAGTTTAGGGAGATACTGCACCACCTCATTTTGGGAAGTCATGCATGACAATCGAAGGGCGACGCTACGATTCCAGCAAACTTCCTGATGATTCGAAGCTGGCTGCCAGGTCTTTGGGCTCGACTTCAAGTCGCATGTACCTGTTCCTCTTCCTCCTTGCCTGCATCTGCAGGGGAAGCCTGTACGCCCAAGACTTGAGCGGAATTGTGGTCCACGGGTTTGTCAGCCAGGGCTTCCTGTACAGCTCCAACAACAACTACCTGTCCATGAAGTCGAGCGATGGCAGCCCCCAGTGGACGGACGGGGCCGTTAACGTCTCCGATTCTCTGGCCGATAATTTGCGGGTTGGAATCCAGTTGCACATGTACCAGTTGGGAGAGTTCGGAGGGTCGAACGTCCAGGTGGATTGGGCCTCAGGAGATTACACAGTCAATGACCATTTTGGCTTTCGGGCCGGTAAGGTCAAGACGGTCTGGGGCTTGTTCAACGATTCCCAGGATATTGACGCGGTCTTCCTCTGGATACTCCTGCCCCAAGGCTCTTACTCAATCGACCACAAGAGCTTCTACCTGGCGCACGTTGGGGGAGACGTGTACGGCGGTCTCTCCCTCGGGAAACGGGCCGGAACACTGCACTATGTCGCTTACGGGGGGCAGGCAACCATTGACTTGAATGACGGATATATCAAAACCTTCGCCGAACTCGGGCTCACGTTCACGAGTTCGTTGGGAGGCAAGACCTACGGCGGCGATCTGCAATGGGAAACACCCGTCAGAGGGCTGATTCTCGGATCCAGCGGAAATTGGCTGGCCGCGGACGGGACCGCGCCTGCGGGGGCCTTCCATTCGCCGGCCTATCTAGTCCCCTCAATGTACGGCAAGTTTACCCGGGGAAAAGTCTACCTGGCGGGTGAATATGACCGGATACCGTTCAATGCGACCATCACGCTCGGGACGGAAGTGATTCCGTTTGTGGCGGATGGGCGATCCTGGTTCGCAATGGGAAGTTATCGACTTACCAAAAAGTTTCAAGCAGGAACCTACTACAGCCACTACGTCAACAAGTCAGCAGACACCACCCAGCCGGCGAATTACTCGAAAGATTGGGTGCTGTGCGGACGTTATGACTTTAACCCGTACTTTTACGCGAAGCTCGAGGGCCATTTCCTTCACGGAACTAATCTTGGGTACTACAACAGCACAAACCCAAATGGCTTGGCCCCAAACTCGAATATGTTGGCAGCCAAGATCGGTTTCAGCTTCTAGCTCGCCTGGCGTTCCGGAACGTGGATCTATGACGAAAGCTCGTTGCCCAATCCTGCTGCTGTTAGCGGTGCTTGGCTCATGGTCCGCGGCCGGAGCGCAGGATGTAGTGTTGGTGGTGAACAAGGGGGTGCAGATTTCGGAAATCACTCATGCCGATTTGCGCGCCATTTTTATGGGAACAAAGACCAGGTTCGCTGACGGTTCCCATGCCGTGCCCGTGACTTTAAAGGGTGGAGCAGCGCACGAGGTCTTCTTAAGAAATTATGTCGGCGAGGGTCCTGAGGAATTCCGCTCGCAATGGCGCAAGACGGTATTCACCGGACAGGGTGCCATGCCCAAGGCCTTTGACTCCGAATCAGCCCTGATCCAATACGTGGTCGTCACTCCAGGCGCAGTCGGATATGTGAGCCGAATTTCGCCGCAAGACAGTGTGAAGCTCCTCGCCGCGGTCAAATAGTATCCGCCAACGCCTGGGTTCTCAGTTTGTGCCCGTCAGTGCGGTTGGTCGTAATCCGGCAGCTGAGTCAGCGCCTCGTCTCGCCACTACTCCTGGCTTGGCGGCTGTGTTACAGTTTTCCCTCCGCATGGCGACACGCCCTCAAAACCCTGCGCCGGAACCAGATCCCGGCTCCCTCTACTGCCCGAACTGCGCCGAAGAGGTCACTGATCCGCTGACTTGCGGCGACTGCTCTGCAGTCATCTGCCGCCGTTGCGGGACGCCGCTGGAATCTGCCGACGAATTGGGAATGGGATGATCGAACCTCCCGCCGGATTCGCCGTCGAAGCTTCCACGAACAATCCGCAGCCCCCTCCGGCTCAACCCACTCTGGTGCGCGGACTCAGCCTGCTTGATTCCGTACTGCTCCTGGTCAGCGGCATCATCGGCTCCTCGATTTTTCTTACCGCCAAGGACATCGCCGGCCCCTTGCCGCAGCCCATGCTGTTCTTGCTGGTATGGGTGATTGGCGGCGTGATTTCGCTCTTCGGCTGTGTCGCCTTTGCGGAGCTGGGTTCCATGTTCCCCGAGTCCGGCGGCCAATACATTTACCTGCGCGAGGCCTATGGCGACCTCGTCGCCTTCCTCTATGGATGGATGCTCTTCGCCGTTGCCAACGGTGGGACCATTGCTGCTCTCTCCGTCGCGTCGGCTGCCTATACGGGCCAAGTCTTCCCCATTGTGTCGCAGGAACATGTGGTGCTCCAGTTCCTGGGAATCACCATAACGCGCGCGCATTTGTTCGGTCTGCTCCTGATTGCCCTGCTGACCTATGTCAATGTCGTTGGACTGCGCTGGGGCACGCTGCTGCAAAATCTTTCGACCTGGACAAAGTTCGCCGCCATGGCGGCGTTCGTCTTCCTCGGCTTCGCCATCGGCAAAGGCGACTGGTCGCACTTCCATTCCCACGGTGTCGGCCTCACTATGGGACTGCATCCCTCGCAACTTATCTCGCTCATGGGCATTGCGCTGATCGCGGTGTTCTGGGCTTATGACGGATGGGTTTACATCACCTGGGTCGCGGGCGAAGTGAAAGATCCGCGACGCAACGTTCCGCTTGCAATGGTGCTGGGAGTGCTCGCGGTCGGCGCCATTTACATGGCGATGAACATGACTTACCTCTACGCCCTGCCGCTCGGAGAGATCGCGCAGCACGAAACCATCGCGCATGCAGCGGCGGCCGCGCTGTTTTCTCCTCATGCCGCAGTGTGGCTCTCGCTGATGATCGCGGTCTCATGCTTCAGCGCCGCCGCCACCTGCACGCTCTCCGGCGCGCGCGTCTATCTCGCCATGGCGCAGGATGGCGTCTTCTTCAAGCGCATGGCCGTTATCCATCCCAAGTGGCGCACGCCCGCCTTCAGCCTTATTGGACAGGGCATCTGGGCTGCCCTGCTCACCGTCAGCGGCCGCTACGATCAGCTCTACACCTACGTCATCTACGGCATGGTGCTCTCTTACACGCTGACCGTAATTGGAATGTTCCTGCTGCGCTGGAAGCGTCCCGACATTCCGCGTCCCTACCGCTGCACGGGATATCCCTGGCTCCCCGCGATCTACGTGCTGGTCGGAACCATCTGGACTCTGAACACCATCATCACGCGCCCAACGGAAGCCTTCTGGGGCACGGCAATCGTGCTGATCGGCATCCCGGGATATCTTTATTGGAAGAGAAGCAGCCGGAAGGCAACAGCAGTGGAGTAAGTATGTTCGAACGCTACACCGAGAAGGCGCGGCGAGCCATTTTCTTTTCGCGCTATGAAGCCAGCCAGTACGGCTCGCCGGTGATTGACACGGAGCATCTGCTCCTCGGCCTGATACGCGAAGACAAAGCTCTTTACCGTTGGCTGCCCAAGACAGATCTTCAGACCATCCGCCAACGAGTGGACGATCATTCCACAAAGCGCCCACCCACGTCGACCGCCGTCGATTTGCCACTAAGCGCCGACGCCAAGCGTGTTCTGAAGCACGCTGCAAACGAAGCCGACCGGCTGGCCAACAAACATATCGGGACCGAACACTTACTCCTGGGATTGCTCGACGAGGACGGCAGTTTTGCGGCAAAGCTTTTGTTGGAAGCCGGAGCCGATGGCCGGGAGATACGCCTGCATTATGCCGAGCAACAATCTCAGGCCCCGAAACCACTGTCTTTTCAGCGGGCCTCCTATCGCGATTACGGATTCCGGGCTCTCTCAGCGGAAACCGTCGAAATCCACGGTTCCCGCTGGAATGTTGATTACGTCCGCGATGCCGTCCAACTCTGCCGCGCCTACAACTGGCACTGGCACAAAGCAATCTGGACACCGCGCGATGTCGCGGTCCACAAAAACACCGGCCGCGTCTCGTTTGACTTGGGTCTCGCCAAAGACTCGGCAGACTTCAGCGTGGTCAAAGGCGGCTGGAAGAAAGATCACTGCTTCATCTGCCGCTGGGAGCTATTCGAATCTGCGGACGACGCCGACCACGGCACCGGCTACACCAACGGCCATGACTGGCTGTGTTCAGAGTGCTACGGAAAATTCTGGGAGCGCTCGGATTTCTTCTCTTCGTCGTATTCCGATATCACCTGAACACCCCGCCTCATCCCCGAATAAACCGGGGACAGACGGGACTGAATTTCTTAGTTCTGAAAATGGGGAACGTCCCGTCTGTCCCCGAATTGCCCCGAATTGCCCCGCCCGAATTGCCCCCGAATTGCCCAACCGGACATATCATGTGCTACCGACATGCAGAATCTTTCATCTTGACTGCTGAAGCCATTCGTAGGAGCATTTGACGGCACAGTGCGCATGACGAATACTCGTAAACTACTGTACGCGGCACTCCTTGCACTCCTTGCTCCCCTTGCTGCCGCGCAAGGAACCTTCACGAGGATCGATTTTCCAGCCGCTGGTACAACATTCGCCTTCGGAATCAACGATTTCGGCGAGATCTGTGGTTTCTACACCGACTCAAACGAAAACAACCACGGGTTTGTCTTCAGCGGCGGCAAGTACACGTCGATCGACTATCCCGGTTCGACCAACACCTTCGTCGTTGGCATTAACGACGCTGGGGACCTCGTCGGGTACACGGCGGACCCCGACATAGGTTTCATTTACACTTCATCGACACAGTCGTTTACAGAAATCGCCTATCCGGGCGCTCAATCTACCTTTCCGAGCGCCATCAATAACAGCGGGCTTGTGGTTGGATCTTTTACCCTGGATAATGGCAACGAAACAGGATTTGAGTTCGACGGGTCAACCTACACCGCATTAGCCGCGCCCGGCTCCACGCAAACCTTCGTCACGGGAGTTTCCTCCAACGGCGAAGTGGTGGGATTCGCGGCGGCGCCGTCGGGCAAGAACCCCAACTTTGCTTTCCAGAACGATCAGTACAGGCAGTTGGCAATACCAGCCGCATCTCCAGTCGTTCGTTCCACCAATCCACAAGGAACCGCCTTCGTAGGTCAGTATCAGCCCAATGCGGACCTGTATGTTGGATTCTTGTATCAGGGCGGCGTTTTCCAAAGCATACGCGTCCCCCAAGCCAAGTCCACGGTAGCGCGCGGGATTAACACCGGCGGAACGATCGTTGGCTCGTTCATCAACTCCTCTGGCGCACCGCAAGGCTTCATTTGGACACCTCCGGGTGCTGAGCACAAGTAGGGCTCCGTTCAGAGTCTTTTGCGGACCATTCCCAGGGCAACCATTTTGCCTCGCTCTTGGGGGTATCGGATTCTCCTGAGCGGAGAATAACTGTTGAAACATCCCGGTTACACTTATTGACTGGATTTCGAACGCTCCCTGCGGCGGGTGGCCGCGGAAACTGGGTTAGCTTGGCAACCGGCATAACCCCAGTAACTTTATTTACCCTCCGTCTTGCAGTACCTTAGGTGTAGCGTCCAGAAGTATGTAATCGTGTGCGCCTTCGCGCTTGCCTTGGAGAAGACATGAGCCGCTCTGTAGTTGTCCGCCTGTTTCTCGTCGGGTTCTTCATTACCGCTTTGTTCACGGGATGCTCACGCGATCCCAACGTGCGCAAGCAGAAATATCTCGAGAGTGGCGACCGCTATTTCGCCAAGGGCAAGTACCGCGAAGCGGCCATCCAGTATTCGAACGCGTTGCAGGTCGACTCCCGTTTCGCCGGTGCCCATTACCAGTTGGGCGAAACCTATCTCAAGCTGGGCGATAGCATCCGGGCGTTTCAAGAATTATCCCGGACAGTCGAACTGGCTCCCGACAACTATCGCGCCCACATCGATCTGGCCAACCTTCTGATAGGAGCGCGCAATCAAGATGGCTCGGTCAATGACGATTACATGAAGCAGGCGCGCGTACACCTTGACTTGCTTCGCGAAAAGCAGCCACAGAATCCCGAAGTCTTCCAGGCGTGGGCCGACTACTATGCCGCGCAAAACAATATAGGCGCAGCTCTGCAGGAGATGCAGAAGGCCATTGCCGCCGATCCCAACCGTTCGGAGTCCTATCTGGATTTGGCGCTTCTGCAAATCCGCTCGAACCTGATGGACCAGGCCGAAATTAATTTCAAGAAGGCTGCCGAACTCGACCCCCATGCCGTGAATGCCCAACTGGCCCTGGGAGGCTTTTACCAATCGCGCAACCGCCTGCCGGAAGCCGAGCAGCAATTCAAACACTCGATCGAACTTGCGCCCAAAGATCCCGCGCCGCGCGAGGCGCTGGTCCGGCTTTACATGGCCCAGGGCAAGAAGGCCGATGCGGAAGCGCTCCTGAAGCAGGCTAAAGCGGACCTTTCGGATCTTTCCGAGGGCTACCGCATGCTGGGCGATTTTTATTTCGCCACCGGCAACCTGGATAAAGCCACCGCGGAATATTCTTCGCTCTATAGCGACCATCCCAAGGATCTACAAGTCAAGAAAAACTACATACAGCTTCTCATCCTGAAGGAACGTCTGGATGAAGCCACCAAGTTGACGAACGAAGTTCTGAAAGCCAATCCGCATGATGTGGACGCCTTGGTCTACCGTGCCCAGGTAGAAATCCGCCGGAATGACGCCGGCGCCGCCGTGGACTCATTGCAGCAAGCGCTGAAGAATGATGCCGGAAACGCCGTGGCTCACTACCAGCTCGGACTGGCTTTTGACTTGCAGCACAACGAAGCGCGTGCGGAATCGGAATGGCGTGAGGCCGTGAAACTGCGTCCTGACCTTACGGAGGCGCAGCGTGCGCTGGCCGCGCTCGAAATGCGCCGTGGTGATCTGGATGCGCTAACGCAGACCGCGCAGCAAATCATCGCCAGTGCGCCCTACTCTCCGGATGGCTACCTGATGCGCGCGCTGGCGGAAATGGGTCGCCAGAAATATTCCGACGCCCAGCAGGACCTCACCAAAGCCATGGGCATTGCTCCGGGCAGTCCCGCACCTTACGTGCAGATGGGAAATCTCTATCAACTGCAGAAGCAATACGCGGAGGCCATCAAGTTTTATCAGCAGGCGCTCGACAAGGACGCGGGGTCCACGGATGCGCTGCAAGGAATCATGAATGTCTATCTGGTGCAGAAGCAGCTGGACCAGGCGATTGCCGCGGCGCGCGTGCAGATTGCCAAATCGCCCAACACCGGCGGTTTCTACGATCTGTTAGGTTCGGCGCTGTTTCAGAAGAAAGACTTGAGTGGCGCGGACGCGGCTCTGCGGAAGGCCATTGACCTCGACAAGAATAATTCCGATGCGCTTCTGAAACTGGGACAGGTGCAGGCGGCCCAGGGGTCGGTGAGCCAGGCTCTGGCCACCTATCAGCAGTCGATCAAGGATCACCCGCGCGAGATTGCCTTCTACATACTTGCCGGCGAGATGTATGAATCGCAAAGCGATTGGAATAACGCGAAGGCCATGTATCAGAAAGCGCTGGATATTCAGCCCAACAATCCGCTGGCCTCAAACAACCTGGCGTACGTGATGCTGGACCAGGGCGGCAACGTGGACGTGGCGCTGGCGATGGCCCAGACGGCACGCCGAGGGATGCCGGACTCTCCGAACGCAGCAGATACGCTGGGCTGGGCTTACTATCAGAAGGGCGTATTTCAATCCGCCATCGATGCATTCCAGGAGTCCCTGCGGCTCAATGAGAAGCGCGGCGCAGCGGACGATCCGGTCGTCCACTATCATTTGGCTCTTGCCTATCAGAAGGCGAAACAGCCGGCCCAGGCAAAGCAGCAACTGGAGCGGGTGCTGAAGATCAATCCCAATAACAGCGACGCACGCAAGGCGTTGTCGGAGCTGCGCGGGTAGAAGGTGCAAGCCTTTTTGCGCCAAGTGACACTTAAAAGGCGGCCTCTCGGGGGCGTGCCCATCGGTACCGGGCTTCGCCCGGCGGACAGCCGAGGGAGGCTCCCCCACATAAAGCTTTCACCCAGCAATAAAAAACCCGCCGCGTGCGCGGCGGGGTTCAGAAAGAAGAGTGTTTAGCCTTACTTGATCTTGCGGCGGATCATGCCAGCCAGACCAAGCAGGCCGGTTCCGAGCAAGGTGAGCGAGCCGGGTTCGGGAACAACAACGTTGGTATCTCCGCTAGAGATGAGCGTGCTCCCGTGGAAGTAGCCTTTGCCGGTGTTGATGGTCAACTGTACGGTGACGCCATTGCTGACGCCGCTGCCGCCGCCAAGGCTACCCGTGAGTACACCGGTTAAGGTGTAGTTATGAGTTCCGTTGGCCAGAGTGATCATTGTCCAAGTGGCGCTGGTGAAGGTGCCGGAGAAAAGTACTCCGGTCAATCCGTCGGTACCGTTGCCGGTGATGGTAAAGGTGCCGCCTGGGTTGAAAGTTCCACCCGTTAGCAGGGAGCCGGTAGCCAGCGTGCCTGTGCTAAAGGTGACGGTGCCCAGGTTCCCGGTAATGAGCCCACCGCCGTTGTAACCGTTGACCGCGACCAATGTGGAGCCCGCCAGCGATAGACCGCTGTTGGATCCCGTCAAAGTACCGCCGTCGTTGCTGAAGTCCACGCCGCTGCTCGCGAAAGCGGCCAGTGGCAGGGCCAGTGCCAAGGCGAGCAGTACTGCAATTTTCTTCATTGGTAATTCTCCTGGAACGTTCCATGGCCGGATAGCCTTAGGCAGGCAAGACGAAGCGGCCGTGTACCCGGTGGCGCTGGGTACTCAACGTCGAACCGAGCACCTCTCGTGCCAAAGGGTCGTACTCTCCTTATTCCTTGCTATCAACAGTTTGAATAAACTCCACAGGAGCGGACTGGAAGGACTGTGAAAATGTCTGCGTTTTTTAAGCGAATCACCGGCAGAAAGGAAAGCTTGGGATGAATATTCCCCGGCGGTTCGTCAGTCCGCCGCGACGGAGCGGGACGGAGTTTCATCGGTCTGGGGACGGCGCGCGGCGCGGTTGGAAGGCAATCCGGCGTCGCGGATCTTGTACAGCAGCGCCCGATAACTGATGTTGAGGGCGCGGGCCGCCTGCTTGCGATTCCAGTGGTGATGCTGGAGCACTTTGAGGATGATCTTGCGTTCCAGTTCGTGGACGGCCTGGCGCGTAATCTTCTTGAGGGAGATGGGCCCATCCACGGCGATGTCGGCGCTGAAAAAATCCACTTGATGCGGGCGCAAGTCAGTAGAGATAGCCTCTTCCGTGCCCAGGATGACGTAGCGTTTGATCAGGTTCTCCAACTCGCGGATGTTGCCCGGCCAGTGATATTTCCGCAGCGAGTTCATTAAGTCCGCGGAAAGCGCCTTGGCGCGCGAATTGAATTTCTTGTTGTAACAGTCCAGGAAGTAGGCGACAAGTTCAGGCAGATCAGGGATGCGTTCGCGCAACGGCGGCATGTGAAGATTAACGACGTTGATGCGATAGAAAAGATCGGCGCGAAAACTGCCACTGGCGATTTCCTCTTCCAGCTTTCGATTGGTGGCGCAAACTACCCGCACTTCCACTTTCTTGTCTTCCTGAGCGCCGATGCGGCAGAACTGCCCGTCCTGGAGCAACTGCAGAAGCTTCGACTGCAAACTCATGTCGAGTTCAGAGATTTCATCCAGAAACAAGGTTCCACGATGGGCCATTTCGACGCGTCCAGGTTTCATTCCAAAGGCGCCGGTAAAGGCTCCTTTTTCGTAGCCGAAGAGTTCGCTCTCAAGTAACGTGCCGGGAATGGCAGGACAATTCACTTTCACCCAAGGCCCGCTCTTCCATGGCGAAGCGGCATGGATCATGCGAGCAATGATGTCCTTGCCGGTGCCACTCTCCCCCTGAATGAGAACCGGGACGTTCGCGCCAGCAATCTTGGTGAGGCGCTCGCGCAGGGCGCGCATGGCGTCAGTGCCCCCAAATACGACCGCCTCGGGGGGCATCTCTCCCAAGGGCTGGATCAGTGAACTGACGGAACTTTGCGTAGTCATAAGATCTTGCTGGCTCTGCGGTAGGGGCACCCTATTTGCCGTGCATCCGGAGAACCAAACGCAGGGGAGAAAGAACTCTACAGCGTAAGGTTAGTCTATCTGATTGACCAAAAGCAACTTACTAAAGATTTGGAGGGGAGGCAGCAGGTAATCGGTCGCAGGACGAGAGCAGAGGCAGGGTAGTGAAAAGATTTTCACACCACAGAAGTTTGCTTCCTGCGGGGTATTTTGACTGAAGATAGCGAGGTGGAAAGAGGACGGGAAAACTTCAGCCCTATGAGGTTGTAGGCCTCAGCATGCTCGGTTCGCAGGACTCTTGCCCGCAGAGTGCGCGCCGCCCGCGGCAAGGAGGCTAGTGCGGCCAGAGGAGCGCTGGGAATCTCCAGGGAGATTTCCGCCGAAGACGGGAGGGTACGGCGAACCGCCACCAGCATGCCGCCAGCGGAAACGTTAAGGGCGGTGGCGAACTCCAGGAATTCCTTCTCGGGCTCGAGCCGACATCGGACAAAAACGGGTATGGCCAAAGCTAAGCGCGGCCATCGCCGCCGCTCTGCCGCTGGACCCTTAGCCCTCACGCACA
>Ga0307479_10000636_pt1 | contig 31520 bp, 26 predicted proteins | sample atmos_gasesECM4C_FD_203743 | JGI IMG/M metagenome (GOLD analysis project Ga0307479, IMG submission 203743) | Hardwood forest soil microbial communities from Morgan-Monroe State Forest, Indiana, United States - atmos_gasesECM4C_515 | ecosystem: Environmental > Terrestrial > Soil > Temperate...
TTGACGTCTTTCACGAATCCGGGGAAAAGCACGGCTTCGGTTTGACCGAGTCGTCTTGCGAGTGTTTCCAGCTCCGCACGGCACGCGCCATCGCCTGCCAGCAATAGCCGCGCTTCCGGATGGAGCTCTCTCACTCGGGACAGTGCTTCGACCAAGTGCTGCTGCCCTTTTTCCGGCACAAAAACGCCGACGCATCCAAACAAGAAATTGTTTTCTCGCACTCCCCATCGCTTCCGCGCGCTGCGGCGTTGCTCGGGAGTTCGCCATGGGAAGATTTCCACGCCTTCGTTCACGATCGAAATTCGTTCTGCCGGGATGCCCGAATCGATCAGGCTTTGCGCCACCTCTTTACTGTTCGCCACGAACCGTTCGACGGCCCTATACCGTGCTTCGGACACTACGTTTTTCCGAAGCGGGAATCCGATTCGACGGGACAGCAGGAGCGGAACTCTTTTGTGAGCCCGCGCCATCCATGCCGCTGTCAGCGCGTGCGGTTCATTCAAGTGCACTAAAGCAAATCGGTTGCGCGCGATCAAATTACCCACGGCGCGAGCAGCCCATGCGCGCAGGCCGAATCGCGCTACGGCATGAACTGTGATTCCAGCTTCCAGGGCGCTTTTTGCAAGCGGCGAGTTTCGTGCCGCCAACAGCTCGATCTCCTGTCCGCGCTCTTGCAATCCACGCAATGTCAGCAGCGCCTGGCTTTGCCCGCCACGCCATTCCCGCTCCAGATCGACGTAAAGTATTCTCACGGCGTGCGAACTCTCCCGGCATGCCGTTCCGTTTCCACGAGCTTCCCTAGCTTCTTGAATTTCAGCCAGGTGCTGCGGGCCGCCATCCGCGAGATCACCCATCCCCGAGAGCCGTCGAGAAGACCGAGGTGTAGCACGTAGCCGTTAAACCAATTCCAAGGTGTGGCCAACCACATCGCCGCGCGCCAACGGCGTTTTCCGGCCTTGTACATTTGCTGGGCCGCCAGCGTGGTGTAGCGCTCGACCTTCTCCTGGTGTTCCAGAAAGGAGGCCATCGTGTAATGGAACAAGTCTCCGTCGAGGCGTCCCGGCTCGCCCTCGAACTGCAATGACTCATGTACGATCCCCGAAAAATGCGCCGTCGCCCGCCGATAGAGACGCCGCTGACGATCTGGATACCAGCCCGAGTGGTTGATCCTGCTTCCGACGTACCAGGCTCGCCGCGCGAATTCATAAACAGTATGGCTTGGTTCTTTTTGCTTCCAATCCAGCAAAGCCTTGCGCAGTGTGGGGCTCAACTCTTCGTCCGCATCCAGCGACAGAATCCAATCGTAGCCGGCCTCTGCCGCAGCGGCATTCTTCTGCTCGGCAAAATTGGTCCACGCTCTGGTGATCACTTTCGCTCCGTGCTGGCGCGCAATTTCCTGTGTGCGATCCCGGCTTCCGCAATCCATCACCACAATTTCGTCGGCGATTCCCGCAAGCGAAGCCAGCGCGCGCGGCAAGTTGTGTTCCTCATTCAGCGTAATCAGGCAGGCGGAAAGGCGGTTCATCAGACTCCGAACAATTTTGGAATCGGCGCTAGTATCTCACAAAGGCAATCTTGAGAAGGGAACCTTGGACAGCTCCGTGGAGCGGGCCAACTCCGCCTACTTCGGCTGGAAATTTACGCGAATCAAGCTGACGCCGACTCGGAACTCGCTGCCGTCCTGCAGCATGGCCGCGCGCACGCGCTCCTCGTCGTAGAAGGTTCCGTTGGTGGAATCCAAGTCCTTCAAATTAATGTACGTATCTCGCACTTCCAGTAGACAGTGATGCCGCGAGATTTCCGGATCATTCAAGGGAATATCCGCTCCTTTGCGGCCCAGCACGACGCGCGCCTTGCTGAGGGTGTGCGTCTCACCTTTCGAAGGGCCCGTCAGGATACTGAGCACGACTTTTGCTGTTTCCGGCAGCCGGATTCCGGGATCGGGCGGCGGCAAATGCAGGCTGGAACTCGTGGCGTTGGCCCTGGCAAACGAGGGAAGCGGTGTCATCACCACGGTGGAATCCACGCGCCGCTTGATCTCCACGATTGTGATCTTCCCGCACTTCGAGCACTTGAACTGAACTTTGGTATGCCCCCCGAACTCGCCATCCTTCAGCAAATGTTCCGTGCCGCAATGAATGCAAGATGTCTGCATACTCTAAAACTAACACCATCCGGAGGGGCCGAGTTGCGTGCCGCGCCTCTTTCGGACGGAAAAGTCAATCTCCGCCACCTCTGGCGATAGGAATGTTGTGTTACGATTAGAAGTTCCAGACCACCCAGGAGAGCTTTTGTGTCCGAGCACATTTCCCGCAAAGAGCTGAAGCAGGACAAAATCAAGGAAACCATCGAGCACGGCGCCGAAGCCGTTATCTCTCACGGACAGTTCACGCTCGTCGTCGTGATTGTCGTTTTGGCCGTGGCCCTCGGCTATGGCGGCTGGCGTTTTTATATCGATCGCCAAACCGTGGAAGCGTCCACTGCTTTCGATATTGGCATGAAGGCCTACCAGGGCCGTATCGGCACGGCTGCTGATCCGGCTGAACCCAATGCGCCCTTCTATCCCGATGAGCAGACGCGCATCCAGGATGCTTTGCAAAAATTCACCAAGGTTGCTGACAAATATCCGAAGACGAATCCCGGCAAGCTCGCGCGCTACTATGAAGCGCTCGGTCTCGAAGACCTCGAACGCCATAATCAGGCGCTCGAACAATTAAAAAAGATCAGCGGTTATAGCGACAAGGAACTCGCGGCCATGGCGCAGTACCAGATGGCCACCATTTACGCCCGCACCGGCAAGACCGACGAAGCCATTAAGATGTACCGCGCTTTGGCGGAGCAGCAGACCGCCCTGGTGCCGCGGCCGCTCGTGCAGCTTGAACTTGCTGGTCTTCTCCGCAATTCGAATCCTAAAGAGGCCGCCAGCATCTATCAACAGATCAAGAAGGATTTCCCGGATACTCCCATTGCGGATCAAGCCGATCGCGGCCTGGATATTCTTGCGCCGAAATCCTGATTCGCTCCGCGCTTGAGCGTTCGCGCGGATTAGCCGGAATATGACGGAGCGGTTCATCGAACCAGTTTCCACTCCAGCACCCTGGGCGATGCGCGCGGCCGAGTCCCGCGGCCGGCGCTATCCCGAACAGCCTCATCCCTACCGCAGCGACTATGCGCGCGATCGCGATCGCATTATCCATTCCCGCGCTTTTCGCCGCCTGGAAGCCAAGACGCAGGTTTTTACGACGCGGTATTCGGACCATTTTCGCAATCGCCTAACGCATACGCTGGAGGTCGCGCAGATTGCGCGCACCGTCGCGGCGACGCTGGGCTTGAACACCGAGCTTGCCGAAGCCCTCGCTCTCGCCCATGACATCGGCCATCCGCCGTTTGGCCACGCCGGCGAACGCAAACTCGACGAGTTGATGCGCGCGCGGGGCGGCTGTTTCAACCACAATTTGCATGCCCTGCACATCGTTGAGCAGTTCGAGCAGCGCTACCTCGATTATCCCGGCCTGAATCTCACGTTTGAAGTTCGCGAAGGCATTATCAAGCATTCGCGTGATTATTCTGCCGCGGAGTTTCCGCAACTCGCCGAATACTTTCTCGATTTGCGCCCGCCGCTCGAAGCGCAACTCATCGACTGGGTCGACGAAATTGCTTATAACACGGCAGATATCGACGATGCCCTCGAAGCCGAGCTTTTGGACCTCTCGCTTCTGCGTAAAGAAGTTTCATTTTTTGGCGAAGTCTACGCTCCGATCCAAGCCGCGCATCCCGGCGCCCGCGAAAAACTCATTTTCAATGAAGCTCTTAAACACCTTCTGGATGCGCTGGCCACCGACCTCATCGAAACCACGCAGCAACGTGTCCTCGCCTCGGCCGCTTCTTCCGTAGAAGATATTCGCCGGACCGCAAAACGGCTCGCCGGTTTCAGCGAGGCCGCGGCCGCGCGCAATCGCGAGCTAAAGCGTTTCCTCTTCGGCCATATCTACAACCATCCCGCTGTCGCTGAAGACCGCGAACGCTCGGTGAAGTGCCTGGAAGAGCTTTTCGCGTATTATCTAGGCAGCCAAGGCTCGATGCCCGCTTCCTATGAAGAGCTGGCGCAAATGGAATCGCGCCATGTCATCGTTTGCGATTACATCGCCGGCATGACCGATCAATTCCTGCTTCGTCAGCATCACGAACATTTTGCCGATGCCAGCCACGGAAAATCGGCTGCACCTCAGGGATGAGGGGAAATTTCTGCCAAACTTGAACGAAATCCTGGATGCGCTGGAGAAAATGTACGGCCCGCAGCATGCCGCCGGTCCTGCGGATCCGTATGAAATGATCGTGTACTTGAATTGCGGCTATCCCGCTAGCGATGCGGCATGTGCGAAAGGATTCGACGCTTTGAAACGCGAAGTGGGGCTGAGTCCAAAAGAGATTCTGGCAGCCCCGAGAGCAAAACTGGTGAAATTGCTGCGGCTCGGCGGGATCGTCCCGGAGCTGCGTGCGGACCGATTGAAAGAAATCGCCCGAAAAGTGAAGGCTGAATTTGGCGGTGACCTCAAGGGCGTGCTAAAGAGTTCGATAAGACAGGAAAAACAGCAAACGGACAAAGGCATTCGCGGCGCAAAAAAAGTTCTCCAACAGTTTCCCGTAATTGGTGAGCCGAGCGCTGAAAAAATACTGCTGTTTTCCAGGCTGACGCCCGTCGCCGCCGTGCCCTCCGCGAATGTCGAAGTGCCCGCGCGGTTATGGTTTGGCAAAACTGGGAAAAATTACGCCGCGGATTACCGCGCTGCCAGAGAAATCCTAAGCTCCGGGCTTGTCCAGACCTTCGAGGTCCGGCAACGTGCCTACTTGCTTCTCCAAAAACACGGACAGCTGACTTGCCAGCGGTCCCAACCAAAATGTGAACTTTGCCCGCTGACCAGCCAGTGCGCTTATGTACAGTCGCAGGCGGCGGACCGCCACGTCGTCTAAATCCGGATGGACCCTGGCTTTTCAGCTCACTTCCTGCGTCCGGGAACCTAGAAACGAAGGAATGGCCCGAAGGCTATCCGCGCGTTTTGGTGCGTGCTTCCGGCGAAATAAATTTCGTCCGCAGCCTCCAGGCGCAGACCAACGGGTCCAAGATGCCCTTCCACACCCGCACCCGGGGAAAATACGCCGCTGACATTGTTTGCGCGCAGGTTGTTTACGGAGTCGGTAAACGTCCCGAAACTAGCTGGCCGCGGGTCCAGCCGGAAATTAACAAAGCCGCCCTTGAGGGTGAGGAATGGCCGAATCGCCCCATGGCCGCTTATGATTTTTGGCCCAAACAGCCCGTGAAGCACTTTAAGGTTGCTGTTTGCCACTGTGACCGTGCAGCCCGCGGCCACGCAGTGGTCGGTAAAAGCCTGATTGAAATCGTAATTCATCTCTCCTTCCAGCATCACGTGAGAGAAAAGTTTGTAACCCACGCGCGCCCCGAGTCCCGCCATATTCGTGCTCGTTTGCGAGAGGCGGAAATAATCACCGTAGGCGCCAACTTGAAATTGGTCTTGTGCCGACGCCCGCGGCACCAGCCAGCCTGCCAGAAACAGCAATAGTGCGACACGTTTCATTCGTGTTCTCCTTGCGCATTGATGGTAAGAGTCACAAAAAGCAGGGGCTGGAGATGGGCCGGGGGTTCCCTCTGCTTTCTCCTTTAGATGAAATCCGGCATGGGGGAGTTGCCACGCAGCCACAACGTAAAGGGCTCTATGCGGATGCTCGCGCCAGCGTCAGAAACAGCGTCAGATAACGTTTCAGTTTTTGCGTGATCAGAAAACTCTCTTTCACGTGCTGGTGTCCGTTTTCACCTAGCCTTGTGGCGATTTCCGGGTGCGAAAGCAAAAAACGAATTTGATACGCCGTGCCTTCCACGGAATGCGCCAGCAGCCCGGTGTGCTTGTGGATGATCTGGATCGGGATGCCGCCGACCGCGGAAGCCACCACCGGTTTCTTTTTCCAGAGCGCTTCGGAAACCGTGAGGCCGAAGCCTTCGCGCAGGCTTTTCTGGATCACTATGGTCGAAGCTCGCTGCAGGGCGTTGACTTCCAATGGCGCCCAAGCCGGCAGTTCGATCACTCGAATGTCCGAGTCGTTATCCGCTTCGCGCAGCACTTCTTTCAGCACCATGGCGCCTTCGGGATCGTCGGAGGCGCTGCCCCCTGCGAGCACCAGTTGGCAATCGAAATAGCGCTTGACGATGCGATACGCGCGAATTACGCCGACAGGGTCTTTCAAGCGGTCGAAGCGTGAAATTTGCGTGAGGATCGGCCGCTGGGGATCGATGTGATAGCGCGCCAGGATCTGCGCGATGAACACCGCGTCAAGGTCGCAGTTTTTTTCAGAAAGCGGATCGATCGCCGGATAGAAAAGATATTGCGGGATGGGCAACTGCCGCGCGAATTCCGGCGAAGAAAACATGGCTCCGTCATAGCGAGAGACGAATGTTTCCAGAAAATCCCAGACCCCCCGGTGTGGATGGGAAAGATCGATGTGGCAGCGCCACACCCAGTGATTTGCGCCGGGCTTGCGGGCATCGATCAAAGCCGCCGGCTGCGGGTCATGAATGACCACAAATTCAGCGTCGAGAGGGAGAGTCGCGCGATTTCGTTCGTTATAAGCCAGAAAAATTTCGAAGTCTCTTTGATTCGCGCGATAAGGCGCGCCGTGCAGCGCATTATGGAAGGATTTCGTGACGTCAAAGAAATCTTCGCCGCCGCTCATCACTTCCCATTTGATATTGAGGTCCAGTTCTTCGGCCAGCGGCACCAGGCGCATCAGAATTTCCGCTACGCCGCCTCCCACGGCCGTCGAATTTACCATCTGGATGCTCCTCCCGCGGAGCGGCTTCGCCAGCGCGCGCAACTCTTCAATCTCGCCCGCGCCCAGCAGGTCCGCATAGTCCTCCAGGGGGATCCGCGTGACGGCCAGTGTCTCGCTCAAACTTTTCTCCTTTCCCGGTCGATCAGCCGCAGCAGTTTGGCGCGCGAGCTGTCCAGCGTGTTGGTGTAAATGTCGATGTGATTGACGCTGTCCGCCAGGGTCCGGAGCTGCAATCCATCGGCGAGCCAGTGCGAGAAGTCATTCGTCCGGAGTTGCAGCCGCAACCGCGAAGAGATGAAATGAAAGTAGAAACTCGCGTGGCTCAGATTTGCGATGCCGTCGCGAAACTCGTCCAGCGTTCGCGCCCGGCGGCCCAGCGGAACAGTCACTTCCGTGCTCTCGCAGAAGTAGAAACGTTCCAACGCCGACTGGCCCGCAAAATGGGGGAAAGTGGTGCAAAAGTCGCTGACCACGCGGCATAGATCGCTTCGCAGCGCCGCGATGGAGGCGTAGTCGCGAATGTCCAGCGCCGCGAGCTGCTCCGCGAGGTCGTTGCGGTTGGTGTCCGCGAGCACCCATTGCGCGAAGTCGTTGGAAAAACCTTCCGTGAGAAAGTGATGGCTGCCGAGGGTTTGGTAGGTATGATGGAAGATGGAAGCGTCGCTGCAAGTTTCAAGGCCTCTAAGCAATTCCCCGAGCGTGCCGGCCGATTGATTGCCAATACGTGTGAGATAGGAAACGGTAACGAATTCGAACTGCGTTTCCGCCGTGTCCATGCGTAAGCTTCTCCCATTCGTTATGTTGCCCCGGCTCGCGACCCTCGCAAAAAGAGAGTCCCGGCTCGGATCACGATGCCGGCTGCGCTTCTGCGCGCTCCGGCACGTCAATGCGAATCTCTGTCAGATCGGAGAGTAGATTCGCGGCCCAGCGATAAACATTGTGCTCTCGCACGGTGTGCCGCATCCGTTCCATACGCCGCGCCTGCTCTTCCTCCGGCATCTCCAGCGCGCGCAGAATGGACTCCGCCAGTTGCGAGACGTCATAGGGATTCACTAGCAGCGCATCGGAAAGTTCATGCGCCGCACCCGCAAAGGTGCTGAGGATTAGCACTCCGCGTTCATCTTCGCGCGAGGCTACGTATTCCTTGGCCACCAGGTTCATTCCGTCGTGCAGCGAGGTCACCATGCAGAACGACGCGGCGCGGTAAAACCTCCCAATCTCTTCATGCGAGTGGTGCTTCTTGCGAAACACGATGGGCTTCCATCGCGCCGTCTGGAAGCGGGCATTGATGCGCTCCGCTTCCGCGCTGACTTCGTCGAGGAACTGTTTATAGCGCTCAATGTCCGTGCGGCTGGGCGCTCCAATTTGCACGAAAGTGAACCGCTGCTGGTGTTCGGGGTTCTGTTCGAAGAATCGCTCGAGGGCTCGGAAGCGTTCGAGGATTCCCTTGGTGTAATCAACGCGATCAACGCCCACTCCGAGGAGTGAAGCTTCGATGCGCATCTCGGCGCAAAGCGCGGCGCGTTCTTCCCCGGCGGTGCGCGATTCATTTGCTCCGGCGGCATTCTCCGGGAACGCCACGCTGATGGGATAGGGCCGCACCCGCGTTATGTGGCCTTGCCGGTTTACTGCGAAGCGGTCCCACTCCGTCAGCGCTTCTAGCGCGCGGTCCACCGTTTCCAGAAAATTGTTGCAGTGCGATTGAATATGGAAACCGATGAGATCGGCGCCCAGGAGACTGTCAACGAGTTCGCGCTGCCAAGGACAAATCCCGAATACTTCCGCGTTCGGCCAGGGTATATGCCAGAAAATCGCCACGCGCGCGTCGGGACGCGCGTCTTTGATCATCCTCGGCAATAACGCCAGGTGATAGTCCTGCACGAGGATGATCGGCGATTCCGCCGCCCCCATTTCCTCGAGAGCTACATCGGCAAATCGGCGGTTGATTTTTTGATACTGCAGCCAATCCTCGGGACGAAAGATGGGGCGCGTGTGCGCATGGTGGGAGAGCGGCCACAACCCTTCGTTGGAAAATCCCTCGTAGTAACCTTTGTCTTCCTCGTCGCTCAACCACACGCGCCGCAGCGTGTAGCTCGGATGATCGGGGGGCACGCGCAAATGGTCGAGGGTATCGACCAACTCGCGGTCCGCGCTGCCCGATCCGTTGGCAATCCACGTTCCGTTGCACGCCCTCAAGACCGGCTCAAGCGCCGTGACCACGCCGCTTGCCGGCACGAGCATTTGGATCTCTTTGTCCTTGCCATTGAATACGTGCATGTACGGCTCACGATTCGAAATAACGAATAGCGGTTTCTCCTGCAACTTGTTTCGCAGACTCACCCGCAAACGCTCGGCTGTCCAGATGGAAGCGTTGGAATCGCGCAACCGCGCTTCTTCCTCCGCAACCGCCCGCGCCGTGCTCAAATCGTTGGCTAGATGCTTTACTTCGTGATTCAGTTGATCGAGGATTTCGCCCTTGGTAATCGCCGGTCCCGCAATCGGCTGCCCCGTTCGAAGGGTACGGAGCCAATTGGCGGTGCGCGTCAGTGGACCCGTGAACGTGTAGCGGACAAGGATCAGAGCGAGTCCCGTAATCAAAATGGTTTGCACCAAGGCGGTGAGCAGGGAACCGCGAAGCGTGCGCGACACTTGCTTATCAATGTAGCTGGTGTCGTGAAAGAGCGTCAGCGTCCCAACCACTTCGCCATTACGGTGAAGCGGCAATGCGAAAACATGCAGGGGAACCTGCTGCTGCGGATCGATAAAGGGAAATTGATCGGCAGGCAGGAATTCGCCGGCTTGGGTGTCTGTTTTTGCCGCGCGGATGGCGGCTTCAGGGCGCGCGCGGAAAATCGGTGGAAGAGCCGAAGTGATCGCGAGAGTGGCGCCGGCGGCATCGTAAACGACTACGCCCTTCAGATGTTCGCGCTGGCTGAAGCGCTCGACGAGCCGTTGCAAATTTCTTTCCCCTGGCCGCTCGAGCAATGGTTCGACGCTTTCCTGAAGGTTCGATCCTTGAATTTCCGTGCGGTGCAAGAGGTCATTCCGCAGAATGTTTTTTTCTGTTCTGACTTGAAATACAGCAAAAAACAGAGACACCACCGCGACGCTCACGATCAGAGGCAGAACGATTTTCATAGTCGTGCGCATCTTGACACCTTAGGGCCGAATATAAAGACGCCGCGCGGGGCTTGGAGGCGGGCGGCGAGGAACCAGAATTGTTTGCGGCCGGCCGGGAAAAAAGCCGGACGGAGTTGTTAGTACCAACTGGTTTCTGAACTTGGCGTCACCAGCACTCCTACGGCAATGTTGTTGCCGGCGTTCGATCGATCGGCGTGTACCAAGCCGCGACAGTGAAACGCGTAAGCAACAGAGTGGCCAGGGAGAGTGCAGTTCTGAAGCGCATGACTCACCTCCAACTCAGTTTGATCCGGGATCTACATTGAGGGGGCACGAGGCGAGCCAAAGTGGGTGGAAAATCCACAAGGCACGCTAATTCGTGTTGAATCAGTAGCTTACGAAGCAAGGAACGTGAACTGGGCTGCCGAAAGGGTAGTACTATACCTGGGAAATTTTTGCTCCCAGGATGAGAAATAGCGGAGTTGGAAGTTAAAGATGCCGGCCGGACGTTATTGACCGTCGAGCAGGTTACAAGTACGATGCGGCGGCTAAGTTTTAGGGTTTCGCCAAGCATCGGCGTCTGAGCAAGGAGACCCGCTGTGTACTGTTCCAAGTGTGGCGGAGTGATGGCGGCGGGTGCGGCGTTTTGCCCGAATTGTGGCCAGGAGTTTTCTAGCGCTGCCGGGGCGCCGCTGCTGGGCGCGCCGGTTGCCGCTCCCTTGCCGGGTGGTGTGGCGGCCATTCCCGCTTATACCATGCCTGCCTCCGTAGCGCGAGTGGAATACGCAGGATTCTGGTTACGTTTTGTGGCGCTGCTTATTGACAACGTAGTGTTGGGGTTGGGATTTGTCTTGGTATTGATCCCCCTGATTTTTCTGACCGGATTACGCGGACCGATCGGAGAGTTCCATCCCGATGAGGACCTGAATGACGTTGGCGTCTTCATGCTCGTCGGATTGTTCCTTCTAGCCGCCACGGCCAGCCTGGTTTTGACGTGGCTTTACCATGCGCTGATGGAATGTTCGGAGTGGCAGGCCACGCTGGGAAAAAAAGCGCTGGGCCTAGTGGTTACGGACATGGCCGGTCAGCGCGTTAGCTTCGGCCGCGCAACGGGAAGGCACTTCGGCAAAATGCTCACAAATCTGGTCCCAGCGCTCCTCGGATACATCATGGCGGGTTTTACCGAAAAAAAGCAGGCACTCCACGATATGCTGGCGGGCTGCCTGGTGCTGCGGCGCAACGGTTGAAGCCAGAGTTTCGATCCATCCCCAGGTGCGCGATCTTTTTAAGACCAGTCCAGTGCGGCGCAAAAAAACAAACGCGAAAAGTTTGGCCGTCCAGATTCCTGCGGTCGATAGAAGTAGCGCCCCATTCATGTTCTTGAGGACTTCTTAGCTTGGTGCCCGCTGGCGATGGAAACCCCCGCTAAGCCGTCAACCCTCGCAAGCATTCTTCAACAACGGTGCCCCCGTTGCCGAATGGGCAGGATCTTTCGTTATTCCATCTTTCGCGGATTCCCGAAGATGTGCGAAAGATGTTCCATCTGCGGCCTCAAGTTTGAGCGGGAACCGGGTTACTTTCTGGGTGCCATGTACTTCAGTTTTGGCTTGGGCGTTTTAATTCTGGCGCCGATCACTCTGCTGCTTTGGTTCTTGAGTGCTTGGGGGATACCAAAAGTGATCTTGTGGGCTGTCGTGGTGTTCTTGCCATTTGCGCCGACGCTTACCCTCTTTGCCCGCGTGCTGTGGATCTATCTGGACCAAACCGTCGATCCCGAAACACGCTAGCGAGGCGCGCTCCCCTTTATGGAAACACCATCAGGCTTCGCGGTCTTCGCCAACGCTGAAATACGTGCAGTCCGGGTGATGCAACACCAACGCGCTCACGCTCGCTTCCGGATCCATCATGAAGCCCTCCGTAAGCTGCACGCCGATTTCTTCCGGCTTCAAGAGCTCCCAAAGCCCCGCTTGATCCTCGAGATGGGGGCACGCTGGATAGCCAAAGCTGTAGCGCTTCCCGCGGTAGCGCGAAGTGAACCGTTCCGCCATGGCCATCTCTGGCGGGTCAGGGAATCCCCAATCCTCGCGAATCCGCCGGTGCAGCCATTCCGCAGAAGCTTCCGCCGTCTCGATGGCCAGCGCTTGCAGTCCGTGTGACTTGAAGTAGTAGCCTTCATTCTTCGCTTTTTCCGAGCGCTCGCGAATTCCTTCGCCAGCCGTAACCACGAACAACGCTAGATGGTCGCGCTGGCCATTCTTCGCCGGCAAGACGTAATCGGCTAGGCACAAGAAATCGCCCTGCCGCTGCCTGCCAAATCGAAACGTGTGGATGGGTGCCGCTGCTCCCGGCGCAAACAGGTGCACGGCATCTCCTTCTCCTTCCGCTTCAAAGAATTGCCACACCGCGCGAATCTTCATGGATGCGGCTGCTTCCTGCTTCACTTCTTCCATGTTCTCGAACAACTCGACCGCTTTCGGATCGCGCTCCGCCAAACGCTTCTCGAAGTCGCCCCGGAAGCCCAGGTGCCGCCCGAAAAGCATGAACGGGTTGATGTAGCTCCACACTTCACGCAGATCGGGCACCAGCCGTACTTTGCGATCCAGGTATTGCACCGGGGGAATGGGGAGGTCCGCGCGTACCTTCGGGGACCTCGTCACCGCCGGAATCTCCCGCACGGTTACTACCGTCGACAGGCTGGCGCCATTTCCGCTGGCGGTGTGATTCCGCAGCACGGTCTCGCGGGTCGCGGGGTCCATCAATTCGTTCATCAGCCGCAGCCCGGTCATGGCATCCTTCGCGTAGCACACGGCCTTCCCATAGCTTGGAGCGATCTTCGTCTGCGTGAACTTTGCAGAAAGCGCCGCGCCGCCAACCAGCATGGGAATCTCGATTCCCGCGTCCTTCAAATCATTGGCGGTAATCACCATTTGTTGCGCGCTCTTCACCAGCAGCCCGGACAATCCAATCGCATCCGGTCGGTGCTCTTGGTAGGCCTTGATCAGTTCCTCCGGCGGCACTTTGATTCCCAGGTTCACCACGTCATACCCGTTGTTCTTCAAAATGATTTCGACGAGGTTTTTCCCGATATCGTGGACGTCGCCCTTCACCGTAGCCAGCACTACTTTTCCGCGTTTGGCGGTGTCCGCCTTTTCCATGAACTGTTCGAGGTGGCTCACCGCCGCCTTCATGGCTTCGGCGGACTGCAACACCTCTGCCACGATCAATTCATTCGCGTTGAACAGCCTCCCCACTTCGGCCATCCCCGCCATCAGCGGGCCGTTCACGATATCCAGTGGCGCGGCGCCTTCCGCGCGCTTCTTCTCTAGGTCGGCGATCAAGCCGTCGCGTGTGCCTTCGATGATGTAGTTCGCCAGCCGCTCGTCCAGCGGCAAGCCTGCTGCGCGCGTTTTTTCCTTTTTCTTTGCTGTCCGAAAATGCTCCGCAATCGCTGCGATGTAGTACTGGTTGACCGCCGCGCGTTGTTCTTTGCTCTGTTTGCGCCAGTCGGCCGGAACGTCCCGCAACAACGCGGCATTCGAATGATCAGCCGGCACATCCTTCGGCGGATGCGAAAACAAAAGATTCTCGGCCAGCTCTCTTTCGTTCTGCGGAATCGAAGCAAACCGTTCCAGCTTCTCCGTATTGACGATCGCCAAGTCCAGTCCGGCCTTCGTGCAGTAATACAGGAAAACCGAGTTCACCACTTCGCGCGCCCCGGCTGGCAGCCCGAAGGACACATTGGAGATTCCGAGGATCGTGCGCACTTCCGGCAGGGCGCGCTTAATCAGCCGGATGCCTTCCATCGTCTCGACGGCTCCGCCGATATAGTTTTCATCGCCGGTTGCGCAAGGGAAAACCAGCGGATCGAAAATAATATCTTCCGGCCCCAGCCGGTATTTCTCCGTCAGTAGCCGGTACGAACGCTGCGCAATTTCCAGCTTCCGCTCGCGCGTAAACGCTTGTGCCTGCTGCTTATCCTCATCGATGCAACCCACCACCACCGCGGCTCCGAATTCATGCGCAATGGGCACCACGCGCTCGAATTTTTCTTCGCCATCCTCCAAATTGATCGAATTGAGGATCGCCTTGCCTTGGCAGTACGTCAGCGCCAGTTCAATTGCCGTCGGATCGGTGGTATCGATCATCACCGGCGCTTTCACTTTTCGAATTAGTTTTTCGTAGAACGGCGGGATGTCCTTTTTCTCGTCGCGCTCCGTGCTCTGCAGGCACACGTCTACGATGTGCGCGCCGCCTCGTACCTGCCGCCGCGCAATCTCGCTGGCTTCTTCCCATTTTTCTTCGGCGACCAGATTCTTGAATAACCTCGAGCCGATCACGTTGGTGCGTTCGCCAACCAGCAGCGGCCGCGTGCTGTCCTCGGCCTCTATCGTCTCGATTCCGGAATAAACCGCCCGGTGCGCCTCCGCGGGCCTCACGCGCGCCTTCTTGCCCTCCGCCATCTGCGCAATCGCGCGAATATGCTGCTCGGTCGTGCCGCAACACCCGCCGACGAAATTCAACCACCCCTGATCGACAAATTTTTCCAGTTGCGCCGCCAGCGTCGTCGGCGTCTCCAGGTATTTGCCTTCTTCATCGGGCAACCCCGCGTTCGGGTAGCACGAAACGAACTCGCCCGTAACTTGGCTCAGCGTTCGGATGTGGTCGGTCATGAACTCCGGTCCGGTGGCGCAGTTCATGCCGAACGCTAGCGGCTTCGCATGCCGCAGCGAAGCCCACATTGCTTCCACGTTCTGCCCCGCGAGCATCGTGCCCATCGGTTCGATGGTGACGGAGATAATGAACGGCACCTCGCTCCCGATTTCCTTTGAAAGTCTGTGAATCGCCATGACCGCCGCTTTGATGTTCCGGGTGTCCTGCGATGTCTCGATCAGCAGCAAATCCACTAGGCCCTCGACCAGACCCTTGGCTTGCGTGTAATAGGCTTCGCGAAGCTCTTGGAAGGTTACGCCGCCCGTAACCGTGATGGCCTTGGTGGTCGGTCCCATGGAACCGCCGACGAACCGTGGCCTGCTCGGAGTGCTGAATTCATCCGCCGCCTGCCGCGCCAATTCCGCCGCGCGCTTGTTCAGAAAATGTGCATCCGCTGCCAGTCCATACTCCGCGAGCACCAGCGGCGCCCCGCCAAAGGTGTTCGTTTCGATGATGTCCGATCCCGCCGCAAGGTATTTTCGGTGAATATCCAGCACCACATCCGGCCGCGTGCGAACCAGATTTTCATTGCATCCTTCGAGCGCAGCTCCGCCAAAGTCCGAGGCCAACAGGTTTCGTTGTTGCAGCATGGTACCCATCGCGCCGTCTAGCACGAGGATCCGTTGCCCCAGCAACTCCCGCAGAGCTCTGGCTGATTCGTTCAGACTACGCATCGGAATGGAAGGTAACGTGCTCCTTAGAAGCTTGCGGCTCAAAATGGCTGCAACTAGCAAAGAAATCTAGCGTTTCCGGGCACCTCTATTTTACTCAGGTTCTGGAGCGGATACCTACTTCCATGCAGCGAACTAGTGTTTTTTTGGTGCGAACGGCGAATTAGCGGCCCTCAAGGGCAATTCCGCGGATGCTATACTGGCTCGGGAAACCGTAAACGAACGATCCATGACCCAGCGTCTGAAAATTCTTAATATCGTCGGCGCGCGTCCCAATCTCCCGAAAATCGCGCCGCTCATGCACGAAATGCAGGACCATCCGGAAATCGAGGCCATCCTCGTCCACACCGGCCAACACTACGACGAAAAGCTCTCCGACATTTTCTTCCGCCAAATGGGCATTCCTTCGCCTCACGTGAATCTGGAAGTCGGCTCTGGTTCCCACGCCTCGCAAACTGCTGAAATCCTGAAGCGCATCGAGCCCGTTCTTGTCGAGCGCAAACCGGATTTGGTTCTCGTTGTCGGCGACGTCAATTCCACCATCGCCGTTTCCCTCGCCGCCGCGAAGCTCGGCATCCGCGTAGCGCATGTCGAAGCCGGCCTCCGCAGCTTTGACCGCTCCATGCCCGAGGAGATCAATCGCATTCTGACCGACGCCCTCGCGGACTTTCTCTTCGTCACGGAAGAAGACGCCATTGAGCACCTTCTCAAAGAAGGCCGGCCCCGGAGCAGTATCTACATGGTCGGCAACGTGATGATCGATTCCTTGCGGCACTTTTTGCCCATCGCCCAGCAGTCGGGAATCGGCGATGAACTCAGTTTGAAAAACGGCGCCGGTTGGCGCCGTTTTGCCGTCCTGACCCTCCATCGCCCTTCCAACGTCGATTCTACAGAGAAACTGAGCCAGTTGCTCGGAGCGATCGATGCCATTGCCGCCGAAACCCCCGTCATTTTTCCCGTGCATCCGCGCACCCGGCAGCGTTTGACGCAGGGCGGCATCCAGCATCACCCTCAGTTGCGCCTTATTCCTCCCGTCGGATACCTTGATTTTCTTTGTCTCTTGAGCAAAGCCAAGCTCGTCCTCACCGATTCCGGCGGTATCCAGGAGGAAACCACGGCTCTGGGCGTCCCCTGTCTCACCCTGCGCGAGAACACCGAGCGCCCCGTCACTATCTCCCAAGGCACAAATTTGCTGGTTGGTACCGATCCCGGCAAGATCGTCGCCGCTGCCCGTGCAACCCTGGCCGGCAACGGCAAAGCTGGCCGCATTCCCCCTCTGTGGGATGGCTATGCTGCCAAACGTATAGTTGATATTCTGTTGAAGGAACTACCCCGCGGAAATGCATCGTAGCCGTCAGTAACAATTCGTGAACATGGGCACCAAAGGACTTGCCCCTTTGGCCAGTTTTCAATAATCTGTCGAACAGTGACTACGAAACGTACTTCCACGAAATTGACAGTTTGCATCCTCTCGCCGCACCCCCTGGTGCTGAGCGAGTTCGAGCGCATTTTAGCGAAATCCCAATTTAAAGTGATCATCAAGCAACTGGAATCCACTCTCGCGCCCGACCTCCGTACTTTGGAACCGCCCAAAGCCCAGGTTTACGTCATTGACGCTCACGCCGCCAAGCCCGCCACCGGCGCGCTTTTGGCCAATCTGCTCGAGCGCTTTCCCGAATCCCGCCTCATTGTCGTCGGCGAGCAGCACAACGAAACCAACAGCTTTTCGCTCTTGCGTCTGGGCGTTAAGGGCCTTCTTACTTACGTCGAAGCCCGCGAACAACTGATTCGCGCTCTCCCTCTGGTGGCCACCGGAGGGTTCTGGGTTCCCCGGCAGCTGCTGTCCGGATTCGTGGATTCCATCCTCACCGGCCAGGGCCGCCGCTTGAAAACCGATTCCGTCACCAATCTGAGTCGCCGTGAACAGGAAGTTCTCGATTCGCTGCTTGAGAATCTTTCGAACAAGGAAATCGCCAGCAAGCTCAACATTGCCGAGCGCACCGTAAAGTTTCACGTTTCCAACCTGCTCAACAAGTTCGGCGTACGCCGCCGCGCCGACCTTATTCTTCTTACCTTTCAGCGGCGCTTGTCGCAAGCTTAAAATATTTGCCGGATCTTTCAGACCGCTGTACCCTGCATTTGCGCCCGTGCCGTTGCTTCGCGGCGGCTTGAGCACATGCACTTTTCGTTTCTGCCGGAGTTGAGGAGCATCCAAGAGTGAATATTCTTGTTACTGGAGCGGCTGGTTATATCGGCAGTGTTTGCGCCGAAGTGTTGGTTTCCCGCGGTATGTCCGTCATCGCCTTGGATAGCTTGCTGGAGGGCCATCGGGCCGCGGTCCCGCCGAGTGCCGTTTTTTGCCAAGTGGACCTGGCGAATCGTCCGGCTCTCGAAGCCGTCTTCGCCCAGCACAAAATCGATGCCGTAATGCACTTTGCTGCCGAGGCGCTGGTCGCCAAATCCGTCAGCGAACCGAGTATATTCTACGCCACCAACGTGGCCGCCGGCGTGAATCTGCTCGATGCCGTCACTCGCCACGGTGTGAAGAAATTCATTTTCTCTTCCACTGCCGCCACTTACGGCGAACCCGAAATCGTTCCCATCCCCGAAGACCATCCGAAAGCGCCTATCAATCCCTACGGAAAATCGAAGCTTACGTTTGAACAAATTCTCGCCGACTATAAGCTCTACACTGGTCTCAACTACGTCACCCTCCGCTATTTCAACGCTGCTGGAGCCTCCAGGGAACGCGGCGAACAGCATCGCATCGAAACTCATCTCATCCCTCGCGTTCTCGATGCCGCTAGCGGTGGCCTTCCCCACGTCGACGTATTCGGGACCGACTACCCCACACCTGACGGAACCTGCGTTCGCGACTATATTCACGTCCTCGATATCGCCGATTCCCATGTTCGCGCTCTCGAGGAAATTGCCAAAGTTTCCGGCGAAGCCTTCAATGTCGGCAACAGCCGCGGCTTCTCCATCTTGGAAGTCATCGATGCCGCCGAGCGCATCACCGGCCGCAAAATCCCTCGCAAATTGGGTCCGCGCCGTCCCGGCGATCCGGCTGTTCTCGTCGCCAGCAAGGAAAAACTCAAGCGCGCTCTCGGCTGGGAAGCCTCCCACTCCTCCCTCGAAGAAATCATTGAGTCCGCCTGGACGTGGAAGCAGAAATACCTGCAAGGATATGGCGCAGCCTAAATGGATGTTTGGCCGGGCTCCGCTAGTCTATCCCGCCACCTCTAGAGAGCTCATCGACTCTGCGCTTGCTCGGCTTGCACTTGTCAGGTAGGGCCCGTCGGCCATTCCTCCTCAATCACCCAAGCTATACCGAATAATGCACCAAAGCGCGTGAACGCCGTCCTTCCAAGTAATCTTCTTGCCTTCTTCGTAAGTCCGCCCCGCATAGGTAATCGGCACTTCGTAAATCCGCCATTTGTGTTTCGCGATCTTTGCCGTAATCTCCGGCTCAAATCCAAATCGGTTGGACTTCAGTTCCACTCCCGCCAGCACTTCTTTACGGAACACCTTGTAACACGTCTCCATGTCCGTGAGCTTCAAGTTCGTGAAGATATCGGAAAGCAGCGTCAGCATGCGGTTCGCCACATAGTGCCAGAAGTAATGCACGCGCTGCGGACCGCCCAGAAATCGTGAGCCATACACCACGTCCGCGCGCCCGTCGACCAGCGGTTCGAGCAACACCGGGTAGTCGCGCGGATCGTATTCGAGGTCCGCGTCCTGTACCAGCACGATATCTCCCGTTACTTCCGCGAAGCCGCGCCGCAACGCCGCTCCTTTGCCTTGATTGGACGTCTGGAAGAAAAATCGCAAATCCCGCAGCTCGATCAGGTCGCTGCCATCCTGCGCCGGAGCGAAGGCCTCTCCGTTGGCCTGCCGCACCTGCATGTTTTCCAGAATCTGCCGCGTGCCATCCGTCGAGCAGTCATCCACGATGATCACTTCCTTGCGCACCGGGGTGTCCAGCACCCGCCGCAGGATCTCGTCAATGGTCGACTTTTCGTTGTACACCGGAATAACGATGGAGATCTTTGGATCATGCAGTGCCGAGGGGTTGTACCGTTGATGGGCCATGGAAAGTCGAAAGATTGTAGCGGCCCATCCGGTGGCGAGTAAAGGCGATTCCTGCCTTAATGCGGTGCTTCGTTGCTAGCGATCTTTTCCTAGGCCCGCAAAACCGCTATCCTTATGCTGCATCGCGTTACGCGCACCAGGAGAGTTGCCTCTCTGTGGTCTCGGTGCTCCCTGCGGAACGCGGTGTGGGATTTTTTTGCTTAATGCAACGGTTCGAAATGCCAAGCTTTTTCATAGAACAATTCGGTTGCCGCGCCACCCAAGCTGACGGCGCCGCCCTCGAGCGCCAGTTGCTCGACCGCGGGTGCACTTCGGCCTCTACTGCGGCCGCTGCCGATATCGTCGTCATCAACACCTGTACCGTCACGGCCTCCGCCGACGCCCAAGCCCGCGACGCCATTCGAAAGTTTCACGCCGCTAACCCCGCCGTCCGCCTCATCGTCACCGGCTGCTATGCTCAGCGGGCCCCCGAAGAACTGGCCGCACTCCCCGGCGTATCCTGGGTGGTCGGCAATTCCCACAAGCCCCAAATTCCTCGCCTGATCGAATCGCTCTCGGCCGCCGCTTCCCACGCACCCGCCGTATCCGCAACTGGTTTTTTCCCCGCCACTAAATTGCACTCGGATTCGACTGTCCCTTTCTACTCCCCAGGGGCGGGCCTTGCCCCACCCGCCGCACCCCATCCTGGCAACATCCTAACCGGCGATATTTTCCTACAAAGCGCGCTCCTCTCGGCCCCCGTCCTCGGCGGTGAATCTCATCACACCCGCCCCACCCTAAAAATCCAGGACGGCTGCGATTCCCGCTGCTCCTACTGTGTCATCCCCTTCGTCCGCGGCAAGAGCCGCAGCCTGCCCCCTGATACCGTCATCCAAGAAATCCAGCGCCTCACCGAATCCGGCTATCGCGAAATCGTTTTAAGCGGCATCAACCTCGGCACCTACGGCCGCGATCTTTCCCCGCGCGTTGAATTCGACGACCTGCTCCGCCGTATCCTCGGCGAAACCTCCGTCGAACGCCTCCGCATCAGTTCCATCGAACCACTCGACGTCACCCAAGACCTCGTCAATCTCTTCGCCGGGACCGATCGCATCGCCCAGCACTTCCACATGCCTCTGCAATCCGCTTCCGACCGTATCCTCGCCGCCATGCACCGCTGGTACCGCGCCGAACACTATGCCCGCCGTGTCGAGCTCATTCACGAACGCCTCCCCCACGCCGCCATTGGCGCCGACGTCATCACCGGCTTCCCCGGCGAGTCCGAAGACGACCACGCCGCTACGTTTGCCTTCATCGAGCGCCTCCCCTTCACCTATCTACACGTTTTCTCTTTCTCGAAGCGTCCCGCCACCAAAGCCGCTGCGCTAACCAACGAACTCCCCGGCGGCACCATCAAGCGCCGTGCCCGCGAACTCCGCTCCCTCAGCGAATCCAAATCCGCCGCCTTCCGCCATTCCCAACTAGGTCGCACCCTCCGCGTCCTGACCCTCCGTTCTGACCTGCGCGATACTAGTGTTACACCAGCGTTGTCTTCCAACTATCTGAGAGTCACAGTTCCCGGCGAATGGCCACCTAATAAATGGTTAGAGATCCAGGTCTCTCATAGATGGAGTGGATTCTTGACGGGTCTTATAGACGGTGTCAATAATTCGACTTTCGAGCGAAAAGATTCGCAGCACTACCAAGATTTAGCCCAAACCACGCCCCAGTAAAATCTTGTCCGAATCTTCAGCAAGTTGATGTCTTCTTTAATTCTCAAAAATTACTTGCGCCAGGGCCTGACTCTCCGTATGCGAAATGCTCAGCGCCACGCTCTTCACCCCCAGCTGCTGCGCAATCTTCGCCGCTTCGCCAGTGATCGCCAGCGTCGGCCGCCCGCTCGTCTCCCGCATCACTTCCAGATCCACCCACTTTACCCCGCGCCGCCAGCCTGTCCCCAGCGCCTTCATCGCCGCCTCTTTCGCCGCAAACCGCCCCGCATACCGCTCATACTTATTCTTGAACCGCTCGCAATACTCCCGCTCACGCGCGGTATACACTCGCCGCAAAAATGTTTCCCCGTGCCGCTCAATGGCCCCCTGAATCCGCCCCACCTCCGCAATGTCCACCCCCATCCCGACGATCAATGTCCCCCCTCTTCGAGTGCGGCAGCAGAGTTCATCCGACACTCGGCATTCCATCCCGCACACCTAGATACGCGTTTTCCCCATAGGATTATACTTGTAAGATTGTGGCTACTACGAAAACACGACCAGCAAAGCGCATCGCCCGCCAAGGCCCCAAGCCCGGACGAGCATTCCCGTCTGCCCCTTCCGCCCGCGCGAACCTGAACTGGACCGAGAGAAACGTCCGTGGCATCAGAATTCTTCAAGTCCGCGCCCTTCGAAAACTCCCCTGGCTAGTCCACGGCTTCAGCACCAAGCCCGGCGGCGTCAGCACGCAAGCCACAGAAAAAGTGCTCAATCTGGGCTTCACCGAATGGGACACCAAGGAAAACGTCCTCGAAAACCGTCGCCGCTTCCAATCCGCCCTAGGCGCCACGGACCTCAGACTCATCTCCCTGAAACAAATCCACTCCGACGTCATCCATCTTTTCGACACTACCCCGAAGGAAGTCTGCCAGGGCGATGCCTCCCTCACCAACCACCCCGGACTCCTCCTCGCCGTCCAAACCGCCGACTGCGTCCCCATCCTCCTTGTCGACCCGAAAAAGCGCGCTGTAGCTGCCATCCATGCCGGCTGGCGCGGCACCCTCGCCCGCATCGTCATCAAAGCCCTCGGCCAGATGCAAATGCAATGCAAATCCAAGCCCGGCGACCTGCTCGCCGCCATCGGCCCCGCCATCGGCGGCTGCAGTTACGAAGTCGGCACGGAAGTCGCCACCCAGTTCCTCTCCCAATTCCCGGACGCTCCTGAATGGTTCGACGAGTTCCGCACCGGCGACGAGCCCAACCCCGTCCAGTGGCTCAACAGGATGCCCCCGGGCCACCAGCCCCCGCCCCGCAACGTCCTCCTCGACCTCCGCAAAGCCAATCGCGCCCAGCTCTTAGGCGCCGGCCTCCGCGCCCCCAACATCTTCGTTAGCGATCTTTGCACCGCCTGCCACCCGGACCTCCTCTTCAGCTACCGCAAGGAAGGTCCCCAAAGCGGCCGCCTCCTCTCCGTCATCGGCATCCGCCAAATCTAGCTTCGCCATGGATTTATTCCGGGCGCGGCTTTCTTTTTCTTTTTTCCAGGAGCCTCCTGGGCGCTTGCCCTGGGTTGCTGCTTGGAGGAGCATGCCCTTGGGAACCTGCCATTGACGAAAGCAAATTTCCTAAGCCTTTATTTTGATATTCATGCAAATTGCTGGGGGATTCACCCCGGTGTGATCAATCAGGGCTGGCCACTGACATCGGAACACCGTCGATTTGCAGCAGTGCCAACTGCCCGCAAGCGGCCATCACATCGCGCCCGCGCGAGTAGCGCACAAACGCCGGGACGCCGCGCTCCACCAGAATCCGCCGGAACTCCGCAATCCGCTCAGGTGCAGACTCTTGGTAGGGAAGTTCCCCCGGATTCCAGGGAATCAAATTGACTTTCACCGATTTGAGTGGCGAGAGTAACCGCACCACACGCCGCGCGTCTTCTGCCGCATCGTTGATTCCGCCGAGCATTACATATTCAATTGTGAGGTGCTCCCAAGTCCGCAGCGGATATTCCTTGCAAGCGTTGATCAGCGCGGCAATCGGATATTTCTTGTTGATCGGCATTAGCGCATCGCGCTGCTGGTCATTCGACGCATTCAACGAGATGGCCAGCTTCGGCCGCACCTTTTCCTGTGCCAGCCGCTCGATTCCCGGCACGATGCCGCTGGTTGAAAGCGTCACATGCTTTGGCGAAATTCCCAGACCCGCCGGGTCCAGCATGATGCGCACCGCCGCCATCACCGCCCGAAAGTTCAGCAGCGGCTCCCCCTGCCCCATCAGCACAATGTTGGTCTGCTGACCCTGTTTACCCTGAGCTTCGACGGGAGCCGCGAAGGGCGGCGCCACCCCAGACTTCCTAGGGGCGGGCTTCAGCCCGGCCTCTTTCTTTTCGTTTCGCGCCTCTCGGTTTGCTTCCTCCAGCGGAAGCAAGACTTGCCCCAGAATCTCTCCCGCGGTGAGGTTGCGAATCAACCCGAGCTGCGCCGTAAGGCAGAAATGGCAATCCACCGCGCAACCCGCCTGCGTCGAAATACAAATCGTCTGCCGCCCCTCGCTCGGCATGTACACTGCTTCGACCGAAGCTGCTTTTTGCAGTTGGCCGGCTGTTTCTTCTTGGTCCTTCTCTCTGGACGTTCTGTTCTCGGCGCGAAATTCTTTGTCTTTTTCCGCAGCGCCCAGCCCGAACAAGTACCGCACCGACCCATCCGAGGAGGCAAATCTTTGCTTCACCTGCGGCAGAGTGACGCGCGCTTCTCGCGCCAGCCGTTCCCGAAGCGCCGCCGGCAAATTCGTAATTTGCAGCACATCGAATTTTCTTTCGGCGTACAGCGCGTGATAAATCTGCGCCCCGCGAAACGCCGGCTCCCCCAGTGCCACGCAGAAGGCGCGCAACTCTTCCATCGATTTGCCCAGCAGTTCTGTAATCATTAGAGTTTCGGCAGCCAGAGACAATTCCTTCGCTTTTATCTTAACACTCAGCCCCGCGGCTGCACGCGCGGTGCAAATCGCGCTATAATTCTTTGGCAATCCCCTGTTCCGGCCGGATTGCTTGAGGGCGCACGCGAAGGGGAGGCTTCCCATGGCACAAAACATAGCCGCCGAACAACTCACCGTCGCCGATTGGGTGAAAGGCCTCGCTTCCATTCCTGTCCGCGACTTCACGCTCGAGAGTGTTCAGGATTACGTCGTCAGCCACGCCGTCGTTCCGGAAACCCTCGGCAAGTATTGCTATTTCTCAAAAGGCTGCTACACCCGCAACTTGATTTTTAAGAACGAGCTCTTCGAGTGCATGACCGTTTGCTGGGAAGTCGGCCAGCACAGCCGCATTCACAATCATCGCGATCAGAACTGCTGGATGTCCGCCCCCATTGGCCGGCTGCGCGTCCAGAATTATCGCGTGGACCGCCGCGATGCCGCTCACGGCACTTGCAAAATTATGCCCACCGATTCTTACGATCTGGACGCCACGCATCCCGCCTACGTCAATCCCATCGAGCCCGTTCACGAAGTCATGAACCTGGCGGAATTCAACCAGCGCGCCGTCAGCATCCACATTTATTCCAAACCCTTCGACAGTTGCGAAGTCTATCTGCGCGACCAGGGCACCTACTCCGACGTTCCGCTCTTCTACACCAGCGAATACGGCAAGCTAAACGCCGCCGAGAAGCTTTTTTAGCGTCCCCACCGGGCCGGGGCATCTTTCCTGTCTTTGGGTTATAATTTTGTAGTTTTACTAGTTTGATTTCTTCCGTTTTTCTTCCGCGCAATTGTGCAACAATATTATATGGCTACTGAAACGCGCGACATTCAGAAGCACGTTTTGCCCAACGGCCTGGTGGTCATCACCGAGACCATGTCCCACGTGCGCTCCGTCTCCGTCGGCCTGTGGGTCCGCAACGGCTCCCGCCGCGAAGTCCCCGAAGAAAACGGCCTCGCGCATTTCATGGAACACATGGTCTTTAAAGGCACGGAGCGGCGCTCCGCAGAAGCCATCGCCCGGGAGATGGATTCCGTCGGCGGCATGCTCGACGCGTTCACTTCCAAGGAACAGATCTGTTTCAACGCCAAAGTTCTTGACGAACACTTGCCCATCGCCTTTGACGTCATCGCCGACCTGGTGCTGCGGCCGAAATTCGATTCCGAGGACGTCAAGAAAGAACGCCAGGTGGTCCTCGAAGAAATCAAGATGGACCTGGACAATCCTGAATATCTCTTGCATGAGATTTTCACGAGCGGATTCTGGCCGCGTCATCCGCTGGGGCGCCCGATTTTGGGCACGCCGGAAACGGTCAAAGGATTTAACCGCGATTCGCTGTTCATGCGCTTCCGGGAGTGGTTCGCTCCGGATCATCTGGTGGTGACCGCCGCGGGCAACGTCACGCACGAGCAAGTTCTCGAATTGGTTCAGCGCGAGTTCGGCCATCAGAAGCCGACCGGTCCTGGCGAGGACGGCGGCGCTCCGCACACCGAGGCCCCCATCCACCTGGAAACCAAGCGGGACCTCGAGCAAGTGCATTTGTGCATCGGCGTCCCTTCGGTTCCGCTGGGCCACGAAGACCGCTTCACTGTCGCCGTCCTCAACAATCTTCTTGGCGGCGGCATGTCCTCGCGGCTCTTCCAAAATATTCGCGAAAAGCAGGGTCTTGCTTATGCGGTGTTCAGCGAGCTCACGCCGTATTCCGACGCCGGTATGATGACCGTTTACGCGGGGACCGCCGTGGAAACGGTCGGCCAGGTCATCGATCTGACCATCCGGGAATTTCGCGCTTTGCGGGAATCGCCGGTCACGGAAGAAGAGTTGCGCCGCTCGAAAAATCACCTCAAGGGTTCGCTGATGCTTTCCCTCGAATCCACCAGTTCGCGCATGTCCAATCTCGCGCGCCAGGAACTTTATTTTGGCCGCTTCTATTCACTCGACGAAATCCTCGCGGGCATCGAAGCCGTCACTCACGACGAACTCCAGCGCCTCGCCCAGCGTTCGTTCCAAGCCGCCCAAATCGCCGTCACTGTCCTCGGCCCACTAAACGGCTTCACCCTCGACCGCTCCCGCCTGGCCTGCTAACCGGGTAGAAAATTTCTAAGAGTTAAGACCAGGGAAACGCTAGCGCTGTGTGGCGCGGTCGACGTTGACGGCGGCGCCGATGATGCCGATCTCGTCGGAGGTGGGGACGAGTTCGAAGCGGCTGCCTTGCAGCGGGCTCATCTTGACCATTTCGTGCAGCAAGCGGTCCAGCAATCCGGTGTCGATAAACTTCACTTCCAGTCCAGTGATAAAGAATGTTCCCGGACCTTCCATGTGGATGCTCGTGGCGGTGGCAGCGGCCAGTGCGCGGTGACATAGGGTGACAAATTCCGTGCAGCGCGGGTCGCCCGCGCGGGCGTTTTCAAAGACTTCTTCGGGCTCGAGGTCGAGGAAACGCAAGCGCATGGAGCGGCGCCCGAGGATTCCTTCGAGATGGCCTTTGCCGCCGCAGCCGCAGAAATTTTCCTTGGGATCCAACGTGACGACGGAGTGGCCGCCTTCCCAGATTCCTTCCCGCGAAGGGAAGCGGCCGAAGCCAATGCCGTTGCCGACGGTCCACACGCGAAACAGCTTGTTCAGTTTCCCTTGCCTGGCGGCGATGCCCGCGGCCATGACGTCGGCGTCATTGAAAACGCGTACCTGCGCCCCGGCCAGTTTGCCGCCCAGCGCCGAGGACAAAGCGGCTTCGAAGGGAAAGCCTTTCACTTGCTGGAAGTTGGGCGAATCCTCGACGACACCGCTGTGGATGATGCCGGGAAAGCCGATGCCAATGGCGGCAATCTTTTCGCCAGCGGTGACTTTCGCAATCTGCTGGCGAATGCAATCGACGATGCCCTCGGCGGGCATGGACTGCAAAGGGTCGAGCGATTGCGGCTTCTCGGGATAGACGCTGAGCCCGCCGAGCACTTTGTGGCTCTCGACGAGGCCAACGGCGATGTGTTCCATGACCAAAACACCAACTGTCTTGTGCATCGTGCTCCTGCCAATCTTAGGTAGTCGAAGACTCCGGCAAGCGACTCCTAACCCGGGACGCGGCTACGTCCTGGCCAGTTTATTCAGACCGTTGAACGCCGCGGCTTTATAGCATTCCGCGAGCGTCGGATAATTGAAAACCGTGTCCACAAAATATTCCACCGTGCCCTGCAACGCGAAAACCGCTTGCCCGATGTGCAGCAGCTCGGAGGCGCCTTCTCCGATGATATGGACGCCAAGCAATTTCTTGGAAGTGGGATCGAAGATGAGTTTGAGGCGGCCAGTGGTGTCGCCGCGAATCTGGCCGCGGGCAATTTCACGGAAAAAAGCCATGCCGACTTCGTAAGGGACGCCTTCATCGGTGAGCTGCTCCTCCGTTTTTCCGATAAACGAAATTTCAGGGATCGTGTAAATGCCGTAGGGATAATTGGCGCGGTTAGAATTGGTCGGTATGCCAAAGGCCCGGGCCGCGGCGATGCGTCCTTGCTCCATAGAGACCGAGCCGAGGCTGGGAAAGCCGATGACGTCACCGACGGCGAAAATATGCGGCTGCTTGGTGCGGTAATCCTCATCCACGACGATACGTCCACGCGCATCGGCTTCCAGGCCGGCCGCGGCAAGATTCAATTCCTCGACGTTGCCTTGACGGCCCACGGCATAAAGGAGCGCTTCGCCGGAAACTTTTTTCTTGCTCTTGAGGTTGGCCACGACGGTGTGTTCAAGAGTTTCTTCGACGCTTTCGACTTCTTCGTTCAAGCGCAAAGTGACGCGACGGTCGCGTAAGTGGTAGCAAAGCGCCTCAACCATTTCAGAGTCGGCGAATTCCAGTAGGCGCGGGCGTTTTTCGATGAGCGTCATGCGCACACCGAGCGTGGCGAACATGCAGGTGTATTCGACGCCGATGACGCCGCCGCCCACGACAATCATGGATTTGGGAATTTCCGGCATCCGCAGGATTTGGTCGCTGTTGATGATGGTCTTGTCGTTGAAAGGGACGAGAGGAGAAACGGCGGGTTTCGTGCCGGTGGCGATAACGATGTAGTCTGCTTGCAATTCAGATTGTCCGCGCGAACTGGTAACTTGCACGTGGTGAGGATTGAGAAAGCTGGCGGTCCCCGTGAGGACATCAATGCCGTTGCGGGAAAGCTGGGCGCGGATTACGTCGATTTCGGTTTTGATGACGTTGAGGGCGCGGAAGGAGAGATCGGCCATGGTGATAGGCTCTTTCACGCGGTAATTGACGCCATAAATGCTTTGATATTGATAGCCGGAAAGATGCAGGACAGCTTCGCGGATGGTTTTGCTGGGAATGGTGCCGGTGTTGATGGCGGTGCCGCCGATAACTTCCAGCTTTTCCACGAGCGCGGCGCGCTTGCCAAACTTAGCTGCTTGAATGGCGGCGCGCTGGCCGCCCGGACCGGAACCAACCACGATGAGATCGTACTTTTCCATGGTTCGCCGCGGGAGTATATCATTGTTGGAATCGTGGAGGGCCTTGTTGACGCGGACTTGGCGCTCTGCCATGATGCTGAAAATTCGTTTGCATCGCGGTTCTGGAGAGCACGATCGGTTTGCGGGTATCCATACTGGCGTCGGGCAGCTCGGGCAACCTCACATTGCTCGAGACCGAGCGGACCCGCCTCCTCATTGACGCCGGACTGAGCAAACGAGAAACGCTGGCGCGCCTTGCGGCAGCCGAAAGAACCGTCGAGCACCTCGACGGCATTCTCATCACTCACGAGCATACCGACCACTGCAACGGGCTTCCGCAGATGCTGGGTTTGTGGAAAGCGCCGCTGTACGTGACCGAGCCGACCATGGAGGCGATGCAGCGAATGCTTCCGGAAACGTTTGGAAAGCGGCTAAGGCGTGTGGAAACCATCCAAGCGGGGCAGCATTTCACGGTTGGGGATATTGACGTACACGCTTTCGCGATTCCGCACGATGCCGCCGATCCCATCGGGTTCACGTTTCGTTCGCATGGAACGAAGATGGCCATCGTCACCGATCTCGGATATATGCCGGAGCTGGTGAAAGTACATCTTCGCGGCTCGGATTGCCTGGTGCTCGAATCCAATCACGATCTCGACATGTTGAAGGTGGGGCCGTATCCATGGGTGGTGAAGCAACGAGTGCTCAGCCGTACGGGGCACCTTTCGAATCACGCGGTCAGCGAATATCTTTGCGACCCTGACGGGTTCGACGCCCAAGCGCGCTATGTGGTCCTGGCGCATGTTTCCGAAGAGAACAATAACCCCGATCTCGTGCGACTCTCCGCCGAAGAAGCGCTGCAGCGGCGGCCTGCCGAGGCGGCTTTTACCGGCGAACTTCTGGTAGCCTCGCAACACGTGCCGCTGAAGCCGCTTGAGCTCTAGGCGTGGAATCCATCGCGTCAAACAAGGCGCGAAGCGCCTCTTCGAGTTTCACTTTTTCGACCGCTGACGCTCGCCAGCTTGGCGCAGTGATTCGAGGGCTTTCGCTCCAGAGGACAGCTTCCTTGCTCTTTCGGTAGGGATCTTCGAATAATAATGTAAGGTCTACACCGAACTTCTTGGCTTTTTCGGCAGCCGATCAATCGTTTCATACTCACCGGGGTGTTCATTTCCATGTGCCGCGCCACAGATAAATTACGCTTTTTACTAAAACTTTGGTACAGTGCCGCAACAGCTACCCGCTCAGCTCCACTCTACTGGAGGCTCGGATGAGTACTCTCGACTTGCGGCCGCTATCCATCGGCGAGCTTCTGGACCGAACGTTTAGCTTGTACCGGCGAAATTTTCTGTTATTCGTCGGCATCGCGGCTATCCCGCAACTTTTGGTTCTAGCGCTTCAGCTGGTGCAAATCGTTTTGATGCCTGCGGGGTCGGCGGCTGCGCGGCCAGTCATTTCGGAGCTTCAGAATGCTTCTCCCGTCCTGGCCGCCGGCGGAGCCGTCGGCATATTCCTGCTGGCTATTGCTGCCATCGTGGTCTACTTGGTCGCGTATCTTTTTTCGCAGGGCGGTACGGTCTACGCCGTCTCCGAACTGTATCTGGGAAGGACGACTACGATCGGCCAATCGCTTTCCCGCATGCGCGGGGAATTATTGTCGCTTTTTGGCGTGGTTTTTCTGAACGGGCTCGTCACCGGTCTCTCGTTTTTGTTGCTGATCATTCCGGGGATTTACATGGCTTGCCGCTTGTGCGTTTGCATTCCCGCGGCGCTGCTCGAGGATCTTGGCCCGCGCGATTCGCTGGAACGCAGTTTTGGGCTTACCAAGGACAATGCCGGCCGGGCCTTCCTGATCTTTCTTCTTTATGTGGTGATCCTGTATGCCGCGCTTTTCTTATTCGACATCCCATTCGGAATCGCCATTGCCTCCGCGGCCCACGACCCCGCCATGGTCCGCGTCTGGACGGCGCTTATGCAAATCGGAAACTTCGTTGCTTCCGTCCTGGTAACACCAATTATCACGATTGCGACCTCGATTTTTTACTTTGATTTGCGGGTCCGCAAGGAAGCGTTCGATCTGCAGCTGATGATGAATCCACTGGGCGGAGGAGTGCCAGCGCCGCGCAGCGCAACTTCCTTGCTATCATAAATGTTGCCGAACAGCGCCGCCGATCAGGTGTTCCCGGGCCGAGCATGCCGATAAGGCTTAGTCCTAGATTGCCGCTACTCCTGGTTTTGAGTTTTGTTCCGGTGGTGAACTGCCTCGCGGAGACCGCGTCGCAGGATTCTTTGCCGCCTACCGTGGCCGGCGGAAAAGTCTACGCCGATGCGCCTTCCTTCGCGGCCGAACTTCAACGAATAGGAAACGCAATCAAACAGGAAAAAGCAAGCGCGGCAAACATGGCCGCCTTGAGAGAGAAGCTGCCTTCGCAATGGGAATTAGCTGCCGCCGAACGCCACTATTCGCTCTCCGCGGAACCTCTGCGAGCACTGCTTCGCGAGGCCGAAAAAGAAAAGAAACCTGAGAGCAGGGCTGCTAAAGTCACCGAAGCGGCGGAGTGGGTCTTCGATCTTGCCAACCAGGTCCACGCTTTCGCCGGAGTGCAAACGCACAGTGCGCTGGGCGCGCGGCCTACGCTCGAGCGGATCCTGAACCGGCGGGAATTCGGCAGCGTGCATGGTCCGACCGCTTGGGATCTATTTCGACAGCGAATCAACCATTGGATTGAGAATTTGCTGATGCGTTTCTTCCGGCAGATCGGGCGGTATCCGATCGGCGCCAAGATTTTGTACTGGGGGATCGTTATCGCGGTTGTCGTGTGGCTGGCCGTGGCGCTCTTCCGCTACTGGACGAAGCGCGCGGCCAGGGAAGAATTGCAGACACCCGATGCCGTGGCTTTCGTGCGCACCTGGCAGGAGTGGATCCGCACGGCCCGCGAAGCCGCCACGCGAGGAGATTTCCGGAAAGCA
>Ga0307479_10000638_pt1 | contig 31464 bp, 22 predicted proteins | sample atmos_gasesECM4C_FD_203743 | JGI IMG/M metagenome (GOLD analysis project Ga0307479, IMG submission 203743) | Hardwood forest soil microbial communities from Morgan-Monroe State Forest, Indiana, United States - atmos_gasesECM4C_515 | ecosystem: Environmental > Terrestrial > Soil > Temperate...
CGGAAATTCGCTGATGACGGCGCCGCGCTCCAGCACTTTTTCGTACAGCTTCTTGTTTTCTTTGGGGTAGCACACGTCGATGCCGGTGCCGAGAACTCCCACGGCGCGGCCATGGGCCTCCATGGCGCCCTGATGCCCGATGGCGTCAATGCCGCGCGCCATGCCGCTGATGACGACGACCCCGCGGGCGGCGAGCTCCCGGCCGAGGCGCTGCGCCATTTGCGTGCCGTAGAGAGTGGGCCGGCGCGTTCCCACAATGCTGAGGCTGGGCAAGTTCAGCACTTGCGGGTCGCCGCGGACGTAGAGCAGCACCGGCGGATCGTAGATTTGCAGCAGCGTCTGCGGGTATTCCGGCTCGGTCCAGTTCAGAAGCGAGCAGCCCGCGATCTTGCGTATGCCGGCCAGTTCTTTTTCGGCGCGCGGGAAAGATTCCTTTTTGACGATAGCGCGCGCGACTTGCCCTGGGATCTGGCAGGATTCCAGAGCGGTCAGCGAGGCTCGGAAGACGCCCTCCGGCGAACCGAACTGCCGCAACAATCGCGCGGACAGACGGGCAGCCACGCCGGGCGTAAGCGCCAGCGCGAGCCAGGAGAGGGAAGCATCCAGTTGCATGGCCCGTTGAGCGTATGTTTATAATAACCGATTTGTCAAGTTCTCTATGAAGATAAATTCATGCTGCCTGCCCGTGTCACAAAAAAATGCATCTTTTTGCGTAGAGCATACCGGCCACCGGACTTATTGAAGGTACCTAGCTTGGGTTACTGGGTCAGTTTCCGTTGATCCGGCACGACTAATCAGGACCTAACAGCGCCGTGCGATAAATTGAGAGGCGCAAGCGTCCAGATACTCGACTACGCGTCATTCTGCGTTTTTTGGTGTTGGGGGTGGCGGAATAACATATCGAGGCACAGTGCCTCCGAATCGGATTGTCTTAAATATCCTTAACGCCAATTCCTGTTGCGTTTCGGTGAGATTTTGGCCGTACAGGCAGAGTTTATTCCCGTCAGTGACTCCCGAGAAATAAATGCCAGTCATGCCGCGGCCCGGGACCCTTGGACTAACAATCTTTGATCTATAACCACCGATGGATTCGTGCGCAACCACGTATGCTGGCTCATGTTCTTTGTCGAGGGGGTATGAATAGCGACCAAAGTCGAAGTTGAGCACAACACCATCACCTGCGAACTCTCCCACAAATGAATCAATACCCTGTCGCTGGTGAAACTCCCACCCCGGTGGCGCATTTATTGAGAATGGTCCAGCTTCAACTTTGGGCCAGCCACTAGTGGGCGCAGTTGCCTTGTTGGAAACTGGCGAACATCCGATGGTCGAGAGGCTCTCGGTGGCCAGCAGAATCGCGGCTAAGACAAGCAGCTCAAGCTGCTTCGGCATAGTTCTGCGCTCTCCCAAGACCAGCGTTAGGTTCATAGCAGGAGAATACCATCTGTCTTTCTGACAAGTCCTGTTAAACGCAGCGGTAACCGGAGACTGACCACTACCCTAATTGGACTTGGCTTGGCTTGCGGAAGGATGGGGATTGCCGAAGCCGATCTCCAGCGGGGTGTCTTTCGCCAGAACCACGTCATGCCCGCGGGAAAGGAAATTTGCATAGAGGGAAGACGAAGCGCCGTAAGCACCGAAGGCAATGGAAACCGGCGTGGACTTGACAGCAAAACTGATGAGCGCTCCCGCGAGCTTGAATCCGGAACCTCCGGCAGCAGTGCGCACACCTGGATCACCGGCGGCGTCTGTCGTGCCATGTTCGGCATCCGGGTGGGATGCAGCTGCAGCCAGAAGGACGGCCAAGCCGGTGGAGAGGTACCGCGTTTTGCTGTCGGTCGTGCGCGTTCCGCCTTCTTCGTCGAGATGCAGGCGCGCGTTGCGGTCGACTTCCATCCCTTCGAGACTCCCCTGCATGGCCTGCAAGGAGCCTTCCGGCGTTTCGATGTGCTCGAAAATGAATCTCAACTCGCCATTGTGATGCAGGTGGCGAGCCGGCTTCACCTGCACGACTTGACCGATCAGCCGGGTGTCGGCCGGAAGAATCAGGCGGTGGTCGGAAGAAAACAGTGGCTCCGTGAGCAGCGCGAGGACGGGGTTGCCGCGGGAGGCCGTCGCCGAGCTCACCGGAAGGACCAGGCGCGCGCGCAGGATCGTATTCTGCAGCGGAGCGCTGCCGATCGCGGCGAGCTGCGCACGTGTCCGCGATGCTTCGCCGAAATCCAGCGGCTTCTCCAACGAAGCGTTGAAGCGCGTGCCGGACTCCAGGTATTGCTTGCGGTAAGGAACCTGGGCAGCCATCAACTTTTTCAGACGCTGCCAGCGGCCGGGCGACTTCACCTCGCTGATGGTTTCCTGGACTCTGTCCTTGGCTTCCTGCTTGGCGTTTTCCGCGACGCGAGCGGCGGCGTTTTTCTGCTTTTGTTCAGCGCCCGAACTGACCAGGTGAACTACTTCTGCCGTTCCCGGAGAGACCGTCGTCTCGATGGCCAGTTCTTTCCCGTCTGGAAGCTTCAGGGCGTCAAAGGTCACTTCGTATTTGTGAAAAGGAGAAAAATTGCCGTTGGCGTACGCGAGAGTGCGCTTTACCCCGGAGACGGGCGTGATTTTCGTGACTCGCCCGGTCGCGATGCTGCCTGCCGGAATAACGGGCTGATCGAAGGCGTAAACAGTCTCCACAACCTTGCCGTGGACGATGGCTCCGGGCTGGCTGACGCGCGTGCGTTGATCGAGAGCGATGCGCAGCGGCGTGCCGTTCGCCAGATTAAGGGAGATGATGGCGGCTGGCTCGGCAGCCTGCGGCGCCGTTTCTTCCGCAGGCAGGGAGGGTGGAGCGCACAGCGAGACTAGAGCGTCATCCTGCGGGACTTCTTCGCAGGCCGCTTGAATCGCGCGAGTTGGCGAAGGCTGGGGATTTTCAGCCGTGCCGGACTGGGCCAAGGCTGCTGGAACGCAGCCTGATGGCAGCAAAATCAGAAGGGAGATGCGACGGACAAAAAACATGGCCAGAGCACCTTTGCGACCTGGGCCAGGTCGCGGCCGCGCCGATTCCAAGTGAAAACAATAGCGCGTTATTCGTGGGGTGTCTAGCATTTCCGGGCGGAGAAGGGTTTCCCTGCTTTTCTTGGAGGCGCGAGATAGGGACTCAGCGCTGAGGCTGCGCCGCATCTTCTTGCAGGATGTCATCGAGCGTCTTAACGAAATGTTCCGCGTCGGCTTCGGTGAACACCAGAGGGGGCCTCAGCTTTATGACGTTGTGATGCGGCCCGTCGGTGCCAGCCAGGATGCCGCAGTCGCGCAGCCGGTTGACGACGTAGGAAGCTTGCCGCTGAGCCGCCTCGCGCGTTTTGCGATCTAGCACCAAATCGATTCCCAGGAACAATCCGGAGCCGCGCACATCCCCTATCAGTGCGTGGCGCTCCTGCAATTTCTTCAATGCCTCGATGAGATGAGTGCCCACGTGAAGGGCATGCTGCTGCAAGTGTTCTTCTTCGAGAACGTCCAGAACCGCAAGCCCTGCGGCGCACGCCACCGGATTCCCGCCAAACGTGCTGAAAAATTCCATCCCATTGTTGAAGGAGTTCGCGATTTCCGGCGTGGTTATCACCGCCGCGAGCGGAAACGCATTGCCGATCGGCTTGCCGAGGACCACGATGTCCGGAACCACGCCTTGGGTTTCGAATCCCCAAAAGTGCGTGCCCAGCCGGCCAAATCCGACCTGCACTTCATCGGCGATGCACACCGCGCCTGCTTTACGCACGTGGCGATACACCTTTGCAAGGTAACCCGGCGGGAAAACAATCTGCCCGCCGACGCTGGGCAAAGTTTCCGCGATGAATGCTGCGACCTCGCGCCCTTCGCCGCGCATGCGCCCGAGAATTTCGGCCACGTGCCGCGCGTATTTCTCGCCCGCTTGCGGATCCTCGCGGCGATACGGGCCGCGGTAATCATCGGCGAGCGGCGCAACATGCACCCAGGGCTTCTTCCCGCGGCCTCCGGGGCCGTTGAACTTGTAGGGACTGATGTCAATCAGCGTGTTCGTGTGGCCATGGTAAGCGTGTTCGAGAACGATCACGTCTTCGCGGCCCGTGTGCGCGCGAGCAAGGCGGAGCGCCAGCTCGTTCGCCTCGCTGCCCGAATTTACAAAAAAACAAACGCGGAGCGGCGCAGGGAGCAGCCGCGTCAGCCTCTCGGCATAACGATTCACGTTGTCGTGCAGGTAGCGCGTATTGGTGTTGAGCAGAGCCAGCTGAGCCTGCGCCGCCTGTACCACGCGCGGGTGGCTGTGCCCCACGAGCGGAACATTATTGTAGACATCGAGATACGCGCGGCCGGTGTCGTCATAGAGATGCTGCATCCATCCGCAAACGATTTTCAGCGGGTGCTGATACGAAATGCTCAGATTTTTCCCGAGTAACGTGTGGCGTGCGGCCAGTGTTTCGTCGAGGGAGGATTCTTTCGCGGGGAAGCGGCTGGCTGGAATTCCCAGCAACACATTTGGATCCGGAGAAAGACTCGTCCACACCCTGCGCTGCGAAGCGTAAGCAACGCCGGGGAAATCCGTGCTCAGATCGAGCAGATCCAAAATCATTTGAAAATGGACGTGCGGCGTCCAGCCGCCATTTTCCGAGACAGCGCCGACGCGGGCAAACTCTTTCCCGCGTCCGATGCGTTGGCCTACTTTCAATCGGCCAAGCGTTTCTCTCGAAAGATGACCGAAAAGCGTGAAGAACTCCTCACCGTCGGCCGTTTCGTGGCGCAGGATGACCACCGGCCCATAATCCAAAGGCGCAGAATTATCCGCAACGGCGTGAACCGCACCTTCGAGCGGCGCCCGCAAAGACGCGCCGGGTTCGACGAATAAATCGATGCCAAGGTGAACTGTGCGCCGTTCTTCCGTGGGATCGCCGCTTCCGAAAAGCGAAGATGTATAAAGTGACCGCGGCTCATCGTAGCGCCCAACGCCAAAGGAAGCGCTTGCGCGCTTTATTTCCTGGAATATTGTTTCGGTGAGAGCATTCGTCTCGGCGGCCGCCGGATCGGCACCGAGAAACGTGCTGCCCACGCTCAGGTCGAAAATTTTGCTCGGCGCTGTCCGCACATCCACATCCAAAATGGAAGCGAAGGAACCCGCGTTCGCTCCGATCCAGCGAGTGATCTTTTCACCTTGCGGAACCGGCGGCAAACCGCACGCCGCGCGAAATATGTAGTGCGCCAGCCGAGGATGGATTTTCGCCAGCCGCTCCAGCGCTTCCCAGGCCGGCGCCTCGCTGACGGTGACGTACGGATCGTCTGGCTTCACGGTCTTGCGGTATGCCGAATTGGTGACGCTCACCGCGAGCCGTGCACCTATCAACGCATAGAGAATTGCCACTTCCTGTTCATCGAGTGGAAACGCCCGGTGATAACCCGCGACGACCGCTGCCGCCGTTTGCAGCGGCTCTTTTTTCCCGAGGATGGCGTAAGCGGCAGCAATCGCCGCCTCCGAAACCGTCAGCCCATGATGCATGTCGCCAAAATCAATCATACCCACCACTTTCCGCGGCTGTGGCCACGGATCGCTGACCAGCACGTTGTGATCGTTCGCGTCGCCATAAATCACGCTGCGGCGCAGCCCCGGCAAAGCAGGAACGAATGCCTTCTCGTAGAGCGCCAGGAATTTCTCGACCAGCGCGCGCCGCTTCGCATCCGCAATGTGTGGCACGAACTCTTTGATCCAGCCTGTGCGTGAAGAATCCCATTTCAATTCGCGGTGCGCCGCCGGATGCGAAAACGTCTGCAGCGCCGCGTCCATCTCGCCCAAAAAGCGGCCCACATCGCTGAGCAGCTCCGGTGAGTGAGGACGCACCTTGGCAAGAACTGTTCCACGCACAAAGCTCAGCAGCCAGACCAGCCGCTTCGCGCCGTCCGCCACGGTAATCTCGCTATGAATTTCACTGCTACGATTGGGAATGACACGCGGCAAAGGCAGACCCGGCGCACGCTCCGCCAGATGCAACAGCGCGCGGCATTGCAGGTCAATGAAGGAGCGCTCCCGCGCCGGATGCATCACCTTCAGCACGAACTCCCGGCCATCGGCAGCGCTTAAATGGAAATTATCGTCGTACTCGCCCGGCAGCGCTCGCGCGGTTCCCCCAATCCCATAGAGTTCGCGCGCCAGGCGAACCGCTTCCGCTTCGGTCACAGGGTGAGCTACGCGCGTCTCCAGCAGCATGCGCCAAATTTTAGCTACAAGAGCCGCGGTGCGTCCATCCCGGATGGCTCAAGAATCCGAGCTTTTTTATCAAGGGAGAACTCGGCTATTTAAAGTAGCTCTCTCGAGTCTTGAACCGAAACCGGACCATTCACGGTGGAAAGGCGGATCATCGCTGGCGCGCTTCCATATTCGATGCGGCGGTGATCGTCGTCCCAGGTCTTGCGCGCATTGTCGCAAATGCTGGCCTTGCAGCTCATCGGCGCGTAGTTCTTCGATTCCACCACGAAGCCGGACTTATAGCCCGTCGGGACCATCAGCGTCACCGGGCCGTTGTGTGCATCAGCGGAGAGACCGGCCCCGCTCCAGGTACTTCCTTTCAGTGACACGGAGATCGGTCCGTTTTCCGTATGGATGCGCACGTTCCCGCTGCTTCCCTCCACGCTGATCGGACCATTCTGCGCCGTTATTTCCGCGTCGCCAGAAAAGTTCCTCAAGCTGATCGGTCCATTGTGTGCATGCGCCGTAAGTTTGCCGTCCACGTCGTAGAAAGAAATCGGCCCGTTCATCGTTTCCGCGTCAATCGTCGCGGATTTCGGCGCGCGAATCAGCAAGTAAACCGTCCAGTCGTCATCATCTCCGGGGCCCTTCGTCGAGACCCTTCCTTTGTCAATCGACACGGTGATCTGCGAAAGAATTCGCTCCGCTTCCGATCCGCGGCCTGCGGCTTTGCACGCCGTGACAGAGTAAGTGTCCTTGTCCCAACCGACAACCTGCATGCCGCCGTTGGCATACGGGCGAACCTGTAGGACCGGCGCTTCCGCTTTGGTCAGTGTGTGCTCCTCGGAGCGCACTACTGCATCCTCATCGTCAAACCGAATGCGAAGGTCAGAGCAATCGGTAATCGGATGCCGATGACCGCCGGACATGTTCATGGAGTGATGCCGTGATGCCGCTTGTGCACCCGAAGCGCACAGGATCAGCATAGCGGACGCAAAAACCAAAGAAGCAAAGATACGTAGACGCATAGGACGGCCCTCCCTGGTGCTATAGACGACAGCCGACCCTATTAGTCACGCGCCTTCAGGGCGAAAGTTCACTCCCAGCCCTCCCAATCGTCGTCTGCCCCGATCGGCGGCCCGTCCGGGGGGTCGGCTGGAGGCGTGAGCTCGATATGCTTCGGATCTTTCTCAAACTGCTCGATTTGCCAGGACGCGAAGGCAATGTGCGCCTGGTCAGATATGGTTTGGCGTCCCCCTGCGGGAGTGTTCAGCCAGCCTTTCAAATCGTGCAGCTTGAGGCCGGCGATGGCGCGGACTTCGTCGCGGGCATGTTCGTTGGCCGTAAGACCCATCAGGTCGTAAAGAACGACCATGTCCACAGCATTGGCGATTTGCGCATTGGGACCTTCGCCATGCGGAGCTCTCCATGTCGCCGCCAAGATGGCGTCGAGAACTTCCTCCAATCCCGGGTTCTCCGCGTTGCGCGCATGGAATTCGACGAGTCTCGCGGCGCGTTCCGGATTGAAAAGAAACTGCAGCGTGTGTTGCGCCGCGGCTTCCGCGGGAGCCAGCGCGTCGAACGCCGGGCTGGTCCGGATCTTAAAATGCTCGCGCCCGCGTTCGTATTCCGGCGGCCGCGGCGGGATCATCTTCAACAGCGGCTCCGGCAGAGCCAGGACCTCCGGCTTCAGAGTTGCGAGCACAGCTGCTAATGCTCGCCGCTGCTCCGCCGGCGCAACAATCTGCGTGGGCGTCTCCCCGTCGCCGCGCAGCGCAAACGTATAGTCCATCCCGCCAACGAGTTTGCTCGCCGCTTCCACTTGATAGCGATGGAACAGGTACAGCGGCACAATCACATCTTCGAGTGTCGCCAGCGGCGCGCCTTCGCGGATGTTATTTTCGCCGAAGCGTTTCAGCGCCGCCCCGCGGACCTGCATGATGCGGTTCAATTCGTCCACCGCATTCGTCCCCGAATCCCAGAGATGAGCCACGCTGCTCGAAGAACCCGCGGGACGCGCGTCCTGGTCCGTCAGGTAGCGCAGCCCCCGGCCGAAAGCATCCAGCAAAATCTTGTTCAGAGTGGCGTGCTCATCCGTCCCCGCGGGAAAATCCTGATAGCCAAAGGCGATGGACACCTTGTCCCATTCGCCGATTCCCTTCGCATAGGCGTCCGATAAATCCGGCGTCCCATCCGCGCCGAGCTTCACGTACGGCGGCGGATAATCCATCACCGAAGAGCGGTTCACCGTGCTCGCGGAATAGTTGTGCATCAAGCCCAGCGTGTGGCCCACTTCATGCGCGGCTAGCTGCCGCAACCGTGCCAGCGCCATCTCCTGCGCTTTGGAAGCGTCCGCCTTGCCTTTTTCGTAAGGTGCCAGCAGCCCTTCTGCAATCAGAAAATCCTGCCGCACGCGTAGCGACCCCAGCGTCACGTGACCTTTGATAATCTCTCCCGTCCGCGGGTCGATCACGCTTGCGCCATACGACCAGCCGCGCGTCGCGCGGTGCACCCACTGAATCACGTTGTACCGCAGGTCCATCAAGTCCGCGCCTTCCGGCAACATTTCGACGCGGAACGCGTTCTTGTAGCCCGCGGCTTCGAACGCCAGGTTCCACCAGCGCGCGCCTTCGAGCAGCGCCGAACGAATCGGCTCCGGCGCGCCGCGATCGAGGTAGTACACGATCGGCTGCACCGGCTCGCTAACCGCCGCCTTGGGATCTTTCTTTTCCAGCCGATGCCGCGCGATGAACCGCTTCATGATCGGTTCGCTGATGGGCGTGGCGTAATCCATGTAGCCAATCCCAAAAAAGCTGGAGCGCGGATCGTATTCCCGCGTCTTGTAGCCCGCCGGCGGCGGCTGCACAAACGAATGATGTTCCCGCACCGTGATCGCCGTCGGATCCGGCGTCACATCCAGCACCCAGTCTCCGGGCTCATCACCAGTGAACGTCAGCGTCGCTTCCACCTCCGTGTTCAGCGGAAAATTTTTCGTGTTCGCCATGTAAATCGTGCTGCGCGAACCATCCAGCCGGTAGGCTCCCTTCGCGCGCTTCAAGGCATTCGTCACTCCGTGAGCGTCGCGCAAATAAAAGTCCGTAGCATCCACCAGCACGTGCCCGTTCTCTTCCGCCGCCGCGGTAAATCCCCACAACACCGATTCCGCAAATGAATCATGCACCGCGCGCTTTTCATCCGCATCATTGCTCACCGCGCGAAAACGCAAATTCTCCTGCACCAATAGGACCTTCGGCCCGCTCCGTTCGAAGCGCACAATTCGGGTCGGTCCGCTTAGTTGCCCGCGGTCCAGCCCGATGTCGTTCGAACCCACTCCCGCAGGCAGCCCACTCAGGTAAAGGAATTCGCTCCCCCACTTGTCGATCTCCAGCCACAGCTTCCCCTGCTTCGCATCCCAGTAAAGATTGAAATAGCCGGCCAGCTTCTGCATCCCCGCCGTTTTGTCGCTAATCGTGGGCGTTGGATTTGCTTCCGGACGAGCCTGGGCAGCTCGAAACATCATGCAGGAAGAAAGAATGACCAAAACGAAGCGCAAAACCTTCAACATGTTCGAATCCTCCAAAGTTAACGAATGGTTTTACAACATTTGAGGCCTACGGCAAGAGAAAATCTCCTCTGTTATACTTGGAAGTCCGAGAGAGAGCCCTCGAACCGTGACGAAACTTCGCATCTCCATCGTTCAGTACTTGAACACCGCGCCGCTCGTTTGGGGCTTCACCAATGGCCCGCTCCAAGGGAAATACGATCTTTCGTTCACCGTGCCCTCTCAGTGCGCGGAAGATTTGCGCGAGGGCCGGGCGGATGTCGCCATCATTCCGGCCATCGAATACCAGCGCATCGAAGACCTCGTGATTCTGCCGGATATGGCCATTGCATCGAAAAAGCTGGTTCGCAGCCTGCTTATCGTGGCGAAGAAGCCGATCGAACAGGTCACGAGCTTCGCACTCGACCGCAGTTCGCGCAGCACCCAGGCACTCGTGCGCATCCTGTGTGCCGAGAAATGGAACATTGCGCCGAACTTTTTTGAAGCCGCGCCCGATCTGAAAGACATGCTGGCGCAAGCGGACGCCGCTCTGGTAATCGGCGATCCCGCCCTGCGGCTTTCTCTAGGGGTCGAAAATGACAGCCGGGCCCGCGCGGATGGTCAGATCGTATGCCAGGCCGCCACGCTGGGCATCACCAGTCCGGAGTTGCTCCACGTCTACGACGTAGTGGGCGAATGGCGGAGTCTGACCGGACTACCCGCCGTTCTGGCAATCTGGGCCGCCAGGCGGGAGGTCGCCACTCCGGAAGTGACCGCCGATTTCCTCGCGTCCCGGGAGTTCGGTTTATCGCGCATCGCGGAAATCAGCCTCGGTGCGGCGCGCGATTTGGAACTGTCGCAGCGGGCGCTCGAATCGTACCTGCGGCACAATATCGACTTCTCTCTCGATGGGGAGAATCGCTGCGGCCTGGAATTGTATTTCGCGCATGCCGCCAAACTCGGCTTGATCCCGCAAGCCAAACTGATCGAATGGGCGGCAGCGAGAGTAGAGGCAGTGAAGTTGTAGGGGCGGGGCTTGCCCCGCCCGCTTAGTTCTGGTTTTGGGCCAGGATTCGTTAGAATTGCAGCAGCGCATTCGCAAAGGAAAATCGTGGGACTGACCAACCAACAAGCTCTGGAAATGCTCGAATCCGACGACCTCGTCGGCCTCGGTATAGCCGCGCACCAAATGCGCCTGCAGAAAAACGACCCCCGCGTCGTGACCTATCAGATCGACCGCAACATCAACTACACGAATTTCTGCACCGAGTATTGCTCCTTTTGCGCGTTCTACCGCCCGCTCGGCGCGAAAGACGGCTACATCCTGCCGTTCGAGGAAATCTACGCAAAGATTGATGAAATGCTGGTGCTGGGCGGAACGGGAATCCTACTGCAAGGCGGACTCCACCCGGATCTGCAAATCGGCTATTACGAGAATCTGCTTCGTTCGCTGAAGGCGCGCTACCCGCAGGTGCATCTGCACTGCTTTTCAGCGCCGGAGATTTTGTGCATCGCCGAAGTTTCGGAGATCAGCATCCGCGAAACCATCCAGCGATTGATGGATGCAGGGCTGCAATCCATCCCCGGCGGAGGCGCGGAAATTCTCGAAGACGAAGTTCGCGCCAAAATTGCGCGATTGAAGTGCACCAGCGCCGACTGGGAAGAAGTCCACCGCGTCGCGCACTCTCTTGGACTTCGTACCACCGCGACGATGATGTTCGGCTGCGGCGAAGAGTTGCGCCATCGCGTGAATCATCTCGAGAGGCTGCGGCGCATTCAGGAAGACACTGGCGGATTCACGGCGTTCATTCCCTGGATGTTTGCCGCGGAAAATACGGCGCTCGGCAAAAGAGTTCAGGAAACCACTGCCGTAGACTATCTAAAAACTCTCGCCGTCAGCCGCCTTTACCTCGACAACGTCGACCACATTCAGTCCAGTTGGCTCACGCCGGGAATTAAGGTCTGCCAAATCGGTTTGCAGTTTGGCGCCGACGATGTTGGCAGCATCCTCATCGAGGAAAACGTGGTCTTCGCCGCCGGCGTGAAAAACCGCACCAACGAAGGTGAATTGCGCCGCATCATCGCCGACGCCGGCTTCATCCCCGCCCAGCGCGACACGCTTTATCGCTCCTATGCATTGAAATAATTTAAGCCGTTGCGAAGAGAATCGTTGCAGGCCAGCTAAACGACGGGTTTCGGGCGCAGGTGAATCGAAACATCGACGACCATGCCGTCGGGCAGCTCGACGTCTTCGAGAAGATAAAGAACTCCGCCACGGAAACGCGCCTGAATCTTTCGCGGCTCGGGTTTGGAGCTGGATGCTTCGGACTTGGAGCTCGCCGGCTCGGATTTCTTCGGACTGGCAGATTCGGTTTTCTTGGCCACAGGCGTTCCAGGAACTTTCGCTTCCACTTCATCCATCGCTTCGTTTGCGAGCGCGTCGGCTTCGCGGTTCTGCTCGCGGTAAACGTGCTCGATGCGGAAAGACTCGAAGGCTTTGGACATTTTCTGCGCGCGCTCGAAGAGCGGCCGCAGATCTTCGCTCTTCACTTTGTACAGCCCGCGCATCTGCTTGACCAGGAGTTCGGAATCGCTCTCGATGCGAATCGCTTTCACGCTGTGCGATTCCGCGTAGTCCAGCGCGGCAATCAGCCCGCAGTATTCCGCAACGTTGTTGCTCATGCGGCCGATGTATTTCTTCAACTTGGCGACGACTTCGCCCTTGCCATCGCGAATGATTACGCCGTAAGCGGCCGGGCCCGGATTCCCACGCGAACCTCCATCAATGTTCGCGCGATACGCGACAGTAGCCGGTTTAGGCTCCGGCGCGGCATCGCCAAAGAGACTCTTTCCGCGACTGGCTGTGGGGCGGCGCGGCATCAGTTGGTAGACGCCGGCGAAGAAGCTTTCGCCGCATGATTTGTGGAATTGGCAATGGGAATCGGTTCCAGCGTGTACAGGATGAGGCCGCAGCTTTCGCAGCGGAAAACTTCTTCGCTCGTTTCCGTGCGAAGTTCCTGGAGGATGTGCGGGAGGACGCGCATGCCGCAGCCGCGGCACTGCCCGTCGCGGGCTTCCGCCATGGCAGAGCCATTGTGGCGTTTGGCGATGCGCGCGTACAGCTCTCGCAAGTCTTCCGGGACAGGTGCGATGATTTTCTCGCGCTCGGCGTTCGCCGCTTCGAGCCGCTTCTTTCTCTCCGCGCCTTGCGCTTCCATCTCTTTGCGCTCCAAGGCGACACTTTGCTCGGCCTCTTTCAGCCGGGACTCCGCGGTTTTCAAGCGGCGTTCGATGGCCTCCGCGTTCATCATCACGTTGAGCTGGCTGTCCTCGGCCTTGGCCACTTCGGCTTCCGCAGTTACGATTTCGTGCTGGAGAGCGCGGTAAGCTTCGTTCGTTTTGACGGCGCCGCTTTGGTCCCGGTACTTGCGGGCGCGGTCTTTCCACTGCTGCACTTCGAATTCAAACTTCTTGCGCTCCGCGACGATCTGGGCGTGAGCCTCTTTTGCGGCGGCGACTTCCGCGCGCGCCCCTCCCAGCTTCAGATCGGTCTCGCGGATGCGCTTCGGGAAGGAGTCCAGTTCGGCGCGCAAGGCCGCGATCTGCTGATCAACGCGTTGCAGCTCAATAAGGTGAGGAATCGCCGGATGCATGGGTACGCAATTCTATCACAGGCGCGCGGCAGCCTTTGCGGGAACCGCGGGGGCGAATAGAATGCATACGGTTGGCTGCTAGGATTTTGGGCGCCGCGCGCTTCAAGGAGGAGTACAGATGCCCCACGTGCAAATTACCTGGGTCGCGGGACGGACCCCGGAGCAGAAAAGAAAGATTGCGGAGCGCGTCACCGCCGTGCTGATCGAGGATGGCCGGGCGAAGCGCGAGAACATCCACGTATCGTTCCACGATGTCCCGCCAACGGATTATGCGGAGGCGGGAGTCCTGGTCGTGGACCAGAAGCGCACGCCGTGACAATAGTTACGCAAAGCGGGAAAAAAGAGTGCCGTCACCCGATGACTACGGGCTGACGGCACTCTCCAAGACTTGTTCAGATGATTCTAAGTTTATGCGCGAGCGTCGCGGCGGATGAAGGACCAATCGAGAAAATAACCGATGCCAACCGCAAGAGGAATAATGCCGAACGCGGCAACCGTCCAGACATCGCGGTCCGCCTGGATCTGCGCGATCAATCCGAAGGTAAAAATATAGCCAAGCGCTCCGCTTACCAGCAGGATGCCAGCCCTGCGGGAACGCGCCACCTGGTTCAACTCCGGCTCCATGGGAATATCCACGCCACGTGCAATTGCCGCGAGCCGCTCTTCACTACGCAGCTTGCGCACCCGGTAATAGGTATACAGCGCGCCGAGGGGAACGCCCATTCCCAGAATCACAGCCACTAAGCCGATCAGTTGACCGTCCATGATGCACTCCTTCTTTGCTTTATGCGCCTTATTGTGGGGACCGCTTTCAACAGAAGGTACGCGGAGCGGGCCAGGAAAGTTCCACGGTCGGCGGGCCAAATTTGCCATCAAGCGGAAATGCATTTCCCAAAAGTCAGAAGAGAGAGTCAGCAGTCGCAGTGGAACAGAGGAATCTTCGAAAACACCCATCCAAAGTGCTGGGCCAAGGGTACTGTTTGGCTGGGACTATTTTTGGTACCGTCAAGCTATTCATTTCTCAGCACTTAAACCGCAATATGCTTGTCAAGCGGAGGTGATTGGGCCCCGGCTTCACTCACTTAAAGCGTCCGCCTAAGCCCTCCCGGGCTCGGTAATGCGGGTTGGAAGCCAACTCGCTGAGAAAAGGGAGGGGGACCCAGCCGAATTCAGCTCAGAGAAGCTAAGAAAGAGGTTCCCGCCACAATGTCAACCCTTCACTTTCGCCGCGTCGAACGCCGCCGAACAGCTCGCGTTTCTGTCTTTGTGGATCTGACTGTCCAGGGCTATACCGAGAACAATCAGAAATTCAAGGTCCAGACGCGCTCACTTTGTGTAAGCGGACACGGCGGATTGACGATATTGGATGCCGGCGTGGTGGTTGGCCAGACGCTTTTGCTGATTAACGAAAACAGCCGGCAGAAAGCGGAATGCAAGATTGTTTCGCTGCGGCCCGGTGGTGATGGCAAGAGCATCGTGGCGTTTGAATTTCTCGCGCCCAATGCAAACTTCTGGAAGATGACTTTTCCGGATGCGGGCGCAAAGCCGCTCCGGCGGACGATGCCTTCCACTGCTACTGCCTAACTCAGGCAGTCCGTCGCGCAATTAAATCGTCTTATAGAACCAGCGCGTAAGGCCTCCGGGCCCCGTTGGACGGTCAATCCCGCAATCCATCTTCGAATCAATCCCGCCAGCAGGGAAAGCTCCACAAGTTCAAATTCCAGAAACTGTCCTGAAATGAAAAAAACTCGAAATCCCCTATTCGCCTGGGAAGAGAGACCGAGCCGGATTGTCAGTTGATTTCGCCAACCTGCATGTTGGCATCGATGCCGAGGTTGGGGTAACGGATCGGTGAGCCGGGGGGCGCGGGCAAATGGCGGGCGCTGGCGGTGAATTCGCCACCGGAGCATTCGACGGAGTACAAATAGCCGTCGCGTCCGGTGCGCGGCACAGAAAGAGAATTGGAAGAGATGAGTTCATCGAGCGAGGCGCAATGACCGTTTGTGGCGATGTAAGTGCGCTCCGCCTGGGCGATTTGCAAAAGGTCGCTGCGCACACCCGTAAGGCTGATGGCCTGCGTCGGGGCAGTGCCTTCATCGGTACTCGGCATCTTCTGCAAGTAATATTTGTACACAACGAGGAGAAGAGCGGCGCCAACCAGAACTGAGATAAGTCCTTTCATAAGAAAATTGTGAACTTGCCCGCGGTGTTCCGCAAGTAAAGCGCCCAGCGCTGTGCATTAGGAAACAACGGCCTCTTTTTCACATCGAGCAGCAGCTACTCTGTTAAACTTCTCGCGACCGCTGAATTCCCCTCCCCGGTGAAACGATTCCTCTTGGGACAGACGAATGGATACGACTGTGCCCCTGCTGGAACTGGACATTATCGAAAAACTGAGAGAAGAAGAGCTGGAAGAGGCGCGCGCGATTCAAAGCGCGATGCTGCCCGCGGAATCGTTACACTCGGGGAGGGTGACCATCTCCCACGAATTCCAGCCCATGCAGGCGGTGGGTGGCGATTTCCTGGATTACTTCGAACTGACAGACAAGTGCATCGGTCTCTACCTGGGTGACGTCTCCGGCAAGGGTTTGCCTGCCGCGTTGTATGCCGCGCTAGGTGTCGGCACACTGCGAGGCGTACACAAAACCGGCACGTCGCCGAGCGAGGTCCTGGCGACCTTGAACCGCCGCTTGATGATTCGCGGCATGCCCCGGCGGCACGTAGCCATTCAGTATGCGGTTTTCGATCCGGGCAGCCAGGAGATCCAAATTGCCAGTGCGGGCATGCCCGGGCCCGTTCATTTCTCCACAAACGGCTGCCGCATCCTGGAGCTCACGGGGATTCCACCGGGCCTGTTTGCCGAGTCGGATTACGATACGCTCGCGGTGCAGCTGCAACCAGGCGATTCGCTGCTCTTCTGCACGGATGGCCTCACCGATGCCTTCAACTGCCTCGGAGAACAATTTGGGCTCGAGCGCCTGCACCTGCTTTGCAGCGCGGAACGGCTTGCTTCGCCAACGGAAATACTGAGCACCATCTTCGCCGCTGTGGAATGCTTCTCGCGGGGGTGCGAACAGCACGACGATATGGCCGCGACGCTATTGCATTTTTCAGGCTGAGGAAGGCAGGAAGCGTGTGCCCACGTAGTCATGTAGAGAGTGGGCAAAGGTGAGGGGATTGCGATTGACTGCTCCAGCCCTCTCCAGTAACAACGATAGATACAGGCAAGAATCTCAGGAGAGTCCATGATGAAGACGAAGTCCCCTTATGCCCTCGGTGTGGCTATAGCCCTCTCAGCGCTGAGTAGCATCCCGGCCGACAGCTGGGCGGCCCCGCCGGATGCAGGCCAGCGCGCAGGTGAAGTTTCCCGCGTGATTCCCGCGGTGAGCATCGCGCGCACCGGAAAGACCATTACCGCTTCAGCGAAAACCGTTGTGGACTGGGAAGACGTGGTGAACACTCAGGTGAACGCGCGCGCGCGCATCGCCTTGGACGATAGTTCCGTGTTGAACGTCGGTTCGGAATCGTCCCTGAAAGTAGTGAAACACGACGCGGGCGCGCAGCAAACCGAGCTCGAACTGACTTACGGAAAACTCCGGACACAGGCGCAAAAGATCGCCAAGCCGGACGGGAAATTCGAGGTGCGCACCCCGGCAGGGGTGGCAGGCGTGGTGGGAACCGATTTTTTTGTGGTGTATGATAAGGCCACCAACACGATGAACGTGATCACGTTCGAAGGGCTGGTGAAAGTCTGCAACCTGGCGGGAGTTTGCGTGATCGTCAAAGCCGGGCAGATGACCAGCGTACGCACCGGGGACAATTCGGGACCTCTGCCTCCGACCCAAGCAACTCTCGACCTGCTGGTGGCCACGAGCAAGGATACCGACGCAGGCGGACAGTTGGGTGCCACGGCAGCGGTTACCCATGGCGTCCCCTGGTGGACGATTGGAATTGCGATTGCCGTTCCGGCAGTAGCTCTGCCCATTGCTCTGAAGCAGGGTAGCTCCGGGCTTCCAGTGAAACCAGGCTGCAAAATAAATCCGGCAACAGGACAGTGCACGTAGCTGACTGTTCGCCTTTTTTTAGAGATTGACGTTTTTAGGGCCCCGGCAGGTGAAATCAGCCGGGGCTTTCGTTTTCGGTCGCGCGTGCGGAGCCGCGGATGCAACGGTTCGACCGAAACAGCCGTCGAAGAAGTGTTGCCTTAAGGGCAATCAGGTACGGGACGGGCGCTTTGTGTGCCCCGGCGCGGTAGCGTACACTGGATGTTTCGCAGTCCCGTCCAATTCCGAGTGAGGCCTCCTTTGACCACATTGATTCGCAGTCGCGTGATTCCTTTCGCATGGGCGCTGGTACTGGTTTCCACCCTGGCGCAATTGACGCCGGCGGCGCCACCCCCCGACGCCCAAGGCAAGCGCTCCCCCCTGCTTGCGGCCCTGCAAACGGAGCTGGACCGCTCCATGAAAACCTTGAGTACCCTGGAATCCCCGGCATATTACATGGGCTATACGATCACGGACACGCAAAGAGTGGACGTGTCCGGTTCGAATGGGGCGCTGCTCAACAGCAATGAAACCCGCAATCGCTGGCTGGAAGTTGCCGTTCGAACAGGAACCTACAACCTGGATAGCACTCACAAGGTCGGGGAACGGCAAACGCAGAGTGGCGGCCCAGGCGTGTCCGTACCGCTCGACGACGACGCGGAAGTCTTGCGCCGGGCGATCTGGCTGGAAACCGACAGGCAGTACCGGGCTGCGGAAGAAGCGCTGATCAAGATCAAGACAGGAAAAGAAGTAAAGGTAGAAACAGCGGAAGGGCGCGCGCCGGATTTTTCCCGCGAAGAGCCCCACACGTACATTGGACCGCAGGTTTCCATTGCGGTGGACCGCAAGCCCTGGGAAGCAAGAGTTCGTGCTTACACCAAGGCCTTCCGCGAATCGGCGGCGATCATCAATTCCATCGTGACCTTCAACGCCATGGCGCAAAACGCTTATCAGGTAACCAGCGAAGGAACGCAACTTCAATTCGGACAGATTCGCTACCGGCTGGAGCTCTTTATCCAGGGCAAAGCGCCCGACGGGATGGACATCGACCGCTACTATAACTTTGATTGGGTGAATTCCGGAGACGCCCCGGATGACAAAGCGGTCTACGCGGCGGAAGCGACAATGCGCAAGGAACTGGAAGGGTTGGTGGCGGCGCCCATCAACGATCCGACGGTTGGCCCCGCGCTGCTGACGGGACGCGCGGCCGCGGTGTTTTTCCATGAAGTTTTCGGCCATCGCGCCGAAGGGCACCGCCAAAAGGATGTGACCGAGGGGCAAACGTTTTCGAAGAAAGTGGGTGAGAAGATCCTGCCGGAGTTTCTGAGCATCACCGACGACACCACGATGAAGAAACTCGGCGCGCAGGATTTGCTGGGCTACTACCAGTTCGATGACGAAGGCGTCCCCGCGCAGCGCGTCATGCTGGTGGACCACGGGGTGCTGAAGAATTTTGAGATGTCGCGCTCGCCGCTGGAACGTTTTCCGCGTTCGAATGGACATGGACGGCGGCAGTTGGGGGCCACGCCCGTCTCCCGGCAGGGCAACTTGATCGTGCAGAGCAGCAAGACGGTCACGAACGCGGAACTCCGCGTCATGCTGATCGAGGAGATTAAAAAGCAGGGTAAGCCTTATGGATTGTTGATCGACGACATCGCCGGCGGTTTCACCTTCACGGGGCGCGGGCAACCGCAAGCGTTTCAAGTGCTCCCCTTGGTGGTCTACAAGGTTTTTCCCGACGGGCGACCTGACGAATTGGTGCGCGGAGTGGACATCGTAGGAACACCGCTGGCGGCTTTGACAAAGATTGTAGCCACGGGCGATACCCCCGAAGTTTTCAACGGCTACTGCGGTGCCGAATCCGGGTCGGTTCCGGTTTCCGCGGCTTCACCCGCAATCCTGACCAAGGAACTGGAAGTGCAGAAAAAAGAAAGTTCCACGGATCGGCCGCCGATCCTGCCGCCGCCGGCTCATGACGTCATTAAAACCGGAGGCCAGCAGTGAGGCGCGCGTTAAGGGTAGTAGAAGCAGTTCTTGTTTTGGCCATACTGAGTGGCGGGCTTGCGGGACGCGCGCAGGCGCAGCGGGCGAGCACCAGTGTTTCCCCGGGTGCCGATAACGACCACACACTACAAGCGATGCGCGACGAAATGGCGCGTTCCAAAACGCGGCTGGAACTGAAAATTCCCAACATCGACCAGCCAGTGCGGCCGTATTACGTGGAATACCGCTTGCTGGACTTCGACGTGCGGGAAATCGTGGCGGAATACGGCACGCTGCTCTCCAGCACGCACACGCGCAATCGCTTTATGGACGTGGAAGCACGCGTGGGCAGCTACAAGCTGGATAGTTCGAATTTCGTCAGCGACGATGCCTTCCGCGGGTTTATTGGGCCGACCGGTTCGGTGGGCATCGACCGCGATTACGATTCGCTACGGCAGGACCTGTGGATCGCCTCGGACCAAGCCTTTAAAGAAGCTGTCGAGACGTACTCCCGGAAACAGGCGTACTTGAGCAGCCTGGCGCGCCAATCGGACATCGACGATTTCTCCAAAGCGGAGCAGGTGCAGCTGATCGAACCGCTGGAGACGCCGGACTGGACCAATCGCAATTGGGAGCAGGAAGCACGCGATACCTCGGCGGCTCTTCGGGCGTTCTCCGAGATTCACGAATCGCGCGTGACGTATTACATGGTTTACGCCACGCAATACTTGCTCACCAGCGAAGGCACGGAAATCCGGCAGAATCGCCGCTTCGCCGCCATCGAAGCCGGCATGAGCGCGGTGGCCGACGATGGCGTGCCGCTAAATCATTTTTACGCAACGTACGTGACACGTCCGGCCGATTTGCCCACCGTCGAGGCCGTGCGCAAAGGTTTGAACGTCGCGGGGACGGAATTGATGGCCCTGCGCGCCGCTCCTCCGGCGCAGGACTACACGGGTCCCGTGCTCTTCGAAGCGCGAGCGGCGGCGCCGCTGCTGGCCCAGGTGCTGGGGCCGGCGTTGAACGGCCAACGGCCTCCGGTTTCGTTCACTCCGGTAATGGAACAACTTCTGAGCGGTTTGGGTGGAAAGAGCGACTGGGTGGGGCGGCTCGGGGCGCGCGTGTTGCCCGCAACCGTAACGCTGGTGGATGATCCGGGCGCGAAGGAATTCAACGGCACGCCGGTGATCGGCGGATACAGCGTCGATAACGAGGGGGTGCGCGCGCAGAAAGTCACGCTGGTGGAGAACGGAAACCTCAAGAACGAGCTGATGTCGCGCCGCCCCGGACCTGATTTTGAAGATTCAAACGGCCACGGGCGCTCGGCATTTTTGAACGACGCCAAGCCGACCATGACCAATCTACTCTTTACGTCGACGGAAACTTTTTCACCTGCCGACATGAAGAAAAGATTCCTCGACACTTGCCGGAGGGAAAAGCTGAATTACTGCCTGATTGTCCGCGAGATGGACAATCCGGTTTTGAGCCTGCTCCACCAGGAAGATATCTCCGAACTGCTCGCCAGCTTTGCCGGCGGCGCGGGAACGGGCGATCGCCTGCCGCTGGTGGTTTACCGGGTCTATCCGGAAAGCGGCCGCGAAGAAATAGTGCGCGGCTCGCGCATCATCGGATTGAACACGCGCGCGCTGCGCAACCTTGCCGGGATTGGAAACGACAGCTTCGTTTTCAATTACATGCAGAGCCAAATCAACGGATTTGCCGGCACGGCGCTGGGAGCGTTTGGCTCGGCGCAGGGTGGTTTGCCGGCGTCGGTGGTCGCGCCTTCGCTTTTGTTCGAGGAATTGGAAGTGCGCGGAGCGCGCGGAGAGGCGAAGCGGCTTCCGCTACTACCTCCGCCGCCCATGAGCGCATCCAAATAGGAGTTTTACTGGATCGTTCGCCATGAACGAGATCACTCGACGGGCTCTTATCTTTGGCACGGCAACAGTCGCCGCCGGAGGTTTGCTGGCAGGCGTCGAACGGCTTTCCCTAGCGGCGTTTGCCGAGAACGAGGAGCCGGAAGACAATCCCGGGCCGGCCAAAATTGTGAAATTCGCGGACAACGGCACAAACCTCGGCGCCGTCACGCTGGCAAAAATCCACAAGAGCAAAATCGAATGGAAGCAGCAGCTTTCGCCGCTGCAATATGACGTAACCCGGCGCGCGGCGACCGAATTCCCTTTTTCCGGTGCGCTCTATGATCAACACGCTACGGGCTTGTATCGCTGCGTGGATTGCGAAAACGCGCTATTCGATTCAAAAGCCAAATTCGAATCGGACACGGGCTGGCCGAGCTTCTGGGAGCCAATCGCGAAGGAAAATGTGCGCGAGAAAAAAGATTTCAGCATCGGCGTGCTGCGCACCGAAGTGCTCTGCACGCTGTGCGATGCCCACCTCGGCCACGTCTTCACAGACGGGCCCGAACCCACCGGCCTGCGTTACTGCATGAACTCCGCGGCGCTGCGATTTATTCCCAGAAACACTCTCATTGGTTAACATCCAGGAGACTCCGTTGCCGCGTCGTAGGGAACCGAAGGAGCAACTGTGCCCGAAGAATTCTCTTACTGTTTCACGTCTCCCAGGATTTCTTCGTGGTCATTGATCGTAATCCGGTCAATCTTACCGCCAATAGTCGCATCGACCGTCTCGGTTGGGTGTGTGGCGGTGAGATTGCCCATTTTGACGCTCTTATCTCCGATGTGTGCATAGAGGGGGATCACGTCCTTCCACGTCTCTGGCACGCCAGTTCGAGTCAGCTCGGCCTTGAAGTGAGTCTTGCCGTCGGCCGTGTAGTCCATCGTAGCGTGGAAGTTATACTGCGCCTCACCCATTCCATAAACGTACTGGTTGAAAAACCAATCCATTTTGTGGTTTCCATCCGCATCCATGGAACGTGTCATGTGCTTCTCGACGATGGCTTTGAAGTCTTCCGTGGAAGCAGCCTTATTGTCGAACGTCTTGCAATAATCCTGCATCATGTCCTTGAAGTTGTGATCCGGATCCTGGCTTTGCCCGTCCCACAATTGCATCTGCAGCATGTGCAGCACGTACGCGCCTTTGGAATAGATCAAATCCTGATAAGCGAATACATCGGATTGTGAGGATCGAATCCTACTTCCCATCCAGATGGGCCCAAGCGCTGACCTCGTATGCCCGAGCTGATCCTTCTTGCGGAGCTTTTCTTTTTCCTGACGCCACTGGTTCAACTCCTCTTTCATGTTCTCCCGGTAACGCACATAAAGGATTCCCGAAAAATCCGCGAAACCCTCCGACAGCCACTGATCGTGATAGCTCTTCCATCCGACCCGCTGGCCCCACCATTGATGCGAACTCTCGTGCGCACGAAAGAAATCCGTCAGTTCCGGCCCGTCTTTCAGCCCAATTTCATGGCGTTGCGTGGCGTCGAGAAAAGAAGCAGACCACAAATAGATCAGCCCCGGCCAGCCTTGGCCGTGACTGTAGCTCATCGGAATACTGGCAACGGAAAGGCTCTTGTAAGGGTACGGACCAAAATAGGACGAGAACAAACGCACTGTGTTGGCCATTTCCCCACCCATGGTCTTCGCCATGGCGGAGGGCGTGAGCGTGCCAACCGCGCCCATATCTGAGCGAGACTCAAAGGCGCGCTGAATCATATTCATGATGTCGTCGCCTTCGCGATTCGCATAGACATCGACTGCTACGTCGCCCGCTTTGTCGTTGTAGGATTTGTAATCTCCATAGGCGAATCCCGCGACGGCAATCGGAATGTCGCTCTTCCAGGTCGTGATGCGCGTGCCTCCGTCAACCGTATCGCTTGTCTTAACACCCGTCGCCACGAGCACCGAATTCTTGGGGCTGCGGAAAACCATTTCGAAATCCGCTCGCGTGGCGAAACTGTTCGGCAACTCGGGATACCAGCCGGAACTCTCGCAGAAATAGTTTCCGTTCCCGGCCTTGCGGATCGCGCGTTTACCAGCGTAGCGGAACTCCAGCGATTGTGGCGGGCCCAGCGCCAATGGTTGTGGAAGAATGACCGCTACATAATCGCCGTAAGACTGATTGCGATCCTTCGTTTCCCGGGCCTGATAAAAGCCCAGCCCCGTTCCCTGCGCGTCCTTGATCGTTTCGATGCGAAGGTTGGAATCGAACTCAAAAACCAGCACGCTTTGTCCCGCCAGTCGCGGCTCAATGGTCATTTTCGTGGTTGCGCTCAACTCGGCTCCGGACGATACGCTGGCATTGATGTTGTAGGAGCGAATCGCGAAATCCTCTTTCGCCATCGGGTCTTTCCAGGCATCCGCGCTGCTCAGGTTATGCCCCGGGAATTGCAGCCACGTGTCGTCAAGCTTGAACGGTCCTACGTCCGTCCACCGACTCACCCTGATCTCTTCCGGATCGAGTGCGTCGTAATGAAATTCCACCCAGTCTTTTCCGGTGATCTTCAAATCCGCAAGGAAGAACCCAGTCCGGGCGTGGTCCGCGGATAGAATTCCTTGTAGAAGCCTGGGAAGAGCAGCTTCGCCAAGGTCTTCGCGCGTCTTCTGGCGATTTGCATAGAGATCGCCCAAGCCAGCCGCAGATGTTTCCCACTTCACTTGCTTGGCAACTTCATCGAGCAAACCATCCGTAAAGCTAAAAGTCGCCTCGGTGAAGGGCATTGCGATCTTATCCTGCTTGATAAAGAGCCGTAGCTGTTGCGCCTCGATTGGATTTGGCGGGTCGACGATGACGTGGCCGTTGCCGCGAAACGCCGCTCCAGATGTCACCCCGTTAACCGGCTGAGTAAACTGAATGGCGCCATCGGTGAGGGTGATACGAATGCGGTCGCGAACGATTACAACATTCTCCGCATGGGCGGATTTTGCCGGATCCATCGCCGGTGCCGAAAGAGCATTCCACACGCCGGCCGCGGCTGCCGGGGCCGGAGTTTGTGCGTGAATTGCCGAAGCAACAATCAGGGCAAGACAGAAGAGAAGGAAGGGTCGGCGGATCATGGAGGCTCCTGAGTCTTAGCGAGACGGTACATTGTATTTGTTTCGGTAGCAAGTGCCCGCATGTAAAACCCGTTGCAGCAATCATTTGGGCAGACCGGATGCAAGCCGTGAAGAGCCTAAAGCGTTCAGGAAAAGCCGAGGAATTGCGATAGTCTAAACGTGCGATGATTGCGACCTATCCAATCGAAGAAGCACGCGAGAAAAAGCGTGCGGCGCTTTTAAGCGTCGGCTCCGCACTGCTGCTGGTTTCCCTGAAGACTTTTCTCGTCGTGAGGACCGGGAGCTTGGGCGTGCTCAGCGAAGCCTTGCACTCCGGCCTCGACTTGATCGCCGCAATCATCACTTTTCTTTCGGTACGCATGTCCGACCAGCCCGCGGATGAGCGGCATCCCTACGGCCATGGCAAGTTTGAGAACTTTTCCGCGTTCGTGGAGACCGGCCTGCTCGCGCTCACGGCCCTGTACATCATTTATGAGGCGTTCGCCCGGCTGTTTTTCCGAACGGTCCACATTCAACCCAGCATTACCGCGATTCTCGTCTTGCTGGTCGCTCTGTCCATCGATCTGACGCGGGCCCGGGCGTTACGGAACGTGGCGAAAAAATATTCGAGCGACGCACTCGAAGCAGACGCTCTGCATTTCTCGACCGACGTCTGGAGCACCATCGTGGTTATCTTTGGTATCGGGCTTGTGTGGGCCGGTGAGACTTGGAACCTGCCGTGGTTGATTTATGCTGACGCCCTTGCGGGCCTCGCCGTCGCGGCCATCGTTTTGTGGGTCGGCGCACAACTCGGGCGGCGGACCCTGGATGCCTTGCTGGACGCCGCACCGGAAGGCTTGCAGCAGGAAATTGCCAAAGCCGTGACACGCATGGACGGAGTTCTGGACGTTGATCGCGTGCGCGTGCGGCGCGCCGGAAATCGGCACTTCGTCGACGCCACGGTAAGCGTGGCGCGGACGGCCAGCCTCGAACAGGTGCACGCTCTCAGCGATGCCATCGAAAAACGCATTGGGGAGATCGTTCCTTCGGACGTGATGGTGCATGCGGAACCGCGCGCGCCGCAGGGCGAGCATCTTTTCGAATCGATTCGCGCGGTGGCCCAGCGGATGGGATTGGCCGTCCACGATGTGCATGCGCTGCAGCAGGATGGCCAGCTTTTCATCGAGTTGCATCTCGAAGTGGATGAGAATTTGAGCTTGCGCGAAGCGCATCGTCAGGCGTCAGAATTGGAAGAGGAAATCCGCAAGCTGCGGGATGGCTCGACGGAAGTAAACATTCACATCGAGCCGTTGGGCAGGCGCATCGCCACACCCGACGCGGGCATCAGCGAGATGAAGCAGCTTTCACGGGCGATTGAAGAGTTTCTCAACCGCTTGCCTTCGGAATTCAGCGAACTTGTGAATTGTCACGATGTTCGGGTTCGCCAGGTCGAACATCACATCCTGGTCTCCTGCCACTGCACGATGCAGAGCGACCTGCCTATTACACAGATCCATGACGTGACCGGGGCACTCGAAGATCGTGTGAAGGAAAAGTTTCCGCAGATTTACCGCGTGACGATTCATCCCGAGCCCTTCGAAGAGCGCTGAAGCCTCATCCGCCAGCCGTTGCAGCGGCGGCGTCATACTTTCGTCCCGCCAGCGCCACTGCACCCAGCGCGATCAATGCGGGGAAGCATTCCAGCAGGTAACGCGGCTCCGGCGCTTCCAGCGTGGTCAGAAATGCCGTTCTGAGAGCAAAAAACAACAGAATCACCAGCACCGCCCGTCGCGAGCCCGTGTTCCAACGCCACAACTTCACCGCACCCCAAACAGCAACGACCACGTAAAAAATATTTAGGAAAAATAATCCGATGGTGACCGACTGATCCACCTTGTCGTCCTCCCACGCTTGCGCCAATGGAAAGACGGTTCCGGACACCGGCAGCAATTCGATCCTCGGCGCGAACCACAATGTCACCGCGCGCAGAAAAGGCAGCCGCACATAAGTCCGAAAGGGATACCGTGCCGTTCGCTCCCGCGCCAATTGTGCGAAAGCCTCGTCTTCTTCCTTGGTCAGCGTCAGTTCGTCGTTATACCTCTCCAGAATCATGGCCACGCGTTCCCTTTCATCCGCAGAATCAAAGGCGCGCGCCGGCAATTTGTCGACTTCAATGGATTCTCCGTTCAGTTTCCAGGCTGTGAGGTAGCAATCTTTCATTCGAAACAGCCAGGTCCTCTCCCAAGCCATGAATCCGCTGGGCACCAGCTCTCCCGGCAGATTCGAATCCTTCGGCGCTAGGAATTGCACTTCATGCAGCGTCACTGCGTTGCGCACCGCCCACGGCACCAGCGGAAGAACGCAGGCCAGCCCGCTGTAAGCCACGATTCGAATCCAAACCATGGTCCGTCCGCGGCGGATCAACGGAAGCGCCGTACCGATCCACGCAGCCAGCAACAAGAGCGGTGTCTCCGGCCGGAACAGCGTCCCGATTCCCACCGCGAATCCGAGCGGCGCGGCCCAATGAAGGAGATCATTTTTCGGTTCCCATGGCCGCCGTTTCACCGGAAGCAGCAACTCCTGAACGCTTCCGCAGAGTCCCACCAGGAACACCAGAGCGATGGCCGTGATCGCGACCGCAAACGATTCCGTCAGCGGAACCGCGGTGTAATTCGCCGTGAAGGGGCACAGCGCCGCCAGCCACATCGCGGTAATCATGACCGGCATTTGCCGAGCATGCTTGTCGCCCAAGTCCAGGAGCAGCCCCGCCAGCCACACCACAAACACACAACTCGCCACGTCCACCACGGCCTGCCCCAGCATCACCCAAAAGTACGCAGCTTCGCCTGTCTTTCCCGTGATCCAGTACACCAGCGCCAGATACGCCGGATACCCCGGCATTCGCAAATCGACCGGCGTAATGGCGCCGCCCACCTCCATGGCATAGACGTGGTGCTTCAGCCAATTCGTGGCCATCTGCTCGTAAAGGATGGTGTCGCCCGAATTCGCGGGAAACTTCAGAATGAAGAATAGGCGCAGGAGTAAGCCGGCGACGGATGCGGCAATCAGGTGCCAGAAAATTCGCTTCATCGGTGCAACGCATCTTACAATAGAGCGGACGGATTCGAGCAGACGGTCTCAGCCCAGCTTGTTGTACGATTCCCTGCCGTGCTGCCAGGTTGAAAAGGATTCATGAAGGAACGCCGGCCCATATTTTATGACGCGGAGCGTGTGCGCTGGCGCCGCACGCGGCGCTTGATGGAAATTAGCGGTGTCCTGCTGACCCTTCTGCTTGCCTATTTTTTCGTCACCATCGCCATCAGCGTGGAACTGCCCGCGGGACTTCTCCCTGATACCAAGCCGGGGTATCACCCGCTGAAAACCAAAAAGAAAGTCACTCCCGTGCGCGAAGGCCGGCGCCGGCGCGTCGCGAATATCGGCAGCATACCGGCCAGCTACGATCCCGTGCGCGCCGCTTTTTACGTCAGTTGGGACCCTAACAGCATTGCTTCTCTCAAGAAGCACTACAAAGACATCGACCTGCTTATCCCTGAGCAACTGCATGCCGTGACGCCTGACGGCGCAATGACTGTCGTGGACTATGATCCGGGCGGACAAAAAGTCGTCAAAGCTTCCCCGCAGGAAGCCGTCTCCATTTTGAAGCGAGATAAGCTCCATCAATGGATTCAAGTGATGAAGTCGCTCAATCCGCCGGTCGAATTGCCGATGATGGGCCTCTTGAACAACTACGACGGCTCGGCTTGGCACGTCAAGGAAATGGCGGAGATGCTGGCCAACGCAAAAGCGCGTCAGAGCCTGGTCCGGGATGTCGTTGACTTTGCGGTGCAATCCCACGAAGCCGGCATTGTCATTGATTTTGAGGAAGTGCCCGACGCGAGCCAGGAGCACTTCCAAAAGTTTGTGGCTGAGCTAGCCCCCTCGATGCACACCAAAGGGCTCAAGCTGATGGTCGCGCTCCCCGCTCGCGATGACGCCTACGACTACGAATTTTTCGGAAAACAGTGTGACGCCATCATGCTGATGAACTACGACGAGCACTGGCTGACGTCACCGCCCGGCCCTATCGCTTCGCAGGATTGGTACGTTGAAAATCTGAAGCAGGTCATGGAAGACGTGCCCGCGCAAAAGATAATCGCTGCGGTCGGCAGTTACGCCTACGACTGGTCCGAAGCTCCGAAGAAAGCGAACGAGCCCGCGCAGTCACTCAGCATCCAGGAGGCGCTGCTGCACGCCTATGAATCCGAGACGCAGGTCGAATTTGACTCAGTTTCCCTCAATCCGCACTACTCGTATTACGACGAGCATGACCATGTGCACCAGGTTTGGATGCTCGATGCCGTGACCGCTTACAACGAATTGCGCGCCAGTGAGCGGCTGGGCGTGCAGGGCACGGCCATGTGGCGCCTGGGTTCAGCGGATACGTCCATGTGGCCGATTTGGGATACCTCCCGTCCAGACGATACCGTGCGGCAAAAGCTGGCGGACCTCACGCCGGGGCCGGATTTGATTCTCGAGGGGGACGGCGACGTCTGGCACTTTATCGACACGCCCAAGCATGGCAAGCGCAGCTTCACGTACGATGCCGCGACCGATCTTTTCACCGGCGAGACCTACGATGCGTACCCGCTTTCCTACCACATCGATCAGCTCGGTGCCGCAAACAACAAGCTGGCCTTGACCTTCGATGATGGCCCCGATCCAACCTGGACCCCGAAAATTCTGGATATTCTCAAAGAAAAAAATGTCCCCGCCACGTTTTTTGTGATCGGCCTGGCCGCCAACAAGTGGCCGCAACTGTTGCAGCGGGAATACGCCGAAGGCCATGAAATCGGCAATCACACTTACACCCATCCGGATTGGGAAAACCCTAATCTTTCTCCGACGGAAATCCGGTGGCAGCTGAATCTGACGGAGCGGCTCATCGAAAGCATCGTCGGCGCCAAGTCCATTCTTTTCCGGCCGCCCTACGGGATCGACCACCAGCCCGAAGATGCCGAGGAAGTTGCACATCTCCCGACGGCGCAGGACATGGGCTACCTCATCATCGGGCAAAAAGTGGATCCCGACGATTGGAGCCAGGAAGCGCCCGGCGTGCCCATCTCCGCTGCGAAGATTCTCGAAAATATTGCTCATGAAGCGCCAAAGGGCAACATCGTTCTTCTGCACGACGGCGGCGGCAACCGAAGCCAGACGCTGGCGGCGCTTCCGCAGATCGTTGATACGCTCCGCGCGAGTGGCTACCAGTTTGTTTCCGTGGCGGACCTGATCGGCAGAACGCGCGCCCAAGTGATGCTGCCTCTCTCGAGCGAAGAACAGTTCGAAGCTCGCGCCGACGGCTTCATCTTCGGCATTTATCACTGGTTCTGGGTGGTGATTACGACGACCTTCATTCTGGGCATCATCCTGGTCAGCGGCCGAACGCTGATCATCGGTATCCTGGCTTTGATTGAGAAGCTGCGGCCAGACCATGCCGTGATGCCGGATCCGCCGCCGGGCGTAACCGTCTTGATCCCGGCGCATAACGAAGAAAGCGTCATCGTGCAAACCATCGCGTCGGTGTTGCTCTCGGACCTGAAGGATTTGCACATCATAGTCGTTGATGACGGCTCTACGGATAAAACCGGCGACCTTCTGGACGCAAACTTTTCCCACGAACCCCGCGTGCACATCGTTCACCAGGCCAATCGCGGCAAGGCCGCCGCCCTGCGCCTGGCCATCGCGCAAGCCGAGACGGAAATTGTAGTCACCATCGACGCCGACACGGAAATTGAGCCGGATGCCATTTCCAAACTGGTGCGGCATTTCGCTGACCCGAAAATCGGCGCAGTGGCTGGCAACGTGAAAGTTGGCAACCGCTCGCGCTGGCTGACCCGCTGGCAGGCCCTGGAATACATCACCAGCCAGAACATGGAGAAACGCGCGTTTGACCTCCTGAATTGCATCACCGTTGTGCCCGGCGCGCTCGGGGCCTGGCGCAAATCGGCCATCGAAGCCGCTGGCGGCATTACTGCGGATACCGTGGCGGAGGACGCGGACCTGACCATCGCGATTCGCCGCCTGGGATGGCGCGTCAGCTACGACGAAGAGGCCATCGCCTGGACGGAAGCGCCGGAAAAAGCCGGGCAGCTCATCCGCCAGCGCTTCCGGTGGACCTTCGGCACCTTGCAGGCTTTCTGGAAGCACAGCGGAACATTGTTCCGGCCGAAGTACGGGACGCTGGGGTGGGTGGCGCTGCCGAATATTTTTGTTTTCCAGCTTGCGCTGCCGCTGATTTCTCCGATTATCGATTTGTTGTTTCTGGGCTCCGTCATTCTGTGGGCCGTGCAACGGTGGCATTTTTCCTGGTTGCCGACCATTCAGTCTTCCACCGATGATTTGCTGCGCTCGGTGTTTTTCTTCATCGGTTTTTTGCTCATCGACGTGTTGACCTGCGTCATCGCCTTTGCGCTCGAGCGCAAGGAGGATTGGACGCTGCTTGTTCCGGTCCTGCTGCAGCGCTTCTACTACCGCCAGTTGATGTACGTGGTATTGTTCCGCTCGGTCAAGGAAGCCGTCAGCGGGCGGCCGGTCGGTTGGCGCGGCGTCGAAAAGGACAGCCCGCCGCAAGCACCCAAAGCGCCGCCTGAACCCGCCCCGGCTGAGGGTAACTGAACCTGCTCACGCTCCGGCAGGCGCAGCGTCTGAACCCTCGGGGCTCGACTTTGTCTTCAAGCGTTGTTTCACGCCGTGCTTTCCTGAAATCATCCGGTGGTACGGGTGCCAGCCTCGTCCTTTGTTTCTATTTGCCTTTGCACGCAGATTCCTCCGCGACGGACGCCACGGTGTCGGGCCCTTCCTTCGCTCCCAATGCATGGCTGGAGATCGCTTCCGATGGCGAAATCAAGATTTGGTGCGGCAAGTCCGAAATGGGGCAGGGCGTGCGCACTTCCCTGCCGATGATCGTGGCGGAAGAACTTTGTTGCGATTGGCAGCGCGTTCGAGTGGTGCAGGCCGATCTCGACGCGAAGTACGGCAATCAACTCACCGGCGGCAGCCTGAGCGTTCGTACTTCCTTCGAAACTTTGCGCAAAGCCGG
>Ga0307479_10000639_pt1 | contig 31455 bp, 31 predicted proteins | sample atmos_gasesECM4C_FD_203743 | JGI IMG/M metagenome (GOLD analysis project Ga0307479, IMG submission 203743) | Hardwood forest soil microbial communities from Morgan-Monroe State Forest, Indiana, United States - atmos_gasesECM4C_515 | ecosystem: Environmental > Terrestrial > Soil > Temperate...
GAGCTTATGACGGGAAATCCGGTCCCGATCCGGGCTGTGCAGCGTAACCAGCCAGGTCTTCTGACTCAGTTCGATTGTAACGAAAATCGTGCCACAATAGCCGGCGGTGGGCCTGTCTACGGTCGATACTTGCATCTGACTCTCCGATGGTTCGAGTGTGGAAACCCAAACCTACCGGAAAGGGCACGCTCACCGCCCCATAGAATCTACGAATTCCCTGCAGAATCGATCCGCCTTTCTTCGCGCGCGATGCGTTCGATCCGGGTGCGCAGCTCGTTCAGTACAGCCGCGACCGCGTAAGGTCTCCAGCGCCGCAGGCGCGATCTTTCTTATCCCCTCTCCGCCACGCGCGACGCGCGCGGGGGGAGGGGAGTAGAACGAGCATGCGAAGTCACCGCTCGCCGGCTGATTTTGCCCGACGGGCAGATCGCGCATGGGCGTCATGCGAAAATTGCCCGTCGTGCCAATCTGCCGCATGTCCCGGCTGTTGCTCGTTCCCCCAAATCACAAGCATCATCCGCGCCGTCCCGCCTCGATGAAGAGGGGCGTTACGGCCGATCGTCACGAAACGTGGGTGCGGGATGCGATGGACGCGGGTGGCGTCGGCGCGCGCATGTCGCGCGGACGAACGATGCCGACGCGGACGGGGAAGGCGTGTGGTCCTGGCGCCCCGACGCTGGTGCCAAGTTGCGCGGGAGCAATCCCGCGCAATGACGGGGGCAAGAAAGCCCGGTCCCCGGGGAGAGCACGCAGGAAACCGTAACACCATCGCGCAGGGAAGGCCGGATGATTTGGCTGAGCCTGTGGTGACTGCCGCCTGCTTTTTTTGTTGCAGGCGGGCCATGGGTGCGGCCTGCACCCGGTCTTCCCTGCGCCCTCTTTATTTCGAGGACGCGCTTTACGGCACACACTCGGACGCCAGGCGTCGCGAGACCGTGAAGTTGCGCCTTTCGGAGTCTTGCCTTTCGGAGTCGTGCCTTTCCTCGGCTGTTTGACAATTGAATCGGGATCGCGCCTTGGGGAGCCGTCCTGAAGCGGGATGAGGTTTGGTTCGATTAGTTTGTCCGCGGGCTCGGTTCACCTCTCCCAAGGGAGAGGTGAACCGAATGCGCGGGGACCATGCTCAATCAAAAACTGAGAAGCGCGATGGTGATTCAACCCGATCCCATCGCGCTTTAGATCAGCCGCGTCCGCCGGATTTCACGGACCCGCAGCTTTTCGTCGATGCCGCGCACCGACTGGTCGCAGCGCCAGCCGTCGGCGTCGCGCCGGATCGAAAACAGATTGTAGGCGGCGTCCGGATAGTGGCCGTGCGCGCGAGCCGAAGCCGAGGGCACGCCGACCACGGGAATGGCGTGGTCCGGTCCGTCGATCCGGATCGTGGAGTGGACGTGATCGTGTCCGTGCAGCACCAGGTCCACGCCGTGCCGCTTCAGAAGCGCGAGCAGGTCGGAAGCGTCGGTCAGCCGCTTGATCTTCGAATCCGATCGCAGCGGGTGATGCACCAGCAGCACCCGGAATGCCGGTTCGGCGGAAGTGGCGGTCAATAGCCGCTCTAGCGCCTCGAGTTGGCCGCTGCCGAGCCTGCCCGTTGCCATCAAGGGCGGCGTCGGCACCGCCGACGACAGGCCGATGAGAAGCAGCGGACCGCGCCGGCGCAACGACGGAAACGTCGCGGCCCCATCGTCTCCCTTAAGGAAATCCGCCCAGTCTTCCGCAAAGCGATGGTAGGTCGAACGGACATACGCATCGTGATTGCCCGGAATGGCCGTGACCTGGTCCGGCGAGCCGACGCGTTTCAGCCAGGCCAGTGCGGGCGCAAACTCCGAGCCGAGCGCGAGATTGACGAGATCGCCGGTCACGGCGATGTGGTTCGGCACCTGCGCCTGCAGGTCCGACACCAGCGTGTCGAGCACGTCGCGGCGATGATATTTATGGCGATTGCGCGTCCAGTTGAGGTAGCCGAGCGCGCGTTTTCCGAGCAGCTCGGAAAGCTTCGGTTCAGGCAAAGGCGGCAGATGCGGATCCGACAAATGCGCGAGGGTGAAGGCAGCCATCAGGATCGTCCCACGGGATTTGCCGATACCAGGGATAGGCAGGTGATATCTTGCGAAAACTCTGCCATCTATTGGCAAGCGGATGACGCCGGCGCAAGGATTCTCGCGAGGCTAGAGATTTGCAAGATCTGGGACCTGGATGACGGGCATACGAACGCGATTTGAACCCGTCCTGAGCCGGGTCTTTCATCTGTACTGGCGTTTCGCCCGCGGCATGACGCTCGGGGTCCGCGCCGTGGTGCTCGACGCCGAAGCCCGCGTATTCCTGGTCAAGCACAGCTATGTTGCCGGCTGGCACCTGCCCGGCGGCGGCGTCGAAGTCGGCGAGAGCGTCATGGAAGCGCTCAAGCGCGAGCTGGTCGAGGAGGGACGCATCGAGCTCGTGGGCGAGCCGGCGCTGCACGGCGTGTTCTTCAACGCTCACGTGTCCCGGCGCGACCATGTCGCGGTCTTCATCGTCAGGCAGTTCCGGCAGGACCGCCTTCCCGAACCCAATCGCGAGATCGTGGCAACCGGCTTCTTCGCGACCGCCGCGTTGCCGGACGGCACGACCGAGGGCACGCGCTTGCGAATATCCGAGGTGCTCGAAGCGCGAACGCCGATCGCGACCTGGCGTTGAGCCTTGCCTGTGCTAGAAGGTCCGCGCCATGAATGCGGTTTGATCCCATACAATGAATTCATTGAAAATACTCTGCGGCCTGATCTGCCTGCTCATTCTCGCCAGCAACGTGCGATCGATGTCGCATTGGAACGAAGCCCGCGGCGTCTATGACGATGTCTGCTATTTGCGGCAGGCCCATTTGTTCCAGCGTTTTGGACTTGGCGGCTTCGACACCGATATTTCCCGCGATGATGACCACTATCTGGCGTCGAAACTGAAAGAAGTGAGCTTTCCCACCTGGAACGACGTGACGACGGTGCCTTGTCATACCCCGATGCCGGCGACCAGGAAGATGGTGCTGCAATATCCACCGGGCACCGGAATGGTGCTGGCGTTGTTTCCGCAAGGGTACCAGGTGGTACCGCTCTACGTGACGGCGACGTTGATCGTGTTCGGCTTTGCGCTGCTCGGAATCATCTCGGCCCGCTCGGTCGCGTCGGTCCTGCTCGCAGGCTCGTTCGGTTGCCTTGCCGTCTACCTCATGATCAATCCGGCGAAAGCGAGCTATTCGATGGCGCCGACCATGGTGGCCTGCGCGGCCGCCGGCTATCTGACCGCGCGCTTGTTCACGGCGGCGCCGCGCCATCGCCTGTGGTTGACGATCCTGCTCGGGCTGTTGCTCGGCGTGTCGGTCGATTTCCGCCTGCCCAACCTGTTCCTGTCGTCGGGGTATTTCCTGTGCTTCCTGTTCTCATTCCTGTCGTCCCGGAAAATGCCGATCGTTGTCCATGGTGCGGCGTTCGCTGTCGCTTTCCTGATCGGGATGGCGCCGACGCTGCTTGCGAACGCCATCAACGCCGGCAGTCCTTTCGCCACGACCTATGGCGCCCCGGACGTCATGCCGCCCGATTTCAGCTTGAGTATCGTCCGGCAATATGTCGCCGACATGCAGTTCGTCCTGCTGGTGCTGGCCGGTGCGTCGACGGCGTTCTTGCTGCGCGCGAGCGGAGACGACGGCGTCCGGCGGGTCGCGTTGGTCACGGCCGCAAATCTCGCTGTCAATCTCGCCTTCTTCCTGAGCCATCCGGTGTTTACGCCCTATTACACGATCCCCATCGCCATGCTCTCGTTGTGGAGTCTTCTGTTCGGCTCGCTGATGCAACCAGCGACGGCGGTTGCCGAAAGATCCGAAGTCGCGGTGATTTCTTAAGTCACGCGAGGCCGCGCGGCGGCGCTACACGCGCTAAAACGAGTGGCTGATCCCGAGTTTCATCGCGAGCCCGTTGGAGGAGGTCGTCAGCCCGTAGCCGACACCCGCACTAACGTTGAAGGCACCAAGCTTGAAATCGGTGACGCCGTAGACGATGTGGGCCTGCTGGCCTGACGGCGCGATCGATCCGATCTGGCCAAGCGTGCCGCCGTATTCGACCCCGAGGTCGAACGTCTCGGTGAACTTGCGGGTCAGGCGCGCGGCCGGCGCAAGCGCCGTCACGGCACCCGGTCCGAGCCCGAATGCCAAGGTGGGGCTCAGGATGAGCTCATAGCCGCCCTGGTGAAAGCCGATGATCGGCGTCAATCCGACCGAGAACTGCGTATTGGTATTGGCGATCGCCGGCAACGCGGCATTCTGCGGCGTGTAGCCCAACTGAACGCTCACGCCATAGAAGACATCGCGCTTGTCGGCGCCCGGCGTGATGAAGAGATTGCGGACAGTCAGCCCGTTCCACGAAGCCGTCTCGCCGCTATTGCCGGGAACGATACCGGCGACACCGCTCAGCGAAGCCGGAACCGCGATGGCGAGCTGATACCAGTCGGTGAAAGTGTAGGCGAACTCGGTCTCCGATGTGTAGGCATGTTTCGACGCCTGGCCCGCCGTGGCCGACATCGAATTGGCCGTGGTGGTGTTGAGGAAGTTGAAGGTCTGGGTCACGGTCAGGCGCGCCGGATCGAACGCGCTCTGAGCGTCCTGGGACGCGGCGGTCCGCGGCCACAGCATCACGAGACATGCCGCAAGGACGGCGAGACGAGCCGCGGCTCGGCCCTGGGTTACGGCTGGAGCGTGTATTCCGGGAGTTGCCGCTCCAGCCGCCCGGCAGGCGCAGTAAGGCATGACTAGCACCTGCGTCGAGGTCGTGAACCCATCGTGCGGCGGGCCGCCGTCGCTCATGAGCGAGGAGCTCCGGGGGCCTGTGGATGATTGACTGGTGTTACGCTGTTAGGGAGCCGGGGTCGGGGCCGGCGCTGCCGCGACCGGCTTGGGAGCCGCCGCTGCGACCGGTTTGGGGGCCGGAGCAGGAGCAGGAGCCATAACCGGAGCGGGCTTGATCGCCGCAACAGTCGGCGGCGGTGGCGTCACCTTCGGTACCACGGGCGCCATCTTCGGCACGATCGGCGTCACGATCTTGCCGGCAAGAGCGGGGGCGGCCAACGTCGTGAGCCCAAACAAGCTCACAGCGGACAGCATAGTGATGCGGAGAAATCGGCCTGTCATTCGTAGTTCCTTTCAGAGATCAGTCGCCCCGAAAGCATAGAAGCCGAGCAACCGGGCTCCGCCATGACTCGAACAAGGCCGGTGTGGACGCCACGTGTCGTCAAACCGCGATTTTGTATCCTGAGCTTTTCACGCCGACGCCCGGAAACGTTCGGGAAACAATTGTGCCGCTCGTTGGACGCGGCGCGCAGCGACGATGCCGTCGCCCGGCTAATTTTCATCCCGAAATTGCCCATCCGGGCTCCCATGAAGAGCCTAAATCTTCGATACGGAAGATCCCCGATCAAGGTTTCAAGGCTTCGGTCGATGAACTGCATGGGTGACTTGAATGTCGGTGTTGCCGCATGTTCTTGTTGTCGAGGATGATCGGCAGATCAGCCGTCTGGTCGCCCGCTATCTGGAGGCCAACGACTGCCGCGTCTCGATCGCGGCCGACGGGCGCGAGATGGATCGCGCGCTCGCGGCGAGCCGGATCGATCTGATCGTGCTCGACCTGATGTTGCCGGGGGAAGATGGGCTCAGCCTGTGCCGACGCCTGCGCATGTCATCGCAGATACCGATCGTGGTACTCACCGCCAAGGCCGAAGACGTCGATCGCATCCTCGGCCTCGAGATGGGCGCGGACGATTACCTGGCGAAGCCGTTCAATCCGCGCGAGCTGCTGGCGCGGATCCGCGCGGTGCTGCGCCGCATTCCGCTGGCCGCCGAGGGCCCTCCCGGCCGTGCGGCCCGTGTGTTCTCGTTTCTTGGATGGCAGCTCGACTGCGCGATGCGTGAGCTCAGCAACCCGCGGGGGACGCGCATAGCCATCACTGGAGCCGAGTTCGATCTGCTGCAGGTCATGTGCGAACGGCATGGCCGCGTGCTCTCCCGTCACCAGCTTCTCGATCTCACCCAGGGCCGCAGCCCTGGCCCGTTCGAGCGAAGCGTCGACATTCTGGTGAGCCGGCTGCGGCGCAAGATCGAGGCCGATCCGCATCGCCCCGACATCATCAAGACGGTCCGCTCGAGCGGCTATCTCTTCACGCCGACCGTCGAGGCATCATGAGGCGGAGATTGCGCTGGCTTCTGCCCAGCCGCATCAGCGGCCAGATCGCCATCGTCATCGCCGTGTCGCTGGCAGTGATCCACTCCATTTTGACCTTCGGCTTCTTCTCCGATCACGATCACAAGAGCCCGCGCGGGCCACCCGGTCCTCTGCGCGATCTTGTCCGGCTGGTCGACGGCGCCGACCGGCAGGACCGCCCGCGGCTGGTGTCCGAGATCGCGCGCACGTTCCCCGAATACGAACTCGCGCTCGTGCCTGCCGGCGCGATCGGCCTCGACCGGGCGAGTGCCGATCCGGACCGGCTTCTTGACGGCATGGCGGATAAGCCTGGGGGACGCGCCAGGATCCGGTTGGCGGACGGGCAGGCGGTTACGGCACGGCTGTCGCCGTCGGCGGGCGCGCATCCAGGCGGCGTGCCGGGGCACGAAGGGCCGCCGGATTCGCAGGGGCCGATCACACCGCTCAAGGTCTCGCTGCTTTCGCTGGCGATCATCATGACGCTCTTGGGAGGTTGGGTGGCGCGGGTGCTGACGGCGCCGCTGCGCGCCTTCGCCGACGCCGCCGAGGCGTTCAATCCTGATGCCGAGATCGCACCGCTGACCGAGAGCGGCCCCGAGGAGATCCGGGCGGCGGCGCGGGCGCTCAATCGCATGCGCGGTCGGATCAAGACCCTCGTCGAGGATCGCATCAAGATGCTGGCGGCAGTCGGGCACGATCTGCGCACGCCCATCACGCGACTGCGCCTGCGCAGCGAATTCATCGACAACACGGCGCTGCGCGGACAGATGCTCGAGGATCTCGCGCAGATGAGCGACATGATCGAATCGGTGCTGGTGTTTCTGCGCGAGGGACGCTCGCCGGAAGACACCTCGGTGATCGACGTGGCGATCAGCTTGCAGACGATCTGCGATCAGTTCGCCGATACCGGCCGGCAGGTGAGCTATGATGGTCCCGATCACGTCACCATCCGGGCCTATGCAAGTTCGCTAAATCGCGCGGTGATCAACCTGGTCGAAAACGCGGTTCGCTATGGTGAGGGCGGGCTGGTGCGCCTGGTCGTGGCGCCCGATTCGGTCGTCATCGCGGTCGAGGATGAAGGCCCGGGGATCCCGGATGGCCGGAAGGAGGCCATGATCGAGCCCTTCGTGCGCGGCGATGCCGCGCGCGGCATGGAGGGGCGAACCGGTTTCGGCCTCGGGCTGTCGATCGCGCGGGCGGTTGCGGCCACACATGGCGGATCGCTGACCCTGCTCGATCGAAAGCCCAACGGCTTGATTGCCAGGATCGAGCTGCCGACGGGCGCCACATCCGAATTCGAAGCCGTGGGCTGAGCATCGTCCAATCTGTTTGTTTCGTCAGGACAGCGGGCATCTCGGGCAGGCGGCGGCGGCCCGATCATGGTATGGGATGTTGAGTCGGCAGGTTGGCCCAACGAGTGTTCCACGGATGATGTCATCGATGCGGGTTGCTGTCCTGGTGCCATGCTTCAACGAGGAGGCGGCCGTTGCCACGGTCGTGGCCGACTTTCGCAAGGCCCTGCCGTCGGCCGATATCTACGTCTACGACAACAATTCGAAGGATCGCACCGCCGCAGCGGCGCGCGAGGCCGGCGCCGAGGTGCGCAGCGAACGCCGCCAGGGCAAGGGCCACGTGGTGCGGCGCATGTTCGCCGATGTCGACGCCGACATCTACGTGCTGGTCGACGGCGATGCGACCTACGACGCGCCGAGCGCCCCGCGCATGATCGAGATGCTCGTGAACGATCGCCTCGACATGGTGGTGGGCTTGCGCGTTGATCAGGTTCGCTCCGCCTACCGGGTGGGTCACCGCACCGGCAACTGGATGCTGACGAACTTCCTGTCGTCGGTGTTCGGCCAGGCCTTCAAGGATATCCTGTCCGGCTACCGGGTCTTCTCGCGGCGCTTCGTCAAATCCTTTCCGGTGCTCTCCGACGGCTTCGAGATCGAGACCGAGCTCACGGTTCATGCGCTGGAGCTGGCGCTGCCGGTCGCCGAGGTCGAGACGCCCTATTACGCGCGCCCCGAGGGCTCGTTCAGCAAGCTCAACACCTGGCGCGACGGTTTCAGGATTCTGGGTACCATCCTGAGGCTCTACCGCTCGGAAAAGCCGCTGCGCTTCTTTTCGGCGATCGGCGTCTTCCTGGCGCTGGTGTCGATCGGCCTCGCGGTTCCGATCCTGATCACCTATCTGGAACAGGGCATCGTCCCGCGCCTGCCGACCGCGGTGCTGTCGATGGGCCTGATGATCGTGGCGATGCTGTCGGTGTCTTCGGGGCTGGTGCTGGACACCGTGACGCGCGGGCGGCGCGAGATGAAGCTGCTGGCCTATTTGTCCCAGCCGCCGACGAGCGGAAATTGAGCCAACCGTAACAGGTCATGGACCGCGCCTCCGCCAGATGCTATCCGCAAGAGCTTCGGTTCGGATTGGATTCCAACCGAAGCTCCGACTTTTGTTTTGACGCGTTTTCGTGACGCGAACCGGTGCCCACTTCGCTTGAAAACGCTATGAGACCATGAGTGATTTGTCCCTCACCATCTTGCCGGAAACGATAAACGACGCGCAGGCGATCGAACGCCTGCACGAGCGCACCTTCGGGCCCGGCCGCTTCGTGCTCTCCGCCTACCGGCTGCGCGAGCATGTCGATCATCTGCTCGATCTTTCCTTCACCGCTCACATCGGCACGTTGCTGGTTGGCTCGGTGCGGCAATTGCCGGTTTGCGTCGGCGATACCAAGGCGCTACTGCTGGGGCCGCTGACGGTCGAGCCGCCGTTTCGCAAGCGCGGTGTCGGCGCTGCGCTGCTCGACCGCGCGCTGAAGGACGCCAAGGCGAAAGGCCATCGCCTGGTGCTTCTGGTCGGCGATGAGCCCTATTACAGCCGCGTCGGCTTCAAGCAGATCGCAAAGGGCAGGGCGACGATGCCGGGACCGGTCGACTATAGTCGCCTCTTGGTCGCCGAGCTTGTCGACGGCGCCTTCGACGGCGTCTCCGGCGCGATCCGTCCAGACTGGAGCACGGCGCGGTAGTTGCGCCCGGCAAGAACTTTCAGCAGGAACTTTCAGGAAGCGTGGTGGTGGGTGTGTGGCTGCGCCGCGACGCCGGCCGATTTCAAGTGAACGAACTCGGCATCGGTAGTCCGATAGAGCAATTCGATCGCCTCGGGGAGCATCATCAGCGGCGGGGTCGCGGAGAAAAGCTGGTCCGCCAGCGTCACGAACGCACAGACGGTGCAGCCTTTGGTGTCACGGGTAGCGGCCGAGGGAGCAGCGGAGGGTCTTGGCGCGGGCTGGACGACCGACGCCGCCCGTGCCGTCGTCCCGTCGAAATGTGTAAACCAGAGCGCAAACACGATGGCGAGCGCAACAAGCGCGAGCCCACTTCCGAAATTCGATCGAAACTGTTTCATGCAGGTACACGCCCGGTCGCGGGAACGAACTGGTTTCAGCTCGACATCGTGCTCAAATTTCGCAGGGATCGGCGTTCGGTGTCAACCGTTGCGGGGGGCATGTCGTCGAAATCGGCATGCGCCGTGCTTTTCGCGTGACGCGTGCATGGCGAACCGGCCGCCTAACCCTTTGATCAACGCCCCTCGCGCAGCCAAGTGGCGGCGAACGCGCCGAGCAACAGCAACAGCCCGATCAGGCCGGCGAAGATCGGCAGCACGCCGACACCCCTGACGACGCTTGCGTCGCGCATCTTCACGCCCAGCCAGCCGTCGCCGTGAAAGACGCTGGAGGCGCGCACCGGCACGATGCGGGGAAGATCGACGCTGGAGCCGTCCACCGCGCGCCGCGCGTCGCCGCCGGTCGTCTGCGCAAGCGGCTTCAGCATGTCGGTGGTGGAAGTGACTTCGGAAAACTCCTTGGGGTTGGTCGGGCCGACATTGATCAGCGCCTTCAGCGTGCCGTCGGTCGCCTGCCACAAGCCCAGTTCGTTCGCCGCGATCGACGCGCGCCATTCGCCGGGCTCGCCGGCGCTCAACGTCAGTTCGCGCGTCGCGCCGGAGGGCGACGTCACCGTCACCGGCGGGACGCTGTCCGCCATGGTCTGGCGGACCACTTCGAGGTCGTGGCCCTGCACCTGCAACCGCAACGCTTCTTCGTCGAGATCGGGCTGCTTCATCAGCCAGTGCGACACCCGCCGCAACAGATCGAGATGCGGCCCGCCGCCTTCATAGCCGCGCGCCCACAGCCAGATATGGTCGGACAACAACAGCGCGACGCGGCCTTCGCCGAACCGCGACAACAGCAGCAGCGGCTCGCCGTCGGCGCCGGTCATGACCGGCGCCGTGACTGCGTTGCGGGTGTCGACGGTGCGGAAGAACCGGCTCCAGTGCGGCGGCTCGGTGTTCGAGCCTTCGAGCCCCCGCGTCACCGGGTGGCGTTTGCCGGCGTCGGAAAGATGCGCGTAAAACGGCTTCTCGGTCACGCCGACCGGTTCAGCCGGCAGCACCGCATCCAGCGGCGTGCGCCAGATGCTGGTGTTCGAGGCGTAGTCGGGACCCGCCGATACCAGCACCGCGCCGCCGGCGCGCACATAACGCGTGATATTGTCGAAATAGGCGATCGGCAGCACGCCCTGGCGCGCATAGCGGTCGAAGATGATGAGCTGGAACTCGTTGATCTTCTGCTGGAACAATTCGCGGGTCGGAAACGCGATCAGCGACAATTCGTTGATCGGCGTGCCGTCCTGCTTCTCCGGCGGGCGCAGAATGGTGAAATGCACGAGATCGACGCTGGCGTCGGATTTCAGAAGGTTGCGCCAGGTGCGTTCGCCGGAATGCGGTTCGCCGGAAACCAGCAGCACGCGCAACTTGTCGCGCACGCCGTCGATCGAGACCACGGCGCGGTTGTTGACCAGTGTCAGTTCGTTCTCAAGCGGAGAAGCCTCGATCTCGACGATGTTCGGTCCGGCGTGCTTGATGTCGATGTCGACACTGGAGGTCTGACCGCTTTGCAGCGTACGCTCGCTGATCACCTCGCCGTCGCGCCGTACCGTGATCTTGGCGCGCTGGCCGGTAACGCCTTGGTCGTCGAGCCGGTAGGTGATGGTCTGGGTCTGGCCGACGATGCCGAAACGCGGCGCGGCCGATATCGCGATGCGGCGATCGCGCTCGCCCTTGACCCCGGTGATCAGCGCATGCAACGGCGCCTGGAAACCGAGCGCGGTGGCATTGGCGGGAATGTCGTGCACCCGCCCGTCGGTAATCAGGAAGGCGCCGGCGACGCGATCGATCGGCACATCCGACAGCGCCGAGGACAGCGCGCCGAACAGATGGGTGCCGTCGGTTTCGCCGTCGGCCTGTCCGGCGTCGACCACCCGCACTTCGAGCCCCTTGATCTTCTTCAGGCTGTTGACGAGCGCCTCCTGCGCCTGCGCGGTCTGCTTGGTGCGCTCGCCGAAATTCTGGCTCGGGCTCTTGTCGACCACGACCGCGACCACGGAGGAAAGCGGTTCGCGATCCTCGCGGGTGAAGGACGGATTGGAAAGCGCCAGCAGGATCAGCACCAGCGCTGCGACGCGCACCGCTGCGCCGCGCGGACGGGCGAGCAGCAACAGGCCGGCGATCACCGCGATCGCTGCGATCGCGATCCAGAGCACGAGCGAAGGAACCAGCGGCGTGAACGCGATACCGTATTGCATATGCTGTACCTATTGCCCTAGCCGCTCGATCAGCGCCGGTGCGTGCACCTGGTCGGCCTTGTAGTTGCCGGTCAGCGTGTACATCACGATGTTGACGCCGGAGCGGAAAGCGAAATCGCGCTGCCTCGGCTCGCCCGGCGTCAGCGGCAGCATCGGCTGGCCGTCGGGGCGGATCGCCCAGGCGCCGGCCAGATCGTTCGAGGTGATGATGATCGGCGACACGCCGTCGCCGCCGCGCGCCGGACGCGATACGGCTTCTTCCTCCTCCTCGTGCGGCAAGGCCTCGACCCAGGTCTGGCCAGTGACGAAGCGTCCCGGAAAATCGCGCAGCAGGTAGAAGGTCTTGGTCAGCACGTGATCGCGCGGCACCGGCTCGAGTTCGGGCACGTCGAGCGACGACAGCAGGTCGCGCAGCGCCTGCATTCCCGGCGTCTGTGACGCGCTGTTGTCGCCAGGCTGAGCCTCGATCGCGTCGCGGGTGTCGAACAGCACGGTGCCGCCCTGTTTCATGTAGGCGTCGATCCGGTTCAGCGCGTCCTGCGGCGGCTTCGGCGCGCCGGGCACGATCGGCCAGTAGATCAGCGGAAAGAACGCGAGCTCGTCGTGCGCGGGATCGACGCCGATCGGATCGCCGGCTTCCAGCGCCGTGCGTTGCGCCAGATACAGGGTCAGCCCCGCCATGCCGGCCTTGACGATCGAATCGACGTCGGCATTGCCGGTGACGACATAGGCGAGGCGGGTTTGCGAAACCGCCCGCATGGCAAAGTCGTCCTTGGTTTCGTCGGCCCGCGCCGATGGCACCGCCAGCAGGCCGGCGAGGACGAAGAAGAACGCCAGCACGGCGGGTGCCGCGCGCCGTCGCAGCAAGCCTGCGAGGCCTCCGCCCAGCAGGGCGACCACGATCGCATCGATCAGGAACAGCGCGAGCGCAGCCGACAGCAGCATGCCTCTGAGATCGCGCGGCTCGGCGTTGGTGTAGCTGGCGCGGCGTGCGTGCAGGGAAGATGTATCGAGCGGCGCGATCTGGTCGGCGGCGGCCAGCGTGTTCACCGCGAGCGGCCCCTCCGCCGGTCCATAGAAGCCCGGCGGATGATCCGAGGTCGCGCGGTCGCGGTAGTTGGCCGGCAATGGCCTCGCGGTCGCCGGCGGGGGTCCGAACGCGCCGAACCCGTCGAGCGTATGCAACGGCGCCACGGTCTCCTTAGAGCCTTCGCTCGCGACGCCCGCGCCGGGAGTGGACGTGTAGCCCGACATATCGACAATCCGCCTCAGCATCTCGACGAAGGTGCCCGACATCGGCAGATCCGACCAGCGCATGTCGGCGCTGACATGGAACAGCGCAATCACGCCCTTGCCGCGTCGCTCGCCGGTGACGAGCGGGGTTCCATCCTCGAGCGAGGCCCAGCTCCGCGTCGCCAGCGTCGCATCGGGTTCGGCGAGCACCTGGCGGTTGACGGTGACGTCCTGCGGCACGGCGAGACCTGAGAACGGACCGTCGGCCGTGAAGGAGGCGAGGTGCTGCGGCTTCTCCCAGGTCAGGCTGCCGCCGAGCGTACGGCCGCCGCGGCGCAGCTTGACCGGCACGAGATCGTCATCGCCCTGCGCCAGCCTCGGGCCGGCAAAACGCACCAGCACGCCGCCGTCCTCGATCCAGGTCGCGAGACGCTCGCGGATTTCCGGCGACAGCGTCCCGACATCGGCCATCACGATCATCGGCAGTTTCTGGTCGAGGAATTGCGTGATCTCTTGTTGCGGCGCGCCGCGGTCGGCGCGCCGCATGTCGGCAAACGGCGCGAGCGCGCGGGTGAGGTAGAAGGTCGGCGCCAAAAGCGGCTGCGCGGTGTCGCTGGTCGTGCCGCTGACGATACCGACCGCGCGGCGGCGCCAGCGCTTGTCGAGCAGTTGCACCGCGCCCGCAGATCGTTCGCCCGCGATCTCGAGGCGCGCGATATCGTTGCGCAGTTCGACCGGAAGATCGAAGGCAGCTTCGGTCTCGCGGTCTTGGGGTGCGAAGGCGAAGCGGGCTTCGCCGATTGGCGAGCTCTTGGCGTCGAGCGCGCGGACGACGCCGGTGGCAATGCCGCTGTCGGCGCGCAGCACCTTCACCGTCATCTTCGCCGCAGCATTTTCGGCCGCCACCAGCGCCAGCGGCGACGGCGCGCCGCCTTCGAAAATCGTCAAGGTGCGGTCTCCGATGGTTTTGCCGAGGCCGTCGACGAATTCGACGCCGCGTCCGGTATCGACGCCATCCGACAGCCAGGCGATCTCGGCGTCACCCGTGGCCTTGAGGAAATGTTCGATCGCGGGAAGGGTTTCCACCCGTTCGACCGCGTAGGGTTTCGGCGTCAATTGGCGCAGTGCGACCCGCGCCGCGCCTGCCGGCATGAGCGTGATGTCGCGCGCAGGCTCCGACAGCGGCACCAGCGCTATGCCGCGCCGGTCGTTATCGGCATTGGCGATCAACTCGTCGGCCGCCTTGATCCGGGAGTCCCAGCTCGAGGCCGAGCTCCAGCTATCGTCTAGCAGGATCACAACCGGCGCCTTGCTGCCCGCGAGCCCGGTTTGCGGATTCCAGATCGGTCCGGCGGCGGCCAGGATCACCAGCGCAGCGGCGGCTAGCCGCAGCGCCGTCAGCCACCACGGCGTGCGCGAGGGCGTTTCCTCCTTCGGCGCGATATCGAACAACAGCCGGGTCGGCGGAAATTCGACGCGCCGCGGCCGCGGCGGCATCACCCGCAACAACCACCACAATAGCGGCAGGCTCAGCAGACCCAGGAGCAAGAGCGGTTCGGCGAAAGAAAGGGCGAGGCCTGCGATCATGCGCTGCGCCCCACCTTGACGTTGCTGTGTGCGGCGCCCTTGCTCGCGATCATGCCGCCGTGCAGGAACAGCAGGAGTTCGGCGGCGGAACGGCTGGTGGTGTGGGTTGCGAACAGCCAGTCGAGCTTGTTGGTCTCGGCGCGGATCTGGTCGCGATGCAGCGCGAGCCGCGCGGCGTAGTCATCGGCCCATCGTTCGGCGCGGCCCGCGGTGATGACGCCAAAGCCTTCCGGCTCGACGAATTCGATGCGGCCGGAATAGGGAAAGGTTTCCTCCGCGGGGTCGACGACCTGCATCAAGGTGCCGTGCGCGCCGGAGGCCGACAGTCCCGCCAGCATGCTCCTGATCTCGGCGATCGGCGACCAGAAATCCGACAGCACCACGATCTCGGCGAGCGCCGACGGCACGAAGGACGGCGGCAGGCTCAGCCGCGCCGCATCGTCGTGCAGGATCGCCTGCGCCATCTTGTCGATCACGCTACGGCTTGCGGTCGGGTTCATCAGCCCGGGAATGCCGACGCGTTCGCCGCCCGAAACCAACAGCTCGGCGAGCGCGAAGGCCACGATCAAGGCGCGCTCGAGCTTGCTGTCGCGCGCCGCTTTCGACGCGAACGCCATCGACGGCGAGCGGTCCGGCCAGATCCACACCGTGTGCGCGGCCTCCCACTCCTGTTCGCGGACGTAAAGGTGGTCATCGCGCGCGGAGCGCCGCCAGTCGACGCGCTGCGACGGCTCGCCGGAGACGAAGCGCCGGTATTGCCAGAAACTTTCTCCGGCACCGGCGCGGCGGCGGCCGTGCATGCCGTGAATCACATTGGCGGCGATGCGGCGGGCCTCGAGCACGAGGCGCGGCAGCGAAGCGGCGAGCGTTCGGCTTTCGCCATCTGCGCGTCTGACTGCTGCGATCTCCCCGGCTTCGTGCTTGTTGGCTATCGCCATCAACTGATCCGCGTCTTCAATTGTCGGATCACGTCCGGAATGGTGCGTCCCTCGGCGCGCGCCGAGAAGGTCAGCGCCATGCGGTGCTTGAGCACCGGTTCGGCCAGGTCGAGCACGTCGTCGATCGAAGGCGCAAGGCGCCCGTCGAGCAGCGCGCGGGCGCGAACCGCGAGCATCAGCGACTGGCTGGCGCGCGGACCCGGTCCCCAGGCGATCAGCTTGCCGGCTTCGCCGCCTTCCGGACCCGGGCGCGCCGAGCGTACCAGCGACAGGATCGCTTCCACCACGGAATCGCCGACCGGCAGCCGCCGCACCAGCCGTTGCGCCGCGATCAATGCGTCGGCGGCCATGGCACCCTTGGCAAGTGTCTCCTCGGCGCCGGTGGTCTCGAACAGGATGCGGCGCTCGGCGTCGCGGTCGGGATAGTCGACATCGATTTCCATCAGGAAGCGGTCGAGCTGGGCTTCCGGCAGCGGATAGGTGCCTTCCTGCTCCAGCGGATTTTGCGTGGCGAGCACGTGGAACGGTTTCGGCAGATCGTGGCGCGCGCCGGCGACCGTGATGTGCTGCTCCTGCATCGCCTGCAGCAGCGCGGATTGGGTGCGCGGGCTGGCGCGGTTGATCTCGTCCGCCATCAGAAGCTGCGCGAATATGGGACCTGCGATGAAGCGGAACGATCGCTTGCCGGAACTGCTCTCATCGAGCACCTCGGCGCCGAGAATGTCGGAGGGCATCAGGTCGGGGGTGAACTGAACCCGCTTGGCATCGAGCCCGAGCGTAATGCCCAAAGTTTCGACCAGCTTGGTTTTGGCGAGGCCGGGTACGCCGATCAGCAGCGCGTGGCCGCCGGAGAGGATCGTCACCAGGGTGTTTTCGACCACCCGGTCCTGGCCGAAAATTACGTTGGAAATCGCATCTTTCGCGGCGCGGACCTGACCTGAGACCTGTTCCGCCGAGCGGACGATCACGTCCTCGAGCTTTTCGACACTGTCCGCCATCCGTCTCTCCTATGCGCCGCGGATTGCGACGTCATGCCACGAACCCATGCTAAACTCAGTGCAAAGGCCATGTATTTGTTGAATTAAACTATCCCCACCTTATCGGCATTTCGGGGTATTAACGGCATCACGATGTGGCGACCCGGCCCGCGATCGACATGCGGAACTTTTCGGGGAACAAACACGCAAGACTTGAATCACAAGGCTTGCACCAATCGTGCCAACTGAGGCCGTAAAGAGACGGACAGAGTCAAATTAAACAATGGCGAAGCAAGGGCAAACCAGCGATCCGGGTCTTGACGGATTGACAGCCGCAGCAAAAGACGCCGCCAAAGCAGGCGCTGCCGGAAAAGGGCTACCCCCGGTGCATCTCTGGAATCCGCCGTTCTGCGGCGATCTCGACATGCGAATCGGCAGCGATGGTACATGGTTCTACATGGGGACGCCAATCGGACGGCCGGCGCTGGTGCGGCTGTTTTCGACCATCCTCAAGCGCGAGGACGGCAAGCATTTTCTCGTCACGCCGGTGGAGAAGGTCGGCATTCGTGTTGACGATGCGCCGTTCCTTGCGGTCGAGATGCTGAAGGAGAATGACGCGCGAGGTCCGCTGTTGCGTTTCCGCACCAATGTCGACGATTGGGTTCCTTGCGATTCCGCGCACCGCCTCCGGTTCGAGCGTGCCGATGACGGCGGGCTCGCGCCCTATCTCCACGTCCGCGCCGACCTGTGGGCCAAGGTGACGCGGGCGCTCTATTACGATCTGGTTGACATGGGCGAGGAGCGAGTGGTCGATGGTCGTCCGATGTTCGGAGTATCGTCCGCAGGGGAGTTTTTCCCGATGGCGGACGCGGAAGAAGTGAGGGCTGCGCTTTGAACGAGCCGATGTTGAAGACCGGGTCGGCCGCGATCAGCACCGCCGAATTTTTCGCCCGCGCCCGCGCGCGGCTTAACTTCGACGTGCCGCCGGGCCTCGTCGACCCCAACGTCATTCCGGACAGCGGCGATCGCGGTACCGAGCGGATGCTCGAGATCATTGCTCGCGAACAGCCGATCCGTCCCGCCGCGGTGTTGATCGGTATCGTCGACCGTCCGGAGCCAACCGTGCTGCTGACCCAGCGCTCCGCCCATCTCAACGATCATGCCGGCCAGATATCGTTTCCCGGCGGCAAGATCGACGCGACCGACGCTTCGCCGTGCGACACCGCGCTGCGCGAGGCCTGGGAGGAGATCGGGCTCGAGGGCAGCTTCGTCGATCCGATCGGCTATCTCGACCTCTACGGCACGAGCTTCGGCTTCCGCATCCTGCCGACGGTGGCAAAGGTCAGGCCCGGCTTCAAGCTGCGCATCAGCCGCTCGGAAGTCGACGAGGCCTTCGAGGTGCCGCTCGCGTTCCTGATGAATCCGGCGAATCACCAGATCCACACCCGCGAATTCCGCGGCATGGAGCGTGCCTATTACGCCATGCCATATGCGGAGCGCCACATCTGGGGTGCCACGGCCGGGATGCTGCGGGTGCTGTATGAGCGGATCTACCTGCCATGATCCGCCCGGCGCTGACCGAGATCGGAATTTTCCTAATTCCATTTGCGGTCTATGCGCTGTTCCTGATCGCGACCCGTTCCGGGCTCGTGGTGCAGACGTCCTGGCCGATCCAGCTCGTTGCCAAGCTCACGCTGGGATCGCTGATCCTGGTGATCATAAGCTTCGTCCTGCTGGCGCATTTTTCCGGCGGCTCGCCGAGTTCGACCTACATCCCCGCCCATATCGAGAACGGCAGGCTCGTTCCCGGAGTTGAAAAATGAACAACGCGCGCCTGCTCGACGCGCCCTGGCTCAAATCCGCCTCCGTCGCCCGCGTGCTCGAACTGTTGAATGGCAACGGCGAGGAAGCGCGTGTGGTCGGCGGCGCGGTTCGCAATGCGCTGCTCGACATTCCGATCGGCGACATCGATATCGCGACCACCGCGCTGCCCGAAGAGGTGATCCGCCGCGCCAAGGCGGCCGGCATCAAGAGCGTGCCCACCGGCATCGAGCATGGCACGGTGACGCTGGTGATCGATGCGCGTCCCTTCGAGGTCACGACCTTGCGCGAGGACACCGAAACCTTCGGCCGCAAGGCCAAGGTCGCATTCGGCCGCGACTGGGTCGGCGATGCTCACCGGCGCGATTTCACCATCAATGCGCTCTCGGTCGGCGCCGATGGTGTCGTGCACGACTATGTCGGCGGGTTGGACGATATCGCCGCACGCCGCGTCCGCTTCATCGGCGAAGCCGAGATGCGGATCGCCGAGGATTATCTGCGCGTGCTCAGATTTTTCCGCATTCACGCAGCCTTCGGCGTGGGCGAGGTGGATCGCGTCGGATACCTCGCCTGCCTCAGCGCGCGCGCGGGCCTCGCGACGCTTTCGGCCGAACGGGTGCGGATGGAACTCCTCAAGCTGTTGGTCGCCGACGGCGCGGTCGGCGCGGTGGTTGCGATGGCGGATGGAGGCTTGCTGCTGTCGACGCTTGGCGGCGTCGCCTATACCGGGCCATTCGCGGCGATGATCGCGGCCGAGCGCCTGCTCGGCCTGAAGCCGGATCCGATGCGCAGGCTCGCCGCGCTCGCGGTTGCCGTCACCGAGGACGCCAGACGACTTTCCGCGCGCCTGCGTCTGACCAACGCCGAGACCAAGGCGCTGGATTCGATGGGGCATCGCTGGTGGCGGCTTGCCGGAATGGACGAGGCGAGGGCGCGGCGACGGCTCTATCGTCTGGGCGAGGATCGCTACCGCGACCGGCTGTTGCTGGCCTGGGCACGCGCCGGGCGCGACGCCGATCCGGCGCCCTGGCGCGAGCTCGCTCTGCTGCCGCAGCGCTGGAGCGCGCCGAAATTCCCGCTGAAGGCCGCGGACTTCATCGCGCGCGGCATTGCCGAAGGCCCGGCGCTTGGCCACGTGCTGACGCTCGCCGAGGATGCCTGGCTCGCCGCGGATTTTCCGCTCGACGAGGTGACGCTTTCTGCTATAGCCGACCAGACTGTCGCGCGTTTCACCCGTGACCATCGGCTTTGAACATCGTCTCCGGTTTTGCCGACATCTCGCGCGGCACCTGGGGGCTGTGGCCGTGACAGCGACGCAATCGTCGTCCTGCAGCGCCGCGCCAGTTTTTTTCTTTCAACGTTAGACTTTTCAGATGATACCGCTCGATGCCGAACCAAGTGAGGCCCATAAACAGGAGGCTATAGCGCTGATCCTTGCTGGCCTCGGAGAAGCGGAGATCAAAATTGCGGCATCGTACACTGTCCCGTTTTTTTGGACGCTAGGTGCCTGCAACGGCAGTGAGATGATGAAGGGAGGATCGGCATTTTTCCTCGACACCGGTGAACGCATTTTCGCGGTTACAGCAGCGCACGTTGTCGAGAAGTGTTTGCAAGACACAAGGTCGAAAGCGTTCATCCAGTGTATGATCGGGAGCAATCGCGGAAGATCAATACCCTTCCATTTGGGCGACCGCCTTATCGACGGACATCACGACATCGACATTGCGACGTTCTGGATGACGCCGGAGGAAATACAGCGAACTGGCCGTGAGGTTTTGCGCGGCTATTATCATCCGCGCTGGCCGCCACCCCTACCGCAAGTGGATCGAGGGGTGACCTATTGTGGCTTTCCCGGCAATAGCCGGCGCTGGCTCGCACGCCGGGAAATCGTTTTTGGAATTGTGGCAATGGCAGGGGTGGCTAGCAGCAGCAACGAAACGTCGATTTCAATCTTGATCGAACGCGAGCACCTCTTACAGGTGTTGGGCGATGGGTCTATGCCGGAAAACTACGATTTCGGTGGTATCAGCGGCGGCCCTCTGATCGCGGTTGTTCAGACACCGACAGTTCGGTCGTGGATGCCTGCCGGCGTTATTGTTCAGGGGCCGAATCCGAGCGGCGTCGATGGTGAGTCGATCTCTGGACTTGAGATCATTAAGGCGCGGCCGATGCATTTCATCAAGCCCAATGGCGAAATTGACCTTGCTCGTTGGCAGCAAACCCACTTCTAATGCACCCGAGCCTGGCCATGAAGAAAGTTCAGACAAAGATCTGCTATCTCTGCGGCAAACCGCTAAGCGCGCCGACAGATGTCGACCATCCGGTGATGCAGCAACTCTTTGCCCCGGAAATCCGCCGGAAGCATAACGTCTCAGAACTGGTCACCTTTGACGTTCACAGGGCTTGCAACGCCGCATATCAAAGCGATGAGGATTATTTCGTGCGGTCGCTGATGCCTTTCGCGCGAGGGTCGGTGGCCGGTGACGCGATTTACGCGAAGGCGCTCGAGGACTTTCGAACCGGTAGGCAAGTTCCGCTGACGACAATGGTGTTAAGCGAGTTTGATCCCAATCCTAGCGGGCTTCTCCTTCCGGGCGGCAAGGTCGTGAAGAGATTCGACGGCGAACGCCTGAGGCGGGTAGCTTGGAAAATGGTTCGCGGTCTGCACTTTTATCACGCAGGTGAGGTGCTGCCCGAGGAGTGGCCGACCGTTGGCGTCCAAATTTACGCCGGTGAGACGCCGCCACCCGAAGACGTTCTTTGCTTTGTAAGCATCGCGCAGTCTCGGGGCCGATATCCGGGCGTCTTTGATTACAAATTTGACAAATTTCCCGAATCCAACGATCTGCACTATTGGGCCTTGCTCTTGTGGGATCGAATTATCGTGCGCGTGATCTTTCACGATCCGGCGTGCGCGTGCGACACCTGCACTTCCGCACGCTATCCGAAAACGGGAGAGCTGAGTGAGGTAGCGGCCGCCTCGAACGACGGACCGGCGGCGGGCAGCGTTACCAAATCCCTGCCGGGGGAAGCCTGCCAACCTCCTGCAGCGCCGAAATTCCCGCTGAAGGCCGCCGACTTCATCGCGCGCGGCATTGCCGAAGGCCCGGCGCTTGGCCACGTGCTGACGCTCGCCGAGGACGCCTGGTTCGCCGCGGATTTTCCGCTCGACGAGGTGACGCTTTCTGCTATAGCCGACCAGACTGTCGCCCGTTTCACCCGTGACCATCGGCTTTGAACATCGTCTCCGGTTTTGCCGACATCTCGCTGTTCCAACTCGCTTTAGTTGCGGCCGTGGCGCTGTTTGCTTCGGTGGTCGGAGGGCTCGCCGGCTACGGCACCGGCGCGCTGATGCCGCTGGTGCTGGTGCCCCTGATCGGCGCCGAGCCGGTGGTGCCGATCATCGCGATCTCTGCCGTGTTCGCCAATGTCAGCCGCACCGCGGCCTATTTCCGCCACGCCGACCCTCGCCGCGCGCTGATCGTGATCGCGGCCGCAGGCTTGACGACCGCGCTTGGCGCCTATGGCTATACAAGGCTGACCAGTGCCGGCGCGGCGCTGGTGATCGGCACCATGCTGATTCTGAGTGTGCCGCTGCGCCGTATGCTCAGGCGACGTGGGTCGCGGATCGGCGACGGCGGGCTTGCCGCGGGCGCGGTAGGCTACGGCGTCGTGGTCGGCGGCACCTCCGGCTCGGGCGTGATCCTGCTGTCGCTGTTGATGGCGGCGGGGCTGGAAGGGGCGGCGGTGATCGCCACTGACGCGGTGATCTCGGTTGCGACCAGCCTGATCAAGATTTCCGTATTCGGGCTCGCTGGCGTCGTCAGCGCCCAGGTGATCGCCTTTGCCGTCCTGATTGGCGGCATCGGGTTGCCGGGCGCGTTTCTGGCGCGCGCCTTCGTCGAGCGCGTGCCGGTGCATGTTCACACCGCGATCCTGGACGTTGCGGTGATCGCCGGCGGCGCGGTGATGATCACGACGGCGCTGCGGCAGTTGTTGTGAACCGCGCCTCGCGCCGCTGAGCGGCCGCTATCCGCGTTCGACAGGCAGCAGCTCGGTCAGCGAGCGGATGATGCGATCGGGCTTGATGGCGGAGTCCGCGGGCAGGCCTTCGCCGTGCGAATCCATCCAGACGGCATAGATGCCGAGGCGCTGCGGCACCTCGACTTCCCATTCCAGATTGTCGCCGACCATCCACGTCTCGGGCGCCGTGACCCCCAAGGCCTGCATCGCATGGAGGTAGGCGCGCTCCTCCGGTTTGCCGAAGCCATGCTCGCTCTCGATCTGGATATGATCGAACCGGTGCGTCAGCGCAAAGCGTTCGACCTTCGCACGCTGGACTCCCGCGGCGCCGTTGGTCACCAGCGCCAGTTTCACGCCGTGCGCCTTGAGGGCATCGATGGCTTCATGCGCGCCCGGGAAAACGAACATCTCTGCTTCGCGATAGGCGGTGAAGCGGTCGGCCAATCGTGTCGCAAGATCCGGCGACAGGGAAGGGTGGCCTGCGGCGGCCAACGCGGAGAATCCGCCCCTCACGACCTCATGCCGGGCCTCAGTGAGCTTGAGCCGCCACTCCGCCGCGGCCGACGCCCAGAAGCTGCGTCCGGAATCGACGATCGCCGCGGCGACCTGTTGCGGCGACAGCGGCGCAAGCTCGCCGGCAAATTCCGCCACCACGTTGTTCCAGGCGACATCGGGACGGCCATAGGCCGACAGGATGGTGTCATCCATATCGATCAGCATGGCGCGCGGGAGTTGCGTCATGGTCTTGCGGTCATCTCACTTCCGGCGATTGCGAAGGTCACCTCGGGAATGATCGTACAAAAAAATCCTCTCGAATGTAGAAGCGATGCCGCTGGGACCGAAGTGTCGGCGGCATCGCAGGCGAGGGGCCGTCTGGCTTCTCTTGGGCCGCTCTTTGCCTCCTACTCCTCTTCTTCTTCCTCGTCGTCTTCGTCCTCTTCGTCTTCCTCGTCCGGATCATCGACCTCGACCTGTTCAAGCACCGCTAACGGAAGCGTTTCACGAAACAGATCGCCTTCTCCGCCCATCCACGCGCACACGATCGCGTCGCCCTTGATTTCCGCCACCGTCATCGGAACACCTCCCGATTTCAGAATGACAACATCCCCTGGTTTCAGGTCCATAATCTCTTTCCCCACATTAAATTGACGCGATTTGCAGGCTATCGACCTGTCGTGACAGGCCGATCACGGGCACTTCGCGTGAAGAGGATGGCGTCTCTCTGTGTCCGCTCCATGTCCGGCCAGAATATTCTTTCCGGACGGTGACGCCTCACGGCCATTTCACCTCGGGCGGCAGCGACGACAGGATCGTATCGATGTTGCCGCCGGTCTTGAGGCCGAACAGGGTGCCGCGATCGTGCAGCAGGTTGAATTCGACGTAGCGGCCGCGCCGGATCAGTTGCTCCTCGCGGTCATCGGCGGTCCAGGCGGTGTCGAAATTCGCACGCACCAACTGCGGGTAGATGCTCAGGAAGGCGCGGCCGACATCCTGGGTGAAGGCGAAATCTGCGTCCCAATCGCCGGAATTGTGGTGATCGTAGAAAATACCGCCGATGCCGCGCGGTTCCCGGCGATGCGGCAGATAGAAATAGTCGTCGCACCATTTCTTGTATTTTTCGTAATTCACAATTTTCGCGTGCGCGTCGCAGGCGGACCGCATGGCGGCGTGAAAGGCAATCGTATCAGGATCCTGCTGGGTCCGCCGCCGGTCGAGCACCGGCGTCAGGTCGGAGCCGCCGCCGAACCAGGTCTCGGTCGTGACCATGAAGCGGGTGTTCATATGCACGGCAGGAATGTGCGGACTGCGCATATGCGCGATCAGCGAGATGCCCGAGCTCCAGAAGCGCGGATCTTCCGATGCCCCATGGATTTGCGCGCGAAACTCCGGCGCGAATTCGCCGTGGACCGCGACCGTATGCACGCCGACCTTTTCGAACAGCCGTCCGTGCATCATCGACTTCACGCCGCCGCCGCCCGGGGCGCCCGTATGGTCGGTGCGCTGCCAGGGCGTGCGCACGAAGCGCCCCGAGGGGCCGGGATAAAGCGCGGCCGGTGCGTCGTCCTCGAGCCGCTCGAAGGCCGCGCAGATATCGTCGCGCAAGGCCTCGAACCAGCCTTTGGCCCGGGCCTTGCGATGCTCGATCTCGGAAATGTCCATCGGGATTACCCTAGTCCTTTCGTCCGTAGTAGGTACAGCTTTCCTCGCAACTGTCACGACGCACGCTCACCCGCATGATCTGCCCCGTATGCTGAAGGCGATCCCAGATGAAGCGCGAGATATTTTCCAGCGTCGGTGGTCCGAGCGCCTCGATTTTGTTGAGCAGCTTGTGGTCGAGCATTTTCTGCACTTCCGACATGCGACGCTGCAGCAGGCCGAGGTCCAGCACCATGCTGGTCGTGGGATCGGGCGTGCCGCGCACCGTCACCTCCGCGCGAAACGAATGGCCGTGGATCTCCTCGCTTGCCGCGCCCAGCGTCGTTCCGGGCAGCGCATGGGCCGCCTCGAACCGGAACGATTTCGTCAATTCCCACATCCTGAACGTTCCGGCTTTCTACCTGATGCCAAGGGTCTTGTGCGTCTGCAGGCTGAGCCGCCATTTTGGATGGCGCAGACAATAGTCGACCGCGCGTGCGGTGTTTTCGACGACGTCCGGCCCGTCCATCGGCTGCAGCGAGAAGCGCTCGAAGGCGAGATCGGCAAAGGCCTCCGGGACCGCGTCCGCCTGCGGGTAGACCAGCTTGAGTTCGTGGCCGCGCTTGATCACGAGCCCCGCGGCGGCCTTTGGGCTGACGCAGATCCAGTCCATTCCGGCGGGCGGGTCGATGGTGCCGTTGGTCTCGACCCCAATCTCGAAGCCGCGCGCATGCAGCGCCTCCACCAGCGCCGCATCGACCTGCAGCAACGGCTCGCCGCCCGTTAATACCGTGTAGCGGTGATCTTCGGTCCCGGTCCATTGTGCGGCGATGGTATCGGCAAGCTGCCCGGCCGAAGCGTAGCGGCCGCCCCATGTTCCATCGGTCCCGACGAAGTCGGTGTCACAAAACCGGCATGTCGCGGTGACGCGGTCCTGCTCCCGGCCGCTCCAGAGGTTGCAGCCCGAGAATCGGCAAAACACCGCGGCGCGGCCGGCATGCGCGCCCTCGCCCTGCAAGGTCAGAAAGATCTCCTTGATCGCATAACTCACCGCCCGGTTTCCTCAATCCTGGAACCGGTCTGGCGCAGCGCCTCTCCGACCGCGAGCGCCGCGGCCATCGCGACGTTGAGCGAGCGTAGCGTCGGCCTGATCGGGATCTTCAGCCGCGCGTCGGCCAAGTCGGCGACGGCTTCCGGCACGCCCGCGGTTTCGCGCCCGAACAACAGGATGTCCGACGCGTGATAGCGAAAATCAAGATAGGGCGTGGCGCCCTTGGTGGTGAACAGCAGCAGCCGGTAACCTGTCTCCCGGCGCCATTGTTCGAATTTCGTCCAGGAATCGTGACGCATCAGGGCAACCTGGTCGAGATAGTCCATCCCGGCCCGGCGGAAGTTGCGGTCGGAGACCGGAAATCCCGCCGGCTCGATGATATGGGCGGTCACGTCCAGGCAGGCGCACAGGCGCAGGATCGTGCCGGTGTTTTGCGGAATGTCGGGTTGAAACAGCGCGATCTGCATCCGGTCATGTCCCGAGAGAAATCCAAGAAAAAATCGAACCATAAATCAGCGGTCTAACTCGGAATGAGTGCATTGCACCCTTGAGGGCCGATACCGGGCTTGCGCTCTTTCGGCAAGGGTGCCAATAGAACGATTCTGGACTGTTCCTTTCACCGGTGGGGCCGGGAAAGGCGGTCTTCCTGCCGCCGCGGGGGACGCGGGCGCCGGCAGCCTCTTCCGGTCACGTTTGGGCGTCTCCGGGGCGGTTCCACCGGCTGCAGTTAAAGAAAGGGTCTGGAATCGTGACGACAGCGTCTTCGGCGGAGCATCAGACACGCCGTGATTTCCTCTTTGTTGCAACTGGAGCGGCCGCAGCGGTCGGCGGATTGGCCACCCTGTGGCCCTTCGTTTCCCAGATGAATCCGGACGCCTCGACGATTGCGGCCGGCGCGCCGATCGAAGTTGATCTGGCGCCGATCGCCGAAGGACAGGACATCAAGGTGTTCTGGCGCGGCAAGCCGATCTACATCATGAACCGCACCAAGAAACAGATCGAGGAGGCCCGCAGCGTTCCGGTCGCGAGCCTGCCTGACCCCGCGACCGACCAGTCCCGCGTCAAGGACGGCCACGACCAGTGGCTGGTCGTGACCGGCATCTGCACCCATCTCGGCTGCATCCCGATCGCCCACGAGGGTAATTACGACGGCTTCTTCTGCCCCTGCCATGGCTCGCAATACGACTCCTCCGGTCGCATTCGCCAGGGACCCGCTCCCGCCAACCTGCCGGTGCCGCCCTACCAATTCGTTTCCGATACCAAAATCCAGATCGGCTGAAGTTCCGGACCCGTCGTTCGAGATCTCAAGCTTTTCGCATCGCCTTATTTCTTCAGGATCGCACAATGAGCGGACCATCCGACTACAAGCCGAACCATCCAGCCCTGCAATGGTTCGAGCGGCGACTGCCGCTCTTGGGTCTCATGCACTCCTCGTTCGTGGCCTATCCGACGCCGCGCAACCTGAACTACTGGTGGACCTTCGGCGCCATCCTGTCGTTCATGCTCGGCCTGCAGATCCTGACCGGCGTCATCCTGGCGATGCACTACACGCCGGAGGCCACCATGGCCTTCCACTCGGTCGAAAGCATTGTGCGCGACGTCAACTACGGCTGGCTGTTGCGCAACATGCATGCGGCCGGTGCCTCGATGTTCTTCTTCGCCGTCTACATCCACATGTTCCGCGGTCTCTATTACGGGTCGTACAAGGAGCCGCGCGAGGTGCTCTGGATTCTCGGCGTCATCATCTATCTGTTGATGATGGCGACCGGCTTCATGGGCTACGTGCTGCCATGGGGCCAGATGAGCTTCTGGGGCGCCACCGTCATCACCAACCTGTTTTCGGCGTTTCCCTATGTCGGCAACAGCATCGTGACATTGCTCTGGGGCGGCTATTCCGTCGGCAATCCGACATTGAACCGCTTCTTCTCGCTGCACTATCTGTTGCCGTTCGTGATCGCGGGCGTGGTGGTGCTGCATATCTGGGCGCTGCATGTCGCGGGTCAGAACAACCCGACCGGCGTGGATACGAAGACCGAAAAGGACACCGTGCCGTTCACGCCTTACGCGACCATCAAGGACATGTTCGGCGTCTCCTGCTTCCTGATCTTCTTCGCCTGGTTCATCTTCTACATGCCGAACTATCTCGGCGACGCCGACAACTACATCCCCGCCAATCCCGGCGTGACGCCGCAGCACATCGTGCCGGAATGGTATTACCTGCCGTTCTACGCGATGCTTCGCTCCATTCCGAACAAGCTCGCCGGCGTGATCGTGATGTTCTCCTCGATCATCATATTGGTGTTCCTGCCCTGGCTCGACACCGCGAAAACCAGGTCCTGCAAATACCGCCCGCTGGCCAAGCAGTTCTTCTGGATGTTCGTCATCGTCGCCATTCTGCTCGGCTATCTCGGCGCGCAACCGCCGGAAGGCATCTACGTCATCGCAGGCCGCGTCCTGACTGCCTGCTACTTCGCCTATTTCCTGATCGTGCTGCCGCTGCTGAGCAGGATTGAGAAGCCGCGGCCGCTGCCGAACTCGATCGCCGACGACGTGCTGGCAAAATCCGGCAGCAAGGCGGCTGCGATGGTCTCTGCCGTGATCGCGCTTGTTGTGGCGGGCGGGTTGCTTGTCGGCTCGACGCAGGACGCGCGCGCCGAAGAGGACACGACCCCGCCGTCGCTGAAATGGTCGTTCGCGGGTCCGGTCGGCACCTACGACCGCGGCGCGCTGCAGCGGGGGCTGAAGGTCTACAAGGAAGTCTGCGCCAACTGCCACAGCCTGAACTATATCGCGTTCCGCAATCTCGCCGACCCCGGCGGCCCCGGCTATTCGACAGCCCAGGTGGCGGCATTGGCGGCCGAGTACAAGATCAAGGACGGCCCGAACGACCAAGGCGAGATGTTCGAGCGGCCCGGCCGGCCGGCCGATTATTTTCCCGCGCCGTTTCCCAACGAGCAGGCGGCGCGCGCGGTCAATGGCGGCGGCCTGCCACCGGATCTGTCGCTGATCACCAAGGCCCGCTCCTATGAGCGCGGCTTTCCCTGGTTCATCTTCGACTTCTTTACCCAGTTCCAGGAGCAGGGCCCGAACTATGTCGACGCGATCCTGCAGGGCTTTGAGGACAAGCCTCCGGCAGGCGTGACGATCCCCAACGGTTCCTACTACAACAAGTATTTCCCCGGCCACACCATCAAGATGCCGCCGCCGCTCTCCAACGGCCAGGTCACCTTCGACGACGGCTCGCCGGCGACCGTGGCGCAGTATGCCAAGGACGTCACCACGTTCCTGATGTGGGCGGCCGAGCCTCACATGGAGGAGCGCAAGGCGCTGGGATTAAAAGTCTTCGTTTTCCTGATCATTTTCGCCGGCCTGATGTATTTCACCAAGAAGAAGGTCTGGGCCGACGCGCACTGAGTTTTGTTGAAGCGTGAAGAAAAGCCCCTGCGGGGGCTTTTTTGTTGGCTCCGTCATTCCGGGGCGATGCGACAGCATCGAACTACGATGTGCAACTGCACATCGGAGAATCTCGAGATTCCGGGTCTGGTCCTTCGGACCATCCCGGAATGACGGAGCGCAATTGCTTCCCACCGGTACTCCGAAATATATAGAGGCCATCGCCCCCACAAAAAATCGGAGGAACCCATGGGCACCAGCATTACGTTCAAGCGTCCGGACGGCAAGGAAGCGTCCGGCTATCTCGCCAACGCCGCGCGCGGCAACGCGCCGGGGGTGGTGGTGATCCAGGAATGGTGGGGGCTGCAGGAGCAGATCAAGGGCCTGTGCGACCGCTTCGCGGCGGCCGGCTTCGATGCGCTGGCGCCCGATCTCTACAAGGGCAAGGTCGTGCCCTATCACGACACCGATGCGGCGGGCAGGGAAATGAACTCGCTGGATTTCATCGATGCCACCACGCAGACCGTGCGCGGCGCCGCGCAGTATCTGTCGCGGAACGGCGCCAAAGTCGGCCTGACCGGCTTCTGCCTCGGCGGCGCGGTGACCATCATCGGCGCCGCCAAAATTCCGGAGCTCGCTGCCGGCGTGGTGTTCTACGGCATTCCGCCGGAGCAGGCGGCAAAGCCCGCCGACATCCGGATTCCGCTGCAGGCGCATTTCGCCAACAAGGACGACTGGTGCACGCCAGAGCTGGTCGATGGCTTCGAGAAGGCCATGAAGGCCGCCGGCAAGTCGCTGGAACTTTACCGCTATGACGCCGAGCACGCCTTCGTCAACGAGCAGCGCATGTCGGTGCACGACCGCCACGCCGCCGAGCTCGCCTGGGGCCGCGCGACGGAATTTTTCGGCAAGCATCTGGGGTGAGCGGGTTATCCCGTCATTGCGAGGAGCAAAGCGACGAAGCAATCCACTCTTTCTTTGCGGCGCCATGGATTGCTTCGCGGAGCCTGTCATCGGGCGCGCATTCGCGCGACCCGTTGGCTCGCAATGACGGGGTTAGAGCCGAGCGCTCAGGCCCACGTCTCGCCGTCAGCCCTTACCGCGCACCCCGTCCCACCACGCGCACGTGCCCGACATCAGCTTGTAATTCCCCTCCATCACCTGCACCGGTGCGCGCAGGCCTGCTTCGGCGGCGCGCATCCGCATTTCGCGCGCGACTTCGCGATCCCTGGGTGGCAGCCAGACACGCTCATGTCCCCACAGGCTCGGGCCGTCATGCATTTCGACCGGTTGCCAGGTTTTGGGATCGATCTCGCGGCCGCCCCAGCCGCATTCGATCATGAATGAGGATGGCGACTTGCAATAGAACGAGGTCATGAGATCGTTGGTGTGACGTCCGAGCGTGACGCTGACGCGCTCGGGCTCGCTCAGCGCGATGTCGTAGGACTGGCCGACATCGTCGAGCGAGAACTGTTCGACCATCAGGTGATGCATGCCGGCCTTGCCGGTCTCGATCAGCGCGAGCGAATGATGGCGCGGGTTGACGTGGAAGAAATACGCGCGGAACGGCTTTTCGATGTAGTCGGAGAGGCCGAAGCCGAGCACCTTGGTATAGAACGCCATGATCGGTTCGATGTTCTCAACCGTCAGCACGACATGGCCGAGGCCCAGCGGCCCGGTGCGGAAGCCCGAGATCGAGCGGCCCGGATTGAACGGCGTGTCGTCGATCTCGGCGCCGTGAAAGGCTTCGAGCCGGTTGCCGTCGGGATCATGAAACGAGATCAGTGCGCGGACGCGCCGGGCGTCGGCAAGCGTCTGCGGTTCGGCCGTGACCTCGACGTGAGCCGCCTCGAGCCTCGCCGCAAGCGCATCCAGCGCCGCGGCGTCCTCGACCTCCCAGCCGAAGAAGCGCGCGCCGTCACCCATCGCGCGGTCGATCACGACGCGCTGCTTGCGGTCGTCCATGCGGAACGCGAGCAGCGATGGACTGCGCTCGACCGCCTGAAACCCCACCAGGTGGGTGCCGAACTGCCGCCAATCGTCGAGATTGTCGGAGCCGAATCCGGCATAGCCAAGTGCCTGCAACATGGGCGCCTCCGTCGTTCATGGGAGCCCGGTCCTTGCTCAGCCGGGCTTGCCTGAAATCCTACGCACATTTTCCGCTTTAGGCGAGCGGTTGTAAGGCAGTGCGCAGGATGGGGGGAGCGAAGCGATACCCATCAATTTTACGGCGTAGGATGGGTAGAGCGCAGCGAAACCCATCAACTCAATTTGGAAAGACGATGGGTTTCGCGAAGAGCTCAACCCATCCTGTACCCTTCTGGGCGTTCCGGGCCAGTCTGACGTAGACTGGTAGCACGGGCCGATCTGCCGGGAGCCGCCTAACCCACCTGTGCCGAGAGCACCGACGTAGGACCAGCGCCCCGGCGGAGCGGC
>Ga0307479_10000641_pt1 | contig 31437 bp, 49 predicted proteins | sample atmos_gasesECM4C_FD_203743 | JGI IMG/M metagenome (GOLD analysis project Ga0307479, IMG submission 203743) | Hardwood forest soil microbial communities from Morgan-Monroe State Forest, Indiana, United States - atmos_gasesECM4C_515 | ecosystem: Environmental > Terrestrial > Soil > Temperate...
GAAGAGACGAGTTGCGGGCGGCCCGGACCACGCGCTTGGTGTACTCCCCGACCCGGGGGAACGCGGCGTGCCACTGCGCAAACAAGCCCTCGGCTTCCTCAACCGACTTGCCCATCTGCTCGGCCAGGCCCTTAGCCGTCATCTGATACGCAATAGCGAAGTTCATCCGCTTACCGACGTCACGGCGCAGTTCCTTGGTCACCTGAGCAAGCGGGATGCTCAGCATCAGGGCGGTGGTGACCGCGTGAATGTCGTCGCCGCGCCGGAACGCCTCCAGCAGCGCGGTCTCCCCGGCCTCGGCCGCGAGCACGCGCAGCTCAATCTGGCTGTAGTCAAAGCCGATGAGGTACCAGCCCAGCTCATCCCGGGCTGGGTCAGGCGGCAGCTCGCAGCCGTACTCCTCCAGGGCCAGCTCCCACCAGAACTTCGAGCCTGGCTTGCGCGCGATGAACGCGTCGCGGAAGCTGAAGTCGAATCTGGTGCCGTCTGTCAGCTCGTAGTGGTACTCGCCGGGGGACTGCTGGTAGTTGAACGACTCGCAGGAGAACCGGCCCGCTATGGTGCCGTGCTGGAGCAGGTTCGGGTGGCCCCGGCCATCCGGCGCCCAGGAGTACTTAGACTCCCACAGGTCCAGGAAATGCGTGCGGAGCGTGTCCAGCTTCTTCCAGCCGAGGTATTTCGCGACCTCGGGGTACTGCTTAGCGAGCTGCGGGAGCGCGTGCTTGGCGTCCACGCTGGGCTTCTTGTTTCCGGACTTGCCTCCGGATGTCCAGTACGGCACCGCCATGCCACAGGTCTCGTAGAACAAGCGGCTGAGCTGCTGGGAGCTGTTGAAGTTGAAGTCCGGCGGCAGAGGTGTGCCCGCCAGCTTGCCGAAGTCACTGATAATCTCAGCAAGCATCCGCTCGCCGAAGTCACGGGCCTGCCTGGCTCCATCGCGCAGGAGCTGCCAGTCAACCGCCACGCCATCGTCGGCCATGTCGCAGACCAGCGGCAGCACGGACATCTCGACCTTGTAGATGAACGTGTGCCGGACCTTCTCCCAGCGGCGGAGATGATGCCACAAACACCACAGGGCGTCCTCGCACGCATAGGCGACAACCTTGGGATCGTGCTGGTCAAGCACGTTGAACCGGATCGACTTGAGCTGCTTCTGAGTCAGGCCCTCCGGGAACAGCGAGTCGAGCGTGGCCATCTGGTGCCCGGCATTCAGCAGGGTGATGTCCTTGAGCCCGTGCTTCGGGTTCTCTCCCTCAGCGAAGCTCTCCAGCAGCGTGCATGAGCGGATCGGGTAGTACCCGTGGCTCTCGCGGACCTGGCGCCCGAACAGCGGATGATCACAGAGCCAGCGCAGGAACCACCGGGACATCCAGCGAAGCTCCGCCACGGCGCCGTGCGCCACCCCCAGCGGCAGGCCCGCGTCGTCGATCGCATGGAACATCGGCCACAGCAGCTCGGCGGCTGCCCGGTTGTCGACGTTCGGCCCGCCATCGTGCCCGAGCGGCACGTCTCGTGCCCAGTCCAGCGAATTCGTGAACTGGAACGAGACGAGGAAGTTCTCCTCGGCATGGAGTGAGGCGCCCTCGCGGGACTCACCGAGGTAGCCGGTCTCAACATCGAAGCCGAACGGCAGTTTCGCCTCGGCGATTGCCAGGGTCCGCTCCCTCAGCTCCCCGATATCGGTCAGCAGAGCATAATTCGGAGCGAATTCCACCGGTACCTCCCGCGCAGTGCCTGCACACGCCTTCCTGGGCCATGTCCGTCTCGCCGAACAAGCCGCCGCACTCCTGGCAGGGCCAGGCCGTGCTGTCGCGGACACGGACGGCACAACAGCCGCCGTACACCCGGCCGCCGATTTCCTCGCAGCCCTGGCGGTCGCGCAGGCGGCGGCACCCGGCGCACCGGACCTGGGCTGCTAGCGAGACCGGCCACATCGGGTACTACGGCGGTGCTCGCGGAGCACCTCCGATGTCGCTCGCGCCACATCCTCCGTCGTGACCCCGCCGTTCACCGACCGGAACCGCTCCCTAATCGCCTCGTCGCTCGGAACCTCGCAGCCATGGCTGTTCAGCCCGTCCCGGATGCCTGCCACCAGGTCGCGCTCCAGCGCGGCCACGTCAGTCTCAGCCGTCTTCACTGCCCCCGTCACCCTCTCTGGCTCGGTCTACCTCGTCCAGGGTGGTCCGAAGCTGGCCAAACTGCTGCGGGGTGAGCAAAAGCAGCGCCTCGGAGACGACACGGCGCAGGGCGTCCCGCTCGGCGGTCACCCGGACCAGCTCAGCCTGTAGGTGCGCCACCTGCTCCTCCGGAGCCCTGGAGCCGTCGTCTTCCATACGCCTGCAATTCGCGTTCTTCAGGGCTGCCCCGGCGGACAATGCGGTACGGCAAGCCCTCGAACTCACCGGCACGCCGGTGCACCGCTCGCTCGTCCGTGAACTCGCCTTTGAGTACCGGCAGCCGGACCTGGAGGAACGTGAGCCAGCCGCCGGACTCCGGAATGACAATCTGCCAATCTCCGTCATCGACACGACCCTCGAACCTCTCACTGAAGTTTCCCAGGCACTCCTGCTTACCGGCCTCGCCATCCTTGGTGCTGGTGAAGACCGTGAGCCAGTCCGGCGCGTATAGCCGCCATACAGGCTCCATGACCTCTACTACGCCCGTCACCACAACGCCACGATGGCTTCGGCAACGCCCTCGGTGGCCCCGCCCCGCCAGGCAGACTCAGCGGCGGCCAGCAGCTCACGACACCGGCGGACCCGGGCCTGGCCGTAAGCGGCGGCATGCGGGGCCAGCTTGCGCAGCACGAACCGGTCCACCCGAAGCTTCTGGCCGGCCTCGGCCGTGTCCATGCCATCCCGGAACGCCTCAGCCAGGGACTCCAGGATGTTCAGCCGGGCGGCCAGCAGGCCGATGAGGGCGCCCACGGCGCTGTGACCGATGGTCAGGGCTGCCTGCGCGGCGCGCGGCTTATCCCCGGCGATCAAGCGATCAGCGAGACCGTCGTCCGGCGGCGCGATGCACACGCTGAGCGCGGCAGCTCCCGGAGGCAAGCCGGCCCGGCGAGCCTTCTCACAGGCGTCGTACGCGGCCTGGAGACTGCCGCCGCACCTGGTCAGCACATCGTAGGCGAAGTTCGCTCCGGCGCCAGGCCACCATGTCGCGACAAGCTGCACCAGGTCCTCAGCTTTGCTCGGAGCGCAGCACCGGACGAGCTGAGCCTGACGGCTGGCCTGGAGCGCGGCCATATGCGGGGCCAGCTCACCCTTGCCGTCTTCGCCGGTACGGGGGAAGTCCGGCTCGCGGGAGACGAACACGGCATAGGCGGTGTCCATGCCGTCCGCATCCGCCAGTGCCTCAAACCCGCTGACCTGGCGAAGCCGGTCGGCTTCGTAGATGAACACCCGGCGCCCGCCGACAGGCGGGTAGGACAGCAGCAGGTCCCAGATATCCCGCTCCGGGACTCCGCCGGCGAACACGCTGAGACCCTGACCTGGCGCGGCCTCGCGGTACGCCTGGAGCACCTCACGGATGAGCACGGCCTCAGCGCCGCACACGTATGCGAGCCGCTTGAGAGGGCGCTTCCGGTTCCACTGGACGAAGGTAGCCATGCCTACTTATGCGGCCGGAACACCCCGGTCTGGCGGGCCAGGTCGGCAATCATCGACGGCGTGAACGCAGCGCCCTGCGCGATCTGAGCCCGGCGGCCGACCGTGGCGGCGGTCTCAATCTCCTCCTCGATGTAGCGCTCGAAAGCCAGCCGGGTGAGCACGGCCCACCGAGGTCCGTCCGGGCCGGCGAACTGCGCGATGGAGTCGATGAGCTTGTCGATCCGGGCGTGCATCATGCTGAACGGGTCCAGGGCAACACCCTGCCGTTGCAGGTCAGCGAGGCTCGCCTGGTTCTTCGCCAGCAGCTCAGTGAACTGCTGCTGCATGACGCCGAGCGGGGGCGGCGCGAACCCCGCCGGTACCTGCTGCGGAGCGCCCTGGACGCGCTTAGTCCGGCGAGGCTCGTTACCGTGTCCGTTTGGCATAGTCACGCGAGTCCGAATCGTCCGCGCAGGCGCGGAAACTGCAATCTCCAATCACCCCTGACAGAACGCCCGGGTGAGCGCGACCGCCGGAGCGGTCCTGGCGCCCCGGTAGGCCCGCAGCACAGTAAGCACCTGAAGTGCCTCGCCGGAGGTGACCCCAGGCGCAAAATCGCCGTCGTAAGCACGCCAGCGGCCGGCTGCGGCCTCGGCAGCCCATGCCGCGAGCCCGGCGGTGCACGCGGCATCCCAGCCTCGCAGCGTCATGCTGAGCAGCCCTGGCGTCCCGGCCCTGGCTGCCTTGATAGCAGTGCTGACCGAGCTGCGCACCCGGGAGTCCGGTCCCTCCGGATTCTCCGCCCGGCCCAGGCTGAGGACATAGCAACGGCTGACGATGGTGACCAGTGTCCGCCTGGTCGCGGTAAGAACGAACCGGGCCGGGGCAGGCGGCTCCTCCAGCACCTTGAGCAGCGCGTTGAGCGCCTGGTCGGACGCTCCGTCAAGACTGACCAGGAACACACGGAACCGCTCGCCGGGCGGGGTGGCCCGGTACGCCTGCGCCTGGATGTCGCGGGCGACGTCAACGGTCAGCGAGCTGATGACGGTACCGCAGGTCCCGCAGTTCCGGGCGTAGACCTGGTATCCCGCCTGCCCTGCGCGCGGCCCGGTAATCAGCAAGGCGCCGGGCAGGTCGGTCATGACGCTGAGCACGTCCGCCTGGTTCATGCGGCGTCCTGGAATACCTGCCGGGCCAGCTCCACGACGAACTCGATGCGCTCCGGAGAGCTGCCGGGCAGCCGCTCCAGCGCGCGGAAAACGCGGTGCCAGGCATCCGGCCCGGCAGGCACCGACGACTCCAGGCCCTCGACCGGGCCGCCGAGCATGCGCTCCAGGCGGTGGATGAGCGCGGCCTTGACCGCATTCCCGTGGCCGCCGGCGAAGTGGCCTCCAGGCGGCTGCTTCAGCTCAGGGAACGCCCTGATCTCTTCCTTGGCGAACTTGACGTACCAGGTCTTGCCCGCGTGCTGAAGCGGGTGATTCGCGACCTTGAAGGCAGGGAACACATGGTGCCCGTTGTAGGCGGCGAGTGCGTCGATGGCGGAGCGCACCTGCGACGCGCTGAGAACCATGCCGCCGACCTCGTAGGTGTCCCGGCGGGCAGCTTCCTTCAGCTCCGCGCGGAGCCGCTTCATGTAGCTGGCTGTCTCCGCGCGGCTGAACCCGAATTCCTTGCGGACAGCCTCGGGGCCGATGGGCCGCCCGCCGTCTACCCGGTCAGCCAGACCGTCCAGCAGGTCGACCAGGCTCACCTGACCAGGCCCGGCAGGCCGGGCTGCCAGGATGGCGCGCAGCCGCTCGTAGGCGTCCTCATCGCTCAGCCCCGCGTAGTCGTCCCAGGCAACCGCACCACCGAACTGATCGATCCACCGGTCTGTGCCGTCTCCGACCGGGGCATCGGCAATCTTGAGTTCGCGGGCAGCATCCCTGTTGAGCTTCTCGCGGCTGCCCCGGCAGTAGAGCACCGCCTTGGCCTTGATGAACGCCTTGAAGCTCGCCGGGCTGCCGGTGTAGTTGCTGAGATGGCCAGGCTCGTACTGGCCGATAACGTCGGTCGCCAGGAACTGGGTCAGGATGTACTGGAAGGCGTCATCGACGTCCTCCGGCTTAGACCGGAACCCGAGCTGGCTGCGCACGAGACTGCGGAGTTCGGCACCGTACAGGCGCGTCAGCTCGTCGTAGTCTGCCGGGGCGCGATGAGTAGTGTCCGAAGACGCCGAACCGGCTACCACCATGTACTCCCACCATGAACAAAAGAACACCCACCAGTGCAGATGAGCTTAGCCCGCTCCTTGACTCACGTCAAGCTGGAGCTGAATCTCCCGTCTGCTCGCTGGCCGTGCACGAGTCCGTGTCACTCACATAATGGACCTCGGCACCGACATTCCCGGCGGGCTCCTGTTCCGGCTGCTGCTCGCTCACCAGACAGCTCCGAATTCCTTCGACGCGCGGCGGAGTGCGGGCTCGCCAACCGGCATGCGCGAGCCCGGCACGTCGGTCTCGCCCGTCAGGCTGGTCTCCTGGAGAAGCACGCCACGGCGGCCCAGGTTGGTCGACAGCGGCGACCGGAACGCGCCGGGCGCGGTGATGGTGAACCGGCCCCGGTCGAACTTCACGGCAATCTCCGGCTGGCCCTTCGGAGCCGGGATGACGACCTCGCCGGAGACTTCCTCGGCGACGCGCCACTTACGCCCTTCGCCGAACAGGGCCGCCCACTGGCCGGTCGTGCTCACTAGTCCTCCAGGATGTCGACAGTCCGGAACCGCCCGAGCATGCTCGCGCGGCGGTCCAGGGTATCGGCGACCCGGCGATCCAGGTCAGCCTGCTTCTCACGCTGCTGGTCCTCACGGACCCACCGGTCATACTCCTCGGCGGGCTCCAGCGCGGCAGCCGGGTCCTTGCGGTACAGAGAAGCCCAGTCCGGGCACGCGACAACGTGCACGAGGACGTCCTTCAGCAGACCCGTCTCCGTGCATCCCGCACACCGGCCGTGACTGCTCAAATGGCCCCGCTGTACCCCGCTGCCGCACCGTACTGGTCAGCCGGGGGCTTGGCCGGGTACGAGATGTACGCGGATGGCCTCTGGTGCTGGCCGACCTCGTAGGCCTCGCTGACCAGCTCCCGCATACGGCGCTCCAGTGCACGGCCGGACAGGCCGCTCACCAGCTCAGCCGCTTCTTCCTGAATCTCTCCGAGAGTCCTCATGACCACCAGCGTAAGTTCAGGCTTGACCAGGGTCAAGCAAAGCAGCCAGTGCCGGGAACCGGTCACCGATGTTGTAGGTCAGTTCAGCCTCGGCCGCGACGAGAACCACAGGCTCGGCCGTCAGCGGCGGAATGCTGACGCGTGCTACCGCCTGTGCCGGGAGCGCCCCGACAGAGTTACAGAACCGGTGCGCGGCCCGCTTATTTGCGGCGCTGTCCAGGCCACCCGACGCTGCGGGAATGATGTGGTCGATGCTGGCGGCCCACTGGTCCGGGCTGCGGCGGCCGGGCTCGATGGCACGGCCCGCCGGGCACAGGCACTTCGGCATCCGGCAGCACCAGCCGTCCCGCACGAAGATTTCCTGGTCGGTCACCCCGTCATAACCGCGCAGACGGCGCCGGTGCGGGTGACGATCCCTGTAGCTCATAACCCCGCTACGCGAAACGGGTCCACCCGGAGCCACGGCCACTCCTGCGCCTGGGAATCTGCCGGCGTGAGCGCGCCCCGGTAATCCCCGCCGTAGACGCCGCGTTCGAGAACTTCAGCATCCTCCGGGCACAGGAAGATTTCCCAGGTCCCGCCCTGCCGGTCGGTCCATTCCTTGCGGAACCCGGGAACCGGAGCCGGATGATCGAGCCAGCACAGCTCGCTGGTCTCCGCCAGCTCCCAGCCACGCACGGCAAGCCAGGCCCGCAGATCATCCTTCACGGCGTGCCTTCCGGCTTGTTGTCGGCTAAGCCTGTAATCACACTAGGCTAGCGGCCTCGCTGCGAACCTTGTCGATATGCTTGCACCGGCCGTCAGCTCGCGCCTGGTGAAGATACCCGAGGCACTCGCACGCCCAGGTCCCGTCAGCCCGCTGGGTAACAGTGTAGAAGGTCACGCCATCGCTGGACAGCACGGGCTCGCTGCGCAGCAGCCCGAGCGGCACGCGGTGCGGGTCACGGGCCGGGTAAATAGCGCCGCCTGTCCTCACGTTTCGGGCTCCTCCGGGACTACAACTACGGGAATCTCCTCCGTCACCGGTTCCTCCGGCTTGTAAGAGATATCCCCGGTACCGGCAACGTGACTGAAGTAACCGGGCACGCCCGTCACCGTCACGTTGACCACCGGCGGCTGCGCGGCGCGCACCAGGTCGAACCTGTACAGCGCCTGGATGACATCGAGCGACGTGTCCTTGTCTTCCCAGTCGTGGATGAGCCTGTCAAGCCACGGGGACCGTGCGTCGCACGCAATGGGGATCGACGGATCGAGAACATCAGGCTGCATACGAGTTACTACGGACTGACGGCCTCCGGCGAGGCTCGCTCCTCAGCAGCACGTTCGGCCGCGCGCACGGCGACGGCCTCCTGCTGCCTCAGCATCTCGTCAATTTCAGCCTCCCGGACCACATAAGCGGCGGGCCGCTCACCTGTTCCGGGAATCTTGCGGGCGGTCCTGAGCTTGCCTTCTTCCGCCATCTGGAAAAACCTCTGGCGGGAGACCTTGAGCCTGTCGGCGGCTACGGGAAAGCTGATCCAGCCCTCCAGGTCCTCCAGAGTATCCCTGGGCTTCACCGAATCCACGTACGTTGCCTCCTAGCCTGGTGATCTCCGTCTCTATAACCTTAACTCAGGTCAAGGCATTCCGGATAGAGCCTCAGCACCCCAGAACTTGCGACATAGCGCGTTTGCAGCCGTCCAGCCACTTCACGCAGTCCTCGGGAGTCTGCACGGCTCCGAGCAGCCCCAGGCACTTAGCCAGCAAGCCCGCAACGTCCTTATCGTACTGGCGGCGCATCCAGTCCGGGCACTGCGCTGAGCACCAGGTCGTCAGCGCGGCGGCCAGCTCGTCCTTGCCGAGGTCCTTGGTGCGCCGCGCGTTCTCCCAGAGATGAGCATAGGTAGCGGGCACGTAGTCGACCTGCTCCAGCATCCACCGGGCCGCGTCTTCGTAGTCAGTCTCGCGGACAGCGGCGACCAGGCCGACCGGAGAGAAGTACCGCAGCTCCGCGAAGCACCAGCCGTGGTCGGGATAGACGCGCAGCGCGGCAGACCGGCCGCCATCCGGGTGGCTCATCCCGAACGGGCAGTACACCTTGTCGCCCCGGTCCCGGATAGCGCCGTGCCCGACGCCTACCAGGGCAGCCGCCCTGGGGAACGTGATGTGCCGGTTAGCCAGGGAGACCAAGCTGCGCTGCTTCACTCCAGCTCCAGCATCGAGTCATCACCCATCTCCTCCCGCGCCTGGAACAGGTTAGTGGCGAAGTCGGCATGCAGCCGGAGCGTCTGGCCCTTGGGGCCGTCCCTGTTCTTGAGCACGGCCAGCTCCAGCGGTGCCCGGCGCCCGGAGCTGGTATCTTCCTCGCGGTCGGCCAGCGACAGCACGACGTCGGGGGTCTTGGCGGCCTCCTGCGTGCCGCTCATGTTCTCCAGGCTGTACCTGCCGTTGGCCTGGAGCGCCTGACGGCCCTCGCGGTTAATCTGCCACGGCGAGAGCATCGGCACCCCGATTCCCCGGTTGAACGCGGCGCTCAGCCTGGACGCGGCCTTGATGATGCTCGACTGGTCCTCGAACCCCCGGGCGTCCCGGCTGCGCAGCTCGGGCTCGAAGAGCTGAAGGTAGTCGACGACGCAGAAATCAATGTGGAACTGGCGCTCGATCGCGGCCATCCGCGAGCCCATGCCGGCCACGGTGGCCCGCTCCGGCATCTGCACGACGTAGCACTTGCCATAGTCCGTGCAGGTCTCCCAGTCCCGCAGCACGGTGGCGAAAGCCCGCTCGCCGTCCTCGGTCAGCCGTCCCTCGCGGATGTCCCGGGAATTGAGCCCGTCTTCCAGGCCGAATTTCGGGAGCCGGGAGTGCCGGGCGACCAGCTTGACCCGGAGCTGCGGGCGCAGCGTCTCGGTGGTGAAGATGACCACGTTCTTGCCCTGCACGACGCTGGCGTGCCAGGCCATCTGCACGCACCAGCTCGACTTGCCGGCCGTGGTCCAGGCCACCAGCAGTGCCAGCTCGCCCGGCAGCAGGCCGCCGCCGAGCAGGTCATCGAGTTCCTTCAGCCCGAACAGGACGCCCGGCGCCTCGCCCTTCAAGCGCAGTTCCTTAGCCCTGGCATAGGCGCTCATGACCTCGCTCGCCTCCGTGAGCACGTCGCCCTCGGGCGTCGTGATGATGCCGCAGTCCCGCTCCACTTCAGCGAGCTTGGCCAGCACGTAGGCCCTGGCATCCTCGTGGCCCCGCAGGTCCCGGCGCAGCTCCTCGTCCCGGGCACCGTTACGGAGAATCTCCATCGCCTGCGCCAGCGTCTCGCCGGTCAGCCGGTCAGCCGTCAGCTCGCGCATCATGTCGACGCTATGCAGGAAGTCGGAATACCCCGGCATGACAGCGGCCAGCTTGGCGTACTCCTCGCTGTACTGCGCGACCTTGCCCGGCGGCCGGCTGCGCAGCTTGTCCTCCAGCGCGCTGCGAGTCAGGATGCCGTGTGTCTGGTCGAAGTAACGGTGCAGCAGCGTGAACAGGTCACGCTGCACCGGGTCCTCGAACCAGTCCGGGGCAACCCGCTGGATAGCGTAAGTGAGAGCCTTCCGGCTGCCTTCACCGGCCAGGATGGCGGACAGGACGACAGCGCCATGGCCGGACGAGTCCAGCGCCATAACGCCGCCTCTGCAAGGTAAGAGCGCACATGCGCCGCGATGTAGCTGGTCATATACGGTGGTACGGCCTCGGCCATGTCCTCGCGAACCATCCAGTCAATCTCCATGACCTCGCGGGCCTTCCACATCGGCGCGACGTGGCCAGACATCGAGAAGTACGTACCGGGCTCCCAGTGACCGGCCTTGCTGGCCCGGACCAGGTGCGCGGGATGCGCTGGCTGAGGAACGGCCAGCCCGTTCCCGGTCTCGAACAGCCGGTGCCGGTACATTTCCTTGCCGAACATGGCGCTGCACAGCATCAGCGGGTCCCGCAGCGGTGCTCCCTCGACGTTCTCGATGACGTACGGGATGCCGCTGGCCACGAGCCTCGGGCGCATCGGCGTAATCAGGTCAGGGTAGGTCTCACGCAGCTCAGGACGGCAGCGAAGCTGCTTGGACCAGCGCTGGCACGGCGGCGCCACCAGGATGACGTCGTAGCCTTCCAGCGGCCACTCCAGCATGTCGCCAAGATGGAACTCGAACGGGTACCGGTCCTGCGGCCTGATGTCGACCCCGGTCACCCGGTACCCTGCGCGGGCAAAACCTGTGTCGGTGCCACCTTGGCCGCAGCCAAGGCTCAGCACGCGGTACAACTACCCAGCCGGACGGAATGCCCTCACTGAGTCCCCCGGCTGGAGGACCAGCTCGTTGCCGCCGGCTCCCTTGATAACAACAGACATACCTGTTGCTACGTCCGGGATGCCCGCGACGGTCTCGTACCTGATGACAGGTTCGGCACTGACGACGCGTCCGACGTCGACCACCATGTCACCCGCCGCTACCTCGTCGGCACGGCAGGTCTGCCAGGTCCGGCCGTGCCTGGTCAGGTCCACCCGGTCGCGCGAGAACGGCGCGGGGATGACCCGGCGGAGCTTCGGCAGGCCAGGCATGCCCTCGCCGTTGAACGTGGTCCGGCTGGCTGCCTCCGCCGGGGAGATGGGAATCAGGTCCTCCTGATGCACCGGCAGGGCCTGAGTGTTCCGCTCGGCCTCGGCCAGCGCGCCCTCAGACAGGAACGCCTCGACCGGCAGGGCGTTCTTCAGCTTGCCCTCACGGGCCTTGTCGACGTCACGTCCCAGCGACTCGGGAATCTCCAGGATGTGCGCTGGCTTATCCGACAACTACCCTCACCTCCGCAGGGGGACGATCGGACCCCAGTACCAGCCGACCATCCCCGCTGCGCACGGTCAACCCGCAATCTGAGCACTGGCCGTCCTTCCAGATGAACGCGAAGAACCCCCCGGTGGTGATCGATTTGCCGCCATCACAGTCACGGTGCGGGAAATCTGGCCTGTCACGGTCAACCACACCGCAGTAACACACCCAGTAAGGCGGGCTGGGCTCGTAGTGCTCATGCAGGTCGATGCCGATCGAGACACCGCCGTGCGCCGGGCAGTCATGCCGGTAGACCCGCCAGAACGCCAGGGCACGCCCGTCCGGCGGCTCGGCCTGGTTCAGCCCGGACAGCGCAGCACGCCAGGCATCGCGGAAAAGGCGCCCGGCACTCTTCTGCGCAGCAGTCAAGCTCACAGGTCCGGGTTCCGTCATTCGGGCGTGAGCACGCCATCGTCAGTACCGCCCGGCTCGGTACCGAACTCGGATTCGTTCTCAGCGTCCGTCTCGCCGGTCAACGGGACTACCTGCGCATCCGGGCAGGCATCAGGGCCACCGCACTCCTCCGCAATCTGCTCGATGAACTTCTCAGCGCTCTCCCGGGTAGGCCACACCAGCGGGGAGCCCGGCCCGTTCTCGTCGATCCGGGTTACCAGTTCGTAGGTCACCGGGTTCGAGTCCACCATGATCTCCACGGCATACAGCTCGTACTTCATGCCACTGCCCTCAGCATCGCATCGTGAATAGCCAGGATCGCATCCTGGTGAAGCCGTGCGGCCTCATCCACTGTTACGCCGGCGAGCTGAGCCGCCTCGGCGATCGACCGGCCGTGGTAGTAGCGGAGCGCGAGCACGACCTGCGCGGTAGCGGGCAGCATGGCCGTCACGCGGGCAACAGCGCCGAGCACCTCGCTGACCACGGCCTGGCCCTCCACATCGGCTGGCCCGGCAACGTCATACGGCTCAGCGTCAATCGATACCGGGCGGCTCGCCACGGCGGCAATGGTGTCACGGACCTCGCGGATGGTGAGTCCGGACGCGGCAGCCAGCTCGGTCTCTGACCGGCCCTGGTCCTGGCCGGCGTCGCGGATGGCCTTGGCCCGGGTCCGGGCACTGCGGGTCACCCAGTCCTGAGAGCGCAGGTAATCCAGCATCGCACCGCGCATGCGCCGCAGGCAGTAGGCAGTGAAGTACTCGAACCGGTACGGGTCGTGGCCCCGCTCCGCGCAGTACGTCTCCCAGCGCGCGGCGGCATGTGCCAGGCCAGACAGTGCCAGCGACTCCAGCTCGTCCATCTCCAGCGCGTGCGGCGCCCGCTGCCATACCTTGTACGCCTCAGCGCGGGCCTGCGGCATGATCTCGGCGACCAGCTCATCGATACGGGCCTGGATGTCAGACACCGGCATCGACCTCGCGGCGGGCCACGACCACAATCTCCGGGATGAGGATGCGAGGGATGGCGAGCGAGTCAGCCACCTTCTCGTCATCCCAGTCCGGGTGAACCCGGATGAGCCGCTTGGCGGCGAGGAACATGTCGACGCGGGTGCTGGGCATGCCGGGCTGATCGTCACAGCCACAGAAGACCCCGCCAGCCTCAGATCATGACGCGGGCTAGCTCCAGTACGTGTAGAGCATCGGCCGAAGCGTCAGCCAGGTAGCCGGGTCCGTAAATACCTTCCCGAACTCCGCAAGATCACGAATCTCCTCCGGCACCTGGGGGATAACCCGGGCACAGGCTTCCTCATGATTCGCGTACGGCGTGCACTCAGCCGCCAGGATGTCGAGCCCGGCCAGGTGCTCCGCTCGCCGGGCCTTGGGCATCGCCTCATAATTGCTGCGCGCCCTGATCCACCACATCACCCGGTCGTTCAGCCGGTCGCCGGTCTGGCTGTCCATGTAGAAGCCGTTGAACGGGAACGGCGGGTGCCGGAGCACCTCGACATGATTCATCTGAGCCTTCCTCCCCGGCCGGAGGTAGGTCTCCATCGTGTAGTCAATGTCGTCGTCGTACCGGCACCAGTCCGGCTTGCCGAACGGCGTCAGCACCAGGACCTGCGGCTTGCCGTACTCAGGTGAGTACGTCAGGCAGGCGCTGAGGTCGGTCTTCGCAGGCTTAGTATGCGCGAGCACGGCCCAGTCCAGCGAGAACGAGAACTTGTCACCCCTGGCCCGGCGGCGCTCCTCCAGCCAGCGGAAGTACTCCTGCGCGCTGACACCCTCGAACTGCACCAGCGGAGAATCCCAGTTCACCCGAGGGTCCGCACGCCAGTAACCGCGCCTGCCCGATGCCAGGTCCGCCAGCCCCCAGCCCATCACCTTGTGAATTCGTATGCCCATGCCCTTACTACGCCACGACCCGGCCCAGCGCGACCAGGCGCATGAGCATGGCGGGCGTCAGACCCTCCCAGAGGTCCGAGTCCTCGCCCCACACCACGTCGGCCATCGCCTGCTCGCGGCGCAGCAGCGGCAGGTAACCGTCTTCCTGCGTGTTCCGGGCCAGCAGGTGGTGGAAGTAGACGGTGCCGAACGGGCTGCCCTGGCGCCGGACCCGACCGACAATCTGCGCCATCCGGGCCGGGTTGAGCACGGTGTCCACGGCGATGATGTGCCGGGCCGACTGGAGATTGAGGCTCTGCTCGATGGTGGTCGTGCCGATGAGGACCCGGCAGGCAGGGTCCTCGCGGAACCGGACCAGCCGGGCGTGCCTGACAGTCTTGTCAGTCTCAGACGACCAGAACTTGACGTGCTCGATGCCCTCATCCCGCAACCGGGCCGACAGCGCGGCCACGTTCTGCTTGAAGTAGATGAAGACGACAGCCTTCTCGCCGTCAAGGTCGTGGGTGAGCGCGTCGACCACCCAGTCCAGCTTGACCGAGACATCAGAGCCCTCGCCCTCATCGAGCGCGGCCAGCCCGGAGCAAATCTGCCAGCCCCGGGTGAACGAGGCGGCTGCCTCGGTGTAGGACACCTCTTCGCCGGCGGCGGTCAGCCGGGTCAGCACACCGCGCCGGAGGTCTTCGTACCGTGCCCTCTGACGCGGGCTCAGATCGAGCCAGACGGGGTTCGGCTGGACGGCTGGCATGGCGGTGTCCGCGTCCAGGTCCTCCGCCGTACGGCGCAGCACGAGCGGCGCGATGGCTCGCTGGAACTCGGCGATGCGCTCCTTGTTGTCGGTCAGCCCGTTGTCAACCATGACCGGGCGGCGGACACGGCGACGGCCCATCGGGTCGTTCTTGTCCGGCACGGTGATGTAAATCTTCCGCTGCGTCACGTAACGCTGGCGGACACGGGATACCGGCCCGAGCGCGGCCCGGCCGCCGACCGGCTGGAGGAAGCTCCACAGCTCGGTGATGCGCTTCTGGAGCGGAGTACCGTGCAGGCCGAACACCCGCGTGCACTCCCCGGCCAGCCGGTTGATGGCGTAGCTGGTCTCGGTCGTGTAGTTCCTCATGGGATCGATGTCATCGAAGAACAGCATCCCGACCGGGAACTGGGTCAGGTACTCGACATCGCCGTCCCGCGACTTCTTGGCGCCCCGGGCCGGGGAGAACGTGCGGTCGGAGACGACCACGACCTCCCAGTTGCCCATGTACCCGGCGATCCGGCTGTCCCGGTCGCCGTCCGCGACGAACACGGACAGGCCCGGCGCCAGGCGACGCAGCTCGTCCCCCCACGGGTCGTGGATAGCGGCGGCCTTGCACACCACGACCGCCCGGTTGTGCAGGCCCAGCTCGCCGGCCTGCTTGGTCATCGCCAGGACCGCGATGACCTGAGCGGTCTTGCCGGAGCCCATCGTGTCGCTGAGCAGGCCCTGCCCGGCCAGGTACATCCACGACGCGCCGACACGCTGGTGCCGTCGCAGGATGATGCCGCAGCGACGGCACAGCGGGTCGACCTGCTCATGCCGCGAGCACGGCGCGGAGTTGAAATACTCCAGGTCCGGCCACGGCTGGATATCCGGCACGCCCTTGACCCGCCAGGCCGCCGTGCGCCGCTGCTCGGCAGTCAGTACCGTTATGTCGGGAAGAGCCACACTGGCTTATACGCCCGGCCGCCGTTCCTGCTGCTCAGCCAGCGCCGACACGTGCTCCAGAATCTCCAGGATTTTCTCGTCCTGAGCAGCCAGGTGCTCGGCGGTCTGCTGCTGGCCGTGCAGCAGCGCCTCCACATCATCAAACTGCCGCTTGGCCATCCGGTCGGACACCTCAGCCAGCACAGCGGAGCCCACAATGATGATGGGCAGCAAGACGAGCTGGATGAACTGGCTAGACGCCCACTGAACGAACCCGGCGGCACCGCCCTGCAACCCCGCAGGCAGGCCGTACAAGGCCAGGGCCGTGAAGGCATAGGCACACCACATCGTCCCGACCACCCGGGTCACGATGACCGCAGCCCGGGTATTGAACCGGGTCACCGGATGACCTGCTGAGCGCACGCTGGCAACCGTTACCGGCCCGTGCTCACGCCGGTGCGCGACGTGCGGGTGCGCAACGTGCTCGTAAAGGCGGCTCACGCCGACTGCGAGCTAAGCGTTCTGGAGCTTCGCCAGGAGAGCAGCCAGTTCCGCCTCCACGGCGTCCTTGGCCTTCGCGATGTCCGCCTCCAGGACCGTCACGTCCTTGGCAGCGTGCTGCTCCAGCTCGGCCAGGCGGGCCTTCAGCGCGTCAATGAAATTCTGTAGCATGCCCGACTGATCGGCGTCATCAAGCAATCTCCGGAACCGGGCGCGCTCTTCCGGGCTGAGCAGCATGAAACCCTTGGTAACCGATTCATCGCCCCGGACCAGCACGGAGCGCAGCTCGAATGCTGCGGACACAGCGGGCCTCACGCAGCCTCGTCCCGGGCATGCACCTCGTCGTAGTCGTGCACCAGCACCCCCACCCGGCAGGGTACCCGCTCGGCCAGCTCGGCAGCGGCGGCCACGCTGTCGAACCCGGCTCCGCCCTCGGCATGGTTGCCCGGCCTGGTCAGCTTGCCAGGCACGGCGGCGGCGGTAACGCACCGGTACTCCGGCGCGGCGAACCGGCACGCGCCAGTCCCGCACGCGGTCGTGACCCGGCAGGTGAACTCACCAGACGCGGCGGCGCACGCGGTCACGGCCCGGACGGCGGCGGCCCGGACGGCTGACCGGTACCCGGCAGCGTGCGCCCGCTCGCGCACCGCCACGGCCTCGCGGGCCATGGCGACGGCATACCGTTCGTCAGTAGCGAACGCGGACAGGGCGGCGGCCAGCTCGGCAGCACGAGCCTCAGCTAGCGCCTGCCCGACCGCCGTGAGGAACGCGGTCTTGGTGACGTGCCGGCCGGCAGCGCCGATACGGCCGGTCTTCGGCGCGGTCTTCGCGGCGGCAAGGTACGGCGCGGCGGCTCCGAAGTAATCACACTGCCAGAGCGGACAGCCAGCGGCCTTCAGCACCGGTGCAATGGCGGATGTGCGCGACGCTACCAGGATGGACGCAGCCCGCTCGGCCTCGGTGTAAGCGACTAGCAGCCCGCCTATCACGACAGTGCGCCAGTCGAGCCCCGGCCAGCGGATGCCAGGACCGGACGTTTGGCTCAATACAGGCGGATAAGGCACACTGGACCTCGCATGCTAGCGCGCCAGGTGCGGTGGCGCTGCATGGGCTACTGGGCCTCGCGCTGTTCCCACCATGACGCGCGAGGCCCGCCATGAATCTCCTGGCACTAATCACTAAGGACTCCTCCGGCGGACTTCGTGAGCCGCCGGAGGAGCATGAGCCGAGACAGGCGCTGAGCAGGAGGATGCCGCCAGGCCGGGGAAGGCGGCGGGCAACCTCATGGAAAATGCCTCCTGCTCAGTGAGCGGAGGCAGCCAGGGGCACGTCCTCCGCCAGCCAACGCCGGTGCGGGACTGTGCCTCCTGGGCTCTCCGGGTGACGCTAGACCCGTGACCGGCTCCGAGTCAAGATCACAGAGGCAGCCGGGTCCATCCCTGACCGAGCAGGCCCGGCCCGGTGACGACCCGGCCGCGCATCATCCAGACGCCAGAAGGCCAGTCCGTCGTGTCCACCTCGGCCGTCCACCTCCGCAAGCGGGGGTCGAACGTGCACGGAGCGGTATGGTCCGGACTGGCCTCATGTCCCGCATCGTGCTCCGGGTCCCTGCCGGGCGCCCAGAACTCCGCTACTACCTGGCCCTCAGCCACAGTCCGGCCGCTGCGCTCGGCAGCGACACGGACCAGGACAGCTTCTCCGGCGCGCACTCCCCTACGATCGGGACGCGCGGCTGGCCGACGCCGACGCCCGTGACGTAGTAGACCGGGCACCGCCGCTGGCAGTGCTCCGCGTGGTCCGGCCGGTTCCGGTACCAGCCCTCGACGCACGCTTGGGCGCGGCGGGGGTACGGGCAGCGGGGGTACGTGTCGCAGGGGTACGGGCAGCGGGCGTGCGAGCGGCCGGGGTACGTGCCGGACGGCGCCACACCGAACTGCCCCGCACCCGGCGGCCCAGACGCCGTACCTGCTGGCCGCGCCGCCTGAACCAGCGCCCAGTTGCCCGGCCGCCGTTCTTGGCGCGCTCCAACTGGCGCTCCGCCCACTGCCGGGCCTTGATACGGCGCAGTTCCCTGGCCTCGGCCCGGACAATCTCGTGCCGGACCTCGCTCACGAGCTGCTGCTGCATCCGGTGGTTACGCGCGGTACGCAGCCTCGCCAGCGCGTGCTTCGCCCTGGCGCTCAGCGGGGTCCAGAACCCGGTGTCGCCCACCGGGATCGCCGGGGTCCGCTTCCGGCTGCCGTGCGGCCGGTCAATCTCAGCAGCCAGCTCATTGAGCCCGGCCCGCTGCACCGACGTGTGCTGAGCGCCCCGGATTGACCTGATGATATGCCGGGCACGCAGCCCGAGCCGCTTGTGCGGCGTCTTGCGGACGACAACCTTGCCTACCGCCATCCTCCCTCAACTCCTATTCCATGCGCAGAGCCGGCTCCGGCTCTGCTACTGCTTCCGCCGGTCCCGGGAGGGCCGGCGCGGATGGAACATACGCGCCGACCGGAGATTCCGGAGGCGCTCCGGGCCTCGTCTCGGCGAAGTCCGGCACCCTCTGATACCAGGCGCGCGTCCACACCGGCCTGATGACGACCTCCACCGGCCGGGTGTTGCGGTGGATAACCAGCGCGTGCCAGTTGTCCAGCAGCCTGATGCGCTCCGGCGGGTACAGCCGCTCGCGCATGAACTCGCCCTTCCGGCCGCGCACCGGCACCTCATGCTCGCCGCAGACCAGGCTCAGCGCTTCCAGGTCCTCCGGCTTGGTGAACCCGCCACCGATGATCTTTGTCGTGAAGTTGGTCAGGATCGTGTCGCCGTCATGCGGCCCCCACCGGGCAGGGAGCTGGGACAGCGCCTGGATAGCGGCGATAAGCGAGATGTTGTAGCCGGCCGCTACCGACGACCACTTGTGCAGCGGCACCGGGCAGATGGTCGCGGCCTCGTCGATGGCCATGGTCAGCGCACGGCGCAGCTTGCCGCCCTGGGCTTCGGCGACCTGCCGGGCTGTGTGGAACACCTCGGCGGCGACGAAGGCGAAGTAAGGGCTCAGGGAGCCGAACTCGCGGTCCTCGCCGACGACGTAGATAGTCCCGGTACCCCGCTTCAGGAACTGCCACAGGTCGACATTCTCGCCATCCGCCGGGCAGGCGATCCGGGCCATCCACGGGTCCTTCATCCACGCCAGGGCGGATTCGGCAGACGAGACCACGCTGGAGAAGAAGTCGCCCTCCTGCTCGCACAGCGCAGCCAGCTCGGCAGCCCACTCATAGTTCCCGGCCGCCTCCAGCACCTTCAGCGGGTCCTCGGTGCGCGGGTCGGACACCCAGGCGGTCACCTCACGCAGGGACAGGCCCGCCAGCGCACCGGCGTGGAACATCAGGCGGAGCAGGCTGGCTCCGCGAGCCTCGTGCCACTTGTCCTTGCCGCCGGGGTCACGAGGAGAGGCGGCCATGAAGTCGCTCGCGCGCCGCATCGCGACCCGGGGGTCCTCGCACCCGGCCACCGGGTCCAGGAAGAACGTCTGCGGGATGCCCTTGAGCGCGTCCGCGTTCAGGACCAGGACCTCACCGCGCCGGCCCCTGTTCAGCGCGGTGTGGCGATACTGGTCCCCACGGCTGGAGAAGGCGACGCAGCTACCGGGGGCGTCCTCGACCCAGCACGAGATCAATGCGGTCTTGAGGGTCTGCGGAGGCGCCACGGCGAGCAGGCTGTCCGCGCGGTTCGCGGCGACGACCTGCTTCGGGTGCCCGATCGTGTCGCCGATGATGACCTCGGCGCCCTCGGGGTCCAGCCCGAGCTTCATCGCGTGCTTGCGCGCGGCGCTGACCGACAGCTTGCGCTGAAGCTCGAACATCGACGCGTGGCCCTGATACCGGCGCTGGAGCTTACGGCGGTTCTTGTGGTGCCGCCGGCCCCACGAGGAGTTCTCCAGGTACTTCTGGCCGACCACGGTCACGCAGCCGCCCAGGTCCATCCAGACCAGCTCGTGCTGCCCGGTGACGCCCGAGGCAACCAGGGCAGCACCGAGCGACGCACCGTACCAGCGGCCCGCGTACGCGGCCTTCTTCGCTGACCGGGTTGCCCACTGCGCCAGCGGGCCGGGCTCGCGGGACGGGCGGACTGCCCTGACCGGGACCGCCTTCGAACTAGCCAACTGCCTGCCTCCCTCTCCTGGCCTGCGAAACCGTACGTGTACGGTTCACAGTACAGCCCCGGCCGCAGAGTCCCTAAGACTTGCGAGCCGAGGCTTGACACGAGTATAGGAGAGAGCTTGACCTAAGTCAAGCCAGCGAGGTCAGACGATGCGCGTCACGCCGTCTACCAGGATGACAGCGCCGTAGACCAGCCACCAGGACGTCAGGTAATCGCGGTGCTGGCACGGCTCGGGCTCGGGGTACAGCCGGTGCCAGGCCACCCGGTGGTCCTGTACGTCAGCCAGCCGGACAGCCTCTCCCGACTGCTCGGCGAGCGCCAGCGGGCCGGGCAGGATGGCGGCCAGGTCGTACCACAGGTCCGGGAAGACGTCAGCCACCGGCATCCCGATGCCCAGCCAGCTCGCCACGGCCAGGTGGCCGGGGCCGGCACGCCACACCCTCAGCCGTGCCGCGCCCTGGCCGACTCGCTGACGGTACCACCACATCGGCTGATCCGAGACCTGATAGCGCAGCGGCGGCAGCCACGGCGGGCGGCGGCGCCGGGGCAGCACGGCAGGAACGGGGTTCGTCACGGCGACCTCCCAGCGTCGTGCAGGTGCCCCAGTCTGTCACGGTTTGCGCGCCTGGCGGGCACGCCACGCCGGAACCCAGTCCGGCACGTGCTCCGGGCAGTACGCCAGCCCCTCGCGGCGGCTGAAGAACCAGCCTGCTTCGTGTGCCCTGACCGCATCGTGCTTGCTGCCCGGGAACTGCGCGGTGCAGCCGTCCGTGGCCTTCGCGCACCGGACAGGGTGCTCGCTGGCCATGCTCACCAGCAGCTCAGCCACCAGAGCCCTCCGCGATGAACCGGTACTCGGCGGCGTCCAGCTCCGCGAGTACCTCAGCCTTCGTCAGCTCGCGGCCAGCCCGCTCGCTGAGAAGCTGGGTGAACGCCGCCCCGCCCATCTGCGCCAGGCAGACCAGCAGAGCCATCAGCGGCTCCTGGACATCCATGCCTCCCGGCGGGGAACCGGCGAGCTTCCACGCCTTCTCCAGGTACGGCGTCATGATCTCGGACGGCTCACCTGGCGAGCTGGTACCGTCCGAGAAAGTAATGGCCTGGCGGATATCGCGCCAGCGCACCAGCTCGAACTGCTCGGTGACATGATCATCCGCCACGCCTGCCTCCTCAAGTCTTGACTTGAGTCAAGCCTAGGCGGTCAGTTGGCCCAAGTCAAGTTCGCGTCCGGGTTGTCGCGGGCGTCCTCGGCTTCGAGGATCATCACCTTCTCGCGCAGCATCGGCACGCCGCACCGGGGGCACAGCCCCGGCCGCCAGTCGACCGCTGCCTTGTCCAGGGCGGGGTCGTACCAGATGCCCTCTTCCTGGCAGTGCAGCAGCGTGAGCACGTTCTTCGCGCCCTCACGCCGCCGGTCCAGCTCGGCGGCGGCACAGCTCTTCGCGGCCATCGCGGTGAAGTGATCGTGCTTGCACTCCCAGACCTGAGTGCGGGTGTCCTCTGTCCGCAGCACAGCGCCGTAAGACGCCGCGCCGCGAGCCCGGTGCAGGTAGCCAGGCTTCAGCCCGGCAGCATTGTATTCCGTGGCTCCTCCCCCCACAGGCCACCAGGGTAGCCAGGAGGGAACACGATGTCACCTAGGGAACTCTCCCCAGTCAGAACTTCGACGGGTGCGGGCGGCCGGAATTCACGAAGCTGCGGAACTGCTGGCGGCGCTGCGGGCTCAGGCTGTGCCACACCTCGTCCTGGATATCCGCCGGGGCGGCCAGGAAGGCGGCCAGCCCGGCGATAGCGCGGGCCTTACGGTCAGCAGGCGGCGGGCTCGTGCTTATCTCACTACGCAGCTCGTCCAGGTCGGCCTCGGTGACGGCGACGATGAGCGGGCGCCGGGGTCCCTCCGCCGGGAAGAACTGAAGCTCCTGCGCATCCGGATGGCCCGGCGGGACGGTCAGCCGGATGCTCTCGTGCCAGCGGTCCTTGCGGTACGAGCGAACGGGTGCGGGCGGCAGGTCAGCCAGCGACGGCACCCGGCCGGGCGGCAGCGCGACGAACGCCACGTCACCGCCGGTCATCACCCGGGCCGCGTTCCCGTTCCGCTCGGCAGCCATCGCCTCGGCCTCCGGCCGGGTCCCCGTGCCGACAGCCTGCGTCGCCCCGTCCGAGCGCAGCACGCTCCAGACCGTCCACTCAGTCCCGCTCATGAGAACAGCTCGTCAAGCGAGGCGGGATACCGGTCCTCCTCGGCCAGGTTCAGGCACAGCACCCATACATGCGCGAAGCAGCCCTCGGTGCCGTCCTCGCGCTCCGCATCGACCACGTTGCTCATGTTCACGATGCGCAGTTCAGCCCCCTGGCCGTAGAACCGCCGGGCCTTGTCCAGAGCCAGCAGCTTCATGTTCACGAAGGTGTCCGCGAAGCAGGCCACGTCCATCAGTTCCGGCCCGCTGATCGAGTCCACGTCAATAGCGTGCGCCATCGTGCCGGGCTCGGAATATTCCTTAGTCTTCTCCATGCCGGCAAGCTTACGCATCAACTTGACTTGAGTCAAGCGGGAGGTCCTTCGGCGTCGCGCAGCCGAGCCGGTCCAGCTCCCTGCGGAACAGCCGGAAGCAGCCCGAGCCGTCACACGCGGCGATGCAGGCCCCGCATCAGGCCATCGGCACCCCGCCGGCAGGACAGGTCCGTGTGCGCCAGGCACACTGGCCGCAGCGCGCACTCAGCCAAGGCCGGTCACCGCGCCGTAGATGCGCTCCAGGACAGCCTGGCTCGCGCCGCCGAGCCGGTCCAGCTCGTCGCACAGCTCGGCGGAGATGACAGCCAGCGCATCCCGCACCAGGGCGGGGTCGGACGCGCACGGCGGGGCGTCGGTGCCCGTGCGGGCGGCGCCGATGAACATCAGCGCGTCCAGGGCGGCCTCGCGCTCGCGCACGCGCTCAGGCACGGTGACCTCCGGTGAGAAGAAGAGGGGGCTGCCTGCCCGGCAGGGTTCCTCGCGCCAGGCGGTGCCACCCGTGCTCCTGGCGGTCATGGGAGTGCCTTTCGCCAAGGCATCCGGCTGTTGTCAGACCGGAAATCGACCCGTAACCGGGACCCCCCGCTCTTATCAGGCGGGCGGCGGGGGTGACGTTAACCGGGGCGGAGCTTGCTCCGCTGGTGTCAGGCAGCCGCACTGCCACGCGCGGAACACGCGGCAGGTCTGGTGGCTTCACTGCCGGGGTCATGTCATGCGCACTAGCGCCTACATGGACCCGGCGGCAAAGACAAGCTTTTATACGTCCGAGCATCCCGTCTCAGCTCCCGCCCTGCATGATCTCGTCCCAGGGCGAGTCCTGAGACCTGGCCTGGCCGTCCGCCGAAAGGTACCCGGCACGCACAAGAGCGTCTGTGAGCTGCCCTCTCTTCATCTCATGCAGCCACAGCGCCAGAGCCTGCCGGTAAATTTCCGCCTTCGACAGCCGGGTACGCGCCACCGCGCTCGACAGCGCAGCGTGCTCGTCCTCTGACGGACGGAGCAAGACGTTCCCCTTAGCCATGTTCAGGAGGATAGCCTATGCTAGCTTTCTCTAGCAACTTACAGCATTAGATAGCGTCTGCTAGACACAGGAACTGCCTCGATGCCCACCCTGACAGCGGGCTGGACGTCAACAGTGACCCCGATGACCGGCTTGCTGGCCTCGGCAGCGCGGCACCCGTCTGAATCTCTGATGAACACGACTTCCGTAGCCTCCGCGATGCCCTTGGCCAGCTCCAGTACCGCCTTGCTCACATGGGAGCCCGCCAGGACCAGGTGCCGCCGCCCGGCCTGGTCCGTCCATACCACCTCGAACCCGCCGCCAGGCCCGGTCGACAGCGGCGGGATGAACGTGTAGACGTCGATGACCCCGCCGTAGCTGTCGGTCGCGATGCACGAATCGCCACCGGGATAGGTCCCGGAATCTGACAGGTAGATGACCTCGCCGCCATCGCTGGCGGAGCACGTCTCGGCGTCGGTGTGCGGATTGCGCCAGCCCAGGTCGGCCGCCGCGCACACGTCAGTGTCAGTCACCCAGCGGGACAGCTCGGCCTCGGATGCCGAGCACGTGTCCGCGCTGAGCACGACAGGCCCCCCGGCCTCGGATGCCGAGCACGTATCCGCGCTGGTGATGAACGTGAACCCGCTGTCCTCGCCGTGGCAGGCATCGGCATCGCGGACCAGGACCGCCACCAGCACGGCGGCGGTCAGCACACCGGTACCGGACAGGGCAGCGGTCGCGAGCCAGGCAACCAGCGGCGCCGCGCTCAGGACACCGGTACCGCTCAACGCGACGACGGGCTGCCGGGTCGCGCCTGCGGACAGCGCGCCGGTACCGGACAGGGCAGCGGTCGCCAGGACGGCGATGGCAGCGGAAAGAGCGCCAGCGCCACTCAGCGCGGCTCCAGGACCCTGCGTCACGGCTGCGCCGAGCGACCCGGCACCGGACAGGCTAGCACCCGGGAGCTGGCGCACGGCGGTGCTCAGGGTGCCCGAACCCGACAGCGCGGCGGTACCGGCCCACCCGGGTCCGGCGGTCAGCGTGCCGGCACCGGCCAGGCTCACGGGAGACGGCACCAGCGTCGCGCCAGCGGTCAGGGTACCGGAACCGCTCAGGGCCGCACCCGGCTGCTGGGCGACAGCAGCGGACATCGTGCCCGTGCCGGACAGGCTCGCCGCGCCGGCAAGCACCCCGCCAGCCGTCATCGTGCCCGTACCGGACAGGCTCGCCGCCGGCTGCTGGACAACGGCGGACGCCAGCGCGCCCGTGCCGGACAGGCTCGCTCCGGGGCGCTGGGTGACAGCGGCGGACAGCGCGCCGGCACCGCTCAGGGAGACGCCCGGCTGCTGGACCTCCGCCGCGCCGAGCGACCCGGACCCGGACAGCTCCGCGACCGGGTACCAGGTACCGGACGAGCCGTAGACCTCGAAGACCTGCGCGAGGTCGAAGTAGAACAGGGTGCTCGACGGCGGGATGCCCTGGACGGCAATCTCCGGCTGGACGAAGCTCACCCCGGCCGGCACCACGGCGGTGACCGTGGCGAACGTCACGACCCCGGCGGTGAGCGGCATGAGCGTACCGCCGGACCCGCCCGAGGTATTCCACCACAGCACGGCCTGGACCCCGTTGCCCGAGCCGGTCCAGCCCGCCGGGCAGTAACAGGCCACGGTGAACATGACCGTCTCGCCGGGCACCACGGCAATCGATCCGGACTCGCCCCAGACTCCCGAGCTGTGCACGCCGTCCGGGGTGAACAGCAGCGAGTGCGTGCCGTGCAGCGCCCAGACCGCCGACTGCGCGGTTGTGCCGTACGGGAACGGCCCCCAGGGGGTGATGCCGGTCTCGAAGTCGGAGTTGGCGTTCAGGACCGGGCCGGTGACCAGCCCGGCGGTGACCAGGGTGCCCGTGCCGGACAGCGAGGCGCCCGGCTGCTGGGTGACAGCGGCGCTGAGCGTGCCCGTGCCGGACAGCGCGGCGGCCCCGGCGAAGTCCCCGGCAGCGGTCATCGTGCCGGTACCGCTCAGCGAGGCGGCCCCGGCGACCGACGCCAGCGGGCTGATCGTCAGCACCACTCCGGCGCCGTAAGCCAGCGAGTTGCTGAAGAAGTGGCCGCCGTCGCTCAGCGCCGAGCCCGAAGCCGGGCCGGCCTGGTAATTGACCGCCGTGTGGTGGTCGGAGGCGGTGAGCACGTCGTCGTAGGCCAGGGTCCAGCCGGACCCGGAGTCAGTCCAGGTCGTCGTGCCGGAAGAGGACCGGGCCTGGCAGAACGCCGAGATGCCGAACTCGCCGGAGGCGGCCACGCTCGCGCCGGTGGTCGCCGTGAAGGTAACCGTGGCAGTGCCGGTGCCCGAGCCCGAACTGGAGTAGGACCCGGAGGTGTCCAGCGGGTTACCGCCGGACAGCGCACCGGACAGCTCGAAGATCGTGCAGGTCATCGCCACCGTGCCGCTCAGCGATGCGCTGAACGTCGGTGCGGCGTCGCCTCCGGCCGCGACCTTGTACCAGACGTCGGTCATCGCCTGGCCGGACGAGCCGGAGTTCGTGGTGTTGCGGATCGCGGACGGCAGCAGGTGCGTCCAGCCGGTAGCCCCGGTGACGGCCATGGTCGTCGCCGTGGTGCACGCGCCGGTGATGACGGCAACCAGCAGGCTGCCAGCGGTCGGCGACTGGCCGTACGCGCCGATGACGCTGGCCGAGGTGGACCGCGCGGTGCCGGCCGACCCGACCAGGCTGACGGACACCGCAGCCTCCCGTCAGCTCAGCAGCTCAGACGTGCAGCCCCCGCAGGGCGGCGTTCAGCGTGAACGGCGCCGGCCCGAGCGCGATGACCCTGGCCCATCGCCCGGCCGGGAAAATCTGCACCTCGCCGGTCCAGACGTCGATGCCGCCGTCCGTGTACTGGTTCAGGCCGAACTGCCAGGCCGCGACGATCGACGGCGCTTCATCCGTCCCCGGCACGCCGACCGCCTCCTGGAGGGTGATCGCCTGCGGGTCGGCCGTGGCGGCGACGGCGCACCAGAGCTGGCTGAACGCACCGGAATCCACCCACGGGCCGATGACGTAGTAGACCGGGGTCGCGTCGTCGGAAGCCACGGCAGCCTGCCCGGCGCACTCGTACAGCAGGTTCGGGCTCGGCGCGGGGCCGGTGAGGACCGGGTTGTAAACCTCGGCGAGGGTAGACACAGGCTCAGCTCCCTACCAGGCGGTGCCGTTAAGGCTGATCGAGTTGGCCGCGAACTGGAGCGTGTTGCCGTTGTTGACGGTGACGCTCCCGCCGGACAGCGTGCCCGTGAACCACCGCAGCGGGGTGCCGGCCACGTCCCAGATTTCAATGCCGGCGATGGCGGTCCAGTTCGAGGTCGCGGTCCAGGACACGGCGGCGACCGGGCCGGTGATGTTCGCCGTGGTGCCGGAGATGGCGGTCCAGGCACCCATCGCCACGCCGCCGGCGGTGTAGCCGGGGCAGTTGCCCGCCGTCGCCTCGGTGCCGTTCGCGGTGACCGACCCCATCGCGGTCATCAGCCGCAGGTGGGTGTTGGTCGGCCAGGCGGGCGCGGCTGACCCCGCCATGATGCTGTTCAGGACGGCGGTGACCCGGTTGGAGTCGGTCATCGCGCCCAGGAAGACCGCCAGCCACAGCAGCAGCGCGGCCAGGCGGTGCCTCACGACGTGCCCTCCAGGGTGACCGAGGGGCGCATGCCCTGGTCGGTGCCCATGATGGTGATGGTCACCGGGCGGCACCGGGAGTCGCCGGTCAGCTCGGCCTGCTCCAGGTGATGCTCCAGCGACTCGTGCTCGGCACAGCAGGACCCGCGAGGACTGCCCGGCGGGTCGCCCTCCGGCGAGACGCAGCGCACGGCGCCATCAGGGAAGGCATGGTTCTCGGTGATGGCCCACGCCCCGCACCGGTTGCACTGCACATGAACGGCCACGCCGTCCTAATCGGCTGGCGTCCACCGCATCGCGTCCCCGCCGGGCTCGTCGCCCAGGAGCTGCCTCAGCCGCCGTGACCGCTGCCTTTCCCGGGCACGCTCCGCGAGGTCCCCGTACGCGCCCGGCAGGGCGGCATACGACCCGGCCAGGGCGGCGAACGCGGCCTGCACTCCCGGTACGGAAGCGGAAACGCGCTCAAGCAGCGCCCGGGACGGCACGCGCGGCGGCCGGGCCAGGCAGTCACGGCACTGACCGGGACCCTCTGACGGCCCGGAGCAAGTCAGGCACTGATACAGGCCCGGGCTCGCGGGCGCCCCGGTCCAGTCGTGGCAGGCCCCGCAGTACCCCTCGCGCTCGTCATCCGGGCTGTGCGAGGTCATCGCGCACCGGGGGCAGGTGAAGGCCACGGGAACCAGTCTAGGGAGACCCGGGGAGGGACGGTCGCGGCTCAGCCGTCCGCAGAGGCCAGCGGTGCCCCGGCCCTCCCCTGTCTCCGTCTCCGGGAACCGCTGCCTTGCCGCGCAGGCACGGGGCCACGGAGGACTACAGGCTACACTGATCCTTGACTTGAGTCAAAGCGCCCGCCTCCGCCGGGGGGGGGGAGAGAGCGGAGGCGGGCGGTACAGCCGGGCGAACACGCCGCGCCCCGGCGGCACGGAGCGGCCTGGGCCTGTACACCGGAGCGTACCCGGCCGGGCTCATGCCACGGGCATGTCGCGCTTATGTCGCACGCGTGCCCCGGCCGCCCTTCCGCGCGAGCACCGTGAGCCCGCCCGCCAGGGCCAGCCAGGCCGCGAGCACGACGCCGCCAGCGGGCTCGGGCAGCAGCAGCGGCCAGAAGAGCACGAACGCCCAGAACAGCCACCACCCCAGGAACCCCGGCCCGCCGAGGAACCTCCGCCTGCGCTGCTGTGCCACCTGGACCTCCTGGATAAATAAATCCCGCGCCGCGCCGGAACGGGACTCCGGCCGGATATATTCTCCCGGCCGCGCGGTCTTCACGCACTAAGCGCGCCCGTAGCCGAGCCTCTGAGCTACGCCGATGGGACCCGGGCGACGCGGCCCCGGTGGCGGCGGGCCTGGCAGCATGTCGCTCGCGCCTTGCCCGCTCGCCCTCGGTCGCTGCCTACGCGGCGTCCGCGATGAACGCGGCCCATCCCCCCTCGTAGTGGCGGGCTATGCCCGCGATGACCTGTGCGCGGGTGAGGCGCTGCACCTTAGCGGGTGTCAGGTCTGCCCATCCGCAATCAGCGATCCACGCGCGTGCCTCTGCCACCTGCTGAGGAGTGATGCTGTCCATGTGCCTGCCCTCTCGGTTGATCGTGCAACCCCCATCGTACCATGCGCTTGACTGTGGTCAAGCCACAGAGCGAGCCAGCCTCATAGGCTCTGTACGGCGCTGTGCGCCACGCTGCGAGCACGGGTGCCATGGGCATGCAAGAAGCCCTAGGCGCTGTGCCTAGGGCTCTGTGCGGCGCTGTGTGCGGCTACCGCGTGGCGCGCGTGCGCTGTGCCTGCGGTGCGTCCATGCCTGCCCTTGCCTCGCTCACGATGGCTTTGCGCAGCGTCGCCGACGCGCGGCCTGGTCCGTCTATGTACAGTAGGTCGGCCGTTGCCAGGAGCGTTGCGCGGGGGACATGGACGAGCGCGGCTAGCGCAGCCTCGCGCGTCGGTGCCTGCGTGACCACGGTCACTATGTCGTCTGCGGTGCGCGTGTCCATGGTGCTTACCTCGCTGTCCGGCTAGTGCGGCGTGCCTGCGTCTCTGCCATGCCCTCATACCGACGCGCGAGGCTAGCGGCCTGCCTGGCGTACGCGCGCCACTGGGGAGCGTGGTCACGCTGGCTCTGAGCGAGCCGGCGCGCGGCGTCCGCGTTGTCACGGCAGCGCTCGGCCTGCTCTCGCGCGTCTGGGTCGGTGTCAACGCGGAGCGTCCACCAATCCGCTAGGCCGGCCTGGTTAGCCGCTACGCGGTCCATCTCCTCAGCCGTACGGCTCATGGTGCGTGCGCGCCGGTAGTCACGCTGTGCCTGGTTGGCCTGGCGCTTAGCCTCTGCCAGGTAGTCAACGACCAGGTAGTCAACCTCGCGCGCCGGCGGAACGCCCGGATAGGTCGCGTTCATGGCCGCGCGGTCTATGTCCTGGCCTGTGGTGTCCGACATGGTGTGCCTGCCCTCTGTGTTGGAATCTGATACAGCTCCATCTTACCAGGTCCTTGACCGGAGTCAAATCGATCAACAGAGCGTGACAGCTCTCCGCGTGAGTGCTTGCAAGTGGATAACAGAACACGGGGGTACAACAGCAAAGCCGCTTGCAAGTGCAAGCGGCTATCACTGAGAGTGAGCGAGCTACCGGCTAGCCCGCGAACGCTTGGGCTGGGCCTCGCGCGTCCGCATGGGGCAGTCTGCCTCTGTGTGGAACTGGTCCGCGTTGGCCGGCGTGAGCTGGCCATAGCCGCGCAAGCCGTACACGATGGGGGTGTCTCGCTCATTGCCTGCCCTCTCGGTTGCTCGTAGCTCCATGGTATGCGAGGTCTTGACTTGAGTCAAGTACGCAGCTAGCCAGCCTCGCAACGTCTGCGAAAAGGCTGGCTAGCTGGTCAGATGCGCGTGTCACGGCGGCTTAGACGGTTCGGGTACGGGAGGTGCGCGGGTATCTCCGCGCGTGCTGATCTCGCTACCTGCCCGCTCGTGACTGTGCACGCTTCCTGTTGACAGGGCGCGTACGCGTGCCCTGGCCCAGTGTCGCGACGTGCTGGCCGTCGACACGCACGATGGACCGTCCGCCCCACTCGCGCGCTTCGCGTCCCTCGCTCGCGAGGAAGCGGTCTAGCTCGCTGTCGGTCAGGTACCGCACGTCACGGCCGAAACCTGGCCTCCGGTCAGCCGAGCGGTTCCCCGGAATCTTCACGCGCGTGACTACCTTGCGGCCCTCGTGCCACCGCGCAGCCTCCAGCGCGTCCGCGTGCGTGCCTGGTCCCGCGCACCATGAACGGTGCTCGGTCACAGCCTCCGGGCTTAGCTTGCTCACCTGCTTGCCCTCCCCGTACGTGAGTGCTCGCGCCGGCTTGCCAGCGTGCGCAGCCTGACCTCGCCGTCAACGACGCGATGCGGCCCGTTGCCCGACACCGTGAACGAGGTCAGGCCCTCCCGGGTGCGGTAGCTGAACCACGCGTCATCGTGTGCCAGCGAGGCAACCGCGTCTTGCACGCTGCGATGCGCTACCGCTGTGCCGTCAGGCCACGTGACGCGTGCCCGCTCGTCAATGCTGTGTGCCATGAATCCCCCTCAGACCCTGGTGACCTGGCGGAGCGACTCGCGCAGCTCACGCGCGCTCGTGGCCGCGATGACCCGCGAGACGTTGAAGCACGCTATGGGGTACTTGCTCATCTGCTGACTGGCCAGCCACGCGATGACCTCCGCATATGACCCCTCGAAGTGGTCGGAGTCGTGCGGGAGGTCACCGTGCACGCGCCCGAACCTGATCGTAGCGATGAACTTCGATTCGACGTTCTTCATGTTGACCATTGGTGCCTGCCCTTGTCGTTGTGAGGTTGTGCCCTCACCTTACCGGCTGCCTTGACTGGTGTCAAGCTAGCTCGCTCGGTAGGTCCGGGGGACCACGGGGGAACGCGGGGAAGGCTCGCCCTCTGACGGTCGTACCGCGCCGTACGGGGGCTAGGCGGGGTACGGGCTCACCTCGGGGGGTACAGGTCCCCCCGTGGCCTCTACTTGCCAGGATAGACCGCGTAGGCC
>Ga0307479_10000642_pt1 | contig 31427 bp, 23 predicted proteins | sample atmos_gasesECM4C_FD_203743 | JGI IMG/M metagenome (GOLD analysis project Ga0307479, IMG submission 203743) | Hardwood forest soil microbial communities from Morgan-Monroe State Forest, Indiana, United States - atmos_gasesECM4C_515 | ecosystem: Environmental > Terrestrial > Soil > Temperate...
ACACAAGTGGGCTGCGAAGCAAGAAAAACTCCAGCCGCTGGAGTTGTGTTTTTTCTTGACTTCTCCCTTTAGAGAACCAATCAGACGGGACTTTCTATTATTCACTGCGCACTTGACGGAGTGAACTGCAGGGTGAAGGTGAACGAATATCCAAGTAATCGGATACGCGCTTGGTAGTCTGCGGCGAGGTAGATGATCGGCTCTTTGGGGGTTCCGCTGCGGCGCACGGTTATCTGTTCAGGTTGAAGCTGAATATCATATTGTTCGGCTTTACCGATGACCGCATGACGGAAGTCATCATCGGTGTTGAATTCAAGCAGGCCGATTCGTGCGCCGGTTTGTGAAGCAAGATTGTGAAGGTCATCTCGCAGCTCGGCATTGACGAGTGTACATGCGGCGGTCTGCCAGCCTGCAATCGCGGCCAGTACAAGAGCAACAAGACCGACGATGATTGTCAGTCTCGCCATGGTTGTCCAGGTATACCCGCTGTCGAATTACTCGGCATTTTAGATTTTTTAATTTGGATTCTGGCTGCCACTCTGAAGACCTTCGTTTGGGGTCATAGTCGCGGCATGGATTTGTGCCGCACGCTGGTCTAGTTTGTCGGCTTCGGCGGCCTGGCCAAGTTTGCGAAGGGCTTTGGACTGGCTGGCCAGCGTGGTCACCAGTTGCGGACTGTTCTCGCCGAATTGCTTTTCGAGCACCGCAAGTAACTGGCGGTTGCACGCTGCCGATTTACCGGCTTGCTCCCAGCGATCATACAATCCACAAAGTGCCCCACGGGGAAGGAGCATTCCGACGTTATCGGCCCCGTACAAAGACTCATCGATGTGTACCGCCCGCACCAGATACGGTTCAGCTTTGGCATATTCTTGATTCGCAAAGTAAACCGTGGAAGCCTGGACCAGGCTGGTGGCCACTTGGTTGCTGCTCTCGCCAAAAATTTGTTCGTTGAGGTCCACAGCCTGGAAAAAGAATTTTTCGGCGGAGGCGTAGTCCTTCTGAAAAAGCGCGTTTCTGGCTAGTGACTCGAGAGGTGTGGTTAGGTTGGGAGAGCGAGGCCCGTACAGTTCCTGGGCTACTTTGAGTTCGCGCTCGAAGACATCTCGAGCGGCCGAGGGACCGCGGCCTAGCAGCTGGTAGCCCAAATGATCGAGAGCCGTAACTAGTCGCGGGTCGTGGGGCTGCAGCTTCTCAGCGAGGTCCACGGCTTTCTGATATTCGCGAGCAGCCTCGTCCCACTGTCTTAGCTTATTCGCAGCCGCGCCGGCCTGCATCGCGGCATCCAGTTGATCAGACAAGCTTGATGATGCCTGAGTGGCCAGAATGCGTTTTTGCAAATCCGCGGCTTCTGAGGATTTTCCGGCAGCTTTTAGTTGCGCGAGATGAGCGTCAAATCTTTCCTGAGCGTCCCGATAATCGCGTTGCGCATCGCGGTCGGTGCTGCGGATAATTTTCCCCCTCAGATCGACGCTGGCGTCGACCAGCGCGGCCCGGCGAAATTCGTCGATGGCTCCAGCCCAGTCTCCGGTTTTCTCCAGCGCTGCCGCCAGCTCCAGCTTGATCTGAATGGCTTTAGGATCAAGAGAAGCCGCTTGGCGAAACTCACTGATCGCTGCGGTCTGGTTTCCTGACACCGCCAGTGCTCGCGCGTAAAGGTCGTGAAAGCTCGCGTCCGCAGGTTTGAGGTCGAGCGCCAGTTTCAATTCCTCCAAAGCTCCAGGAATATTTTTCTGCAGCAACAGAATTCTTCCGACTGCCAGGTGAGCATTTGCATTGGTGTTATCCAGATTCAAAGCATTCCCGTATTCGCGCAATGCTTCGTCGTATTGCTTTTGTTCTTCATGGATGGCGCCTAGATCCACATGGGGTTTGGGATCGGTGGGATCCAACTGCGCAGCCTTCTGAAGCTCGGGGACCGCTTCCTTGAAGTTGTTCATGAAAAGCAGGCCGTGCCCGAGGCAATAAGAGCAAATCTGCGCGTCGGGGTAGAGTCGTTCGAGTTCGCGAAACTCCGCTACGCCCTCGGCTGTATGGTCGTGATTCATCAGGTCTGCGCCCAGGTTTTGCCGCGCATCGTAGCGCTTCGGGTCGAGTTTTTTGACCTCACGGTAGGCTCGAATGGCGGATTCAAAATCGCCCATTTGGTCGAAAGAAAAACCAACGTTGTATAAAGCGTCGATATCCGTAGGATCGAGCCGGGTTGCTTTCTGAAACTCTGCGTTGGCGTTTGCCCAGTCTCGTTTATTGCAATACAGGAGGCCTAGATCCAGGCGCACGGCCTCGTAATCCGGTTTCAAGCGCAATGCCTCGTGGTATTCAGCTAACGAAGCATCGTGTTTACGCCTGTCCTCCAGCGCGAGACCAGCGTTCTTGTGGGCTTCCGCATTTTCCGGGTTTAGCTTGAGGGCCGCCCGAGCCTCCGTCAGACTCCCCTGCGCGTCTTCCATACGGTGCAGGATGAAGCTTAGCTTGGTATGCACCTCCGGGAAATCCGGCGCTTCATGTAGTACCTGCGTGTAGATGGCAGCCGATTGATCAAACTGTTCCGCTTGCCGAAGTAATTGACCCATGACGAAGCCCGTCTCGGGACTTTGCGGGCTGATGGTAAGCGCGTCCGAAAGTTCTCGAGCAGCCTGGTCGTATTGCTTCTCGTTTATCAACTTCCCAGCGGTAGCGAGGTGTTGGAGTAATTCCTTAGCTTCCGCGTCTGGGGCGCGCTCGACAAGGACTTTGGCTGAAGACAGGGCGGATAGAATTGTGGCGTCGGCGCCAGCTGTCTTGAGTAACGCCCGGTAGGAGTCGTCGGGGCGGAAGGCCAGTCCATCAGTAGCGATTTCGTGGGCCACATTTTCGGGCAGTGCGTGGCCCGCTACGAGGCTCAGCAATTCACTCGCTCGCAATGGATGGGTAGTCGAATCCGCAACCACATTACTCATTAGGAGAGCGCACAGTAGTGCCAAAATCGCCAGTCGTCGAGCCAAGGACTTCGCCATCACAGTACCTCTCCAAATAAGTCAATAATTGAATACCCTATCAGAGAGGATTATTCCCGTCGTTGCTAGGCTTACGGCTTGATTCCAAAAGAGAACCTGTTCTAAAGGGCTGATCGGGGTCTTCGAACGGCAATGAGCCTACGCCGCCTGGATTAACTAGTTAAAAAAAAGGGAGAGCGAAAGGGGTTCAAAGAACCCCCTTGCCCTCCCGAACTGCAAATCTTAAACGCTGGATACCTTCAACTAATGCCCTCGACGGCTAGCCGGCCAGGGCACGAGAGTTAGTTGGCGCAAGCCAAAGGGCTTGAGGCGCAGGCGCTGGCCTCGTCCAGCAGAGCCTGACTCAGACTAATGAGTTGTTTGGCTTGCTGCTCATTGATGGCGAGGCCGCTGAACTGTGCTTGTGAAAGCAATTGTTTGATTTGGGTGGCCAAGGAATTGCGTTGCGTGGTCCAGGAGGCGATGCGATTTTCGAGGCTGCTATAAATGGCGTCGCCTTGGGAAGTGCTTTCGATGGCGTAAGTGGAGACGGTCAGGGTGCTCTGCGCGAGCGAGCCGAAGGGCGCGTTGATTTGTTTGTAGATCTGGCCAAGCTCCAGCAGCGTGTGGGAATGAGCGTGCAACGTGCCGGAAATAACGTTGGGATCGAGCATTTCAAGAATGACCCGGCCGTCGTGCTGATAGTCATCGGTCAGGCCCAGCAGGTACATCATCGTCGGGCGCACATCGGTGTGGTCGGTGAAGAAATCAGCGGGCTGCGTCACGCCGATCGGTCGCACTCCGGGCCCAACCATACCGATGAAAGTAGTCGCGATCTCCGGCTGAATGTCCCCGTGATTCCAGGCGAAACCGGTGCCCACGACGGGGCTAAGACTGCCGGTGCCCGTGAAGAAAAAGTTCGGGTCGCCAAAAAAGGTGAAGGTCGGGTCGCGATTTGGATCCGATGCGGAACTCATATGCAGGAGCTTCTGGCCCACTTTATCAACGATCGCTCCTTGGAGACTCACGCCGAGACCGGCGCCGAGCAAGCTTTCCGCTACGCCGGTTTGCGGATTCACGGTGTTGAGGCTGGCCATGGTTTTTTCAAGCTGGCGAACGGTAGATGAGCTCGGAGCAGGATTGCCTTGAACATAAACGGTAGCGGCATCGTCGAAGTGGTAGCTGAACGGCGTGCTGACTCCAGCGTTCGCAACGGCCAGATTTAAATCGTAGTCCAGTTCGCCAACGCCGTTTACGCCGTAGGTGCATGGAACGTTTACACCGTCGCAATTTGCCGGGCTTGGAGCAGCGCCCGAGAAATGGTCGCCTTCGTCGGGAGTGAAGATGAAGAGCGTGTTGCTTTGGTCGATGCCGGCGGCCTTGAGGCTGGCGAAGAAGGTGCCGAAGGCGGCGTTATAGTCGCTGAGTTGCTTCAGGTAGGGAGCTTCGCCGGGCCCGAAAGTTTTTTCCGCGCTGAGGCTGTTCCCTTCGTGATTGTCGTGCGCATCCGCGATGTATGCGAACACCACGGGTATTCCTTTCTTCAGCATGGTTTCAACAACGGCTAACGTCTGGGCTGGTTGGGGGTTGAAGTTTAGCTGATTGAAACCGGTGATGGCCGTTCCGTTGTAATCCGTGAGGTTGCCGAGGACGGGAATGATGTATTTCAGCCCGAAAAGCGCCTGGTAGCCGGAGTATGCGGCGCCCGGTTCCCCTGGGAGCAAATCTGCGACCGGTACGACATTGTTCTGAGGCGCGCAGAGTGGGCTGCCGATGGAGCAGTGGATGGCCGTGCCGATGAAATCGTTGTTCTGATTCGAGTTGGTTTCCGCGGCTTGTGGAGAAGTAGCGCCGAAGACCTTTTTTACATCGAACGGCGCTCGTTCCAGCACGATGTTGGCGGTGGAAAAGGCGCCGACGTCGCAACCGGCGCGGGTGAAAGGCACCCACGGAGCCGGCACGTTTTGTCCGGAAGGCGTAGTCAGCGCAAACGAATGGTCTGCGGTCGCCGGAGTGATATCGGACACCAAGTCAGTCCAGTAGAAGAACGCCGAGGGAAACAGGCCGGAACCGCTGGGCCCGAAAACACCGAAGCTATTCGAGATGAAGATTCCGTCGTCGTCGGAATAAAGGCCGGTCTGGGTGGTGAGGATGTCGTTGGCGGTATGTGAGATAAGCACAGCGTGATCCCCGGTATCGAGCGCCCCATTTTGCTTAATAAAGTTAAGAAGGTTAGGCATTTGCTCCAGGTCGGAGGGCACGTTGGGGTTGTCACGAGTGAAGTGGACATTGTCGAATTCTATGTAGACGACGTGCTTGATTTTTCCTGATGGGGAGTTCAGTTGGCAGTGCGCATTTACTGATGCAGTCAGACCGAGCGCCAGGAGACCGCAGCCGAGCGCGCGACGAAAAAGCTTTTTTCCAGGCATTGGTGTTCCTCCAGAGAGATTCGTTTGAACAAGCTCAATCGAAATACGCGGTTTTCATGACGCCTGGGACAATGGATTGTTAAAGTTCGTCGCATGCGGGGTCTGCGATGACTGAGAGTGTTTTGCCACTGCCTTACTCGCCTGCCGGTGCGTTTCAACTTCTATAGATGGGCCGAATACCGCGCTATTCGGTACAGGAGTATAGATGGAACATTACCTGCAATCCATGATGGAATCGCGCGGGAGACTTAACGGATGATGCAGGCTCAAGCTGAGGTGAATGGGAAGCCTCCGTTGCCTCGAGCTTAAAATTATCCGGCGGTGCGCGGCTGCAAGGATGCGACGTTACAATGCCGGCCATCGTTAAACCTCCCTCCATTAGTTGGACGGAAGTATTCAAACGCACCTGGAAAGAAGCTGATGAAGATGATGTTTTCGGGCGTTCCGCGCAGTTGGCTTATTATTTCTTTTTTGCTTTGTTTCCCCTTTTGATTTGTGTCGTCACCGTGCTGGTAGTCCTCGCGGGCAAGGGAGCGCACGTTCAAGAGGCGGTCCTGGACTTTCTCTCGAGCGTGCTTCCCGGGTCGGCCTCCACGTTAATACAGAAGACCCTGACGGAAGTTGACCAGGCGCATGCCACTTCAAAATTGTCGATTGGGTTTATTTTTTCGCTGTGGTCCGCTTCGGCGGGAATGTCCGCGATTATGGACACCTCGGATGCGGAATATGAAGTTCACGAGGGCCGATCCTTTATTAAGAGGAACGCGGTTGCTCTCGGGCTTACGCTGGCAGTGGCGATTTTGCTGATCGCGGCGGTGACCATCGTGCTGGCCGGCGGGCCCACGGCGCAGGCTTTTTCGGGCGGGATGGTAAAGGCGGCCATCAAAATCGCGTAATGGCCGGCGGCCATTGCTCTGACGTTGCTCGGTTTTGCTTTAGTGTATTTTTTTGCGCCAGACATAAGGAGCAAAAGTGGCATTGGATAACTCCGGGGGCCATCTGCGGGGTTACTTTGTGGTTGGCGGTATCCTTCGCGTTGAAAATATATCTACACTTTTTTGACCGGTTCAGCGCCACGTATGGATCGCTGGGCGCGGTCATTATTCTTTTGCTGTGGTTTTATGTGTCGGGTGCTTCGTTGTTGTTCGGCGCGGAGATTAAACCGGTCATCGAAGACGCTGCGGCAGCGGAAGGTGAGCCAGACGCAAAGTTGGAGGGTGAAAAAGCCCCGAACCTCCCGGATCGGCAAACAAAAGCCGAGAAGAAGGCGAGCCGAGCCTCAGCCTAGCGAGGCAGGAGCGGCATCAGCCCTTTGTGGCTGAAAAGGTGGGCGAAGTTTCCTTAGGGTCGGCTTCCACGGTGACATCCACGTGGGCCCCGGGCTTTAACTTAACTGGCTTGCCCTTATCATCTTCGAGGGTGTTCTCGATACGAATTTCGCGATATAGATGATCGGCGCCTTCGATGGCGATTTCGGCCATTTCTTTCTCATGCGGAATGCGGGGTTCGATAATTTTTTGTACGACGCCAGGTTTGGTAGTCTTTGGTTTTTTGGTCATTTGCCCCTCGGGCGGTTCCGAACAGCCCGGTAAATGTTAGCATGCTTTTTTCGCAGCTTAAACAGTTGGCGCTCGGCAAGGCGTATTCAAGGTCGCAACAGGTTTTGATGCGAGCGCTTGCTCATCCACTCCTGGTAAGGCTGAACGTTGAGCGGAGTATTTTTGCCGCGCAATTGTTTCAGGAAGGCGGAGCGGGCTTTGGCCTCTGTAGCTGAGATCTTTGCGCCTGCGTCAGACTTACGCTGTACAAGTTCGATGCCCACGTCTGGCGCCTGCACGCGCGGCTGGTCACTAAGAAAATCGCCGAACGCCACGGCAACAGAGATTTTATATGGGGATTTGAAATCCTTACGAGCCGCGGCGATGCGTTCTTTTAGAGCGGCTAACGCGGTTGCTACACGCTCGGGCGTATAGTGCGGCAGCTTCGATCCCGAAACGGTTTGCCCCGCAGGCGTAGTGAACCATTCACGCGCGCCTTCCGCGGGTTTTATGTAGCCTTGCATTTCCATAATGGTGAGTACTTTCGCGGCTTCGCTTGCGGGAATGTCGAGCGTTTCGGCTAGGTCGCGGCTCGTCCAGGTCAGCAGGCCTCGCGTGTCTTTCAGAAAACTCATCACCGCCGCTGCCGGAACTGACGGCATGAGCTCACGCGGCGGTTTTGATTTGCTGGTAGCCATATTTATTTCCGAACGGCTGTCGCAAAACTTCAATGACTCGCGGTACGTAAACCTTCAGCGGAAATTAAAAAGGTTTCGCGCCACAAACCACAAATTCGCCGGCCGCTCCGCCAATCGCCGCATAAACCAGGTATACCAATGACTGCCATAAGACACCAAAACTTTTGAACAATAACCGTCGCGTGCCAGGCGTTCCTGCTCACCGGCCTGGATACCGTAAAGCATCTGCACTTCAACGTCAGTCTTCGGAAGCCCGGTGGCTGCGGCGAATTCTTTAATGCGCCGCGACAATACCAGGTCGTGCGTTCCAAATGCCGCGCGGATTTTCGGCTCAGCTCTTTTTGCTAGAAGCATTTCTTTGGCGAGCAGGAAGTAGTTTTCATCTACGCGCGACTTTTCCGGGAACGCAATTTCAGGCGGCTCGCTGTACGCCCCTTTTACGAGGCGAATCGATGGTCGCAAGGGCAGCAGGCTCGCCAAATCATTCTTGGTGCGATGTAAATAAGCTTGAAGACATACGCCGACGTTGGGAAACTCTCCGAGCGCTCGCCGGTAAAGCTGCAACGTGGCATCCACGTAATTGCTGGCTTCCATGTCGATCCACACCACGCGACGTGGATCTTCCTGCTCAATGATAGTTTTCAAGTTTGTGTAGCAAAGCTCCGGCGACAGGTCGAGTCCGAGCTGCGTGAGTTTTACGGATACTTCCGCATCCAGTTGCTTTTCCCGGACGCTACGCAGAACTTCAAGATAATGCGTGGTAACGCTCCGCGCTTCGGCTTCGTCCGTTATGTTTTCTCCCAGCCGAGTGAAGATCGCTCCAATATTTTTGATATGCAAACGCTGCGCGGCGGCCAGCGCGTCGCTGAGCTCTTCCCCAGGCATGAATCGCGAAACGGCGCGGCGCACAAATGTGTGCCTGGCGGCATGATCGCGCAGCCAGGCGTTCTGCGAAGCAGCCAGCAAGATGGAGCGGGCAGGGTTCATTTCACAACTTCAAATAATATTTCAAATATTGAGAAGCCACAGCGACAGGCCCGCCAAAGCTCCGCCCAGCAACGGCCCGATTATGGGCACAGGAGCATAGCTCCAATCGGAGGCGCCTTTGCCGGCGATCGGCAAAATCGCATGCGCGATGCGCGGTCCCAAATCACGCGCGGGATTGATGGCATAGCCCGTCGAGCCGCCCAGCGAAAGCCCGACTCCCCACACCAGGCTGGAAACCAGATACACCGCCAAAAAGCCCGGTGCTGGACCATTGGCAAACACCAACCGCGAATAAATCGCGCCGATCACAAATATCAAAACAAACGTGGCAATGATTTCGCTCAACAGGTTGGGCAAAAAACTGCGAATCGCCGGAGAAGTGCAAAAACAGCCGAGTTTCGCGGAAGCATCCGGTGTTTCGCGCCAGTGCGCAAGATATTGTAGCCAGACGAGCGCCGCGCCCGCGATTCCGCCAAGCAATTGCATAACAAAAAAAGGCAGGAGCTTGCTATAGATTCCCGTGCGCACCGCCAGCCCCAAGGTGACCGCCGGATTCAAGTTGGCTTCGCCGCCGCATGCCAGCGCCGTGAATACTCCGGCCATTACTGCAAAGGCCCAGCCCGCGGTAATGACTATCCAGCCGCTGCCCTCCGCTTTCGAGCGCTTCAGCAGCACCGCGGCAACCACGCCATCGCCCAGCAAAATCATAATCATTGTGCCAAGAAATTCGCCCAGCAGTGGCGATGGCATGGTCATCAAATCTCCTTGTGCGTTTTAAATTTACGAATCCGCCCAGTCCAATGAGCGAACCACAGCTTTCTTCCATTGCCGGTAAAGTTGTTCGCGACTCGCTTCGTCCAGGCTTGGTTTCCATGTGCGCGCCACGGCCCAGTTGGCGCGCAACTCTGCAAGGCCGGAAAAAAACTTTACCGCCAGTCCGGCGGCGTAAGCGGCGCCCAGGGCGGTGGTCTCTTGAATCACCGGACGCAAAACCTCGCGATGCAAAATGTCAGCCTGAAACTGCATCAACAACTCATCGACCACCATGCCGCCATCCACGCGCAGATTTGCAAGAGAAATCCCAGCGTCGTGTTCCATGGCTTCCACCACTTCTCTTGTTTGATACGCGGTGGCTTCCAGCACGGCGCGCGCGAGGTGCCCTTTGTTCGCGTAACGCGTAAGCCCGGCAATGACGCCCCGGGCATTCTCTTTCCAGTGCGGCGCGTACAAGCCCGAAAAAGCCGGCACAAAATAAACGCCGCCATTATCGTTCACGGTGCGCGCCAGCGATTCCACATCTTCGCTGCGCTGGATTAAACCGAGATTGTCGCGCAGCCATTGCACCAGCGCGCCCGCGATGGCCACGCTGCCTTCCAGCGCGTAATGGGCAGGCTGGCTGCCGAATTTATACGCTACGGTGGTGAGCAAGCCGCACTTGCTGGGCACTATCCGTTCCCCGGTGTTCATCAGAAGAAAACAACCGGTTCCGTAAGTATTTTTCACTTCGCCGGGTTGGAAACAAGCTTGTCCGACCAGGGCCGCTTGCTGATCGCCAAGAATGCCTGCGATCGGCACGCCTTTGATTTCGCCGATCGCGGCCTCTCCATAAATTTCGCTGCTGGAGCAAACTCGCGGCAGCATCGCGCGAGGGATATCAAACACGGCGAGGAGGTCGGGGTCCCAATCCAGGGATTGCAAATTGAAAAGTTGCGTGCGACTTGCGTTGGTTACATCGGTGACGTGCGCTCCGCTTGCAGCGCCGCCGGTAAGATTCCACACCAAAAACGTGTCTATGTTGCCGAAGAGCAATTCGCCGGCAGCCGCTTTCTCTCGCGCGCCCCGGACATTTGCCAGCAGCCACCTGAGTTTCAACGCGCTGAAATATGTGCTGAGAGGCAAACCCGTCCTCGCGCGAAAACGATCCTGCCCACCCTCGGCGGCAAATCGCGCGACCTCCTCGGACACCCGCGTGTCTTGCCAGACAATGGCGCTGGCAATGGGCTCGCCGGTTTTGCGGTCCCACACCAGTGCGGTCTCGCGCTGATTGGTTATGCCGATGGCCGCCAAGTCCACAGCCCCCAGGCCGCGCTGTGCCAACCCTTCCGCGATCACTTCGCGTGTCCGTCGCAGAATCTCGAGTGCATCGTGCTCCACCCAGCCGGGCCGCGGGAAAATCTGCTCGTGCTCGGCCTGCGCCAGCGCGACTACTCGGGCGCTTTTGTCGAACACCATGAAGCGCGTGCTGCTGGTGCCCTGATCAATCGCGCCAATGTAACTTTTCAAGAGAACGGCTCCCCGGCAGGCGTTGCGGCGGGGGCATTTCAGCACACTTCCCGGCAGATGCCAACTAGACGAGTCGGCCGGTAAGCCGCTGATGCTGAGACTATTTCCGAGTCGAAATCCGGACGTTCTCGCTAACACCGATCACAGCCAAGAGGGGCTGTGCTACCTACTCATATTTAGTGGAACACGCTAGATGCCAATTCGCGTACTTTCTGCATCTAATGCCATTGACGGAAGAAGAGAGCGAGGAAATGAAAACGATGTTTAAGCAAGGAAATACCGTTTTGCTGGCTGCCGCGATAGCGGTCGCCTGCTTTACGGCTACAACGATTCAAGCTGCCGAACCGGTTACCGTCACAGTGACCGCGGTAGGCAAGAAAAACACCCAACCGCCGCCGATTAAAAAAGATGACGTCGAGTTGTACAAAGGCAAGGAACGTTTGCAGGTCGCCGATTGGCATAAGGGAGAAACGCTTTTTCTCGCCGTGTTGATCGATGATTCGCTGGAACAGAATATCTCTTTGCAATGGACTGACTTGAAAGCATTTATGATGGCCCAGCCGCCGACCACGTATATCGGTGTATTTTACGGGCGTAACGGGGCGGCCATGGTGGCGCAAGATTTCACAAAGGACCACGCCGTCGCAGCAAAAGCGTTGCGTATCCCTTATGGTGGATTTGGCGCGTTTTCCAGCCCTTACCTGGAGCTGCAGGACTTGATCAAGCGGCTGCCGGGCGCAGGTGAGCGGCGCTCCATCATGCTGATTTCTTCGGGCATCGATTACTTCCGCGGAAATTTTGGTCCGATCAGTCCGGACGTGGATCCTACCATCGAAAACGCGCAGAAAGCCAATATCAACATTTGGACGATATACGCTCCCGATGCGGGACACGTCGGGCGTGGATTTTTCCGCGTGAATAACGCGCAATCAGAATTGAGCGAGGTATCCGAGGAAACTGGCGCGGAAGCCTATTTCCTGGGCTTCGGGCCTCCGGTCACGCTGAAAAGCTATTTCGACGAGATTTCCAACCATCTCAACAATCAGTACCTGCTTACCTTTGAAGGTAATGGTGGGAAAAAGGGACGATTTGAGCGCATTCGCGTGACCAGCGAAGTTCAGGGAGTGGAGTTTATGACGCCTTCAGGAGTATTTCTGCCGAAGGAATAATCCAGTAATCCACGAAAAAAAAAGGGTGCAAGCAAAACTCGCGCCCTTTTTTAGATTCGTCCGCACCTGGAGTTCGCACACCTTCGCCGGCCCACACAAGCGCCTAGTCGTCAGAACCTGAAAGCGCAGCCGCGCGGGTCGACTCGCGAATGACCAGCTCCGGATTGGTTCTATGCCGTGCGATGCTTATATCGCGTTTCTCCAGGTTGGCGTTGACGCCTTCCATAATTACGTTCACGGCCAGGCTGCCCATCGCTTCCAGTGGCTGGCGTATGGTGGTCAACGGAGGAGCGGCGAGCAACGACAACGGCACATCATCGAATCCGATCACCGAGCATTGTTCCGGAACTTTCAAACCCGCCTTGGTTAAAGCGCGGATAGCGCCCAGCGCTGTGAGATCGTCGAACGCCAGCAGCGCCGTAAAGCGCTTTCGCTTCTGCAGCAATTCGTCGGTGAAACGCAGCCCGTTTTCGAAACCCGAATTGGGGTCGAAAGAATCCGGGAGTTGCACCACCAGCGCGTGATCGATCTCCAGTCCCGCACCCTGCGCAAATTTCTGAATGCCCCGCCAGCGCGGCGCGCTATCGAACAGCAGCTTTGGCCCGCGAATGAAAGCGATCTTGCGGTGCCCAAGTTGATAGAGATGCTCGAGAGCCAGACGCCCGCCGGCCTCGTTATCCACGATGATGGAGCTGACGGTGTCGCCGGGCAATTCGCAACCGATCGTGGCGGCGGGAATATTGCGTTTGCCGATGTCCGCGAGCAGGTGAATGTCCACGAAAAGCCAATTAGCCACCACAATCAGCGCTTCGATATGACGGTCCAGCAACATTTCCAGATAACGTTCGAAGCGATTCCGCTGATTGTGCGCGTCCGCAAAAATGGGAACGTAAGAACATTGATAGAGGGCGTTTTCGATGCCGCGCAGCACCGGAGTGCAAAACGGATCGGTAATATCGAAAATCATCACACCCACACTGTGGCTGCGTTTGCTGCGCAGGAATCGCGCCATGGCGTTGGGGCGGTAGCCTAATTTCTTGGCGGTCTCCTCGATGCGTTTTTTCGTGGCCGGAGCGATATAGCGAGCCAGCGGCGCGTTATTCAGGACGATCGAAACGGTAGCGGGCGAAAATCCGCTGGTTTCGGCCACATCCCGCATCGTCACCGTAGCGTCTTTGTTAGCTTGCCGCTTCACTCGCTCTCCCAGCCGTCAACCAACATTTCCGCAGCGCAAAATTCGCAACGCTGTTCAGTTGTTACTCAACCTGTCGCTCTGGCGCTGCGTCAAATGACATTTCGTTGCGGAACCACGAAGTCTTCCAGGCCCCGTAGGCAACTCCCAGCGCCAGCCAAATAGTGCCAAGAATTTTTGCCGGTGGGCTCAAATTCCACCAGATAAATCCACAAATCAGAAAACCCAGCAACGGCACCAGCAAGTTGCCGATTTTCTTTTCCTTGGCTCGGACGAAATAACGCATGAACGACGCCGCATTCACGCCCATGAACGCGATGAACGCTCCAAAGTTCAGCAATTCCGCGCCGCGTTCGTAGGTGATCAGGAACGCTCCCAGCAGCGCCAACGCGCCAATCAGAATCACGTTGTTCTGCGGGATGCGCAGCCCGGAGGAAATCTTGCCGAAAAATCCCTTGGGCAGCGCGTCGTTGCGCCCCATTCCATACAACAACCGCGCGGCAGCCAATTGCGACCCGATCCCCGAGCCGATGTTGGCGATCAGAATCGTAAAATTCAGCAGTTGAAAGAGAAAAAATCCTCCCACCTGCCGCGCCACGATGGGGAACGCCGATTCCACCTTGTCGCTGGGAAATGGCGCAGAGCCCCACACCAACTGCGCGGCGTAAACCTCCAGCGACGATAGTACGCCGGTGATCACGCAAACCAGAACAGTAGCCAGCAAAATATTGCGCCGCGGATTTTCCACCTCTTCCGAAAATGTCGAGATGGCGTCAAACCCGATGTAGGTCAGCACCGCGATGGAGGTCCCTTGAAAAACTCCCAAGAAACTGAAAGTCGCCGGGTTGTAGAAAGGCTGGGTAAAAAATGTCGCGCTATAGACATGCAAGCCCCACAAGAAGCGAATGATGAAAACGAAAAAGATCACCACCACTACCGACATTCCCGCGGCTAGAACTTCATTGATGCGCGCCGAAGTTTTGACTCCTCGTAAATTCAGCGCGGTGAAAAATCCCGCATAAAAAATCGCCAGCGCCCAGTAAGCTACGCCCGGAAGAATGTTTTGCGTAAGTTTGCTGCAGATGATGGTGCAAATCAGCGGGTTCAGAATGTAATCCATCACCATGGCCCATCCTGTCAAATAACCGAAGCCATGATGAATTTCCCTGCCTACATAGGTGTACGCGGAGCCCGCGCTGGGATAAGCGCGCGCCATTTTTCCATAGCTGATGGCGGTAAATAACATCGCCACCATGGCGATCAGGATGGTGGTGACCACGTGGCCGCCGGCCTTATTACTGATCACTCCGTAGATACCCATCGGCGCGATGGGCTGCACGATCACCATGCCGATGATCACCAGATTCCAAAGTGTGAGGGCGCGCCGCAATCGCGGTGCGCCGGTGACACCGGCTTCACTGCTCAAAAAATTCCTCCTCTATGCGGTACGGAAAGACGATCGCTTTGTGTCTGTCGTTCTTGAGCTCCGAAAACAACGTCGCGGCGATTTGACGCTATTGAATCGTTTCAATGCCAGTAACTTTGCAAGAAGTTCGCAGGCCGCGCAAGCGCAAAGTTCTTCGTGACGCGCAACAAATCCCAACTCGTCAGCGATGTTAATTTGGTGCAGGTACGCAAGAACAGGCTGGCTGTACCTCGGCAGGTTCAACAGTACGGTATCGTTTAATTTACTGTGCTTGACAACCGCGAAACCATGCCTCTCCGCCGCGTAGTCTAATGAATTGACGGCAAGATAAAGCCGCTTGGAACTTCATGCCCTTTACATTCTTGTGGAAGAGTCGCAAGCCAGCGACCACCGTGCTACTTCACGCCTTGGCGTTTGCCGGGGTGTTGCTGACTGCCTACTGGCTACGCGGCAAATCGATTCAGGCCGATCCTGTGCTGCAAGGATACTTGCAGGTCATCACCGGCTTGCTGGCTTTTGTGTTCGCGGCCGTAACGCTGGTGCGATTTCAGGGCACGCAAGACCGCATCTCGCTGATTCTCGGCGTAGGCTTCATGGTCTCCGGCGCGGTGCTCACAGCTACCAGCGTTCTTTTTTTTCAGCTGTTGCGCGATGCGCCGCTGGATTTCTTGTGGGCCCCGGTGGCGTGGTGGGAAAGCCGCATGCTGTTCGCGCTGCTTTTGATTGTGGCGCTTCTGGTGGAGCGCTTTTTGCCGCATTCGCATCATCCGCGCCGGGAACTGGCAGGCGCGCTCGTCACCATAATTTCTGCGTCGTATTTAATCACCGCCACGCTGCGGCGATTGCCTCCGGAAATTTCACCGCATCCGTTCGCGCTGTTTCCAAGTCCGCAGCAACTTTTGCCTGGCGCGATTTTTCTGGCCAGTGTCATCTGGTATCGCCGCCGTTTAAAAAACGACGCGAGCGCATTCGACCGAGCCATTTACGCTACCGCCGCGCTTAATCTTGCGGCGCAGTGCGCGGCATCGCAATCCGAACACCTGCTGGACGCGCCTTTCGCTTTGGCGCAGGGCTTGACGGTGATGAGTTACATTGTGGCCCTGGGCGGCGCTTTGCTGGATAATGCGCGCCTCTTTGAGAAAGTGCGCCACCTTGCAGTCAGCGATCCTCTAACCGGCCTGGCAAATTACCGCCGGTTGCTAGACGTACTCGAAAAAGAAACCGAACGCAGCAATCGCACCGGCAGGCCCTTTTCGATTTTGCTGATCGACGTCGACGGCCTGAAAAAAATTAACGATACCTATGGCCATCTCGTCGGCAGCCGCGCAATCTGCCGCCTGGCCGATACTCTGCGAATGAATATTCGTGCCGTGGACACCGCCGCGCGTTACGGCGGAGACGAATTTGTGCTGGTGCTGCCCGAAGCACGAGAAAGGGATGCCCACAAGGTAGCCACGCGGATTCATGAGGTCATGCGTAATGATCCCGAAGAGCCGCAGGTCTCCGCCAGCATCGGAGTATCCACGTACCGCGGCGAAAGTGGCAGAATTGAAAAGTTGTTGTCCGATGCGGACAAGGATTTGTATCGTCACAAAACAAACAGTCACAAACGCGCCGCCGCAAAAACCTCCGGCTAACCAGCACACATGAAGCGACAGGACGTGAACGAAACCATCATGAAGGAAAAGACTGAAAAGGAAAAAGCTGACGATTTGCGTCCGGAGTATGACTTCTCGGCACTAAAAAACGGCGTACGTGGCAAGTATACCGCGCAGTTTAAAGCAAAACGGCCTCGCCGCCGCACACGCTGAATGCAGGAGTGACTCCCGTTTACTTGGCTGTTTCTGGCAGAGCTGCGTACGGCGCCAACTGGTCGGTGATTTTTGATTTATCGCCGACCACCACGATAGTCATCTGTTCCGGCTTGATGTATTTCGCGGTCATGCGTTGCACGTCCTCAGGTGTAACTGCATTCACTCTCTGGACGTAATTTTTCAGGTAATCTTCGCCGAGTCCCTGCAGGTCCACATTGCGCAATTGCCCGATAAGAGCCTGCCGCGTGGAATTCTGAATTACGAACAGCCCGGACATGTAGCTTTGAATGCCTTTCAACTCCGCTGCGCCCGGCGGTTCTTTTTGCAAGCGATCGATCTCCCCGAAAATTTCTTTGAGTGACGGTCCGGTAGCCGCGGTGGTCACGTCGGCAATTTCCGCCCAGTACGCGTCATGATATCGCCGCGAGAGTTGGCTGGTCGGCGAGTACGTGTAACCTTTCTGCTCGCGAATATTTGAAGTGATGCGCGAACTGAACGAACCGCCTAGCAGCGCGTTAGTCACCGTCAGCGGAATATTGTCAGGATTCGTGGGATCGATGACCGGCAAGCCCACATAAATCGTGGATTGCGGCGCGCCCGGACGGTCCGTCACGTCCAACAACCGCTCCGTCTTGGGATGCGGCACATTCAAAACGGGAGGTGTGCCTTTGCTCCAATCCGAAAAGCCTGCGGCGATGGCTTTCTTCACTTCCGCAACATCGAATTTCCCCGCTACATAGAGATGCGCGCGCTCTGCCCCATAGTTGGCGGCATAAAACTTTCGCGCATCGTCGATGGTTATTTTTTTCAGGCTGGCTTCCGTCGGCAAAATTTCTCCGTAAGGATGATCGCCGTAGAGCAACTTGCGGAAACGCGCCAAGGCCATCTGGCTTGGACGAGATTTTGCGACCAGCACTTGCCGCAGCAAGTTCGCCTTCAAGCGCGCCAATTCCGACTCCGGCAGCAAAGGATGCATAGCCACATCGGAAATCAAAGTTACCGCCCGGCCGCCGTATTCTGACAACACATCCACATCGATCGCGGTTTCGTCCGCGCCTACCGTGACGCTTAAGCTGCTGCCCATTTGCGCCACGGCTTCCGCGAGCGCTTGAGAGCTCAGCGTCTTCGTGCCTTCTTTCAGTAATTCACCAGTGATGTCCGCGACCCCCAGCACGTCTTGCGGCTCATTCAAATTGCCGGCTCGGATCGCCAGGCTGACCGCCACCTTGGGAATATTTCCGTATGGCACCAGCGTCACGCGCATGCCGTTCGGTAGCGTGTAGGATTCGTGCGCGGGAACATTAAAGGGTTTCGCTGCGCCGCCCGGCGGAGGGGTTTGTTTTTGCGAAGCCGCCGGCGCTTGCGCAGACGCATGGCTGGCGGCGGCAAAAACGAATATTGCGCTGGTCAGGAATAATTTCGTCGTGCGTGTCGACGTCATCGTTCGCTCCATCACTGTTTCTTCTCGCTATCGCCGGCGGGCTTAGCCGTTGCGGCTGGCGGCGCCTGCGCTCCGGGTTGAATTAAAAGCACGGTGCGATTTTCCGGCCGCAAATATTCTTGCGCGGTTTTTTGGATAAGCGCGGGCGTGACCTTTTCATATTCCGCGACCAGCGAATTTACGCGCGCGGGATTGTCATCGAACAACGCAAAACTGGCCAGCAGGTCCACCAGTCCAAATCCGCCTTGGCCGCCGATGGTGTCGTACAGATCGGAGCGCAACTTCACCAGCGCGCGGTCGAGCATTTTTTGATCCACAGGCTTGGTGCGCAGCGGCTCGATCGAAGTAGCAATGGTTTGCACGATGGTTTCCGGCGTGGTGGCCGGATCGTGAATCATATTGGTGATGAAGAGCATCGGTCCGTCGTAATTCCAGGGGGTGCCCAGCAGGTTGATGCCGCCGCTTACGGCTCCGGTGTAACCTCGTTTTTGCACCAACTCCTGATGCAGCACGCTGTCATCGCCCTCGATCAGCATTTCATCGATCAGGCCCATGGCGTAATACTCGGGAGTATTGCGCTCCGGCATGTGATAGCCAAGCGCGAGCGCTGGCTTGGTGGCCAGCGGATCTTTTTTGATGGCCTGTTTTTCTTTTTCCTGGCGCGGCTCGGTAAGGTCGGGCTGCGGCGGCAATTGCGACGATTTCAAAGCGCCGAAATATTTCGCCACAAATTGTTTTGCCTGGGCGGGATCAAAATCGCCGACAATCGCCAGCGCGGCATTATTCGGCGCGTAGTAGGTCTTGAAAAACGATTGCACCTCGGGAAGCGTCGCGCCCTCAATGTCTTTCAAATCGCCATAAAAATTGTGTGCGTTGTACCAATTGGTGTTGGCGTATTGCGGCATGTCCAGCCACGGAAAGCCGCCGTACGGGCTATTTAACACGTTAACTTTTACTTCGTTCCCGACCACGCCTTGCTGATTCTTCAAATTATCCTCGTTCACTGCCAGGCCGCCCATGCGATCGGCTTCGGCCCACAAAGCCGTTTCCAGCTTGTTGGCGGGCAGCGTCTCAAAATAATTGGTGAAGTCAAAGCGCGTCGAGCCATTCAGGATCCCGCCGTTTTGCTGCACCAGCTTGATAAATTCCATCTTCCCCAGATTTTGCGAGCCCTGGAACATCATGTGCTCAAACAGGTGCGCGAAGCCGGTGCGATCGCGCGGCTCGATGCGAAATCCAATGTGATAGTAAACGCCGACGCAAATGATCGGCGAGGTGTGATCCGGCGAAAGCACCACGCGCAGACCGTTGGGGAGTTTGTAATACTCCACTGGAACTTTAAATTCGGGCGCGCTCACTGGCCCGGCGTTTGCCGGCGCCAACCCCGCGAGTATCGTAGCCATTACTAACGCGAGCACTCGTGCCGCACTTCTCTTCGTCAAATACATGCTTCCTCCATGCATTGCTTGCTGCATTGCGGGCAATTTCCTAAGTGCTTATTCGTGCTGGCAATAAACGCAATCTAGCGTCAGAGCGATGGACCGCCATAGGGCCGTCATCACTTCAGACGGATTCAAAATGCAAATGTTTCATCGGTCAAGTGCTGTTGGGGTGCCAGCGCGTCAGTATACCTCACGCTTTTGTTCTGTCGCTTTGCTGGCCAGCGCAAATCGCGGTTCGACCGGGCCGCCATCCAATATTTGTTGCGCGAGGTATTCTCCAAAAGCTGGGCCATGTTTGAACCCGTGCCCCGAACCTCCGCCCGCAAACCAAACATTATTTATTTCCGGGTGCCGGTCGATCAAAAAATCGCCATTCGAAGTGTTTTCGTATTGGCACACGCGCGTCTCCACGATTGGCGCGTTTGCCAGGGCAGGGAAACGCTTGGCCACGTACGCGCGCACGCGTTCGACGGATTCCACCGACACCACGCGCGATTGCGTGTCGGGATCAACGCGTTCGCCATGACTGTCGAAAGCGATCTTGAAGCCGCGCGACTCCAGGTCAGGCATGCCGTACACTTCGTCACCTTGGATCAGCCAGGTCGGCAGCGATGGCGCGGAAAATTGGCTGTCTGCCGGCGGTACGCCAAAAAAGAAAACTTCCTGGCGGCTTGGAAATATGCGCGGGCCGAGAATTTCGGTAAATATTTTTCCAAGCCACGCGCCGCAGGCAAAAACAAATTGCCCCGCCGAAATTCGCTGGCCATCGCTGGTGGAAATAGCATCGAGTCTTGGACTGCGTGTCTCCGCCGCGAAAGGTGCCGTAACTTGTGCCTGGCGGTACTCCACCCCCAGGCTTAGGGCGCTTTCCGCTACAGCCACCACCGCGCGGCGTGCTATCAAAACGCCGCTCTCAGTTTCGAGAATTCCGCCGCCGAGGTCGTGCGAACTGAATTGCGGATAACGGTGCGCAATCGCGCTGCTTGTAAGTGATTCGAACGGCACTTTACAGCGCGTCAATACCGCGGTCATCTCATTTAATCGCGCGTAATCTTTGCTCCCCAGCCACAACACGCCGGTTTCGTGAAACAATGGCGGCGTACTCGCCGTTTCCACGAAAAGTTCTTTCCATTGCACCAGCGAACGCATCGCCCATCGCGTGTACAACTCATCAGCTGCGTATCCCATCCTGATGATGCGTGATTCGCCGCCGGAACTCGCTCGAGAATTGCCGGGACCGTACGCATCGAGGAGCAACACACTCTGTCTGCGACGCGCCAACTGCAATGTCGTCCACGCGCCGAATACCCCGGCGCCCACCACAAGTACATCGTATGTTTTGGGCTTGGACACGTATTTCCTTCGCACCTTTACAATGCCTTACAAGATCAGCTGTCGCGCGTCAAACCACACACGGGTCAGGCATCGTAACGCATCGGCTCTTAATGCGGAAAACACTTCCGTCAGAACGCGAGCCGCTGTACGATGCCCAACTTGCCATTTCCCAGGAGGTTTGCGTGCACGCAGTTCGGAAACAAGTAATTTGTTCAACATTCGCGTTCGTTCTACTCAGTACATTTGCTCTCGGCACCTACGCGCAACAGAAACAGAAAGAACAAAAAGATCACAAACAGAAAGATGACGCCGCCGCGTCGAGCAACACGACCATCGACCCGAAGCTCTACGGCGCGATGAAATGGCGCTTGATCGGCCCATTTCGCGGCGGGCGAGTCCTCGCGGTCACCGGTGTCACCAGCCAGCCCAATACCTATTACATGGGCGCGGTGTCCGGCGGAGTTTGGAGAACCAACGACGGCGGCGTCTCCTGGGATCCGCTATTTGACAAGCAGTCAGTATCCTCCATCGGCGCCATCGCCGTTTCTGAATCTGATCCCAATGTGATTTACGCGGGCACCGGGGAAGCCTGTATCCGCGGAAATATTTCCTTTGGCGACGGCGTTTACCGCTCGAATGATGGCGGCAAGACCTGGACAAATATCGGCCTGAAGGATTCCCGCCACATCGGCAAAGTGATCGTGCATCCCACAAATTCGGACACTGTTTTCGTCGCCGCTCTGGGGCATGCCTATGGCGCGAATACCGAGCGCGGAATTTTTCGCACTCGCGACGGCGGCAAAAACTGGGAAAAAGTTTTGTATCTCGATGATCGCACCGGTGGCATCGACATCGTTTTCGATCCGCACAACCCGCACGTGCTTTTCGCCGCCATGTGGGAAGGCTATCGCACTCCGTGGATGCTCAATAGCGGCGGCGACAAAGACGGCCTTTACCGTTCGAATGACGATGGCAGCACCTGGAAGCGCGTGGAAGGCCACGGCATGCCCGAGGGCCCGCTGGGCCGCATCGGCGTGGGGGTGTCCGGAGAAGATTCAAATGTGGTGTACGCGTTGATCGAAGCGAAGAAGGGCGGCTTGTATCGCAGCGGCGACGGCGGCGAAAACTGGGCGCTCATCAACGAAGATCATCGCTTCCGGCAGCGCGCCTGGTATTTCACGCATCTGTGGGCTGACCCGAAAGATTCCAACAAGGTGTACATCGCCAACACCGGGCTGTACCGTTCCATCGATGGAGGCAAATCGTTCGAACGTATTCCCGCTCCTCATGGCGACCATCATGGTCTGTGGATCGATCCCAACAATACGAATCGCATGATCAACGGCAACGACGGCGGCGCCACCATTACCGTCGATGGCGGCAAAAATTGGTCCACGCAAATGAATCAGCCAACCGCCCAGTTTTATCACATCACCGCGGATAACGATTTCCCCTATCGCATTTACGGCACGCAGCAGGACAACAGCTCCGTGGGCATCGCCACCGCCAGCGATCACGGATTCATCAGCCGCTCCGATTGGGAATCCGTAGGCGGTGGCGAAAGCGGCTACGTCGCGGTGGATCCGCGCGACTCCAACATTGTTTACGCCGGCTCCTACTTCGGAGAAATTTCGCGCTTCGACAGACGCACTCACCAGGTGCAAAACATCCAGCAGTGGCCGCTCGATCCCGACGGTTACAACGCCGCGGTCCAGAAATACCGCTACACCTGGACCATGCCGATTGTTTTTTCTCCGCACGATCCTAATGAGCTCTATCACACTTCGCAATTTTTGTTTCGCTCTACCGATGGCGGGCACTCCTGGCAAACCATCAGCCCGGACCTGAGCCGCAATGACAAAACCAAGCAGCAGGATTCCGGCGGCCCCATCACCAAGGATCAGGCCAGCATTGAGTTTTACGATTTGATTTTTACTGTCGCGGAATCGCCCAAACAAAAAGGCGTGATCTGGGCCGGCACCGACGACGGGCTGATTCAAATTACCAAGGATGACGGCAAGTCCTGGAGCAACGTAACTCCCAAGGGCCTGCCGGAGTGGGCCATGGTGAGCTTGATAGAAGCTTCACCATTCGATGCCGGCACCGCTTACGCGGCCGTCGATGCGCACAAGCTTGATAACCTCAAACCGTATATTTATAAGACCGCCGATTTTGGCAAGAGCTGGACGCTGCTCACCAACGGATTGCCGGACACGAGCTACGTGCATGCCGTGCGCGAAGATCCCAAGCGTCAGGGCATGCTCTACGCCGGGACGGAAACCGGCATCTTTGTTTCCTTCGACGATGGCGCGCACTGGCAAACGTTGCAGCTGAATCTTCCCACCACGCCGGTCCACGACATGATCATTCATAACGACGATTTGTTAGTCGCGACGCACGGCCGGGCGTTCTGGTCGCTTGATAACATCGATCCGCTGCGCCAGATGAATGCCAGTGTGAGCAACGAGGATGCGCGCTTGTTCGGGCCTTCCACGGTGATGCGCTCGCGCGTCGGTCACAATAACCGGCGCCGCGATTCCATCGGAGAAAATCCCGCTTATGGTGCTTCGCTCTACTACTACCTGAAAGAGGAACCTAAAACGCCGGCCAAACTCGAAATTTTGGACAGCCAGGGAAAAGTAATTCGCTCTTACACTAGCGAAGAAAAAAAGACTGAAGAAGCGCCTGAAGAAGGCGATCGCGACGCGGAGCCGGAACACATTCCCGCAAAGGCTGGACCAAATCTATTTGCTTGGGATTTGCGCTACCAGCCTCCGGTGAAAATTCCCGCGGCTATTTATGACGAAGGCGATCCCGTTGGCCCACTGGTCATGCCCGGAAAATATGAGGCGCGGCTTACCGTGGCGGGAAAAACTTCGACGGCCGCTATGGAAGTGAAGGTGGATCCCCGTTTGAAAACGTCGATGGATGATCTTCAGAAACAATTCGATCTGATGCTGAAATTGCGCGACCGCCAGGAAGAGATGAACTGGTCCATCCTGGCCATTCGCGATCTGCGCGTGCAGCTGAACCTGGTCGAAAAGCGCTGGAACTCCAAAGACAATGCGAAAGCCGTCATCGAACAGTCCAAGGATCTGCGCAAAAAAATTGGCTTCGTCGAAGACGAATTGATCCAGGTCAACTCCAAGGCCAGCGAAGACGAACTCAACTATCCAACCAAAATGAATAGCTGGCTCGGCTATTTGCAAGCTGCGGTGGATAGCGCCGACACTGCGCCGACCGAAGGAGAACTAGGCGTGTTCGCGGACCTCAATCAAAAACTGGACGCGCAACTCGCCAAATGGCACGAACTGCTCTCCACCGACGTTCCAGCCATTAACCTGGCCATGCAAAAAACTGGCATTGTCTTAATCTACGCGGCTCCAGAAGCCAGTCACTAAGAAACGTTGGTGCGCTGAACAAACTCAGTGCGGTGAAGTGAAGTCGTACGCTTCGCGACACTCTGTATTTGTAGGCCGCGGCCAAAGAATGCCCAGAAAAAGCCCCACCCTTGCGAAAAGCGCAAGGGTAGCCTACCCAACTTCAAAGACAAAGTGTCCCGCAAGCCGCGACCTACAAAGCAGGGGCTTTCTTAAGCCTCCACGAATCACTTGCGCGCCGGTTAACTACCGCGTTTAAACGCCGCAGCAATGGGCTCAGCCCAGTGCGACAAATGATTCAACGATTCGTTATGCGTAGGATCCAGATGCAACGGCGTAATCGACACGCTACCTGAAAAAATAGCAGCGTAATCCGTCTCCGGTTCCACATTCTTATCGATTTTCTGTTCGAATAACCAAAAATACGAACGACCGCGCGGATCTTTGCCTTCGCTCAGCTGATTCCGGGTAATTTTCTTCGATTGCCGCGTGAAGCGAACGCCTCCCGTCCACGGTTCCGGCACATTTACATTCAACAGCACCTGGTCCGGCAAGCCTTCTTTCAAAACAAGCTCGGCCGCCGACCTCGCCACGCGCGCCGCATTTTCAAAACTCACTTTAGGAATTTTGGAGCACAGCGACATGGCCACCGCCGGAATGTGATGCAGCGCAGCCTCTCGAGCAGCCCCTACGGTGCCCGAGTAATAAACGTTCTCACCCAGATTCGCACCGAAATTTATGCCGGAAATAACCATGTCCGGCCGCTCCGGCAAAAGTTTATGGAGCGCCACGATGACGCAGTCGGCAGGCGTGCCGTCGATGGCCCATTCACGCTCCGCGATGGCGTGGCACACGATGGGTTGGCGCAGCGTCAGTGATTGCGCCGCGCCACTTTGTTCGCGGCTGGGCGCCACGATACTCACGGTAGCGAAGCCCTCAAACGCCGCAGCCAGCGCGCGCAATCCCGGCGCTTCGTAGCCATCATCGTTAGTTAAAAGTATGTGTGTCATACGCAAACGCTGATCATAGAAAATAGTATGGATTGATCCAGCAGGTTTACTGCGGCTCGTGCCAACTTCTTCCGGTGAACAGCCATCCGATCGTGAGTTTACATTTCAAGGATACTCATCAAGGATACGCGATTTTACCGTCGCGCGGTCGCAGTAGGTTCAAAGTTAAAATGGTTAGAGGGAATAAATTTGTTGTGATTGGTCGGGACGACTGGATTCGAACCAGCGACCTCACCCACCCCAAGGGTGCGCGATACCAGGCTTCGCTACGTCCCGACCGGCTGGAAATGATTTGTCGTAGCCTGGGAGTTCAAGGCTATCATCGGCCTTCGAGAAGCGTCAAGAAAGCGCGCAGCGTATCGCGGAGATCCAGCAACATTTTTCGGCTGAGAATTTGCGGCGTGTCTTCCGCGGGCGCAAAGCCGCCGCCGACTCCGTTATCCATCCCGGCTTGTTCGCGCAGGTGCCGCCGCGCGCCTTCGGTGGTGAAGCCTTCGTCATACAGCAGGCGCTTGATCTTGAAGACCATGTCCAGATCTTCCTGGCGGTACAGTCGGTGCCCGCTGGGACTCTTCACCGGATCGAGCATGGGAAATTCGCTCTCCCAGTAGCGCAGCACGAAGGGCTTTACGTCGGTAAGGCGGCTGACCTCGCCGATGCGGTAGAAGCCCTCTTCGGAATTTTCTGAAGCACTTTGCGCAGCTGTGCCGTTGGTGGACATCGCTAGTTCATCCAGATAAGTCTTCGAATCAAGGGCGGTAACTCCTCATCCTAAGCCAAATTACAACGATGTCAACGATTCGTCCGTTCTGGTAGTGGCTGAGTTTCCGGTGAGCGCGTTTCTGAAGTGTAAAAATGGCCGTTCGGCTTAAAGAGAGCTCAACCGCTTAGCCAAGGTACTTTCAGTCAATTTCGATATCAGCGACCTGGCTAGACCTGGCTAGAAGGGACGATTCAAATTGAGGACATCAATTGGGCTAATTTCGTATACTTGCCTTGCGTATTGTGACCAACTGGGGCGGCGGGCTAATGGCATCCGATAATGCTCAATCGGCGAATACTACTGCATCAGACCTGGAGGGGCGAGTTAATGACCGGTTTGGCGTGCTTCCGAACTTCTTCCGGCTCTCGCCCGAGACCCCCGAGATCACCGAAAAACTGTGGGGTTTTGCTCAAGCGGCCTATCTCGATAACCCCCTGCCCTCTGTCTTTAAGGAACGACTTTTCGTCCATCTTTCTCGCTTTTGCGCAGCCCGTTACTGCATTGCCCGCCACACCGGCTTCTTGATTGGATTTGGCCGCCCCGCCGGCGATAAGGATGCCCGCGCTGAAAGCGTTGAGGATGCAGTCAAATTGCTGCGGCGGCCCATTCCACGCGGGTCTGAACTAAAGTCACGCCTTTCATTTTGTTCGAAATGTCCCGCGCCTCTCGTTGAAATGCCGGCGGCCGACACGCAGATGGAAGATGGGCTTTTCTCTCTTGCCACTCATGTATTCTTGCAGACGGCGGACGCCCCGCAATGCCTTGATGCACTGGAACGATTGCTAGGCGCCATTCGACTTCAGTACCTCCTGCTTTTCCTGGCGTTTATTCGGACGGCGCACTACTGGACCAGGGTGCATCCTGAAATCGAGCTTGAGGATGACATCAAGCAACTGCTTGCGACGCACGAAGCGCTGGCTAGTTGTATTCTTGACAGTTCGGAAGCCAGCACAGACCAGATCACCCAATCAATTTTGGACGAACTTCCCGCATTGCGTCTGCAAGCCGATAAGGCCATCGGCTTGCTCGCCTCAATCGTAGATTCTTCCGACGATGCAATTGTCAGCAAAACTTTAGACGGCGTCATTACCAGTTGGAACAGCGGTGCCGAGCGACTCTTTGGCTACACCGCTAAAGAAGCCATAGGCCAACCCATCTCGATGATCATTCCCCTCGATCGCCGGGACGAGGAAACAAGAATTCTTGCGCGACTCCGCCAAGGCGAGCGCATCGATCATTTCGACACCATTCGCGTGCGAAAAGATGGCACTAAGCTTGAGATCTCACTGTCAATTTCACCGGTCAGAGACGCCGCAGGAAAAATCATCGGTGCTTCGAAAATAGCGCGTGATATCAGCGGGCGTAAGCGCATCGAGCGTGAATTATATGAAAGCGAACAACGTTTTCGCACACTGGCTGAAGCGCTCGATATTCAAGTGCAATTTCGAACTCAAGAGCTGCGCAGGCGAAACGCTGACATCCTTCAGCAGTCGGATCAGCTTCGGGACCTCTCCGGAAGATTGATGTTTGCTCAAGACCAGGAACGCCGGCGCATTGCCCGTGAACTGCACGACAGCGCTGGCCAGCATCTGGCTGCACTAGGGATGGGCCTTGCGCGAATCGAAGATGACGCGAAGCGCGACCCTGCGCGACTATCCAAAAGCATCAAAGATGCCCGGGATTTAATTCAGGAGCTGACCCAAGAGATACGCACGACGTCTTATCTTTTGCACCCACCAATGCTAGACGAAAGCGGCCTGTCGTCTGCGCTTCGCTGGTACATAGACGGTCTAGCGGAGCGCAGCGGTCTGGGTATTGAGCTGAATATTCCCGATAACCTCGAAAGACTTGCCCCGGAGGTAGAACTCGCCATATTTCGTCTCGTGCAAGAATGCCTGACCAACATCCATCGCCATTCAGGAAGCAAAACTGCGGTAATCCGTATCGCTCGTGAGTCAGACAAGATTTACGCCGAGGTACAGGATCACGGTAAGGGAATTTCGCAAGAACGATTGGCAGAGATTCAATCCCAAGGAGTCGGCGTCGGAATTAGGGGAATGCGAGAGCGCGTGCGCCAGTCTCACGGCGAATTGACTATTGATTCCAATGCACTGGGTACAAAAATTACGGCTGTTTTCCCAGCGCAAGCACGCGAGGCGAAGCGACACGGCACCGCGTGATTGCCTCGCCACAACAGTCAAATTCGCGCGACGTTAGGTCTTTCGCCCATACGTCCATAGCTCGCCGCCAGGCTACGCTACACTCGTCCCGTGCACAACGAGCATTCACTCATCGCGGCGTTCGTGAAACGCAGCAAACGCGACCGTTACAGGGAGATCCTCGCCAACTCACGCCTGCGCCATAAGTTCACCAACCAACTCGCGCATTTCACAGACTTCGATCCCAGGTATCGTTTGCCCATTCCCAGCGACAAACTCTTCATCGACAACATCACCCTCGAGTTGCGGAAACGGCACTCTCCCACAATCGTCTTCGCCATCTCCGAAGACCCGGCGCTCGATCAGCAAGAACTCCCGCTCATCGAGGCTCTCAAGCAAATCATCGGACGCGGCATGGGCACCGTCCTCTCCTGCATTCCGGGACGCCTCGCCTTCGTTGAGACAGAGGACGAACGTTTCATCCTTGAGAGTCACGACCCGCTGGAAAAACGCGAATACGTCCGCTTCGTCATCGGCCGTAAAGACGAGGAGAATCATGTTGAGCGGGGAATCTTTCAGGCAGCCGCGCAGGCTTTGGAATGGCAAAACATCACGGGCCGCGACGCCGACGAACTGAACGAAGTGCTAGCGTGGTTCAGCGAGAATCTGGAAAAACCAACCTCCGCCGGACGTGACAAGAATCGCTTCGGCATCTGTTGGTTCAAGACTGGCTCCGCCGCGCACATCTCCCGCATCTCAGAGATGGTCCACATCCTCGAACGCAACGGCATCGACGTGAAGAAAATCAGAACAGACAAACCCGGCTATGTGATCTACGAAGATGAATGGCAACTAGTAGCCGAGCCCTCCACCAAAGGGACAATGCCGAGAAGCTAAGGAATCCCAGCCCGACGGCTATCGCTACTAAAGTGGCTTGAACCCTGTTGACAGCCTAAAGGAAATTAGTAACATTCCTTTTCTCGTGTTGGCCGTCTAAAGGAGCATATGCCGTCCTCCAAAAGCGAAGTTTTGCAGGGAACACTGGATTTGCTGGTGTTAAAGACGCTCCATTCCCTGGGGCCCACGCACGGCTTCGGAATCGCCATGCGCATACAACAGGTGTCCAAAGACTTGCTGCAACTTAACCAGGGAACGCTGTATCCCGCGCTGCTGCGTCTGCAACAACGCGGCTGGATCGCCTCCAAATGGGGTGTGTCAGAAAATAACCGCAAGGCCAAGTATTACTCGCTGACCCGCGCCGGGCATAAGCAGCTCGACGAGGAAGTGGAAAGCTGGGGCCGCATGTCCGCGATGATCAACCGGGTTCTAAGGACAACCTAACCCATGCGCGAATTTTTCCGCACGCTCATGAACCGGCTTGCTGCACCCTTCCGGCGGCAACGTCTGGACGATGATCTCGACGCAGAACTGCGTTCGCACCTAGAGATGGCCGTGGAAGCGAACCTCAGCAAAGGCATGAGCGCCCAGGACGCCCGGCGTGAGGCGCTTTGCAGCTTCGGAGGGGTGGAGCAAACCAAGGAACTCTACCGCGACCAACGAGGGCTTCCCATGATCGAGACCACTTTTCAAGACCTGCGATTCGGTTTGCGGATGCTCCGGCGCGATCCGGGCTTTTCCATCCTGGCGATGCTTTGCTTGACCCTGGGCATCGGCGCAAATGCCGCGGTGTTCAGTTGGGTGGAAGGAATTTTATTCCGCCCTTACCCGGCGGTCAGCCACCAGGAGCGGCTGCTCGCGCTTACAGGTACGGCGCGCGGCGACGCTGGCCATACTGGTCTTTCCTGGCCAGACTTTACGGATTTGCAAAGGAGCTGCACGCTTTTTGATTCATTTTTTGTGAGTCAAATCACCGGAACTACTCTCAGTATCGGTGACCGCGCCGAGCGCACCACCGGGAGCATCGTATCCGACAATTATTTTGACGCCATCGGCGTCCGTCCGATTCTTGGCCGCGGATTCGAGCCCGGCGAGGACGTGGGGCGAAACGCCCATCCCGTGACGGTAATCAGCTACCAGCTGTGGAAAGGTCGCTTCAATGGCGACCCGCAAATTATCGGGAAAACGCAGCGACTCAATGGTGTGCTGCACACGATTGTGGGTGTCGCGCCGCAAGGGTTCTATGGAACTTTCGTCGGCTGGGGGATGCAGTTTTGGGTCCCGGTATCGATGGAGGAAGTGTTTGAAGCCGGCGGCTACAAATTGGAGGATCGCGGCGCGCGTTGGATTGAATCCTACGCACGGCTCAAACCTGGCGTCACTATTGAACAAGCACAGAATGAAATCTCGTCCGTAGCGAAGCGTCTGGAAGCCGATTATCCGGCAACCAACCGCGGCCGCAACGTAAGGCTGTGGGCCTTATGGCAAACGCCGTTCAACAACGCGGGCACTTTGCTGCCCACCCTAGAAATCATGCTCGCGGTCGTTGTTTTTGTACTGCTCATCGCCTGCGCGAACGTCGGGAATCTGCTTTTGGTGAGATCGTTTGCGCGACGCCACGAAATGACCGTGCGGCTGGCCATCGGCGCAGGCCGCGGCCGGATCCTGAAGCAGCTCTTCACCGAAGCGCTGATCCTGTCGGCTTTTGGCGCAGCCGGCGGACTCCTCGTGGCGCACTGGTGCCGTCACGCCTTGGTGTTGCTCTTCCCGGCGCGGGGCGGTGTGGCCATGCATCTACCGGGAGAAATTGATTGGCGCGTTTTGGCAGTGAGCGCCGGGGTTTGCCTGCTTGCGACGGTGCTGCTCGGCCTAGTGCCCGCGATGCAGACGAGCAAGATCGATCTTGCCGGCGCGTTGAAAGCCGACTCGGCAGGTGTGGTTGGGAGTCGGGGAAGAGCGTGGGTGCGCTCAAGCCTGGTTGTGGTGCAAGTGTCGCTGAGCTTCGTTTTGCTGGTGGGCGCGGGGCTCCTGATGCAGAGCCTGCAGAAAATTCGAGGTTCCAGCCCTGGTTTTTCGACGCATGAAGTACTGTTCACTGCCGTCGATCTGGTGTCGGCGGGATACGATGCGCAGCGCGCTCAGAATTTTCAGGACCAGCTGCTTGATCGCGTCAAGGCGCTGCCGGGCGTTGACTCCGCCGTTTTTGCGCGCATGACGCCGCTAAGCTATGGAAGTTTTTCTTCCACGCCGATTTCCGTAGATGGCTATGAAGTTCCGCCCGAGGAGCGGCCCACCGTGGAGTACAACGAAGTAGGTCCGAATTATCTTGTGACCATGGGGATCCCATTGGTGACTGGCCGCGAATTTACTCGCGCGGACGACGAAAGAGCTGCTTTGGTAGCTATCGTGAACGAAACGATGGCTGCGCAGTTTTGGCATGGCAGGAATCCCATTGGCGAGCGCGTTCAGGTCAAGGGCCGTTGGATGCA